>Ga0209579_10003076_pt1 | contig 12344 bp, 13 predicted proteins | sample Coa_R1_2_FD_187152 | JGI IMG/M metagenome (GOLD analysis project Ga0209579, IMG submission 187152) | Surface soil microbial communities from Centralia Pennsylvania, which are recovering from an underground coalmine fire - Coalmine... | ecosystem: Environmental > Terrestrial > Soil >... | reverse complement strand
CTGGCCCAGTTGCCATCCGGTGCTGAATTTCGGTGCCGCCGGAAGATCGTCGCGATTGCCTTCCGGTGTGCCGTCGTCCACCCATTTCTGAAACAACGCAATTTCCTGCGCGGAAAGGTGCGAGTCGTCTTCGAATTTCAGCCCCTCGGACGAAGGCAGCCATGGCGGCATCAAACGTTTGCGCGTAACCTCCGCGATCTGGCGGGCGTGGGATTTCACGTCCCCATAGGTCATCAGCGAAAAAGGACCGGCTTCGCCGGAGTGATGGCAGGGCGCGCAGGAACGAAAGACGATCGGCGCGACGTCGTGCGCGAAGGTGACCGGAGCAGAAGAACTGCTGCCAGCCCTAGCCGTGCCCTGCGCAACGCCGAAGACGGCCAGCAGCGACGACGCGCAGGCGCACGCTGCAAACAAAAAAGGCCACTGGTGCGTCTGGGGCGCGTGCGTCATTTCATGTCGGAAATGTAGCAACCCACGGCGTTGGCATGATCGGGCTGGACCGTCTTACCGGAAACCGCGGCGCCAACCGCGTCGTCGAGTTCGTGCGTGGTGGCGGCTTGCCGCGAGCGGCCAAAATCCTCGTACCAGTTATCAATGCGGCCGTGGTAAATCAGCTTGCCGCCAGCATCGAAGACTGCCCCTTCCGGCGTGATCGTGGCCCGCGCGCGCTTCACCAGTTCGTGGTGAACATCGCGCAACGCCGGAACGGAATAGTGGTATTCCTGATCGTGCGCGCGAATCTGCGCTGGCGTTTCCGCGGCATCCGGATACACCAGCCAAAAATTGGCCTTGCCCTGAAATTTTTCGCTGAGTTTCTTCACCAGCGGCGCATAGCGATTCGAAATCGGGCAGTCGGTGCGCACAAAGAGCAGCACCACCACCCGCCCGGAAGAGACCGCGAACGGATCCACGGCTTTGCCGGTGAGATCCTCGGCGAGAACATGTTCTGCGGAAATCCTCACCGAAGAACCCTGCACCGCGGCAATGCCAAACAGACCGCACGCGATGCAGCCACCGCAGAGGACCGCTTTGGCGCGATGGGTGAAGAGGGCGAAGATGGCCGCGAGGTCCCGCATGGTTGCGGCCTCTATTCTACTCTTCCGGCAAGACGGTTCAGAGCGGTTTACAGCGCGGGTGCGGCGACCGGGCGCAATTCAGCCACCGGCGGAAACGATTCCGGCGGAAGCCAATTCTTTTCCTGCACCGAGCTGGGATTGCCCAGCGACTCCATCATTAATCTGAGCGCGTGGCCCGCGGATGGCGGCATGATCACCGTCGCGGTCAATGACCCCTCGCGTACCCAGCTCTGCCCGGTCTTCGGCAAACCGTCCACACCGATGAACGGAATATTCATCCAGTATTCGCGTTCGGTGACGTCGCTTACGGATTGGAATACTTTGCGTGCCGCGATGGCCATCAGGTCGTTCTGCGCCGCCACCAGATCCACGCGCAGCCGGTTAGCCGCGGTCAGCTTCAGCCAGGAACTCACGCTGCGCATCGCGCCCTCTTCGGTCCAGTTTCCCCGCAAGCCGCTCAGGCGAATGTTTTGCGGCAGGGCAGATTGCGCTCCAGCGGTGCGCAGCTTGGCGGCAAAATGTTCCGAAGGCCCCTGGAGATAAAGCACGCTGCCTCCGCGCGGCAGCAAACCGGCAATCTGTTTGGCCTGAATTCGGCCGATTTCTTCCTGGTCGGTGCTGACTGAAAAAACCGGCGCCTTGGCGCAGCGCCGCAATTCCGCCAGATACTCCGGAACGTTGATGAGCACGCACCAGCCAATTCCCGCCGCGCAGGCCGCACGCGCCACCTGCGGCAGCGCGGTTCCGCCCACCGGTTCAAAAATAATGGCATCCGGGCGCAGCGAAGGATCGCCTTGAATGGCCCGCAGGATTTGTGTGCTCTGCGTGATGGTGTCATTGCCCGCGAACAGGATCTGCAAGTCCACTGGCAGGGCTTCCGCCGCACGCCGCGCGGACGCAGCCTGCTCCAGCTGAAAATCGTTCTCTTCCGTCATCAACGACAGCAATACGCGGCGCTTGGTGTTCACCCGGGTCTCCGGTCGGGATGAATTGGCTTCAGATCAAACCGCTATAGAGTACACCCCGGAGCACCTCGCCGGGTGCCTGCCCCGCGATTGCCGTTTCATATGTGTGACTCCTGTCACAGCAATGAAGTAAGGAACTCGTATACTGACCGCCACTAGCGGTTTCCTGAATCCTTTTTCGCGTTTCTCTGCTCTTTCTCTATAGGAGCGCAATTGATGGCCGCAATGATATCCAGCCAAGAGCTAAAAGGCCTATGTTCCAGTAATTCAGGAGCTTGCGGTGTGGCCCCACCGGCGCTCCAGTTGGTCGATGTACGCTCGCCGAGCGAGTTCGCGGCAGGGCACATCCCTGGAGCTGAGAATATTCCAATGGACGAGATTTCCGGCCGCATCCGAGATTTGCGTCCCAGCCAGACCATAGTGCTGATCTGCCAGCGGGGTTCGCGCGCCATGGCAACCGCCGACCTTCTGCAAGCGCACGGAGTCGAGGCAATTGTGCTCCAGGGTGGTACACACGCCTGGGCCAGCTGCGGCGGTTGGCTCATCAGCAACGTCAAGACGACCTGGTCGCTCGAGCGCCAGGTTCGTCTGGGGGCTGGAATGTTAGTGGTCGTCGGCTGCTCGCTGGCGGTCCTGGAACATCCCGCCTGGCTGGCCTTGCCGGCTTTTGTGGGGCTGGGCCTGGCCTTCGCAGGGTTAACCGACATTTGCGCGATGGCCAGCCTTCTCGCGCGCATGCCTTGGAACCAACCGCGGAAGCTCGCTGCGCCCCCGCCGAACCGCATCCGTCCCGTTCGTGCGGAAAGGAGTTGAAACGAAATGAGCGCGTCCGCCGGGCAAATCGCCGCAAAGCTTTGCCGCGAAAATCAGGAAATGCCTGACGACTTCGAAACTCTTGCCAACCGGCATAAGGACGCCGTTTACCGCCAGATGATTCGCGCGTGCGGCAATCGCGAGGATGCGGAAGACGTCCTGATCGAAGCGTTGCTCAAAGCCTATCGTCATCTGGACCAGTTGCGTGATTCGGTCGCCTTCCAGGCCTGGCTGGCGCAAATCGCGCGGCGCGTTTGCTGGCAGCTCAAGGAAAAAGAGGCGCTGCTGCCTCTGATGCAGCTCTCCGCGCTCGCAGAGAACGGCACGCAGATTTCCAGCGACCAGCTCCCGCCGGAACGAGAAATCGCGGGCCGGCAAATGCGGGCGCTGTTGCATCAGGCCGTCCGCAAGCTACCGGACGGCCAGCGCCAGGTATTTGAGATGCGCGACATCCAGGGAATTCGCGGCGACGCGGCGGCAAAACAGCTGGGCATTTCCCGGGCAGCGATGAAGTCCAACTTGCATCGCGCCCGCAAAACGGTTCGCGAGTATCTGGATGCCGCCCTTATCGGCAAGTTGCCGTAGTCTCTGGAGGCGTTTATGGAAGTCACGGTAGAGCATCTCGGCTCGGTCCAATTTGAAATTAAGGCTCGCTCGCACACCATTGTTTCCGATCAGCCGGTCCAAAGCGGCGGATTTGACGAAGGCATGACCCCGCCCGAGCTGCTATTGGCTTCGCTCGGCTCCTGCGCCGGATACTACGCCGCGGAATTTCTGCGCAGCAATCATCTGGCAAAGGAAGGCACCCGCGTAAGAGTCTCCGCCGATAAGGCCAAGAATCCTCCCCGGCTCGAGGATTTTCGGATTGAAGTGGACGTGCCGGTGGAACTAAACCACGCGCAGCAGGCCGGCCTGGAAGAGGCGGTGCATCATTGCCTGGTTCACAATACGCTGCTGCATCCGCCGAATATTTCCCTGAAGATATTGTCGCCGGAGGTTTGCGGCCGCTGACCCTGAAGCTTCAGCCGGCGGATTGCAGTCTGCCATCGCGCAGCCACGCTTCCCGCTTCACCGCTTTCCGCCGTGAACTCTGCGATCATTTTGCCTTCGCTCATGTTCACCAGCACGCGCTCCGCGCGCGCCAAATACCGTGGCATAGCTTCTTCCGTGGAACTGCGACTCCATTTTCACACCAGGCCGCCACCTGTCCTTCCGCACAGGTTTTTCCCAGGCACAATCGCGCGCCTGCGCGTCGCACCGCGTCCCGGCACATTACACTGAAATTGTCCGGCCCGGGAGCGCCCTCGATGAAACGTTTGGTATCGTTCTTGATTATTTTCACCACGCTGCTGACCACCGCCCTGGTGGCCACGCGCACCGTGTTCGCCAACACTGAAAAGAAAGGCACCAGCGTGCTGACCGGAGTGGTGATCGGCCCCAACGACAAGCCCGTCCCTCGCGCCTCCATCATGTACCAGTCTTCCGCCGGCAGCGCCGCCCACGTGGTGCACACCGACGCATATGGCCACTTCATCGTCACTAAACTGCCCGCCGACAATTACGATCTGCGCGCTTCCGCCAACGGCGTTTTTTCTGACTGGGAGAAAAACATCACCATTCAGCCCGGCCAGACCCGCAGCATCACACTGCACCTGATCTACGCCAAGCAGATGCCCAAAGGCTCGATCGTTGCGGGCAAAAACACCAGCGGGACGGTCACCGCCGCCAATAACAGCGCCGCCAGCAGCGCCAAATAGTTTTGCGCCGCTGGTTCGCGGAGTTGATTCACCTACTGCAGCAACTCCACCAGTTCTCGCAGATCGCCTTCTGACACATCCGACACCGCGCAGAATTCCATGCCCCGATTTTTCCAGTAAATCCACTGGTAGCCGTTCCGCGAGCCGCTTTCGCGCGCTTCCGGTTCGTTATCCGGCGCCGGCCAGGCAAACACATTGATCAAATGCTTCCGCCGGCCGTACACCAGCGCCGCCACCGAACGCCCGCCCAGCGCATCCAGCCGGCCCCCGATCAGCGGAAATCCGTTCTCCGCCTCATCCTTCACCGGCGGAATGTAATCCAGCTTCCCGTCGAACCACGGTTTTACCGTGTGCTGATCGGTGGATTCCACATCCGTTAAATGCGCCGGCTGCAGCGAACGAATATGCGCATCAATCGCTTCCGCAATGATCGCGGTCTGCGGTGAGCTGTTCGGCTTTGTCGTGTTGTAAGCCAAGAACGACGCCACCGCGCCCACCAGCACAGCAGTAGTCGCCAGCGCTACTGGGCGCCACCACGCCGGCCACCAGTTCCTGCGTTCGTCGTGCTGCCCGGTTGCCTCAATCTGCCGGGAAACTTTGCGCGCCAGCCCCGCCGGCGCCGCCTCGTACAACTGCGCCGCCTGCAGCGAAGCCCGCAACCCCTCCTGCGCTTCCAATTGCCCCGAGCACTGCGTGCACGTCTCCAGGTGCTGCTCAAACTCCGCCGAACGCACCGCGTCCAGCTCGCCATCCAGGTACCCGTGCAGCAGCGTCCGCGTCAGTTCACAGGCCACGGCGCACCTCCCGGCTGGATTCCCACGCCTCGCCGTCACCGCGCAGCATGCTCTGCAATTTTTCCCTCGCCCTTGCCAGCGTGGACATCACCGTTCCGATCGGCATTGACACAATCGCCGCAATCTCCTTGTACGAATAGCCTTCCAGTTCGCGCAGCACCAGCACCTCGCGCGATCTCGGTGGCAAACTTTCCAGCGCCCGCGTCAGCCGTTCGCGCTCATCCGCGGCCACCGCCGCCGCTTCCGGCGTGGCCAGCTCATTGGCGCCGCTCACTCCCAAACTCCGTCCCGCGTGCACGTTCTCATCAAACTCCGTGGTCGTGTCCACCGCGCGATTTTTCTCCAGCCAGGTGTAGGACGTATTCCGCACAATCTGCAACAGCCAGGCCCGCGCATCGCCGCCATGAAATCCGCCAAAAAATCGCCAGGCACGCACCATCGCTTCCTGCGCAACATCCTCCGCGTCCGCACGGCTGCGTAGCAGCCAGCGCGCAAAGTTGAACGCCGCATCCAAATGCGGCATCACTACCCGCTCAAACCTCTCCCGTTCTTCCGGCTGCAGCACGTCGTTCCCTCTACTGCTGATTCCCCATCCCATTAGACCGCCCGGCCCGCGATTCTATTCCCATTCCCGGTGAGATTCTTGCCCCAAACCATTATTATTGCCCCGCTATCATTGCCTCTGTCAGCCAGGCACGAAAGGAGTCTCCCTGCCATGCGCGCCGCCGTCCTCCACAAACTCGGCCAGCCGCCCCGCTTTGAGGACTTCCCCGACCCTGTCCCCGCCGAAGGCGAAATCCTGCTCGCCGTGCGCGCCGCTGCTCTTAAGCCTATAGACAAACAGCTCGCCGCTGGTACCCACTTCGCCAGCCCGCGCGAACTTCCCGTAATCTCTGGCTCCGACGGCGTCGGCCAGCTCCCCGACGGCTCGCGGGTATTTTTTGGTGGACCCCGGCGCCCCTACGGCGCTTTCGCCGAACGCACCGTCGTCCGCCAAGCGCAATGCTTTGCCCTCCCGGAAAATCTCGACGATGCTGCCGCCGCGTCCATTCCCAACCCCGGCGTCTCCGCCTGGCTCTCGCTGAGCTATCGCGCCAAACTTGCTCCGCGTGAAACGGTTCTGATTCTCGGCGCCACCGGCGTCACCGGAAGACTCGCTGTCCAGATCGCAAAACTCCTGGGCGCTTCCCGCGTCGTTGCCGCTGGCCGCAATCCCGAAGCTCTTGCGTCACTTCCCTCGCTCGGCGCCGATGCCACCATCCCCCTCCATCAACCGCACGACTCGCTGGTCGCCGCGTTCCGCCAGCAAAACGCGGAGAAACGCTTCGACGTCATCATTGACTATGTTTGGGGTCCACCTACCGAAGCCCTTCTTGCGGCCATCACCACCCACGAGTTCGCCCCTGCCAGCTCTGAGGCCCGCCTGGTGCAGGTGGGCGAATCCGCCGCTCCCACCATTAATCTCCCCGCCGCCGTCCTGCGCAGTACCGCGCTCACCATCCTCGGCACCGCAGGCATTCCGCCGATGGACGTCCTCACCGGCGCGCTCCACCACGTCCTCACGCATGCCGCGCAAGGCCGGCTCCGCATAGACACCGAATCGCTGCCGCTGGCCGAAGTCGAATCCGTCTGGGCCCGACCGACTTCCTCCCCCCGCCTGGTCCTTATCCCATAACACGACTCACATGACCTCTTCCAACCAATGCGACAATCTCCCTGCGCCCATGCATCCGAACCTCCGCCTCCACCCCACACTTCTGTTGCTACTCGCCGCCTTACCGCTTTCCGTCGCGGCGCAAACCCACAAACCGTCCACTCCCGAATTTACTTTCAAAGTCATCCACGCCTATCCTCACGATCCTCAAGCTTTCACCCAGGGGCTCCTCTACCACGACGGCTTTCTCTATGAAGGCACCGGCCTCCATGGCCGCTCCTCGCTGCGCAAAGTTCGCCTGGAAACCGGAGAAGTGCTGCAAAAAATTGACCTGCCAGAGGAATTCTTCGGCGAAGGCATCGCTTTCCACAAAAATGAAATCATCCAGCTCACCTGGCTCTCGCACACCGGCTTCGTTTATGACGCTGCCGAGTTCCACCTGCTTCGCCAGTTTTCTTACCAGGGAGAAGGCTGGGGCCTGGCCACAGGCGCTCCCGGCACGAGCGAACTCTTCCTGAGCGACGGCACTCCGGAGATTCGCGTCCTCGACGCCAACACGCTCGCCGAAAAACGCCGCTTCACCGTTCGCGACGGCGGCAAAACGATCGATCAGCTGAATGAACTGGAATTTGTCGAAGGCGAACTCTTCGCCAACATCTGGCAAACCGACAAAATCGCTCGCATCAACCCGCAAACCGGCAAGGTACTCGGGTGGATCGATCTCAAAGGCCTGCTCAGCCCCATGTACAATCTCGAACCCGGCGAAGTTCTCAACGGCATCGCCTACGACCCCATCCACAAACGCCTCTTCGTCACCGGCAAACTCTGGCCCAACCTTTTCGAAATCCGCCCCATCCCCAAACCATCCAAATAGCCTCTGCCGCCTGTTCTTTCTACGGCTTGACGCCCGCATACTCCGGAACCGCTCCTCGCGCCACATTTTTGTAAACCACGCCGCCCTTCATCACGAAGACTACGCGCCGCACGGCGGTAATGTCCTGCAGCGGATCGCCATCCAGCGCGATGATGTCTGCCTGCATCCCCGGCGCAATCGTTCCAATTTCTTTACCGAGCCCCATCGCCTCCGCTCCCAGCGCGTTGGCCGAAACCATGGCCGCCATCGGCTCCACGCCGCAGTCGCGCACCCGGTCAATGAACTCCTCGGCATTCCGTCCGTGCGCACCCGCCACCGCGTCGGTGCCAAACACCACTTTCAGCCCCGCCGTCTTCATCGCTCGCCGGACCAGGTCGTGATTCATTGGCAAAATCTTTTCCATCGCCGCGAAGCCCTCTTCGGTATAGCCGGGCGTTCCCACATACCGTTCTTTGTACTGAAGATAGTTCTCGATCACCAGGCCGCACTGCGGATCGAGATACGTTCCGCGCTCCGCCATCAATTTCAAATCGTCGTCCGTCGCCAGCGTCCCGTGTTCAATCTGCGTGCAGCCGGCCAGCGTCGCCGCGCGCACCGCATCCTTATAGGCGTGGACGACCGCGCGCAATCCCAGCTTCTTCGCCTCGTCGCAGGCCGCGTTCAGTTGCTCCTGCGATAGCGTCATCCCTCCGCCTTGCCGTATGGACTGCGAGGCAAAAATCTTGATGACGTCCGCGCCCGCCTCTTTCTGCTTGCGGACGAAGGCGCGAATCTCCTCTGGCGTGCCCGTTGCTTCGCCTTTCCCCACCAGGGGCTCGACCGCTGTCAAAATCCGTGGGCCTGGAATCTTTCCTTTTGCAATCGCTTCGCGCAGCGGCAGGTCGTTCACCGCGCCTACGCTCTGGATGGTGGTGAATCCCGCCATCAGCGTCACCCACGCATTCGACGCCGCCTGGTAAGCATCCTCTTGCGTCGTTCCGGTCATCCCGGCATTCTTCCCGTCCTTGCCGAACAGCCAGGTAATGTGGGCATGGGCGTCAATCCAGCCCGGCAGCACGGTCAGCCCGCTCAAGTCATATTCCGCGGCGCCTCCTGTTGCCGCCGCACCCCTTGCAGTCCCGGAAGTCGCCGCCGCGGAAGTTCCACTCGCCGACGCCGTCCTCCGCTCAACCGCCACAATCTTCGACCCCTCCACCACAATGTTCACGTCGCGCAGCTTCCCGCCCTTCCCATCCAGCACCGTCCCCGCCGCAATCACCACCCTCTGCCCGCCTGCCTGCGCTACTGCCGTTTGTGCTGCAGCCGCCCCCGCGCCCAGCAGCCATATCGCTGACGCAACCGTAATCGCCGGATTTCTCATGCTGTCTGGTCTCCTCCCACCCCGTTTGCTGATCAGCCTGCGTTTTTTCGGATCTGTTCAAACCTTTCAAGGAGAGACTTGATCTCCGCCTCAGCAAAGCATTGACAGTCGGAGTAAAATTTCGTCAGCAACTCAGGCAGGACATCAGCGAGCGATGATAGAACGAGGCCTAATTCCGGAAAACCGCTACGGAAGCGACGAAGTCTTTCGATATTCTCAACCAACTTCAGTCTCCGCTCAGTTTCGTCTTGCCAAACGAGCGTCCAATGCCGACACGTGAGGCATGATGCCTCGCAATGGGTGCCGTCATGAGAGAGGAATGATTCCCAACCAGAAGCCGCCAGTGAAAGGACCTTCAACGAGTCGTCGCGCCTTTTTTCGCCATTGCACCGCCTACAGGCAACCAACACATTTCCGGGAACGTGAAGGCCCGCCCGGTAGCGGTTCATACCATCAAGGTGCTCAATCACAGATTCGGTGGTCGCTAGGTCACGAGAGCAATATGGGCAACGATTATTGAATTCCTTCCGAACGATCTCCCCGTATTCTTCACTATCAACCCTTGTCAGCCACTCTCGGCTAACCTTACGACTTAATTCGTGGAGGAACATGCTAACGAGCTTGTTGGCCACGTCCGATTTCGCGCGCCGCGTCGCTGTGCGTAATTGGGACGTGGGATCCTTCACCTCCCCTCGTCTCCAAGCAGCCACCCGACGTCCACGCCAAGCGCTTTCGCGAGAGCTTTTACCTCGTAATCAAGGACGTGACGGTGGTTGTTTTCGATTTTTGCGATCGCAGCTCGATCGAGCTGAATCCCGAGTCGAGCCACCCTTCCTGAGAGCGCATCCTGGGTCAAGGTTGGCTCGCACGCGCGCCGCCCAGCAGCTACCCTCTTCCCAACGATGTTCTTCCGCAAACGCTTCCTGTTCACACCGCAGAGCCTACCTTTTGCGTAATCGAAAAATGTTCTAAACTAGAACATGCGAACGAGAGCATTTACAGGACGCCTCAACTACGATGAAAGAGCGAACAGCGCGATCGCGCAAACTTAGCGGCAAGCCGAAGCACAAGAGACTCCCTTGGCCAGGATTAACAGCGAAAGACCACCTCAGTAGAGCTGTAACTAGACACGTCAAACTGCTTCGCGAGCGCAAAGAAACTGAGGAGTGGGCAGAGCAACAAATTGCGCGGGTTCTCGATTGCGTTTCAACGGAAATCGTGCTGAAAATCGTCCTCCGCACAGCGCGCCAAAGAACGAGTTGACCTCTCATGTCGCTAGAGCTTCCGGAGTGTCAGCTCAGGCTATCGACGGCACGCGATGATTTATTCGGAATGCTTAGCAGTCAGATTTACCAGGCGTAAGTGACTGAAGAACAAGCACTTACTGCCAGACTCGTCTCAAAAGTCTCCGCCGTTCGAACCGCGCGCCCGTAACCCCCGTCTTTTCCATCGCTTAGCGCCATCGCGAGCACCACCCCTCGGACGATCCTGATTTGCTATATAAATAAGTATTGACATGGTATCGTTTCTGTGTTACCATGCCGCGTGAGTGTCTTATTCAGTCCGCCCGGCACTTCCCGTGCGTTCATCCGTTACCCCGGCCTTCAACATCCCGTCACACTCTTCCTCGCTCTTTTTCACTCTTTTTCCGGTAAGTCCTTTATTTGCCACTCTTACGAATACACCCGGGGGATACCCCCCCTCTCCAATTCGCTCCGTCGCTATGCCGCAGCATGCCCGGAGCTAACTCCATTAGAATCAATACTTACAAAATCTCGCAACCTAACCCCTTTAAAATGAATACTTACGAAAAATCACCCGGGTGGGACCCCAGACGAGACGCCAGTAGGCGTCCCTTTCAACTGCCAACTAATTCCGCTCCCCGCATTCTGCACCCGCGGATCACGGGCCACGAAGGCTCCAATCCTTCCGAACCCAACGCATTTCCCGGCCGCCCCGCCCTTCGGTTAAACTACTTCCGAGGTTTTACTGGTCACCGGTCGCTGGTCCCCGGTCTCTGACAATGCCACTCACCAAACAGCAAGCGCTCGAAATGCTCGAATCCGACGACCTGATCGGCATCGGCATGGAGGCGCACCAACTGCGCCTGAAAAAGAACGACCCACGCGTCGCCACCTACCAGGTCGATCGCAACATCAACTACACCAATTTCTGCACCGAGTACTGCTCCTTCTGCGCCTTCTACCGCCCCATCGGCGCCAAAGACGGCTACATTCTCTCCTTCGAGGAAATCTTCAAGAAAATCGAAGAGATGCTGGAACTGGGCGGCAACGGCGTGCTGCTCCAGGGGGGGTTGCATCCCGACCTGCAGATCGGCTACTACGAAAACCTGCTGCGCTCCATCAAGCAGAAATTCCCTACCGTTCACTTGCACTGCTTCTCCGCGCCGGAAATTCTGTGCATCGCCGAAGTCAGCGAACTCTCGGTCGAAGACACCATTCGCCGCCTGATGGATGCCGGGCTCGCTTCCATTCCCGGCGGCGGAGCGGAAATCCTCGATGACGAAGTGCGCGGCAGAATCGCCCGCCTCAAGTGCACCAGCGACGACTGGGAAATGATGCACCGCACCGCCCACAAGCTCGGCCTGCGCACCACCGCCACCATGATGTTTGGCTGCGGCGAAGAACTGCGCCATCGCGTCAACCATTTCGAGCGCGTCCGGCGCATTCAGGAAGATACCGGCGGCTTCACCGCGTTCATTCCGTGGATTTTCGCTTCGGACAACACGCCGCTCGGCAAAAAAGTCCAGGAAACCACCGCCGTCGATTACTTGAAAACGCTGGCCGTCAGCCGCCTGTACCTCGACAATATTGACCACATCCAATCCAGCTGGCTCACTCCGGGCATCAAGGTTTGCCAGGTCGGCCTGCAGTTCGGCGCCGACGACGTCGGCAGCATCCTCATCGAAGAAAACGTCGTGTACGCCGCCGGTGTCCGTAACCGCACCAATGAATCCGAACTTCGCCGCGTCATCTCCGATGCCGGCTTCATCCCCGCCCAGCGCGACACCCTCTACCGCTCCTACGCGCT
>Ga0209579_10003075_pt1 | contig 12345 bp, 9 predicted proteins | sample Coa_R1_2_FD_187152 | JGI IMG/M metagenome (GOLD analysis project Ga0209579, IMG submission 187152) | Surface soil microbial communities from Centralia Pennsylvania, which are recovering from an underground coalmine fire - Coalmine... | ecosystem: Environmental > Terrestrial > Soil > Unclassified... | reverse complement strand
GAACCGGACGTCGCCCGAATTCGTCACCTACATGTTGGGCCAGGGAAAGTATGCGCGGAGCGCCATCGATCGCATACCGGGCAGGGGCAGACTCGAATCGCGTGTCGCGAAACTGAGCGGCGCCGGCGCCATCGTCCGTGGCGTACAAACGGAGGGTGGCCTTATTTTCTTCCAGAAACGCGAACCGTCCGAGTCTACGTACAAGCTCTTCGTGCGCGATGCCGCGACCGGCGGCCAGCGCATGCTCGTCGATCCCGACCGCTGGTCCGGGGAAAACACGCATTATGCGATCGACTGGTTTTTGCCGTCGCAGCATGGCGAAAAGATCATCTGTGCCCTGTCCGCGGGTGGTTCCGAGCACAGCGTCATTCACGTGCTCGACGTTGCGTCGGGCAGGGCGCTGCCCGAAACGATCGACCGCGCCGAGTTCGGCGGTGTCTCGTGGCTGCCCGACGCTTCGGGCTTCTTCTACAACCGCATGGCGAAGACGGGTCCGAACGATCCCGACACGGCGCACTATCTGAACAGCCGCGCGCTGCTGCACCGCCTCGGCGCGAACCCGGACGGCGACGTCGCCCTCATCGGCACAAACATCGCCGGTTCGCCAAAGGTCGTACCCTCCGACCAGCCGGCCATTTTCGTGCAGCCCGGAACCGATCGGGCGCTGGCGATGATTTCACACGGTTCCGAGCCGGCGATCGAGCTTCTGGTGGCGCCGCTCGCGGAGGCCGTGCGCCCCGGCGCTCACTGGCGGAAATTCGCCGATTCCCCCGACGGCGTGATCAACGTCGCGCTGCACGGCAATTCGATCTATCTCCTCACGCACAAGGACGCGCCGCGCTACCGGATCGTGGCGCTCGATCCAGGGACGCTTGACTGGGCGCACGCGCGAACCGTCGTTCCCGAAAGCGGGCGCGTGATCATCGACGCGGAACCCGCGAGCGACGGCTTGTACATACGCGACCTCGACGGCGGGATCGGGCGCCTCCGAATGCTGGACTGGCAGAGCGGAAAGGTGCACGACATCGTGCTTCCGGTGGACGGCACCGTCAACGGGCCGAATACGGATCCGCTTCAGCCCGGCGCGTATTTCAGCCTTCAGAGCTGGCTGTTGCCGGAAGCGTGGTACGCGGTGCAGGACGGCCGCGTCGCGCCCCTGAACCTCGTGCCGAAGTGGCAGGCCGATACGTCGGCCTTTGTCTCCGAAGAAACGCGGATCAAGGCGCGCGACGGCACGATGGTGCCGCTCTCGATCGTGCACCGGAAGGACCTCGTACGCGACGGAAAGGCGCCGCTGTGGCTGACGGGTTACGGGTCGTACAGCATTGCCATGCAGCCGCGTTATCTTTCCGGCATGCTCGCGCTCCTCCAGGATGGAGGCGTCTATGCCGCCTGTCACGTGCGCGGCGGAGGAGAGTTCGGCGAGGCCTGGCACAAGGCCGGCATGCAGGCAACGAAGCCCAACACCTGGCGCGACCTGATCGACTGCGCCAAATATCTGCAGGGGAACGGCTATGCGTCGCCGGCAACCACGGGCATTGAAGGGGGCAGCGCCGGCGGCATTACGGTCGGCATGGCACTCGTGGAGGAGCCGAATCTGTTTCGCGCCGTGATGAGTGACGTCGGGGATTCCAATGCGCTGCGGGCCGAGTTCGAGACCGACGGCGATGCCAACGCGCTGGAGTACGGCAGTGTGAAAACCGAACCGGGATTCCGCGCACTCCTGGCGATGGACGCGCTCTCACACGTAAAGGACGGTCTCGCCTATCCGGCGGTGCTGTTCACGACCGGCCTGAACGATCCGCATGTGGCGCCCTGGCAGCCGGGCAAGATGGCGGCGCGCCTTCAGAAGGCGACGTCCAGCCGGCGGCCCATTCTGCTGCTGGTCGACACGGACGCGGGCCACGGCGCCGGCCCGACCAAACAGCAGCTGGACCGCCAGGTCGCCGACCACCTCGCCTTTCTGTACTGGCAGACGGGAAAGCCGGGATACCAGCCCACGAAATAGGCCGGCTGTAACGCAGTGATCCTGAACAATCTGGTTGGGGCGTTCCTGAGCCGGGCGCGAACGGACGCACAGTATCGTGAATGGCGCCACTGAAGGAGCAGTGACACCATCGCGGCTCTTTTGGGGACGAAGAACCATGACATCATCGCGCATTTTTGCAGGGTTGTTCCTGAGCGGAGTCGCGATCGCGCCGGCGTTCGCGGCGTCACCGGGGAGTTACACGGTTTTCGATGCGCCTGGCGCGGGAACCGAGGCTGGACAAGGAACGTTTGGAGTTGCCGTAAACGCTGCATCCAGCATCACGGGGTATTTCGTCGACAGCAACTACTACCTGCACGGCTTTGTACGCACCGCCGACGGCACGATCACGACCTTCGATGCCGCAGGCCCATTGAGCGAAACGGAGCCCTTCGCGATAAACCGCAACGGCAGGGTCGCAGGGTTTTGCCAGAGAAAACAAAGGTTCTTTGAAGCTTTTCTGGTCAAGGGCAGCGGCAAGATCGAAAAATATTCCGCCGGCGGCGTGAACAGCGGTGCCTACGCCCTGAACGACAACGACGAGGTCGTTGGAACCTACTCCACCAGAAAGCACCGCGTGTTTGGCTACCTCCGCAGCAACACGGGCGCGATAACGGCTTTCCAGGACCCCAAAGCGGGCAAGGAAGCGCTGGAAGGTACGTTTCCTATCGCCGTCAACAATGCCGGCGCGATCACCGGACAGTACGCGAACAACGGTGGCGCCGGCGGGTTCATTCGCGATGCCGACGGGACGTTCACGAATTTCAAGGCTCCTGATGCGGGCGGTTTTTTGGGGACAAACCCCAGCGCCATCAATCAGGCGGGAGCGGTCGCGGGAGTGTACACGGACTCAGACAACACATTCCATTCGTTCATTCGCGATCCGTCCGGCACGATCACGACCTTCGACGCTCCGGGGGCAGGTACAGACGCCTTCCAGGGCACAACCGCAACGTCCATAGCCTACGACGGCACCATCGTCGGCTCCGTCGTCGACGCGAACGGTACGGCGCACGGATTCCTGCGGTCGCAGAGCGGCACGATCAAGGAATTCGATACTCCGGGGGCAGGTACCGGAAGTGGAGAGGGAACCTACGCCGACAGCACCAGCAAAAGAGGCATCATCGCTGGTTACGAGGTGGACGATAACGGCGTTTCCCATGGATTTCTGCGCACGCCCTGAGGGCTGGACGGCTCGCGAGCCGTCTCGCCCCTGGTCGTGCACAGGGCGGAGCGCGGGTCAAATACCAACCGTTGGGACAAACGGGGCAGAACTGGCCTCGGCTTCCCGCGCGAAGAAATTGTCTAAATCCCGATCCTGGCCCGTAAGCGGATCGTTAGGACAGGGGGCGCATGCTCGGCGAAAGTCGAGGAGGACGGCTATGCCGATGCGCCAGGTTTTGCACCAGCTTTTCCATGCCGAATGCGGCCGCTGCGGCTTCGCGGTGGAGGGCGAAATCCGGAATGGCTGCGGGGGGTGGAGGAGCTACCCGTGGGACGAATTCAGCAGCCAGTGCAGCTTCCGGACCCCGGCCGGAAAACCCACATTCTTGTGCCCGCATCTTCGCGCCGCAAAGATCAATGCGCGTCCGACAGTCAGCTCCTGCGCGCCGCAACCTGCCCGTGTCGTCAACGGCTGACTCTCGCCGATCGTCGGTTGTGAGCGGCCGTAATTCACGTCGCTGACTTGGACGCCGAATCGCAAGGGTCTCCGTGCTTGCGACGAAGCATGGATGCAGCCTACGCTTTCAAATTCAGTGAGCGGGGCAGGGCAATGACGGCATCCGACGTCGAAGTCATTCGCGGAATTTATGATGCGTTCGCGCGCGCCGATATCGGCGCGGTGCTTGGCGCCATGGCGCCGGATATTGTGTGGCGCGAGGCCGATAACCATCCCTATGCCGACGGCAATCCCTATGTAGGGCCTGACGCAGTTCTCCAGGGCGTTTTCGCGCGACTGGGGACCGAGTGGGACGGCTTTGCCGTGTCCGTGGACGAGTTTGTCGGTGCCCACGACAAGGTCGTGGCGATCGGCCGCTACACCGGCACGAACAGGCGGACCGGCAAACGCCTCAACGCGCAGGTCGTGCATGTCTGGACCGTCGACAACGGGAAAGCCGCAGGTTTTCAACAGTACACCGATACGCATCAGTTCGTCCGCACAATGGAAGCCTAGCAGGCTCTGGGTGCCCCCCCGTAGCGACAGCGGAGCGGGGGAGGTCCTGCGTAGCAGGGGAGGGGGGGCGGTTGAATGTAAACACCAGGTGCCCCCTCCGGTGCTTCGCACCACCTCCCCCGCGCAATGCACCCGCTGCGCCAGCGCTTGCGCGGCGAGTGCACGGGGGCGGCAAACTATTGCCGCATCGCGTTTTCGATTTCCTGTACGGTTTTTGGAATCGGCGGGCCGAGAACGCGGGAACCGGATTCCGTGATCAGGACATCGTCTTCGATGCGGATGCCATGTACGGGCAGGAATTCCCGCACGCGGCCGTAGTCGATGAAATCCTTGTGCCGGCCCTCGCCATCCCAGCGGTCGATCAGCGCCGGAATGAAATACAGCCCCGGCTCGACCGTCACCACCATTCCGGGGCGGAGCGCCTTCGCCATCCGCAGATTGCGCAACCCGAACAGTTTGCTCCGGCTCACCGTCTCGTCATAACCGACGTAGTCCTCGCCGAGCGATTCCATATCGTGCACGTCGAGACCGATCTGATGACCAACGCCCGTCTGGAAGCACAGGGCATATGCGCCGCTCTCGACGATTTCGTCGGCATCACCGCGGAATACGCGCTGTTCGAGAAGGCCGTCGACAAGCGTGCGAGCGGCAAGCTTGTGAACATCGATGTACGGCGTTCCCGCGCGGCAGGTATCGATCGCCGTCGATTGTGCGCGCAGCACAAGCTCGTAACAGTCGCGCTGGCGCGCGTCGAACCCGCCGCCAACGGGAAGCGTGCGCGTGATGTCGCTTGCATAGCCGTTCCGGCTTGCGGCGCCACTGTCGTTGACGACGAGATCGCCGGCCTCGAGCCGCCGGTCGTGCCGGTCGTTATGCAGCACTTCGCCCTGCGACGAGAAGATTACGGGATAGGCGAGCTTAAGGTCGGCGGCGCGCGCGATACCTTCCATCTGCCCGGATACCTCGTGCTCCATCACGCCCGGGCTCGTGAGGCGCATGGCGGCCTTGTGCATCTCGGCCGTGACCGCGAGCGCCGCTTCCATTTCCGCTATTTCTTCCGGCGCCTTGATCTCACGTTGGCCAACGATGGCGCGGACGAGCGGCACGGACGCCCTGTCTGCGATTGCGGCAGCCGGAATATCAAGCAGCCCGGACAACTGCATGGCGACAGCGCCGCGATAGGGCGGGGCGAAGTGCAGCGGCCGCTTTCCGCACGCTGCGATCCAGCCGCCGAGGCCTGCGAGCGGCAGCGCATGGGTGACGCCAGAGCGTTCCGCCCATTCGCGCAACGTGGTTGCCGTGCCGAGCCAGATCAGGTCGTCGAGCGTCGGATCGTCGCCGAACAGGAAACTCTCGCCGGAGGCGAAGTCGATCGCACCCATGATCGATGCCTGGGGGATGCCGAAATAGTACGCGAAGCACCCGTCCTGCACGTATGGGTGGGTGTTGTGCGCGTAGTTCATCGGGCTCGGCGGATTGGACGGAAAAAGACCGATCCCGTCGATCTTACTCGCCAGCACGGCGCGCCGCGTCCTGTAGATTTCCGCTGCGAACATGGGTTGAAGTCTCCGATGAAAACCATTGTAGCGTGCAGAGCCGGTACGGCCAAATCCGGAAATACGACCAATTCGTGGTGCGGCGGCGCCGAGGATCGACGAATGGCAAGGCAGCGATTGTAAGACATACTCCTACAAGATGGAACTTCTTTTCTCAAACGTCCGAAAGGCTTTGGAAAGAGGTGCTCTGTACGTTTGCCCCTCTCCTGGAGGGCGACCGCCGTGTCCGAAGAATCTGCGAAATCCCCTCTGCCCGATCAGGCGGAACGCCGCCGCTCCGGGCGCAGCCGGACGCTCCTCGGCGCCACGATCATTTTCCGCGACGGGACCACCACGGTCCCTTGCATGGTGCGAAACCGCACGGAGCATGGAACGCAACTCGAGATTCCGCCAAACCCGCTGATCCCCAAACGGTTTTACCTGGTCACGGCGAAAGACAATGAGGTGTACGAGGCAGAACTCGTCTGGAAGAAGGCAAACAGGATCGGCGTCACCATCGGCAAGAGGGTTGATCCATCAACGACGAACGCTCGGGCACTTCAGGTCTTGAGAAAGCTGAAGCCCGTCCATGGAGCCAACGCCGAAGCGGATCCGAACCGGAAATTGTGGGATGACGATCGCTGGCCCGTGTAATCTGGCCCGACGGTTCGCTGCCACGAATTCGACGTCTGCACCGACCACACTGGCGCTTTCTGCTCTCCCCGGCGACGGTCCCCGCCACGAATTAGTCGGGCAGACGGCGCGCGTACAGCCGCGACAATCCGAGCAACGTGTCAAGGTTGGGTGTTTCGAGGCCGAGGAGTCGTGCGATTTCCTGCGGCGCAGCCACGATGGAATCGATTTCGAGCGGCCGGCCCGCTTCCGCATCCTGCAGCATCGAAGTCTTGAAGGCGCCAAGGTTGCGCGCAACGTCCATGCGAGCTTCGACGCTTTCGTTGATTTCGCAGCCAATCTGGCGACCGATCTGCCGCGCCTCCTCCATCACCCGTGCCATGAATTCGCGCACGAGGTCGTCGGCGAGAATTCTGTCGGACGTGGCACGGACCATGGCCGAAATGGGGTTCATGGTCATGTTGCCCCACAATTTGTACCAGATGTCCCGCCGGACGTTGTCGCTCCGGACGATGTCCAGTCCGGAGCCGGCGAACACATCGGCGAGCGCGGCGACGCGTTGCGATGTCCCTCCCGCAGGCTCTCCGAAAATGAGCGAGTGCCCAGCCTGGTGAACCACGCGCGCGGGCGCTGAAACATACGCCGAGGCATGGACGACGCAGCCCACGACGTGGCGCAGTGGTATCGCGCGCGCGATCGCGCCGTCGGCGTCCACCGATTTGAGTGCTGTCGGCATCAGGGAGCCGGCGCCTTCGAGGAGAAACCACCACGGCACACCGTTCATCGCCGGCAACACGGTAGTATCGGGACCGATCATCGGCGGGAGCGCACGCGCCACCTCCATGAGAGAAGGGCCCTTTACCGCGATGACAACGACGTCCTGAACGCCAAGCTCCGCGGCGCTGCCGCTCGCGCGCACCCGGACTTCCTCAACGACGCCCTTCCGCTCGATCGTCCACTTGCCGGAGCGCAAGGCTTCGAGCGTCGCTCCGCGTGCGAGCGCACTCACCTCATGGCCAATCCTCGCGAGAGGCACGCCTATGAGCCCGCCGATCGCGCCCGCACCGACAACTCCGATCCGCATCGTGTCTCCTGCATCCGGGACAGGATATCGTGTCCCCTTGCTCCCGCTAATGTGTGATTGACGGGACACGATATCCTCTCCCGTCGGGCTTCTGCTATGGTTCGGCGAGAACTGTTCCGGCTGCTGCGCAATGGCAAAGAGGCCTTTGAAAGTGTTTCGGGCCCATATGGGATTTTACGACACCGTCGTGGCGGCGCCTTCTCAGAAGGCGGCGCTGGAGGCTTGGGGTGCAGGAAAGGGCGAGTTCGCCAAGGGTTTTGCGAAAGTGACGAACGACCCGGTCGCAGTCGCAAGCGCACTCGCAGATCCGGGGGTTGTCCTCCGTCGCCCGTTCGGCAACGGCGGTTCGTTCAAGCGCGAGGCCGATCCCGTTCGCGCGCCCAAAATGTCACTGCGACAGGATCGCGAGGCGAAGGAGCGGAGGAGAAAAGCGGCAAAGGCCGCGCGCGAAGCGGCGGCGCGCGAATTGCGCGAGGCGGAAGCGGAAGCCAGGCGCACGCGCGTCGAAATCAAAAAACGCGAAGCGGAATTCGCGCGTGAAAAAGCGCAGGCCGAGAAAGAGGCGCGCAAGCGAATCGCCCGCGCCAGAGCGCGATTAAAAAGATAGTTCAGGTGGAGGCGCCAGGTCTTACAATCCTGCGGGCTGATTGTGCACATCCGGAGTTGACTCCAGCACAGCCCGGATTTTTGCTGCAAGTTCGGCGTGGCCGAAAGGCTTCGTGATCAGTTCCACGCCAGGATCAAGCCGGCCGTGATGCACAATGGCGTTTCGGGCATAGCCGGTAGTGTACAATACCTTGACGGCGGGCATCTCGCGGCGGATCTTGTCGGCAAGCTGTCTTCCGTTCATGCCGCTCGGGAGTACCACGTCGGTGAAGAGGAGGTCGACGGCGGGCTTTTCATCGAGGAGCCTGAGCGCAGACGGGCCGTCGCTCGCCTCGAGCACGCGATAGCCGAGTTCTTCCAGCATCTCTACGCTCGCCGCGCGGACTTTCTCCTCGTCTTCTACGACAAGAATGGTCTCGCCGCCGGCGGCCGCGGCATGCGTTTCGGGTGCCGCCGCGTGATCATATGCGGAGGCACGCTCGATCAGCGTGCGCGGCAGATACATCTTTATGGTCGTGCCCTGACCCGGTTCGCTGTAGATCTTGGTGTGTCCGCCGGACTGTTTGATGAAACCGTACACCTGGCTTAACCCAAGCCCGGTACCATGCCCACCGGCTTTCGTGGTGAAGAACGGTTCGAACGCCTGGGCAACCGTGCTGCTGTCCATGCCCGTGCCGCTATCGGTGACTGCAATCATGACGTATTGACCGGCGCTCAGTTGCTCGTACGGCTCGACATAACCTTCGTCGAGGTGAGCGTTGGCGGTTTCGATGGTGAGCTTCCCACCCTTGGGCATGGCATCGCGCGCATTGACCGCAAGATTGAGAATGGCACTTTCAAGCTGGTTCGGATCGGTCAACACCCGCCAGAGACCGCTGGCGAGTACCGTCTCGATCGCTATCGTTTCGCCGAGCGTGCGCGTGAGGAGACTTGTCATCCGCGCCACGAGTCGGTTCACATCCACGGTTTCCGGCTGAAGCGGCTGGCGCCGCGAAAACGCGAGCAACTGGCGGGTGAGGGCGGCCGCGCGCCGCGCCCCCTCCTCCGCGCCATCAAGAAAACGATCGAAGTCGCCGGTGATATCCGGGGGAAGACTCCACTTGGCGCTGCGGCGCCTGAGAGAACCGAGACTGCCGGTTATGATCTGCAGAAGATTGTTGAAGTCGTGTGCGACCCCGCCGGTGAGTTGCCCGATTGCTTCCATTTTCTGGGATTGTCGAAGCGCGGCTTCCGCCTTCTCGCGTTCTTCGATCTGCACGCGAAGCTCGGCGTTGGCTGATGAGAGCTCACCGGCCCGTCGTGCAAGCTCGGTGTTGGCGCTGGCGAGCGCGCGCTGCGAAATCGCAAGGATTGCCAGGATGATCGCAGACATCGAAACAAGAATGGCAATCAGCCCAAAGCGCAGGAACCGCCGCGTCGCAGGTTCGACGCTGCGTTCGAGGTAGACGGAACCGAGATGCCGTCCCTTTTCGGTTACCGCTGCAACAATCCGTACCCGGTCCTTTGAAAGACTTGTCACGTTGCGCGGCACATGAGAGGGCGGCGCGTTGCCGCCGCGGCGTGCGTAACTGACAAACTGCCGTCCGGTCTGGTCGTAGATCGCTGCGGCTTCCACGCTTGGATTGAAAGCGAGGGAGTCGACATAGCCCTGCGCCGTTTTTCTGTCGTCGAAAGCGAGTGCCGCGCTCACGGCTGACGCCAGGATGCGGCCCTGAATCACCGCATCCTGCGTGATCTGACGATCATAGTTGCGCGTGCCGTAAAGGACCGTGGCCAGTCCGAACAGCAGCAGAAAACAGGCGGCGGTAATTGCCGCGACATAGAAGGCGTTGCCGAACCGGGGCCGCAGGTGGCGCTTCACGGAGCGCTGCCTTCCGGAGCGGCTGCAAGATCGAGAAGCTTGGAACTGACCGCAAGGTGATTTCTGATCGCGGCCTGCTGATCGACCTGAAGATGTACGTGGGTCTGCACGACGACGAAATTCACGATGCCCTTGTCGCCACTCTGGGTGTCCGTCACGGTCAGGACGGGCCTGCCGCTCACGGCCCGCGAGGGATAGCGTGACAAAGGTTGGTTCTCCCTCGATGTACATCACCTGGCAGTGGTCATCGGGCGAAACGGTCTTTTCGCGCTGAATGGCAATCTCGTGTTTGCCCACGGCTTGAGCGTCGCGCGCTCCTTCAGGCAGGGCACCGAAAGGATCGTCACCGACGATGCACAGGCGGAACGGGTCGGTGGGGGAGGTATAGGCGCTATCGGGCCATTCGACGAAGGCCGGCAGTTTGAAGAGAAAAGCGACCATGGCTGCGCGCTCGGGCGCCGGGTCCGCGGCGGCCGCGTTCGCGAAGGCCGCCAGCACGCCGGCGAGCGCCCTGAGCCTGAATCCGTTGCGGCAATCCGGCAAGTGCACGGATCAGCCCCTCCTCAGCCCAAACGTGTCTCAAGCCTGAGCAAAATGTCGCACAAAATCATGGCATCAGGAAGGCGGTGCGGTATTCTATCGCCACGACACAATTCGAGTTAAATGCGTGGAAATGCAAAAATCCGGCGGAATGACAGGGCGGATTGAGGCAATCTGACGGGATGATGGACAGAAGACAGGTGCTGGTTTCGGCATCGGCGGGCGCGCTTGCGGCGGCGATGCCCGCTCATGTGCGCGCACAAGAGATCTCACCCGGAGCAGCGGAGCTTTACCGGCGCTCGCTGGTGTTCGATGCCAATCTGGTTCCACCGGTCCAGGACAAGTTCCCGTTTCCGAAAAAGCTCCTCGAAACGATGCGCAGGTCCGGCATCGACGCAATGAAGACGACCCTTGGCGGCATCGATGGCAGTTTTGAGGCCACGATGGAGGATATCGCTTTCATGCAAAGTCTCGTCGAAGAGTATCCCGACCTGTACCTTCAAGTGCGCAGGCACGACGATTTCGCCCGCGCAAAACGCGAAAACCGCGTGGGCATTCTTCTCTCGTTCGAAGCGGCCACCATGATCGAGAACAAGCTCGACCGCATCGAAACCTTTCGCGGGCTCGGCGTGCGCGTGATGCAGCTTACCTACAACAAGGCGTCGCCCTTCGGCATGGGCGTTCTCGGTGATCCGAATTCCGGATTGACGCCCCTCGGCCACAAGGCCGTTGCGAAGATGAACGAGCTGGGCATCGCGATTGATGTCAGCCATTCCAACGAGACGACTGCCTTTGGCGTATTGCAGGCCTCCAACCGGTCAGCGCTCATCACCCATGCCGGCTGTGCCGCGGTGTACGCCCATCCCCGCAACAAGAGCGACGCGTTGCTTCGAGCGGTTGCGGCAAAGGGTGGGGTAGTCGGGATCTACGACCTGCCGTATTTGACGCCGAGCCCGAAACAGCCCACGCTCGACGATTACATGACGCATATGGTGCATGCGCTTTCGGTATGCGGCGAAGATCATGTGGGGATCGGCAGCGACAGCAATGTTGCGCCGTGGGATACCTCGCCCAAGGCCATGGCCGATTTCAACAAGGAACAGGAACACCGGCGCAAATCGGGACTCGCAGCACCCGGCGAGGACCGTCCGCCTTACGTCATCGGTCTGAACACGCCGCGCCGCTGCGAAGTCATCGCCGATGCGCTGTTGAAACGCGGTTACGGCGCACGCATCGCGGAAAAGGTTCTCGGCCGCAATTTCACCGACGCTTTGGGCCGGATCTGGAAAGAATGAGTTGAACCGAAGACAGATGGCCCTCTCGCTCCCAGCAGCAGCGCTTGCGGCGGCGATGCCCGCCCAAGTGCGTGCACAGACTGTATCGCGCGAGGCCGCAGATCTTTATCGCCGGGCAATCGTGTTCGATGCCAACCTCATTCCGCCGGGGCAGATCACGTTTCCGGTCCCGAAGAAGCTGCTCGACATGATGCGCAATTCGGGCATCACGGCCATGAGGGACACGATCGGCAGCATGGAGGCAGGATTCGAAGATACGGTCGACCAGATCGCCTTCATGCAGGATCTCGTCGCACGCTACTCCGACCTGTACTTTCAGGTGCGCACGCACGACGACTTCGCACGCGCGAAACGCGAAGGCCGCGTCGGCATTCTCTTCGGCTTCGAACACCCGACTGCGTTCGAGGAGAAACTTGAACGTATCGAAATCTTTCGCGGCCTTGGTGTCCGCGTGATGCAGCTCACCTACTACAAGGCGTCGCCCTTCGGCATGGGCACGTTTGGCGACGTCAACGCCGGACTGACGCCGCTCGGCCGCAAGGCCGTGGCGAAAATGAACGAGCAGGGCGTCGCCATCGACATCAGCCAC
>Ga0209579_10003074_pt1 | contig 12346 bp, 7 predicted proteins | sample Coa_R1_2_FD_187152 | JGI IMG/M metagenome (GOLD analysis project Ga0209579, IMG submission 187152) | Surface soil microbial communities from Centralia Pennsylvania, which are recovering from an underground coalmine fire - Coalmine... | ecosystem: Environmental > Terrestrial > Soil > Unclassified... | reverse complement strand
TCTGGCGGCAATCTTTTCGATCTTTGCAATCTTTTCAATCTTTGCAAATCGCATCGTGCTCCTTTTAGCGTCCTTCTTGCCGAAGATGTGTCCGCGACTGCTCAAGGCTCGACGTGTAGCTTGCTCATAGCTGCCCATCGTTGATGAAGTCAAAATACATCGCCCTGGCGGACTCCGCTGCCTGCTGAAACGGATTGCAACCGAAGGCCCAAACTCAAACCCCGCATTTGCAGTGGATTAGGGCGGCGCTGATCCGACGGCATTATGAGTTTGTGGATAACTCTTGGGAGATTCGGAGAGATTCATCAGGTCAGTCATGGGGCTCGTCCTGAGGTTCCGAGCCGAATTGTTCATTTCTTGAAACGAACCGGGCTGCCACTTCACTACATTCCGACGCGAGACTTGGCGCAAGACCTTGCCAAATGGAGAAGCGCAGAAAGGCAGCATTGCCTATCCGTTATCGCGTTGAATAAGGCTTCGATAACCGTCTGCCGGGCGAGTACAAAGTCTGCCGCGTGGACGGGCTATTTATAAGGAGAGTGTCATGACTGGAACGCGAATGGCCGAAAGCAAGAAGCTGCGTCTTCACCCGGCTCCACCAAAGAACTTCGACCCGTTCTCCGCTACGAAGCAGGACATGTTGAGGCACGGGGTGCCGTTACGGCCTGACGCTCATGCGCAGCCGGGCTTAGCTGCGCTGTGGGATCGACTCGCGACCCGCTACCGCAGCTTCGAACATCTCGAACCGAAGCCAGAAACTGCAACGGCAGGCAAAAAGGCAATCGTCACCAATGTCCCGCTGCTGGGTCCGGATCCGACAGAGTCGTGCGGCTACCAGCTCTTTAGCTCCGCTCCGATCACCTCCCTATTCGTCACCTGGACCGTGCCCGACCTTCAGTACGCTTCCAGCGAGCTTGGCACCGACTACTTCCATACCTTCGTCGGTCTCGGCTTCCTTGACCTCCACGTCGAGATGACGGTGAACCCCGTGGAAAACGTCACCTGCCAGGTGTGGGCAGAAGCCATCGGAAATATCAACTTGCCGGTGCGGCCCGGCGACATGATCAGCGCCTCGTTGTGCTTGGAGACCAACGAGGCCGGTACGGCAGCATACTTCCTCGCCAACGAGACCACAGGGCAAACGATCAGCTTCTCGGTCGATACCGGATTTCCTCCCGCCGTGACGATCAATGCCGGGGTCACTCGCACCTGGCCGCTCGACCAACCCTTTCCCCCATTGGCGAGGTTTGGTGTGGTCTATTTCGACGAGATCAGCGCCTTTTCAACGGGAGGTGCGCGGTCGCTTACATCCGGCGACGCGATCACCATGGTTGGCCAAAACGGCGGGACTCTCGCCAGCCCTGTGAGGCTCACCGACTACGCCTTCAAAGTAGTGTTTGCAGGGGCGTGATTGCTCTGTGAACAACGGGATGTGCGCTCGCTGACCCTTTGTCGGCGTCAGCGGGTGCTATCCCGAACCCGCCTTGCGAGCGATCGCCCTGTGGCTCGTCGCTCTGGAGCGAGGCGAGTCGGCACGCGATCGCCTCGCTGCCGCTGGCTCCGCACTGCAGTCGCTGTGTCGGCACCTCGCTCGACCTACCAGGCCGAATGGCTTGCTCGAAGCTTTAAACTGCGTGACACTTTCCCTGCCTTAATCAAAAAGCTACGAAATAAAATCCCAGGAGACCCCTTGATGAAAAGTCGCTGGTCTTCGACGCCTTCTCGCAAGCTTTCTCGCGGTTTTTTCTTGGGCTCAGCCATCGCGGCTGTCATTGCGCTAAGCAACGTAGCTGTATACGCGCAGGCGCAAGCTCAGGAAAGCAGGCCTGAGGCACAGCAATCGGCTCAAATTCAGCCGGGGACATCGCGGCCGAAGATCGGCGTTGCGCTGGAAGGTGGCGGCGCGCTGGGCCTGGCGCATATCGGAGTGCTGCAGTGGTTCGAGGATCATCACATTCCTATCGACTATCTCGCAGGAACGAGCATGGGCGGATTGGTGGGCGGCTTGTATGCGACGGGAAGGAGCCCTGAGGAGCTGAAGGAGATCGTCGCTGCGCAAAAGTGGGACATCATCATCGGCGGTGACATTCCCTACCAGGACTTGTCGTACCGGCGCAAAGAAGATCTGCGCTACATCCAGAACTCTCTGAAGCTGGGGCTGAAGCATGGGCTCTCGACACCTTCGGGGCTGAATTCGGGAACGGAAATTTCTCTGCTGATCGATCGCGAGACGGTTTCCTATCCTAACCTCGACTCATTCGACCATCTTCCGATTCCCTTCCGTTGCGTGGCGACGGATCTGGTTTCGGGCAAAGAAGTGGTGTTTTCGAGCGGATCGTTGCAACAAGCGCTGCGCGCCACGATGTCGATTCCCGGAGTTTTTTCTCCCGTGCGAGATGGCGACAAAATCTATGTGGATGGCGGCCTGGTGGGAAACCTGCCCACGGAGGTCGTCAAAAAAATGGGCGCGGACATCGTCATCGCGGTGCACCTGGAGGTGGCCCCAGCCGATCCGAAGGAGATACAGTCGCTCTTCAGCGTGCTGGGACGCTCTGTGGACGTGGTGGTCCTCGAGAGCGAGCTTCGCGGCCTGAAGAACGCCGATATCGTCGTGACCGTTCCGCTGCAGAAATACAACGGATTCCAATACGACAAGGCGCCCGCGATTATTCAAGAGGGCGTGCAGGCGGCAGAGCAAAAAAAGGCGGTGCTGTCACGATTTTCCGTGAGCGACGCCGAATGGAACGCTTACGTAGCCGCCAAAGAGGCGCGAATCCGTACCGAAGTTCCCACGCCACAGTTTGTCGAGGTTCAAGGGACCAATCCCCGGGCCGCGCAGCAGATCGAGCGATTCCTGAATCGGCTGGTCGGGCATCCCATCGACAACGGCGAACTGAACCAGCTTTTGACGCGGCTCACGGGAATCGGCAAATACTCCTCAGCGGATTTTCGTTTTGTGACCCGCGACGGCCAAAGCGGCCTGGTCGTTACGGTTCACGAATACAACTATGGTCCGCCTATTCTCCAGCTCGGGTTCGCGATTGATGGCTCCGAAAGCGACGATGTGACCTACACGCAGCTCGCGCGCATTACATTCATGGACGTGTGGGGTTATCGCTCGGAATGGCGCACGAGTCTGCAGTTTGGAAACGAGTACGGAATCGAGACTGAGCTCTATCGCCCGTTTACGACTACAAGTAAATGGTTTTTCGCGCCGCGCGGAGAAGCAACGGACACTTCGTTCAAAGTATTTCACCGCAGCACGCCACAAGCGATTTACCGCCTGTTCCGCGACGATGCGGGAATCGACGTCGGTTACGGGTTCAGCCGGTTTACGGAAATCCGCGCAGGGTACGAGGTGGGCTACTTCAATCCCGATCTGCGGATTGGCACGCAACTTTTCCCGCGCAACAATGGCCGATTTGGAGATACGCGCCTTCGCTTTCTCACCGACCATCGCGACGACTTCATCGCGCCGCGGCGCGGCTACAGCGCAGAAGCGAGCTTCCGATGGTACGACACGAATCCCGGAGCGCGCGACCCGTTTCCCGTGATGGAAGCGCAAGTGGAGTACTTCATGCCCATCACGAAACCCGGGTCATTATTTGTCGTGGGACAAGGCGGAACGACCTTTGGGTCGAATAACATCGGTGTTCCGCAGTTCTTTCTGGGAGGCCCGACGCGGCTGAGCGCCTACGGCTCGAACGAGCTCTTCGGGAATCAGTATTACTATTTCCGCGCCGGTTATCTGCACGACGTCTTTACTCTTCCACCCTTCGTGGGGAAAAACGTGTACGTGATTGGGGCGTACGAATTCGGAAAGATGTACAACGCGCCGAATGCGAGCAAGTTTCCGAACGACGCGGCGCTTGGCTTTCTGGCGGAGACGTCTATCGGGCCGCTGTTTATTGGAGGGAGCGTGGGGGATACGGGGCATGCGAAATGGTTTTTTGAGTTGGGGCACGTGTTCTAGCGCGATCGTGACGGGCGGCGGTATCAAACACGAAGAGAGATCCCTCCAGTTCGGTCCCTTCGTTCCTCAGGGCAGGCGGGATGACAGAAGTGAGAGAGGTGCTCGTTTCGCGTAGGAGCGGTGAGCGTGGGCGGTAGGCATGGGCGAAGTCAGAGCTTTGCGACCCAGGGAGAGCAGGAGATGAAGGAAATCAGCGAAGAGGTGACGCTCGAGGGTCACATCATCGATTCGTGGACGCTGCCAAAAGTTTTCGACGCGGTGATGGATTTGGGCGGCTCGTTCGATTTGGAAGAAATTCGGGTGGGCCGGAAGAAGGATGAGACTTCGTTTGCGCGCTTGAAGGTGATGGCCGCGAGCGAAACGCAACTCGACAGCATTTTGACGGCGCTGCAGCAATTCGGCGCGGTGCTGGTTTCGCGTAACGACGTGCGGACGGAACCGGCGCCTTGCGACGGAGCGTTGCCGGACGGCTTTTATTCGACGACGCATATGCCGACGGAAGTGCGGCTGAACGGAAAATGGGCGCCCGTGGCGGGAACCGAAATGGATCTCGTGATCCTGGTGGATCGGGCAAAGGCGGGCGCGCGAATGGTTCCGATGGCCGATGTGCGAAAGGGCGACGAAGTGGTGGTGGGCCATGAAGGTATCCGGGTGATGCCGCTCGAACGGCCGCGGGAGCGCGAGATTTTTTCGTTCATGGCGAACGATGTTTCCTCCGAGCGGCCGAAGCTGCTGGTGATTGAGGAGATCGCGCGGCAGATGCAGGAGACGCGGGCGCGGGGCGGAAAAATTCTGGTGGTGGCGGGGCCGGCCATCGTTCACAGCGGCGCGGGCCCTCGTCTGGCGGCGATGATTCGCGCCGGATTCGTGCAAGTGCTGTTCGGTGGAAACGCGATTGCGACGCACGACGTGGAAAGCGTGCTGCTGGGGACGTCTTTGGGGATGGCATTGCGCAATGGGCAGCCGGTGGAGGGCGGGCACCGTCATCATATGCAAGCGATCAACGCGATCCGGAGGGCGGGCTCGCTGCGGAAAGCGGTGGAAGATGGAATTTTGCGCGAAGGGATTATGTACGAGTGCATCAAGAACAATGTGGCGCTGGTGCTGGCGGGCTCAGTGCGCGACGATGGGCCGCTTCCCGACGTGATCATGGATATGGCGGAGGCGCAACGCCGGATGCGGGAGGCGGTGAAGGGCGTGTCGATGGCGCTGATGATTGCGACGATGCTGCACTCGATTGCGACGGGGAATCTGCTGCCGGCATCGGTGAAAGTGGTAGCGGTGGACATCAATCCTGCGGTGGTGACGAAGCTGGCGGATCGGGGGACGTTTCAGGCGCTGGGGTTAGTGACGGATGCGGAATTATTCGTGCGTGAGCTGGCGCAGGCATTGAAGATTTAGGGTGGTGTTTGTTTCGCCGCAGGTCTGGTCGAATCGACCTAACTCTTCATGTTAAAATTGATGTGGAGAGTAATGGATGCTGAGGATGAGAAAGCAAAATCTGGGCTTGTGGGTGGCGGGCGCGATGCTTTTCTTGCTCGCGGCAAGCGGCGCGCGCCCTGGGGAGCCAGACGCTTCGTCTGCGACGGGCGCTGAGCACTCTCTGCAGCTTTACAACACCCATACCAACGAAAAAATCGATATTGTTTATCGCCACGGGGATCAATACATACAGGGCGCGCTGGCGAAGCTGGATTATTTTCTGCGCGACCATAATACGAACGAAGTGCGCCATTTTGATCCGCGTCTTTACGATATTTTGTCGGACCTGACGGCATCGGTGGGGCATCCCGGTGGCGATATCGATATCGTCTGCGGTTACCGGACTAATTCGACGAATGCAGCTCTTCGCGCGCATACCAACGGCGTGGCGAAAAATAGTCTTCACATTCAAGCGGAAGCGATTGATCTGCGAATGCCTGGGGTCAATACGTTGAAACTGCGCAAGGCGGCACTGGCTTTGGCACGAGGGGGCGTTGGCTATTATCCGCACTCAGATTTCATTCATGTGGATACCGGGCGCGTGCGGCAGTGGTGCTTCGATTGTCCTGCCAGTTTGATTAACGGGGATTGAGGGGTCTTAGCGCCGGAGGCCTCAGTTCAATTCCGGCCGCGGCGGCCGGAATCGGACCTGAGCTACGGTGAGATCTTCATTCGCTACGAGGAGCCGACTAGGACCGCGTAGAAAACAGCGCACCTGCCGGCTAGCCTGGATACGGGTAGCCCTTTTGCAGCACCTGATCTAATTCCTTATCGTGGCCGTAGATATCGTCGTAGAAGTGTACGAGGCCGTCCTCCGGCACGATGACGGTGCCATAGACAATCAGCACAGGAATCGGTCGCGGAAGATTCACTTGTTGATTCGAACTTTGGGCCATGGCTGCGCGGACCTTGGCCATGTCCCATCCAGGAATTCCACGTAAGACAAATACAGCTAAATCGGCGGGCTTTTCGAGGCGAATGCAGCCGTGGCTGAAATCGCGGCGTGCGCGGGAGAAAAGCTCCTGTTCGGGACTGTCGTGCATGTAGACGTTGAAACTGTTCGGGAAAATGAATTTCACGAGACCCAAGGAATTCTTGGGGCCGGGATTTTGGCGGACGAAAAGTTTGCCGGAGCGCAGTTGCGCGAGCACTTCGGGAGAGACGGCGCCTGACGCGACCACCTGCTGCTTGCTGTCGACGACAGCGAAGCCTTTGCTGGCGAGATAGTTTGGATCGCGCGCGATTTTTGGAAGGAACTCGGTTTTCGCAATCGAATACGGAACATTCCAGTAAGGACGGAAGATCACGTACTCCATGGAGTCGCTGAAGACGGGCGTGTCGTGGTTATACGCTTTTCCAACGACTACGCTCATCATCAGGGCGAGATGGAAGTGCTCGTCGTAAGCGCGGAGGCGGAATTCGGGGATGTTAGCGACGATGGGCGCGCTGTTGTAGTCGACGGGGAGCCAGCGCCAGCGTTCGAGGGTTAGTTGCATCTGACGGACTCTCGTGCTGAGCGGGATGTTCAAATCGGCGATGGTTTGGGCGCCGACGCGGCCGTCGACGGTGCGACCGTGGCGGGCTTGAAAGCTTTTGACGGCGTCCACCAGCGGGCCTTGATAGACGGTCGAATCGGGCGGGACGTTCGCGTTGTTGGGGAGGTCGCCTAGCTCGCGGAGCAAGATCGTGAGTCGCGGGAGGCCGGGATACGATTCGCCCGGGCCGAAAGTTTTTTTCACGGGCGGAAGCTGCTGAGCATCATCTTGTTTGGCGAGCGTGAGATAGCGGTTCAAGGCCGCGATGGTGCGTTGATAGCCGGGATATGGCGGCTCTACTTGGGCCAAGGTGGCTGGAACGTCGGAAGCGTCCACGACATGATTTTTTACGAATTCGGGCAGGTCGTATTTTTTGGTTTGAACATTCAAGTCGAAATCGAAATGCTTGGGATTCACTTTGCCGATATGAAGATCGGAGATATAGCGCATGAGGCAGACTGTGAGCGCGACGTCAAACTTCATCGCGTCGGTTTCCGTGGGATTCGCAGCTGAGGGCTTTAGCAGCGCGAGGCGGGCGCTCCATCTTGGCGCGTCGTAGTCGTCGGGGTTGAGTCCCTTCTCTTCGGCCTGCTGGATAAGTGCGATGATCTGCTGTGCTTGCGGCGAGGGCTCCATACCGCGCACCCACGGCAGGGCGTAACCGTAGGAATCGTAGAACTTCTGAACGAGCTTGGTGTAATCGCTGAAATTGGGCCAGCGGAGATCGGGGAGATTGCCGGTTTGAATGATGGCTTGCAGGGTGGCTCGGGTTTCGGGGCTGATTTGTTGCGGAGGAGTGGCGGTGGAGGCGGAGTTGGACTGCGATTGTTGGCGGCGGCTGGCGGATCCGATGGCACCGCCGCATAGCAAAGCGACGATCGCTACGGAGAGCGCGAAACGCAACGTATTCGAGAGCTGACGATAATCCATCGAGCGCCTCCTGACGGAAGGGCAAAGCTATGAACTTGAGGGTCTGTGATTCGGAAGCGACAAGGTACCACAACCGCGGGCGGCGGGAAAATCTCTGAGCGAGGTTACGCGGGCAGTGCGATCAGAAGAGCTGGAAGCGCCCAAGGAGCGCGGCTCATTTGATTCCTGGCGGGCGATGGCGACGCGGAATATCCGGCCTACGCTTGCGGCCAGTTCCAGTGCTGGATTTCGGGTTTGTCTATTCCCTCGGTGTAGGCGTAAGTGATGCTTTCGATGATCTGCGCTTTGAGCCACTCTTTAAGGTGCGCACCGGGGCCTTGCAGGCGAGGAACCCGGTCGATTACATCGATCGCGAGCGTGAAGCGATCGATCTGATTGCGAATCGCGAGCTCCAGCGGCGTGTTGATGTTGCCTTTTTCTTTGTAACCACGCACATGGATATTTGAATGATTCGTTCTGCGATACGTGAATTTGTGGACGAGCCATGGGTAACCGTGAAAATTGAAGATCACCGGCTTATCGGTGGTGAAGAGCGAATCGAAGTCGCGGTCTGAAAGCCCATGGGGATGCTCGGTATCGGGCTGAAGGCGGTATAAATCCACCACGTTGACGAAGCGGAGTTTCAGATCGGCAAAATGTTTCCGAAGAATCGCCGTGGCAGCAAGAGCCTCCTGGGTTGGAATATCGCCTGCGCAGACCATCACGACGTCGGGTTCCGCGCCGTCATCGGTGCTGGCCCAATCCCAGATTCCGATTCCCTTCGTGCAGTGCACCACGGCCGCATCCATATCGAGATAGACCAGATGCGGCTGCTTGTCGGAAACGATCACGTTGACATAATCCTCGCTTCTCAGGCAGTGGTCCGCAACGCTGAGCAGCGTGTTCGCGTCCGGCGGCAAATAAATCCGCGTGACGTTTGCGCTCTTGTTGCTCACCACGTCGAGAAAGCCGGGATCTTCGTGGGTGAAGCCGTTGTGATCCTGCCGCCAGACGAGCGACGTGATCAGCAGATTCAGAGATGAAATAGGAGCGCGCCAGTCGATTTCGAGCTTGGCCTTTTCGAGCCACTTGGCGTGCTGGTTGTACATCGAATCGATGATATGGACGAACGCTTCGTAAGTGTTGAGCAGGCCGTGCCGGCCGGTGAGGATATAACCTTCGAGCCAGCCTTCGAGCGTGTGTTCGCTGAGCATTTCCATCACGCGGCCGTCGGGAGCGATGTCCGTGCCGTCAGCATCCTCAGGCTTGATTTCGGCAAGCCACGTTTTCAGCGTAGCTTCGTAGATATCTTGCAGACGATTCGACGCGTTTTCGTCGGGGCTGAATACGCGGAAGCAGCTCATGTTGTTCCGCATCACGTCGCGCAGAAATTTGCCTAGTGTTTCGGTCGGTGAGACTTCCTTCGTGCCGGGACTTTCAATTTCAACCGCATAGTCGCGAAAATCGGGAAGCGTAAGAGACTTGCGCAGCTTCCCGCCGTCGGCGTGAGGGTTGGCAGTCATGCGACGATCGCCTTTTGGCGGGAGGTCACGAAGCTCCGGAATCAGCGTGCCATGTTCATCGAATAGTTCTTCGGGCTTGTAGCTACGCATCCACTGCTCGACGATTCGCAGGTGCTCAGGATTCTTTTTCACTTCGGACACCGGTACCTGGTGGGCTCGCCAGAAGCCTTCCACGCGATGGCCGTCCACTTCCTTCGGGCCGGTCCAGCCTTTCGGCGAGCGGAGGATAATCATCGGCCAGCGGGGACGGTCCGGTTTGCCGGCGCTACGCGCCTTTTTTTGAATCGCGTGAATTTCCTGGATACAGGTTTCGACAGCCGCTGCCATCCTCTGATGCATCGACTCGGGATCGTCTCCCTCGGCCTCGACCACATGTGGCGTCCAACCGTATCCGAGGAACAGATTTTCGAGTTCTTCGGGCGTGATCCGGGCAAGTATCGTTGGATTGGCGATCTTGTAGCCGTTCAGGTGAAGAATCGGCAGCACCGCCCCGTCGCGAATCGGATTCAGGAATTTATTCGAGTGCCACGAAGTGGCGAGGGGCCCCGTTTCCGCCTCGCCGTCTCCAACCACCACGCTGACGATCAAATCTGGATTATCAAAGGCGGCCCCAAATGCGTGAGATAGGCTGTAGCCAAGCTCACCGCCTTCGTGGATCGAACCGGGAACTTCGGGGGTGCAGTGGCTGCCGAGTTGGCCGGGAAAAGAAAAGGCGCGGAAAAGTTTGAGCATGCCCGCTTCGTCCTGGCTTTTCTCCGGATAAACTTCAGAATACCTGCCTTCGAGGTAGCAATTCGAAAGCATCGCCGGCGCGCCGTGGCCGGGGCCTGAGATATAGATCATGTCGAGGTCGTACTTGCGAATCGCGCGATTCAGATGAACCCAGGCAAACGTTTGCCCCGGATCGGAGCCCCAGTGTCCGAGTAGTCGATTCTTGAAATGTTCGGGAAGCAGCGGCTTTCGGAGCAACGGATTATCGCGAAGGTAAATCATGCCGGCACAAAGGTAGTTGCAAGCGCGCCAGTAGGCGTCCATTTTGCGAAGCTCTTCGGCGGAGAGAGTCACCTTCTTCGAAACGGTCTTCGGTTTGCTAGTCTGAGGGGGCGTCATGGAGTGCTCCTTCGGCAAGATCGTTGGGCGCGATCTTGATTCTGCGAAACTGGCTCGACTTTTCCGCCGAATGCAGACACGCAATTTTCGCACATCTTTTATGTCTGGTATGTAAAAGTGGCAGATATGAATCAGCGAACGCTTCTGCCGATGCGCGGCGGTCTAAGTGAATAAAACACATTCGAAGTGAAAGCGGCTCCTATCATGGCTGATCAACCGATTCTCGTTATTAATAGCGGGTCGTCGTCCCTGAAATTCGGGCTTTACGTCCAGCGCGAGGGTGAGGAGCAGGCGGTGCTCGACGGATTGGCTGACGGCATCGGACGCGACAGCGGGAAGCTGGAATTGAAGGACGCGCACGGGAAAACGCTGCGCTCCGAGAACGTACGCTTTGCGTCCGAGGACGATGCGCTAAGCCAGGCCGCACGCTGGCTGGCGGAGCTCTCAGAACTCAAGCCCGTCACGGTCGGCCATCGTGTGGTGCACGGTGGCCCTCATTTGCTTGCTCACCAGCTGATCACGCCTGCTGTGCTGGCGGAGCTACGGAACTGCGTGCATTTTGCGCCGGTGCATATTCCTACGGCTCTGCGACTTATCACAGCAGCCGAAAAGGCCTATCCACAGCTTCCGCAATTCGCTTGTTTCGATACGGCGTTCCACACGACGATTCCAGAAGTGGGGTCGCGCTTTGCACTTCCGCGGCCTCTGTTTGACGAAGGCATTCATCGTTATGGTTTTCACGGTCTCTCTTATGAGTCCATCGTGTATCAGCTGGGGCCTGAATTACCACGCCGAACTGTAATCGCGCATCTCGGCAACGGTGCGAGCCTCGCAGCCGTGAAGGGCGGGCGTTCGGTGGACACCAGCATGGGCCTAACGCCAACAGGCGGAATTCCGATGGCGACTCGCAGCGGCGATCTCGATCCCGGCGTGCTTCTCTATTTGCTGCGCGTAAAAAAAATGAACGCCGACTCACTTGAGCGCGTGCTGAACCGCGAATCCGGACTTACAGGAATCTCGGCAGGCAAAAGCGACATGCGCGACCTGGAATCCGCCGCAGCTAGCGGAGATCAGAAAGCACAAATCGCGATTGAAATCTTTTGCACCGGGATTCGCAAAGCGATCGCAGCCTACGCCGCGGTGCTGGGCGGGCTCGACATGCTCGTCTTTTCTGGCGGCATCGGCGAACACAGCGCCCCTGTTCGCGACAGAGTTTGTGATGGCCTTGGTTTCCTCGGCGTTTCTATCGACGACGTCGGCAACCAATCAAACGCGAGCACGCTCTCGACTAAAGGAAGCAAAGTCCGCGTCCGCGTCGTCGCAAGCCAGGAAGACCTGCAAATTGCCCGTCACTCTCGGGCCTTGTTACGCAAGATGTAGACGCAGGACGACGCTATGCGTTAGACGATTTCTGACACCAGCCGAGAGAACCGCGAAAGACCGTTGACCTTTGCCGCCATTTGCTACAGGATTCGCTACCAGCGAGCGATTGCTACCCGTGGCACCCTTTCGGCCAGAATCCAATTTAGGCGAACCTAAACCCGGAGGTCACCAGCCGTGACACACTTCTCCATCAACCGGTCAATTCCGTTTTCCGCGCGTTCCCTGAATTTGCTGCTTGTCGCGACATACGCCTTCACGATTGCCGGATGCGGGAAAGGCGCGAAGTCCGCCAACGAGATCCGAGTCGGCGTCGTGATGCCTATCACGGGCCGGGAAGCGAAGCCCGGACAATACCAGCGCGAAGGCATCGAACTCGCGATCAAACAGATCAACGATGGCGGCGGAATCATGGTGAAGGAAAAAGGAAAAAA
>Ga0209579_10003073_pt1 | contig 12348 bp, 15 predicted proteins | sample Coa_R1_2_FD_187152 | JGI IMG/M metagenome (GOLD analysis project Ga0209579, IMG submission 187152) | Surface soil microbial communities from Centralia Pennsylvania, which are recovering from an underground coalmine fire - Coalmine... | ecosystem: Environmental > Terrestrial > Soil >... | reverse complement strand
CGCCTGGACTCCGGCCGGCGCCGACGTACAGCGGACTGCACGGAGCGAGCTCGCGGCCGCCGTCGCCCCGCCCGCGGGTGGATTCCAGTGGGGCTATCCGAACATTCCGCCCGAGCTCAAGGCGCTGTGGAAGGCCGGTCAGCCGAACGAGATCACGCGCGGAGCCGTGATGATGTTCGAGGACGACCACCACCTCGGGGTCGACGGGATCGCGGGCCCGAAGGTCTGGTACGCGCTCCTCGCCGACGCGACCGCGGGCAAGCGACGCACAGCCGGCTACAGCTACGTCTACGTCCACCGAAACGTGCCGCAGCTCCTGACGCTCTGGCACGACGGCCGGATCGTGCTCACCTCGCCGGGCAACACGGGCGTCCCGGCCGCACCGACCGCCCTCGGCACCTGGCCGGTCTTCGAGCACATCCCAGCCGGGACGATGAGCGGCACGAACCCGGACGGAACGCACTACGACGATCCGGGCATCCGTTGGATCAGCTACTTCCACGGCGGCGACGCCCTGCATGCGTTCAACCGCGCCTCGTACGGGACACCGCAGAGCCTCGGCTGCGTCGAGCTCCCGCTCGAGACCGCCGCCAAGGTCTGGCCCTACACACCGATCGGGACGCTCGTCACGATCGAGAATTAGGCCTCTAGCCGAACCGCTCGGCGCTCTCGTGCGAACAACGTCGTCGAGCCACCTTCACGAGGAGGTACGCATGACCGGTTGGACGAGCCCCACCCATATCGTCCTCTTGCTCCTGATCGCGCTCCTGCTGTTCGGCGCCAAGCGTCTGCCGGAGATCGGCCGGTCGCTCGGCTCGGGCATGCGGGAGTTCAAGGACTCCGTCACCGGCGACTCGCCCGCGCCCGCGCCGGTGGCGCTTCCGCCGGCGGCCGAGCTTCCGGCGCCCACTGCGGTTGTGCAGGAATCGGAGACCGTATAACCGCAGAAGGTCCGCTGCATTATCGGCGGACGTTCTGCGCCGTTGCGGCTACGGCAGCGCGTAGGCGCTGGTGTCCGGGCCCGCGATCGAGAGGGCCGGCCAGGTGTTCCAGCCGTACGCCTTCGGGTTCGACGGGATGTTCGCTGGTGCCAATTAGCAACGCAGGATCCGCCTAGGTCTTGCGGTACTCGGCGGCCAGGCCGGCAAGCGTCGTATCGACGACCTTCTCGACGAACCGGTCGCTGATCGGAGCGTGGCCGTGGAGGAGCCGGTGGTAGAGCGAGCCGTAGAGGAGGTCGAGCGCGAGGTCGACGTCGGTCGAGCGGGGTAGCTCGCCGCGCTCGATGGCGCGGTTGATCAGTGCGCGCCCTCGCTCCCGTCGGCCGTGGACGAAGCGGGTCCGGTACTCCTCGGCGAAGTCGGGGTCGGCATGCACCTCGGTGAGGAGCGCCGCGATCACGCGCCCGTAGGGCCGGGTGCGCAGGCGGCGCACCCACGGGCGGAGCACGGCGAGGAGGTCGCCTCGTAGCGAGCTCGTGTCCGGCAGCGACTGCTCGACTTCCCACTCCCGGAAGAGCGCGTCGAGGGCGAGCGACTCCTTCTTCGGCCACCAGCGGTAGATCGTCGCCTTGCTCACGCCGGCGCGCTCTGCGAGCTCGTCCATGCTCACCTCGCGAAACGGGCGGACGAGGAGCAGGTCGGCCGCCGCCTCGAGGATCGCCGTACGCGCCTTCTCGCTGCGCGGCCGACCGGGCCTACGCTGCTCGGCTCGGGTGCTCACTGACCCGCGAGCTCCGCCAGCACCTCGTAGACGACCGCGATATCGCGGTTCCTGTAGCCCATCGCGTCGGCGGCCGTGTAGACCTCGTTCGCGACCGCAGCGGAGGGGAGCGGCACATCGAGCGCGCTTGCCGCCTGCAGCGCGAGCCGCAGGTCCTTCCGCATCAGGGCGACGTCGAACCACGCCTCCTCCGGCAGGTCGAGCACGAGCGGGCCGCGGCTCTTCAGCATCGGCGAGCCCACCGAGCTTCCTGCCAGCACCTCGACCGCGACCCTCCGGTCGATCCCGCCCTGCTCGGCGAGCAGGACGCCCTCGCTGAACGCGAGCATCTGCTCGGCGAGGCTGATGTTGACGGCGAGCTTCATCAGCAGGGCGCTTCCGTTCGCACCGATTCGCCGAACGGTCGTGCCGAGCTCGTGGAGGATCGGCGCGACGACCTCGAAAGCCTTTGCCGGCCCGCCCACCATGATCGTGAGCGTTCCCTCCTCGGCTGCCGGCACGCTTCCGGAGACCGGCGCGTCGAGCATGTCCGCACCGAGCGTGCGCACCCGCGCGGCGAGGTTTCGGCTCGTCTGCGGGCTGACGGTGCTCATGTCGACGTAGAGCTTTCCCGGCGAGAGGCCGGCGACGATGCCGTCCGCACCCGCTGTGACTGCCGCGAGCGCGGAATCGTCGGTGACCAGGCTGATGACGATCTCGACTGCCTCAGCGACCTGGCGCGGCGTGTCGCGCCAGACGAGCCCCCGCTCACGCAGAGCCTCGGCCTTGGCGGCAGTACGGTTCGTTCCGTAGACGTCGTGCCCGGAGGCGAGCAGCCGGCCGGCGAGTCGGCTGCCCATCGCGCCGAGCCCGACGAAACCGATCGTGGCCATCGTCAGCGCCTCCCTTCGAGCCAATCGATCTTGAGTCGTGCCTCGTCCATGAGTTCCATCCCCTCGTTGTCGGTTGTGGAATGAGCCCGCCGCGCGAAACGGCGCAAAGGCTCATATACGAAACTAAACTAGCAGTTTCGTTATCTCTCGCGCGCGCGTCCGGAACGGGCGACTGGTCAGGTCGCGTCGAGCCCGATCAGCTCGCGGGCGCGCTGCAGATCGTCGGGGTAGACGAGAATCTCCTGCAGTCCATCCGGCGAGATGCCTTCGAACGCCGAGTCGTCCTCGGGGGTCTCGCGGTAGGCGCACTCGATGCCCTCGCTTCGCAGCAGCCCGCAGAGCGCCTCGGCTTCCGGCTCGCCGGGCACTGTCGTGAGGCGAACGGCATCTTCCACGACCCGAGCCTACCGGCATTCACCACGGGATTGGTTTGCGGTCGCGGAGGAACGTTCCCGTCGGCGTCTCGCGGCTCGGGAGGGTGGCGAGCCAGACGATCGTGTCGGCTCCCTCCGCCGGCGAGCGCCCGGCGCCGGCGCCGCCCATGTCCGTCCGTACCCAGCCGGGACACACGGAGTTGACGCTGACCTCGCCGGCGAGCTCGGCCGCGAGCATGCGCGTCAGGGCATTCAGTCCCACCTTGCTCAGCCGGTAGCCGGGAGAGCGTCCGCCCATCTCCGTCAGCTGGCCCATCCCTGAGGAGACGTTGACGACGCGGCCGTCACCACTCGCGCGCAGCGGGGCTAGGGAGCGACGGGTGAGTGCCCAGGCTCCGAAGAGGTTGACGTCGAGCGTCGCACGGACGGCCTCGAGGTCCGGGTCGGTCGCCGGTCCGCCCGAGTCGAGCAGGACGCCGGCGTTGTTGACGAGCACGTCGAGTCGCCCGAGCTCGCGCTCGACCTCGGCGATGCAGCGGTCGATGCTCGCTTCGTCGGTGACGTCGAGCTGCGCGACGCGAACCGATTCGGCCGCGGCGGCGAGCCGTTCGAGCGCGGCCTGGCCGTCGGCGAAATCGCGCGCGCCGAGGACGACGGTCAGTCCCGCCCGGGCGAGCCCCTCGACGGCGGCCAGGCCGATGCCGCGGTTGCCGCCGCTGACGAGCGCGACCCGGCTCACTAGCTGCCCACGCCGTTCAACCACCAGTAGCCTCCCATACCTGGTCCGCTAAGGGTGGGCAGGGCCGCGCCGGAGGCCGCGGATCTCGTACCCTGCGGCCGCAATGCTGTCCCCGACGAGCCGGCTCATCGGCGCCGTGCTCTTTCTCAGTGGTGCGATCGCGGTCCTCGCCGTCGTCCTCCTCAGCGGTCGCGTCTCGAGCCACCACGTGGCGCAGCAGTCCATCGAGCGGGCCGTGTCGACGACGACGCGACAGACGACAGTCGTGCAGCCGCTTCCGTCGACGCCGCACGCGACGGCACCGACTCCGACCGTCGACTCGGCGCACGAGGCGGCGGACCTGCAGGGGCGAAACCTGCAATGGTCCGATCTACGGCGCCGCGACCTCGAAGGCGCGAACGTCGCAGGCGCGAACCTCCAGCATGCAGATGCAGCAGCCGCGAACCTCGCTCAGGCGAGCTTCTCCGGCGCCAACCTGCAGCACGCCGACCTGGACGGAGCGAGCCTGATCGGAGCCGACCTGAGCGGAGCCGATCTCGAGCACGCGAACCTGGCCGACGCGAACCTCGAAAACGCGCGACTTGCCGGAGCGAATCTGAACGACGTCACGTGGTCGAACACGGTCTGCCCCGACGGCACCAACAGCAGCGACGACGGCGGCACCTGCACGAACCACCTTTGACGCGCGCCCTACAGGCCGCGGCGTTCAAGCCACCACGAGGATGAGCGCGTAACAGAAGATCGCGACGCCGGCTGTGAGCGCCATGGTGAGCGACGCGCCGTCGTTCATGTGCCCCACGAAGGTCGCGCCGGAGATCCAGGCGACGACGACCGCGGCGAGGCCGGCTGCCGCGAGCGCCGCAAAGAGCGGGCGGCCGAAGCGGAGCCCGCGAGCGAAGGCAGAGGCGGCCGCGAACAGGAGCAGCGTGCCGAAGACGGCATGCGCGGCGACTACCGCCGGGCCGTTCGAGATCGCCGCACCGAAGGCAGGAAAGAGCGATTTGTGCCGATCGTCAGCCGGCAGCGTCGCGTACAGGTTGGCGCCGACTCCAAGGCCGTATTGCACGAGCAAGGCCACGATCGCGCCGAAGACGTTCCCCTTGAATCGCGCCCGTTCGTTCACGTCGGCGTCCAGCATGCCCGTCGCTGCCGACGGAGCTCCACGTCGGCTACGACGGCGGCAGGCTCAATGCGGACAGGAATTCGCGTGCTCCGCACGGCGGTGCAGAAGCGTCAGTCGAAAGGGGTCAGACCGTCGGCCGTGCGCTCGGGCGGCGAGGGTGCCGCCGGGCGCGACGACGACGCCGGCTCCGAGCGTTGTCCCGCGCCTTCAAGTCGACCCGGAGGTCTTCGCTGGAAGCCTCCCGTTCCACCCGTGCCGTGAGGCCACTCTGCTGACCATTCACCTCGCGGATCGTACGCGCTTCTCTGCTGATCGCGGCGGCGGAACCGCCAGGTCGGTCGTCATCGGCCCGTCGGCGGCAATGCATGCGGCGACGCCGGTCGGGAGCGGTGAGCAAACGGAGAACAACCGGACACAATCCGGCGAACGGCGCCCGAGGACGGGGATTAGTCGCGCGACCGGTACCGCTTCCTGCGGGGCGAGGGTGCGATAGCTTTCGCGCGGATGGCCGCTGTCGCCTTCGCGCTCGGCTCGAGACCCGGGATGAGTGTCGACGAGGCGATCGAGCTCGCCGATCTGCTCTTGCTGCGCCACAACGTCGCCGCGGCGCGGGTCGAGACGAAGATTCGCGCGCAGGCACGCCGAGGCGCGTTCGCACAGAAAGACGACGTCGCCCTCGACGAAAGCGAGCTCGTCACGCTGTGCGACGAGCTCGACGCGGTCCTCGAGCAGCCGGGCTGGGCGGAGAGCTCGCCCGCGTACGTGCATCTACGCGACGAGCTCGCGCGCCACCTCGGGCGCTGAGCCTGCAGAGCTCGGCTGCCTCGCGATCGGTGCGAGCACGCGGTTAGCTAGGCGGCGGCCGGCCCGTCGGGCTCGACCCAGGCGCGCCCGACGAGCGCGGGACGGGTAGGCGGCGCGACCTCGGTCACCCGGTAGCGGCGCTCGAACTCGACGATCTTGGCGCCCACCTCGAGCGGCTCGTCGAAGTCGCGCATGCCTGCGCCCTCGCCGCTGAAACGAACGACGTATCGGTGGTGCCCGAACCGGCGGGGCCTCAGGTCGCGCGGCCTAGCCACGAGCGGGCGGCCTGCGAGGCATTGGCAGACCTGGCCTCATTCGCGGATGAGGATACTCACGGCCTCCGGCCGAAAACGGACATTTGCTGGTTTTTTTGGGAACGAACTGGTGCGCAGCCTGACGGGTTACGTCGAGAGCGCGCTCGCAATCTGATCGAGCGCCGCTTGCTCGGCGTCGCTGACCGCTTGACCGTGTTCGCGATGGGCGTTTGCGACCCGGGTTGCGAGGTCGACCACGAATCGCTTGTAGGCGTCGGCTTCGTCGGCGGTCGCTTTCTGCGCGACCAACTCGCCGGCCGCATGAAGGTGCTGTAGGCCGGCCTCCTTCAACTCCTCGGGCGAGTGGTAGCGCGTGTGGTCGAGCGCCGGCCTCGCGGAGACGATCTCGTCGAGCAGCTCGCTTTCGCCGTGCTGCTTCCGCGCCTCGACGTACGACTGCGTCATCGCAAGCGTCTCGCGCAGCGTTCCGCCTCGCTGGGCTGTGATCACGATCAGGCCGGCAGTCGGCGGCCCCTGCAGAACGGTCTCCCATTCTGCGGCTGTGAAGTCGGCTTTGCCGGTCACTCGCGCCTCCTCTCGTCGTATTGCCGGCGGCGAGGAACGCTACCGGGCTCGGCGCCGGCTCGTCGTGCTCGAACGACAGCCGACGAGAGCAGGTTGTATCCCTGGTTGCGGTTGAGATTCGTGCTCGCGCCTGATCGAGCAGGCGACCAGGGACTGTCGCCGCTCCGACCAGGGTGAGTGACGGGCGCGACGAGCCGTCGGCGGCGTCAACCTTCCCTCTCAACCGTCGCGGTCTTGGCAGCGGGATCACGACCAGGAGTCGAAGGAGGGGGAGGGCGTGCGCGATCCCGGCGCGGAGAGCCCGGTTCTCGAGTCGATCGACTCGGTGCCGATCGGGCGGAAGGCGTTCCTGAGCGGCTCGCTTCTTTCCCTGATCGGGCTCGCGGTCGGGCGGGTGCGGGTGGCGGCGGCGGCGCAGCCGGTCGCGTCGAAGGCCGAGCTGGCCGCCTTCCTGCGGTTGTCCCGGATCGCGAGCGGGGTGTCGGATCTGCCTGCGAGCCACGTGCGAGAGTACTTTTCGGCGCTCGAGGCCGATGGGGTCCTGAAGCTGAAGCCGTCGTCGTTTGCGCGGCTGGCCGGTGTGACCGGGGCGGCGGGTCCGTCGACGCTCGCAGAGCTGGAGCGGTCGCCGGCGTTTCGCGCGCCGGGTGGCAAAGAGTGCCTCGAGACGATCGCCTCGGTCTGGTGGAGCGGGATCGTTCCGACCGCTGGTGGCGGTCAGCGCGTCGTGACGTTCACCGACGCGCTCGTCTGGCGTCAGGTGCACGAGCCGACGACGTGCCAGGGCGCGACCGGGTCGTGGGCGAAGCCGGGGCGAGCGGTCGAATGAGCACAGACCCGATCACGGCCGACGTCGTCGTCGTCGGATCCGGCATTGCGGGAGCGCTCGTCGCCACCGGGTTGGCGCGTCAGCACGTGAAGGTCGTGATGGTCGAGGCGGGCCCCGGCGTCGATCGCGGAAAGGCGGTGCTCAAGTACCAGAGCTCGTTGAATCGAGACATTCCCGAGGCGCCGTATCCGCGCGAGTGGTACGCACCCGCACCGTCGACGCTGAACCCGAACGAATATCTGGTGCAGAAGGGGCCGGAGCCGTTCGCGAGCATCTACGAGCGGCAGGTCGGCGGCACGACGTGGCACTGGCTCGGAACCTCGCTGCGGCTGCTACCGAACGACTTCCGGGTGCATACGACCTACGGGGTCGGCGTCGACTGGCCGATCTCGTACGCCGAGCTCGAGCCGTGGTACGGGCGGGCCGAGCAGGAGATCGGAGTCGCCGGCGTTGACTCGCCGGAGCTCGGCGCGCCGCGTTCGACGCCGTACCCGATGCCGCCGATCCCGCAGTCCTACCTGGACAAGCAGTGGCAGGCGGCGGCGGCGAAGCTCGGACTGAAGGTGACCTCGACGCCGCAAGCGCGGAACAGCGTCGAGCGCGATAACCGGCCGCCGTGCTGCGGTAACAACAACTGCATCCCGATCTGCCCGATCGGCGCGAAATACGACGGCAGCGTGCACGTGGGGAAGGCTGAGGCGCTCGGCGTGCACCTGCTCAGCTCGTCGGTCGTCCATCGCGTTTCCGTGTCGCCGCACCAGGTGACGGTGCGCTACCTACGACCCGATCGCAGCGAAGGCGTGGTGACCGGCCGCGCCCTAGTGCTGGCTGCGCACGCGATCGAGACGCCGAAGCTCTTGCTCTTGTCCGGGCTCGGCAACGAGCACGACAACGTGGGCCGCTACCTGATGGACCACCCGACCCAGCTCTCGTGGGCGCTCGCCCACCAGCCGGTCTATCCGTATCGGGGCCCGCTCTCCACGAGCGGGGTCGAGATGCTCCGCGACGGCTCGTTCCGAGCCCACCGCGCCGCGTTCCGCGTCGAGATCGGGAACGACGGCTGGTCATGGCCGGATGGCGACCAGGCCACGCAGTCGATCGCGTGGGCGAAAGGCGGCAACCTCGGCAAGCAGGGCCTCGCGAGCCTGGGCCGGAAGTTCGAGCGGCACGTGCGGCTCGCGAGCCTCGCCGAGCCGCTTCCGGATCCGGCGAACCGGGTCACGCTCGCGACCGACAAGGACGCGCTCGGAATACCCCGGCCGCAGATCCACTACCGCACCGGCGAGTACGCCTCCGCCGGCTTGAGCGCGGCCAAGAAGCTGCACGAACGGCTCTTCCAGGCGCTTGGCGTCAGCGAGATCCACCATTGGCCGGGGCCGCAAGGAGCGGGTCACATCATGGGCACCTGCCGCATGGGCACCGACCCGAAGACGTCCGTCGTCGACACCCAGCTGCGACTCCACGGCCACACGAACTGCTTCGTCATCAGCAGCGCGGTCTGGCCAAGCGTGGGCACCGCGAACCCCACACTCACCCTCGCCGCGCTCAGCCTCCGCGCCGTCGACAGCGTGCGGCGCGCGATCGCGTAGTCGCGAATCCCCGGCGTCGTCCGGCAACGGAAGAGCTGCGTTACCCGCTTCGCCGCGGCTCGACCGTGAACCCGAGCCTTCCCAGCACCTTGAGAGCCCCGGTCTTCCCGCCCTCGAAATCCCCGGAGCCGAGCCGCCGGCCGGTGGCGAGCTCGTAAGCCGTCCCCAGAATCGCCTTCGGCGGGTAACGGCGTTTCTCCCAGAGCAGATCGTAGGTCGTAGTCGGGGCGAACCATGTGCAGAGAAGAACCGGTCCGCGCCGAGTCGGTCGTACTCGTGGATCGCACGCACCACATCAGCGTGGCTCACCTCGTTCCACGCGATCGGCTGTGTCGTCTCGTCACCCCCAGAACCGGTAGGTCGAGGTTCTCTCGATGCACAGAGTGTATGCGGCAGATCGGCACGAAGCGGTAGGCGCCAAACGGGCGCTGCGCCGGGAATGGCTTCTGTTCCGCTGACCGACCTGCTCTAGACCTTGCGCGCGTCCGGGGACCTGCCGTCAGCCCCGGGCCGGTACGGCCGCGCCAGCCTCCAGGCGTAGACCTCGACCTCGTCGAGCGTCGCGTCGTATTGATCCTCGACGGGGAACACCTGGCGGTTCTGGCTCGTCGCGACCGCGTAGCCACCGGCGCGGCGGCGTGACCTACGCAGTTTCAATTCGTGAACGGCGAGCGCGCGACGCACTCGTAGCTCACGGTCGATCGCCTCTGTCTCGGCCATGCTCTCCTCCTTCGCCGCGCCGAGCCGATGCTCGGCCGCTCGTGAACTGATCGGCTGAAGGCGCAGCGAGCTTGAGTGAGCCGGCACCGAAGACGACCGGCGTGACGATGCCAACGCGGGTCGAGCGGCTCGACTCGTCGCCCACGCGAGTCTCGGAACCTCGGCTCAGTCGTCTTCGGCGCACGGTCGTCGACGCCGACGTGTGGCCTCAGCGTCGACGCCGAACAGGTGTGAGCACGCCTGCAAGACGTTTCTGCTCCGGCGTCCGCTCGTCGCGGCGAGCGCCAAGGATTTTCCGTAGCCACCGGCGCAAGCCGGCGAGGCTACTACAGAGCGGCGACGCCGGTTTTATGAGACGTTCGCGACACTCCTAAGCGCCGGCCTAGCCTAAGTGTGAGTTGAACAGTCGTCTCGGGTGTTGGAAGCTCGCCCGCGGCGGATGGGGTAGCGCGGACGCCGCAGCCGCGTTCATTCGCCGTTCATCCGAGGGAGACGGCCACGTGACCCCCGCGGCCGTCTCCTCCGGCTTCTCGACGCAACGCGGCTGCTATCCAGCCTGGATGCCCCGCGCTCGGCCGCCTGGATGAAGGCTCAGCGGCGGCGTCGCGCGGCTGCGCACCCGGGCAGTTACCAGCGACGTCGCCCGCGGGCGCGATGATCGGCGAGACGCCGATTGATCCAGACGGCGATCAACCCGGCTGCGGCGCAAGCTCCGATGCCGAAGACGATGTAGCCCGCCACCGGGCCACTGTAGCCGCGACCCCGCTCGGTCGCCGCGGCTCGGCGCCTCGACCTCGGGCGCGGGCTGCGTGCCGCAGGCGCTACGGGGTCAGTTCCTCCGGAACGAGCTCGAGCTGGACGACGTCGCCGCGGCGGAGGACATGCACCGGTACGTGGACGCCGATCAGCTCGGCGACCATCAGCCGTTGCAGCTCGAGGACGCTGCCGACGCGCTCTCCGTTCACCGACAGGATCAGATCCTCCGCGCGGAGGCCGGCGCGCTCGGCGGGCGTCCCCGGCTGTACCTCGGCGACCTCGATGGCGTCGCCGTCTCCGAACCGGCCGCGGATCGCGGGCGGGAGCGGGCGCTGGCCTCCTGCGATGCCGAGGAAGGAGCGGCGGTAGCGTCCGTCGGTCATCAGCGCGCCGATGATCTTCCGGGTCGCGTCGTTGATCGGCACTGCGAGCCCGAGGCCGACCCCTGCGACTGCGGTGTTGATCCCCACCACCTCGCCGTCGCCGCTGGCGAGGGCGCCGCCGGAGTTGCCCGGATTTAGCGCTGCGTCGGTCTGGATGACGTTGTCGATGATCCGCGGCGAGCGGCGGGAGCCGGCCGGAAGCGACCGCCCGAGCGCCGAGACGACGCCTGCCGTCACCGAGCCGGCGAAGCCGTTGGGATTGCCGATCGCGACGACGAGCTGGCCGACACGGAGGCGTTCGGCGTCACCGAGAACGGCCGGCGAGAGGTCGCCCGCTTCCGCTCGCAGCACGGCGAGGTCGGAGAGGGGATCGGTGCCGACGACCGAGAACCCGAGCTCACGGCCGTCGACGAACGACGCCCGACCGCCTGTTGTCGGGCCGGCGACGACGTGCGCCGACGTGAGTAGGAAGCCGTCGGGGGTGAGGACGACGGCGCTGCCGCCTCCCACAGGCACGCGTCCGGAACGGGTGCGGCGGGTCACGCGCAGATTGGCCACCGAGGGGGCAAGTCGCTCCGCCACCGAGACGACGGTCCGAGAGTAGGCGTCCAGCGCCTCCTCCTCGGCCGGGGCGAACGCTTCCGGGACGGCCACGGCTAGTCGGCCTCGGTGGCGCCGTCGAAGGCGACGACGACGGAGCGCTCGTCTGTACCGCGCACGAGCGCGAGCTCGAGTGTCGCGCCAGGCTCGGTCCGATCGAGGGTCTCGTAGAGATCGTCCACGCTTGCGACGGGGGCGCCTCCGGCGGCGACGATCAGGTCACCGCGCTCGATCCCGGCTTTGGCGGCCGGGCCGCTTTCCTCGACCGCGCGGACGAGGATGCCGTCGCGCTCCGGAAGGCCGACCGCGACGCGCATCCTGCGCGCCGCGCGGGACGGCGCGATCGCGAGCCCGAGCGCCGGCCGCGCGGGCGACTCACCACGGCCGAGCGCCTCGACGCGCTCGCGCACAGCGGAATCGGCTCCCAGCGCGAGGATCAGGCCCCCGTCGAGCCTGATTGTGTTCAGGCCGAGCAGCCGCCCGTCGCGGTCGACGAGCGGCCCGCCGGACGAACCGCGCGGCAGCGGCGCCGTGTGCTCGATCCCGCCGGTGACGCGCCTGCCGCGCGGGCCGCGGAACGTGCGCCCGGTGGCGGAGACGAGGCCGAAGGTGACGCGGAGCCCGCGGCCGCCCGGGCGGGCGAGCGCGAAGACGGGGGCGCCGACGCCGAGGCTCTCGACGTCGCCCCACTCGACCGCGGCAACCCCGTCCGTGTCCGCCTCGACGACGGCGAGGTCGCCATCGAGGTCGACGCCGAGGACACGGCCGGTCGCCCGGCGCTCGTCGGCGAACGTGAGCGGCACATCGTCGCCGCGGAGGTTGTGGGCACTGGTCAGGATCCGCCGGTCGCCGATCACGACGCCCGACCCGAAGCCCCAGCCGTGACCGAGGCCGACGACCGACGGGCCGACCTGCTCGGCTGCGCCGGCGACCGCGTCCTGGAGCTCTCCGAGCACTGTCATCTCTGTCCTCCTAGTGAGACTTGTAGATTGCAAGTG
>Ga0209579_10003072_pt1 | contig 12349 bp, 7 predicted proteins | sample Coa_R1_2_FD_187152 | JGI IMG/M metagenome (GOLD analysis project Ga0209579, IMG submission 187152) | Surface soil microbial communities from Centralia Pennsylvania, which are recovering from an underground coalmine fire - Coalmine... | ecosystem: Environmental > Terrestrial > Soil > Unclassified... | reverse complement strand
TGGAGCGGGCGAACTTAGCTCTTTGCTGCCCCTGCAGCTATTTTTATTTTTCACGGCAATGCCATTCATGATCCTCGCAGCCTTAGTTGAGGAACACAAACAGGCGGGAGAGGAACTACGGGAAAGCGAGGAGAAATTTCGCAGCGTCTTCCGGGATGCTGGCATCGGAATGGCGATCGTCTCCCCTGAAGGCCGTTTTCTTGCTTGCAATGAGGCGTTTTCCAGGTTCATCGGATATTCGGAAGGGGAACTTCTTGGCAGGATGGTTCAATCCGTCACTCATCCGGAAGATTGGCCGATGTTCTCGCAAAGGCTAGACCAAGCACTTGCGACTGGAGCCGGTTTCCAAGGGGTGCAAAAACGCTGCCTTAACAAGGATGGACAGGTACGCTGGGGTGAATGCAGCGCTTCCCTGATCCGCGATCATGGCAAACCTGAGTACTTTGTTGCGGAGGTATTGGATGTCACGGACCGCAAGCGAGCCGAACAGACTCTGCGAGAGAGTGAAGCACGCTTTCGTCTGGTCGCGGACACAGCTCCTGCGCTGATCTGGATGGCTGGAACGGACAAAAAGTGCGACTTCTTCAATAAGGGCTGGCTGAGTTTTACTGGTCGCTCGATGGAGCAGGAACTGGGAGACGGATGGGCGGCAGGCGTACACCAGGCGGACGTGGAGCGCTGTCTGCAAATTTATTCTAGCGCGTTCGACGCGCGCGTTGAATTTGAGATGGAATACCGGCTGCGGCGATTCGATGGACAATATCGCTGGATCGTTGACTACGGCGTGCCCAGGCTTGAATCCGACGGCACCTTCTGTGGCTTTATCGGATCGTGCGTGGATATTACCGATCGAAAGCTGGCTGCAGAGTCGCTCGAAGAATTGAGTGGGCGCCTGATTACCGCTCAAGAAGAGGAGCGTACCCGTATCGCGCGCGAGCTTCATGATGATTTCACTCAACGTCTGGCGCTTCAGGGAATAGGCCTGACTCAGGTTTGGAAAAAAATGGCTGAATCCGAAACCGAAGGACGGTCCAAAATCCAGGAGCTCATAAAAGACAATCGGGAAATCCTGTCGGACATGCACGTTCTTTCCCATCAACTTCACTCAAGCAGGCTCGAGCATGTGGGACTAGCGCCGGCCTTGATGGGTCTTTGTGAGGAAATTAGCTCGAAGTACAAGATTCCGGTGGATTTCACCGAGCGCGGGGGCTTCGCGGACGTTCCAAAGAACGTCTCGTTGTGCCTTTTCCGGGTTGCTCAGGAGGCCTTGGGGAACGTGGTCAAGCACAGCGGCGCGAATCGTGCTGACGTTGAGATCACTGGCGGAGCCAACGAGATCTGCCTGCGAATAGCGGATGCAGGCCTCGGCTTTGACCCGACCCTTCGAAACACACACTCGGGTATCGGACTGATGGGAATGCGGGAGCGCCTCCGACTTGTTGGAGGAGCGATCTCGGTGCGGTCTGCGCCCGCTCAAGGCACAGAAATTCTTGCCCAGGTTCCACTGAGTATCCCGGCGATTGAGGCAGAGGTAAGAGTGAAGGCTGCGGAGGGATAGAACTGTGACACGTCCACGCATACTACTAGCCGATGACCATATGATGTTGCTCGACGCGCTAAAGGGCCTTCTGGAACCTAAATACTCGGTCGTCGGTTTAGTGCTTGAGGGACGCTCTCTTTTGAAAGCTGCCGACCGGCTGCGGCCTGACGTTGTCGTTCTCGATATCGCGATGCCGCACTTGAATGGGCTGGATGCGGGGCGGCAGCTCAAGAAGAAGATGCCTGCCGTGAAACTGATCTTCCTGACCATGAACGAGGATCCTTATATGGTAGGAGAGGCATTCCGAGCAGGTGCTTCCGCCTTCCTCCTAAAACAAGCAGCCGGACTTGAGTTGACCGATGCGATTGAGAAAGTGCTGAAAGGCGGCACGTATGTAACCCCCAGCGCCGCGAAAGGTCAGACGAATATTTCATTGCGCGAGCCCCAGGACCGCGATCATGCGCCGAAACCGACTTCGCGCCAGAGAGAAGTGATTCAATTATTGGCAGAAGGACGCTCTATGAAAGAAGCGGCGCATATCCTGAACATCACTGTTCGAACGATCGCCGCTCATAAGTATAGCGTGATGGAACTGTTGCAAATTAAAACGAATGCCGAGCTTGTGCAGTACGCCGTCAGGCACGGAATCATTTCTGTCTGACTGAATTGACCTCGCCTGCTCTGTCAGTTTTGCCAATACAAAACGCTTTCATCTCCAGGCACGATGTTTGTCGAAGTCGACTAGTGTTGTAAAACACGTCCGACTGAATGGGCTGGTGTGTGCTTCGAACCTGATGCCTCTTTTGGAAACCGACACATGCCGCTGGGATGGGCGCTGATGACTCGATCGCGGGTCGTGCTGGCCGATGACCTCGCTCCCGTGATGCTCGAAGTGGCCGCGCTGCTCAGGGAGTCGTTCGATGTCGTCGGCATGGCTTCGGACGGACGAGCCGCACTGGAAACGACGGTCCGACTAAAGCCGGACCTGGTTGTATTGGACATTTCTATGCCGGGCCTTAGTGGCATCGAGGTCGCGAAAGAGCTCAAAAAACGCGCCAGTGGGACCAAGATCGTTTTCCTAACGGTTCATGAAGATCGCACCATTTTGCAAGCCTGTCATGCCGCGGGCGGCTTGGGCTATGTGATCAAGGTTCTAATGGAAACTGACTTGATTCCGGCAATGAAAGAAGCGCTTGCCGGTCGGAGCTTTACTTCTAGCTTTCCATCCGCAGAGGATGCGTAGCAAGCGCCGGTCCTTTTTTGACCTGAATTTCCCGCCTATAAAAACCGGTGGTTTCGAAGCGCACCGCGCCAGCGCGTCAGAATTCCTCGACGTGATCCGCGCCTATCGGACTGTCAATTCTGACAATTCAATTGCATGCGCGACTGGAGCAGTATCCGCGAATCCCCAAGGGATGTTGCGCCAAGTATCGGCCCGTTGTTTTTTGCAGGTGAGAAGAGAGAACGGAGGACGTTCATGAAATGCATCAGAAGGGTGTCATTTGCCTTGGCAGCGTTTTTCGCGGTGTTGGTGTTGGCCGGTTCACCGCCCGCGTCAGCACAGCAGAAGAAACCGAACATCGTTGTCATCATGGGTGATGACATCGGCATGTCGAACATCGGCGCGTATAGCCGCGGCCTGATGGCCGGCAGAACGCCGAACCTCGACAAACTCGCAAAGGAAGGGATGTTGTTTACCGACTATTATGCGGAGGCGAGTTGCACGGCGGGTCGCGCCAACTTCATCACGGGTGAACTGCCCATCCGCACCGGCATGACCACCGTCGGCCAGGCTGGCGCGCCGATCGGCATCCCAGCAGAAGCCGTCACGATCGCCACCGTGTTGAAGTCCATGGGCTACGCCACCGGCCAATTCGGCAAGAACCATCTTGGTGACAAGAATGAGTTCCTGCCCACCGTCCACGGCTTCGATGAATTCTTCGGTTATCTATATCACCTTGACGCCATGGAGGACCCGTTCCATCCCAACTATCCGCAGAACCTCCTGAATGTCGTTGGCCCGCGCAACCTGGTTCATTCCTGGGCCACAGATGTAGATGATCCTACCGAGATGCCGCGCTGGGGCAAGATCGGCAAGCAGAAAATCGAAGATGAAGGGCCATTGCCACCGCACCCAACTAACGGCATTAAATACAACATGGAGACGGTGGACGACACGATCCGCGATCTCTCTATCAAGTTTATTGACAAGGCCAAGGCCGATGGCAAGCCATTCTTCGTGTGGATGAACCCGACGCGCATGCACGTGGTCACCCACCTCTCGCCGAAATACACGGCGATGATGAATTCGGAAAATGGTTGGAGCATTGAAGAAGCCGGCATGGCGCAGTTGGATGACGACGTCGGCATCGTGATGCAACACCTGAAGGACGCGGGGCTAGACGATAACACCATCGTGGTTTTCACCACTGACAACGGCACCGAAACATTCACCTGGCCCGACGGTGGCACCACGCCGTTCGCGCAAGCCAAAGGAACGGTCATGGAAGGCGGTTTCCGCGTGCCGTGCATCGTCCGGTGGCCCGGCCAAATCGCAGCGGATTCCGTGCAGAACGGCATCATCTCCGGCTTAGACTGGTTGCCTACATTCATTGCCATCGCCGGGAACCCGAACATCACCGACCAATTGCTCAAAGGGGTGAAATTCGGTGAACGAACCTACAAGAACCATCTCGACGGCTACGATCAGACTGCCATGCTCCTCGGCAAGGGCCCGTCCCATCGCCACGAAATCTTCTACCTTGGCGAAAGCACGATTGGCGCGGTGCGTATCGACGACTATAAGTATCGCTTCATCGATCAACCCCAAGGCTGGCTGGGGGTCAAAAATCATCCGGACGTGCCTTCGATTATCAATCTGCGGCTCGATCCGTACGAGAGGATGAGCTTTCCAGAAGACCTGACGAAGAATGGTTCCCTGATGTCTTTCGGCGATTGGTACATGTATCAATTCTGGCGCTTTGTTTTCGTTCAGCAAGTAATGGGCAAGGAAATTCAGACCTTCCTGGAATTCCCGCCGATGCAACGAGGTGCGAGTTTCAACCTCGATGCCCTGAAAGCCGAAATGGCCGCCAAGATGGCCCAGGCGGAAGCAGCTGCGAAAGGCCCCAGCAACTAAAACGCTCACGGAGGGCGGCTCCAAAGGCCGCTCTCCCTTCACATGTGGAGAGAATTCTTGAAAAACCTTCTGACAACGATTCTGATCACTGCCGGTGTGATCGGCATTGCTCTCATTTTGCCAGCGGCGGTGCCGTTGTTTGCGCAAGATACGCCCGTTGGTTTGCCCGGAACTGAGGTCGCCACGCAGGACACACCAGTGGCAGCCGCGAATTCCGAGGAGCTTAGGAAGCAGTCCCAGAACCCAGTGGCCAGCCTTATCAGCGTCCCCATCCAGGAAAACTTCAACTTCAACAACCAGCCGGGCGGCCGCACGCAGAATGTTTTGAACATCCAACCCGTGATTCCGTTAAGCGTATCGAAAAACTGGAACCTCATCGTTCGCTGGATTACGCCGATCGTCTACCAACCAATTCCTGTGCAGCCTCCCACGCCCGCCGTGCAAACCACAGGCGTCTATGGCTTGGGAGACATGAACCCTACGTTTTTCCTGGTCCCGAAGAAAAGCAAGATCATCTGGGGCATCGGGCCTAGTTTCGTATTGCCTACGGCGACCAACACCACTTATCTCGGTCAAGGGAAACTCAGTATGGGGCCGTCCTTTGTCGCACTGGTACAGCCTGGGCCTTGGACGCTCGGATTCCTTGCCAACAATGTCTGGTCTGTGGCCGGCCACGCCAATTTCAATACTGACGGCACAGTGAACAAGCCGCCGGTGAACCAGTTCCTGTTGCAGTGGTTCGTCAACTACAACATGAAAAAGGGTTGGTACCTCACAACTTCACCCATTATTACTGCGAACTGGAGAGCGAACGACGGAAACGTCTGGACGGTGCCATTCGGCGGTGGCGTCGGACGAATAATGAAACTTGGATTCCAGCCGGTGAACATTACGGCGCAGTTCTATGGCAATGCCGTGCATCCCGCGGGGGTTTCGCCTTGGGGCATGCGGCTTCAATTTGTCTTACTGTTTCCCAAGCTGACCAGGGAGCAGCAAAAGGTGCTCCTGGAGAAGAAACTGAAACAGATGCAGCAGGAGGATCAGCAGAAGCAGTAAATGCGAACCGCGCGCAGATCTTCGGCGTCTGGGCCGCAAGGATCAACCGAGGCGATGCCGGGAAAAGCGCGACGGGGAAAGCTAGGGCGGGCGTCGCGAGTTCTTGGCATGTCCTGCAAGACGGTCCTCTGTTTTCTGGCCTGTTGCTTGCCTGCACGATCACAAGAAAAACAGTTCTTGCCGGAGATCGATGCTCATCTGGAATTGAATGCCTCGCTCCGAGCATATGTGGAAGCAAAGAACGATCGGGACGGCGGTGACCCCACACAATTCACGATAGGTCCCAGCATTCAGTTCTATTTGAAACCGCTGGTCAAACTCAAGCGTGTCAAGACTTTTGATCTCGATGACGCTAAGTCAAGAGCCTTGGTCGTCGAAGCCGGGTACCGCTACATCACCGCGCCGGGTGCCCCGCCCGAAGAACGTATGGTCCTGGCTGCTACGTCGCACTTCCCAATCGCGGCTGGATTCCGACTTTCGGAGCGGAGCCGCGCCGATCTCGACTGGAAAAGCGGAAACTTCACATGGCGGTATCGAAACAAGTTGACCGTGGAGAGAACTTTTGCGATTCACTCTTATCACTTGATCCCGTTTGTCGCCGCCGAGCCGTTCTTCGAAAGCCAGTACAGTAAGTGGAGTACCACCTCTCTCTATGCCGGTTGCCTGTTCCCCGTGGGCAGACACGTTGAATTCAACACCTACTATGAGCACGACAACAACACCGGCAAAAGTCCCAACAAGCAAGTGAACTCGGCAGGTCTGGCTCTCTATCTCTTCTTCTCCCTCGTGGAGAAATGACCTCACTGTCAGAACTGACAATGGGAGGCAGGGCGGTATATCGCTAGCATTTCAGCGGTAAAGGAGCCTTCGATGACCCTAAGCAGCAAGCTCGGAACTGCGGCAATACTTTCTGCAACGATGCTGTTGTTCGGCGTGGCCAGTCCTTGCCTTGCCCAATCCGAACCATCCTCATCTTCTGTTGTTGATGAACACCTGGTCTCGAGCAGCGCCCCGAGCCCTGTTGCAGCACCGGATCCACTCACCGCGGATCTGCCGGCCACCTTCGACGCCGAGACGGCAGCGCCCGCTACTCCGGCTACTACCGCCGCTCCTCCGGTAGGTGAACCCACCAGCGACTGGCATTTCGCGGTGAGCCCCTATTTGTGGTTTCCAGGGGTGCACGGGACAATCGGCGCTCGCGGTCACGAAGCCAGCGTTCACGCGTCTCCGGGTGACCTGCTCTCTCATTTTCGTTTCGGATTGATGGGGCTCGTCGACACGCGCTACAAGCGAATCGTCATTCCAGTCGACATGATGTGGATCAGACTCGGTGCCAACAACGCGGTGCCACTAACCGATGAGGCTTTAAATGTCAAGGTCAGGGGAGAGGAGTTTATCCTCACGCCGAAAATTGGTTATCGCCTCGTTGATACGGAGATCGTGAAGATCGACGCCCTTACAGGCTTCCGTTACTGGCACTTTGGAGAAAGCCTCCGCTTGTCGACGTCCGACACCAGTGTGAAGTTCTCGAGCTCCCAGAATTGGGTAGATCCTCTGGTTGGCGGACGAATTCTGGCAAACCTGTCGCCCAAGATATCAGTTTCGATTGGCGGAGACGTCGGTGGCTGGAACACTGGTTCGCTAATCGATTATCAGATAGGGGCGCTCTTGGGCTATCGCATAAAGCCAGCCGTGGTTCTGCAGGTTGGGTATCGCTATCTCGCGACGGACTATCGCAGCGGGGGAACGACCATAAACCTAGTTACGTCCGGTGTGCTTTTCGGCGCCACGATCACGCTTAAGTGAGAGAGGCCATGGTTTTCTGCGCCGGGAAGACTGGGCCCTAGGGTTGTAGGCTTCTGGAGAATTTCAAAATGAAAAGCGTAATTGCAACTTCTCTACTGTTTTTCGCTTGTGTGGGCCCAGCCTTTGCCCAAGACCCCGGATGGCCCCGGCAAATCACGAAACCGCAGGGCACTCTCGTCTACTACCAACCACAGGTAGACAACTGGAATGACTTTACAAACCTCGATTGGCGAATGGCCTTTTCGATCACGCCCACAGGCGGCAAGGAGACAGTAGGAGCCGTTACCCTCCATGGCGTGACCAGCGTCAACTCAGAGAGCCAGATGGTGTTGATCTCAAATCTGCAGATTAAGAACATCTACTTCCCGTCCTTGAGCCCCGCCGACGCCTCAACCATGGATCAGTTGGTGAGGACATTTGTGCCACCGACGGTCTGGATCTCGATGCAGCGCCTTGTGTCTTGTGTTCCGAAACCAGCGACAGCGCCTTCAGGGGTGCAATTGAACAATGACCCGCCGCAAATTTTCGTCAGTTATCACCCGGCGATTCTCTTGGGGATCGAAGGAGAGCCCCAACTGGCCGAAATACCGCACACAAAATTGAAGTACGTCTTCAACACGAATTGGCCCTTGTTTCTTGATAGAGCAGGCAATTATTTCCTGTTAGTCGGAAACCGGTGGCTTGAGTCACAAAGCTTGCAGGGCCCGTGGTCAGCCGCAACCAAGCTCTCAAACGAGATGGACAAAATCGTTGATGACCCGCAGTGGGCAAGCCTGAAGAGTTTCATACCGCCGCCCCCGAGTTCCGGTTCTGTCGTTCCTGCAGTCTTCTACAGCACCGTACCCTCGGTCGTCGTACTCTTCGATGGACAGCCGGTTTATTCGCCTATTCAAGGAACGCAGCTCGTCTACGCCGTAAACACAGATAGCTATCTCTTCGTCTATTCGCCAACAAAACAATTCTTTTACATGACGGCCGGACGATGGTTCACAGCGAGCAGTCTGAAGGGACCCTGGACTTTCGCGAATTCAAATTTGCCTGCCGACTTTGCTCACATTCCTCCCGGCAGTCCAGCCGGCCAGGTTCTCTCCTCCGTTCCTGGGACGGAGGAAGCCAAGGACGCGGTGATGATTGCCCAGGTTCCCACGTCGATTACGGTAAATGCAGCGACGGCTGCGGCGAAAGCGAATGTAAGTTATGACGGCGCGCCGCAGTTCGAGCCGATTTCAGGGACCTCGATGTCCTACGCGACGAACACTCCGCAAAAGGTCATTCAAGTCGGTAACCTCTATTACCTCTGCCTGCAAGGGATCTGGTTCGTATCCTCCACTCCCCAGGGGCCGTGGCAAACGGCACCATCCGTTCCGCAAGTGATCTACACAATTCCGCCGAGCTCTCCCGTTTACAACGTCACCTACGTCACGCAAGTGTCGGCGTCAAACGGAACCGTGCAGTCGAGTTACACAGCCGGTTATATGGGAGCCTTCATTGTCGGTGCCGCGGTGGGAGCGGTGGTCGCGGGCGGGACAGGTTACTACTATCCGCCATATTATTATCATCCGGCTTATGGCTATCCCGTTTATCGCCCGTATCCCACAACCTATGGCTATTCTTCCACGTACCGCACGACCACGGGAGCTTACGGTGTTTCGCAAACGGCTTACGGCGCTTACGGAGGATCCGCAACTCGAAGCGCATCGTACAATCCTTACACCGGGACTTCGACTCACACAGCGTCAGCTTCTAATGCCTATGGCAGCGCCAAAGTTGGCACAGCGTATAACCCATACACAGGTGCGTCTGCGGCCACCAAGCAAGGCTCGAACGGCTACAGCTCTTGGGGAAGTTCCGCGGCCGTGTCGAAGAATGGTGAGAGCGCCTACTCACAACACTACTCCACGGCACAGGGAACGACGGGATCGATTCAGACTTCTTCTGGTGGAAAGGTGGTAGGGGCCAGCGGTGCATACGGAAACACCGCTAGCGCAGGAAAGGCCGCGAACGGCAACATGTATGCGAGCGCGGACGGGAATGTTTACAAGAACACTGGTAGCGGCTGGCAAAAGGCCGGCAGCAACGGCACCTGGAATTCTGTGAACTCGTCTAGCGCCGGGCAGCATCCATCCTCAGGTTCTGCTTCTAGTTACCAGCAGCGTCCCTCGTCTTCCTCTGCCTCCGCTTCCTACCATCCCTCGAGCAGCGATATGCAAGGCATGCAACAGGAAGCGCAGAACAGGGAGAGAGGCGAGCAATCGAGCCAGCGTTATTCTGCGCAGCGTTCCGGTGGCGGCTGGGGGCATGGCGGCGGTGGTGGCGGCAGGCGAAGATAGGAGCTGACTCTGGGAAATTCCTCGAAAATCCCGTAATGGAGGCTGAATCTCTACACTCTGTGACAAGATGCCCACCGCAACGTGCTTGCCCCTATCGCAGCGAGAATCGAGTAGGCTGCAGCAATCCTGGGAACGAGATCAGCGAGGGCGTGGAGGGAGCAAGCTAGCGACATGGCGATGGCCGAAAAGGAAGGCCCGAGGCGTCCATCGCGTCGAGGTCTCTTATTCATCGGAGTAGCCGCGGCGATTGCGCTTGGCATACTCTGGTGGCGCTGGAATTCAGAACATTCTCGTCGGTTACACGATTTCCAAACTGTGTCGACGCCCACTTACGTCGGCGAAGCAGCTTGTGCCGGATGTCACGCGAAGGAAGCGGAAGATTGGAGCCATTCCCATCATGCGCTCGCTATGCAGCGGTCGGATGACAAGACAGTTCTGGGCAATTTCGACGACCCGGGATTCACGCATGACGCAGTAGCGTCGCGCTTTTATAAGAAAGACGCAAAATACTACGTTCGCACCGACGGGCCCGGCGGTCAGCTACAGGATTACGAGGTTCCCTACACGTTCGGTGTCTTTCCTCTCCAGCAGTATCTCGTTCCCTTTCCCGGTGGCCGCCTGCAGAGCCTCGGAATCGCTTGGGATTCGCGAACGAAAGAGCAGGGAGGCGAACGCTGGTTTCATCTATACCCCAATCAGAAATTAACGCCCGCCGATCCAATTCACTGGACAGGACGCAATCAGACCTGGAACTACATGTGCGCCGATTGCCACTCGACCAATCTGCGCAGAAATTACAACCTGGCCTCGAACACCTACGCGACGACCTGGTCAGAGATTAATGTCTCGTGCGAATCCTGCCACGGGCCCGGGTCAAATCACGTGGAGCGGGCGCGATCGCATCCGAAAGAAAAACCGGAATATGCGGCTACGGATTTGCCAGTCGATTTGCGGTCTCATGGCGGCGGCTGGGAACTGGCGAAGCCTGGTGATGCCACAATGCACTGGAATGGGCCGATCCGTCCGCATAATGAAATTGAAACATGCGCTCCCTGCCATTCCCGCCGTCGCCCGATCACCAAGGACTACGTTCCCGGTCAGCATTTTCTTGACGCCTACGTACCGAGCCTTCTCGAAGAAGGCGTTTATTACGCCGACGGTCAAATTCTGGAAGAAGACTATGAGTACGGCTCATTCCTGCAAAGCAAGATGTACCACGAAGGTGTGACCTGCTCCGATTGTCACGATGCGCATACAGGAAAATTGCCCCCGGTGAGCGTGAACGCCGTGTGCGGCAAGTGTCATCTCTTCTCGAAGTTCGACACCACCGAGCATCACCATCACCCCAAAGCCAGCACTGGCGCTATCTGCGTGAACTGCCACATGCCGACACGCACTTATATGGTCGTAGACGTGCGGCGCGATCACAGCTTCCGCATCCCACGGCCGGATTTTTCGGTCGCCTACGGAACTCCCAACGCTTGCAATCAGTGCCACAAAGACAAGTCCGCTAAGTGGGCGCTGGACACTGTCGCGAAATGGTATGGTCCCAATCGCCGCCAGGAATCGCGTTTCGTGGAAGCGCTGGACGCAGGCCGTCGGGGCTCGGCGACAGCGGAGAAATATCTGGCAACACTGATAGAGGACTCTGCGCAGCCAGCCATTGCGCGAGCCACAGCTTTGAGCTTACTCCCCCAGTATTTGTCTCCCATTTCGCTTCCCGCCGTGCAGAAAGGACTTGCGGACCAAGATGCGCTCGTGCGGGGCGCAGCTGTGCAAGCCCTGGAGCCTCTGGCTGCCCAGGAACGCATTCGTTTCGCGGCACCGCTGCTCACGGATCCCATACGCTCCGTTCGCATCGCAGCCGCGCGATTGCTCGCCGGAACTTCGTCTAATCTTCTGCAAGACGGACAGCGAGAAGCACTGGACCACGCGATATCGGAGCTCATCGCCTCGGAGAACGCCACCTCAGAGCGGCCCGAGAACCATGTAAATCTGGCTTTGCTGTACCTCCAGATGAGTCGAACTGCCGACGCCGAAGCCGAATTAAATACGGCGCTTCGGCTTGATCCAAACTTCGTTCCAGCCATGGTCAACCTTGCCGATCTGTATCGCGCCGAGCAGCGCGACGACGAAGGCCAGAAATGGTTGGAGAAGGCCATCGCTCTGGCTCCCAATGCTGCAGAGCCGATTCATGCTCTCGGCCTTTTGAAGGTCAGACAGAAGCAGTATCCGGAAGCGCTTAGCCTGTTGGCCAAAGCCGCGACACTTGAACCGAATAATGCGCGGTATAGCTACGTCTATGCCGTAGCGCTCCAATCCAGCGGCCAACTCGACCAGGCGATCAAGGTGCTGGATCAGGTGCACAAGAGACGGCCCGCGGACCGTTCGGTGCTTCAGGCTTTGGTTTCGTTTGAACAGAGCAAAGGAGACATTCGCTCCGCGAGAATCTATGCCGAACAGTTGTATCAATTGTCG
>Ga0209579_10003070_pt1 | contig 12355 bp, 12 predicted proteins | sample Coa_R1_2_FD_187152 | JGI IMG/M metagenome (GOLD analysis project Ga0209579, IMG submission 187152) | Surface soil microbial communities from Centralia Pennsylvania, which are recovering from an underground coalmine fire - Coalmine... | ecosystem: Environmental > Terrestrial > Soil >... | reverse complement strand
GCCCGTGCGCGGCGACCGGACGCGCTGAGCGCTCAGGACGCGCTGCGCCTCGCTACGATCGACGGAGCGCGCGCACTGGGACTCGAGGCGGAGGTCGGAAGCCTGACGCCGGGCAAGCGGGCCGATTTGACGGCCCTCACGCTCGCCGGCAGCCCGTACCATCCCGTCGAGAATCCGGCCGCCGCAGTCGTCTTCGGAGGCTCGCCGAGCCGGGTCCTGGAGACGGTCGTCGACGGAGTCACCCGCTACCGGCAAGGAGAGGACGAATGGCACGAGGTACGCAGCACCGCAAGCGCCGCCCGCGCCCGTCTGCTCAGGCAGTAGCGCAGCCGGCGCCGCGCCTGCGCAAGCCGAAGCAGAGCGCGCCCTCGTGGCAGGACCAGCTCTTCTTCAGCCGCCTCAAGCGCCACGCGAAGTGGGTGTTCGTCCTGCTCGCCGTCACCTTCGGGCTCGGTTTCGTCATCTTCGGCGTCGGCTCCGGCTCGACCGGGATCAGCCAGGCGATGGAGAACTTCTTCACCGGCTCGAGCAGCGGCGGCAGCTCGCTCTCGTCGCTCCAGAAGAAGGCGAGCCAGCACCCGAAGGTCGCGAGCAACTGGCGCAACCTGGCGACGAAGCTCGAGGAGGAGAAGAAGACCGACCGTGCGATCGTCGCGCTCGAGCACTACGTCGCGCTCGAGCCGAAGGACCAGGGCGCGCTCGAGGAGGTCGCCGGCCTCTACGTGCAGCGCGCCCAGGACTACTACAACCTCTACGCGGAGTACGCGGCGGAGAGCGAGCTCGTCTCGCCGTCGTCGATCTTCCGGCCGGCGACGACGTCGCCGTTCGGCAAGTACTTCAACGGCAAGGATCCGATCCTCACGCTGCAGTCGAAGTCGGTTCAGACCAAGGTCAGCTCCGCCCTCCAGCAGCTCGGCGTCTACGACTCAAAGTCGGAGGACTCGTACAAGAAGCTCGCCGCCGTGGCGCCGGACAATGCGACCTACCAGTTCCAGCTGGCACAGGTCGCGAACAGCCTCGGCGACAAGGCGACGGCGATCGTCGCCTACAAGGCGTTCCTGAAGCTCGCCCCGGACGACTCGTTGGCCCCGCAGGCGAAGGCCGCGCTCAAGCAGCTGACGGCCAAGCCGAAGGCGGCCAAGGCCAAGCCGAAGGCGGCCAAGAAGAAGTAGGGAACCGGCGCGTCGCCTGGGCCCGGCCGTTAGACTCCGCGCCGGGTCATGAACTTCGACATCAAGACCGAACAGCTGTCGGACACGGCCTACGTGATCTCGCTCGCAGGCGAGGTCGACCTCTACACGGCGCCGGAGTTCAAGCAGCAGTTGCTCGAGGTGATCGGCCACGGCGCCCGCCAGGTCGTCGTCGACTTCACCAACACGACGTTCATCGACTCGACGACGCTCGGGGTGCTGGTCGGCGGGATCAAGCGCCTGCGCACGAACGACGGCGAGCTCTCGCTCGTCTGCAGCGACCGCAACATCACGAAGATCTTCGAGATCACCGGTCTCGACCGGGTCTTTTCCATCTATGACAGCCGCGAGGATGCCGTCGCCGGCCTCGCGCCACAACCGTCGGCCTAGAGCTCTGCGCGCGGCGCTTCTCATCCTCGTCGCTGCGGCCGCGCTGCTGGGAGCAGGTTGCGGGGCCGTCCCGCACATCCCCGCGAGCGAGGCGACGACGGTCAACATCGACCGCGGCAAGACGCTCTTCAAGAGCACCTGCGGCAGCTGCCACACGCTCGCCGACGCGGGAACGACGGGAACGATCGGGCCGAACCTGGACAACGCGTTCCGCTCCGACAAATGCCAGGGCTTCAACGTGTCGACGATCCGCGACGTCGTCCGCGGCCAGATCGCGTACGCGACCGAATCCACCGGCGTGGCGCAGAACGTCAGCGGCAAGGGCATCGACGCCGGCCCGGGCACCGGCATGCCCGACAACCTCGTCCGGGGCCAGCAGGCGAAGGACGTCGCCGTCTACGTCGCCAAGGTCGCCGGCAACGGCGACTGCCCGACGCTCGCGAACGCCGGCGGCTAGCCCGAGCGCCTAGAAGCCGCTCGGCGTCTTCTCGGCCTCCAGGTCGACGACGACGTGCGTGACCGGCAGGGCGAAGCGCTCGCGAGCGCCGGAGACGACGCCTCGCTCGAGCCAGTGCGAGCGGCCTTCGGGATGCGTCGAGATGATCAGCTCGTCCGGCGCGAACGTCCGCAGCGCGTCCTCGATCGCCTGGAGCGGATCCCCGTCGCCGATCTCGCCGGTAGCGTCGATGCCGGCGTCGCGGATCGTCTGTAGCGACTGCTCGAGCCGCTCCTGGGCGGCCGCGCGGGCGTCGTCTTCGTCCGAGGTCCAGTGCCTCACCGGTGAGTTCAGCGCCGGCGTGACGACGCGCACGTTGGCGCGTATCCCGGCTGAGCGCTGCTTGATCTCGGAGAGGAGGGCGCGGCCGCCGACGGTTTCGTTCGCGATCACGAGGATGCGGCGCTCGCCCGCCGGATGCGGTGGCGGCGCCTGCATGATCGGGCGCTCCCGTCGGCCGCGAAAGAGGATGAACCAGGCGACGAGCACGGCCTCGACGACGGCGACCGCAACGCCGAGCCAGACGTTGATGCGCGACCCGATCACGATCAGCGCCGCAGCCACGATGAAGCCGAGTAGGAGCCTGAAAGCCTCCGCTTCACTGCGGAACGGGTTTTGCATTTGCGCTCCTTTTTTAGAGGAGGTACACCGTCGTATAGACGATGATCCACATCACGTCGACGAAGTGCCAGTAGATGCCGCCCACTTCGACGCCGTGGTGGTGCTCGGGACTGAAGTGTCCTCGGAACGATCGAATCGTGATCGCGAGCAGGATCGTCAAACCGACGAAGACGTGGACTCCGTGCAGGCCGGTGAGCCCGAAGAATGTCGCTGCGAACGACGTGTTGCTCGTGTTGAAGCCGATCCGGTGGTACTCGATCACCTGCGTCAGCAGGAACGTCAGGCCGAGCAGGAAGGTCAGCACCATGCCGCATTGGAGGCCGACGCGGTTACCGCGCTTGATCGACTGCGTCGCCCAGTGCATCGTGAAGCTCGAGGTGACGAGGATCAGGGTGTTGACGCCGGCGACGAACACCGGCCGCTCGTACGGGTGCGGCGGCCAGGGGTGGATGTGGTTGACGACGCGGTCGAAGAAGTAGACCGTGAAGAACGAGCCGAAGAGCATGATCTCCGACCCGATGAACAGGAAGATCCCGACGATGACGGGCGAGATCCGCGAGCTGAAGTGGATCGGCGGCGGGTAGTCGTACCCCATCCGCCCGTGGTGCCCGCCGGGGGCGTGGGCGTCTGCTGCGGCGGCCACGCTAGTCGGCGCCGACCGGCTCGGGTTGCGGCGCGCCGAAGATGACGTGGCGTGCGCCTGGGACGCCGTATTCGTACGGGCTGCCGATCACCTGCGGCACTTCCTCGAAGTTGAAGATCGGCGGCGGCGAGCTGACCTGCCACTCGATGCCGAGGGCGCGCCATGGGTTGCCCGGCGCCGCCGGCCCGTGGGCCCACGACCAGATCATGTTGTAGAGGAAGACGAGCGTCGACGCGCCGAGGCCGAACGACGCGATCGAGATGAACTCGTTGAGCCCGGCGAAGCGGTTCGCGTAGTCGGCGACGCGCCGCGGCATGCCCTGCAGGCCCAGGTAGTGCATCGGGAAGAACGTCAGCTGGAAGCCGATGAACGTCAGCCAGAAGTGGAGCTGGCCGAGCCGCTCGTTGTACATGCGGCCGGTCATCTTGGGATACCAGTAGTAGATGCCGGCGAAGATCGTGAAGACCGAGCCGCCGAAGAGCACGTAGTGGATGTGCGCGACGATGAAGTAGCTCTGGTTCGCCTGGATGTCGATCGGCACCGCGCCGAGCCAGATGCCCGAGAGGCCGCCGATCACGAACGAGAAGATGAAGCCGACGGCAAACAGCATCGATGTCGTGAAGTGGATGCGCCCCTCCCAGAGCGTCGCGAGCCAGGAGAAGACCTTGATCCCGGTCGGGACCGCGATCAAAAGCGTCGTCACCATGATCGGTACGCGCAACCAGCCGGCCATGCCGGCGACGAACATGTGGTGCGCCCAGACGGAGAACCCGAGCACGAGGATCGCGAGCAGCGAGAGGGCCATCAGCCGGTAGCCGAAGATCGGCTTGCGGCTCATTACCGAGATGACCTCCGAGATGATCCCGAACCCGGGCAGCAACATGATGTAGACCGCCGGGTGCGAGTAGAACCAGAAGATGTGCTGGTAGCCGATCACGTAGCCGCCATTGCCGGCCTCGAAGAAGTTCGTGTGCAGCACGCGGTCGAACATGACGAAGAACTGCGAGCCGGCGATGAACGGCGTCGCGAGCACGACCAGCATCGAGGTCGTGAAGTTCGCCCAGACGAGGAGCGGCATGCGCCAGAACGTCATTCCCGGGGCGCGCATCGTGATGATCGTGACCAGGAAGTTGAGCGCGGTCATGATCGAGCTCGCCCCCGCCCACTGGACGGCCATGTTAAAGAACACGTTGCCGAGCGGCTGGTGCTCGCAGAGCGGCGCGTAGCACGTCCAGCCTGCGCTCGGCCCGCCGCCCGGAACGAACAGCCCGGCGACGAGCATGATGCCGGCGATCGGCAGCAGCCAGTACGAGAGCGCATTCAGGCGCGGGAACGCCATGTCGGCGGCGCCGATCATCAGCGGGATGACGAAGTTCCCCAGCCCCGCGAACGCCGGGATGATGAACAGGAAGATCATCAGCGACGCGTGGTCGGTCACGAGCGCGTTGAACGTCTGCGGATTGAAGTACTGGTCGCCCGGATGCGCGAGCTCGGCGCGGAAGAGCAGCGCAAGGAAGCCGCCGATGATGAAGAACGCGATCGTCGTGACGACGTACTGGACGCCGATCACCTTGTGGTCGGTGTTGATCCGGAAGTAGTCGCGCCAGCTCCGTGCGCCGTGTCGCGAGTGGTCCTCGGGCAGCGTCGGCTTGCCGGAGCAGTAGCGGGCCCAGTAGTCGAAGCCGCCGATACCGACGAGGAACCCGAGCGGGATCGTGACGAGCTCGACCGTCGTGATCGGCACACCCTTGTAGTAGGGGTGCCAGCTCGCGGCCCACCGAAGCAAGACGACGAGGCCGATGCCGATCCCGGCGAAGAGCGGCGTCGTCCAGAGGACCCTCAACCAGCCGGGATACGTCCAGCGGTGCCACCCGGTGGGCGGCACGTACGCGCCGTGCTCAGCCGCGTCCGCGTGCCCGACGTGCGTGTCCTCGTGCGCAGGCGTCGTCATTTCGCGTTCGAGGCCAAATATTGCACGAGCTGGTCGAGCTTCGGCGCGGGAATCGACTGCCCGAAGCTCTCCGGCATCACGCCCTTCTGGTAGCCGGGCGCGATATAGGCGTTCGGATCGACGATCGACTGCTTGATGAAGGCGTCGAGTGGCTGATGTGCGCCCGCGGCCTCCTGCTTCAGCTTGTCGAGATCAGGACCGACCTTTCCGGTCGCATGTGCGGCGGTGAGGGTGTGACAGGCGCTGCAGCCGTTCGCGTTGAACACTGCGAGACCCGCGTTCGCCCCGCCGGGCGCCGGTTGCGAGGCGGCTTTCGTCGCGTTTGCGTACCACGCGTCGTAGGCGTTCTGGCTCATCACGATCGCGGTGCTGCGCATCGTCGAGTGTCCGAGGCCGCACAGCTCGACGCAGATGACGGGATAGACGCCCATCCGCGTCGGCGAGACCACGAGGTGCGTCGGCAGGCCGGGCACGGCGTCCTGCTTCTGGTACAGCTCCGGAACCCAGAACGAGTGGAGCACGTCCTTCGACACGAGCGTGAGCTTCACGTGCCGGTCGACCGGCATGCGCAGGATCGGATAGGTCTGGTTGTTCGGGTACGTGAACGTCCAGGCGAACTGCTGGCCGGTGACGGTGATCCGAAGCGGATCCGTCCCGGCGCGGCCGTTCTTGGCGAGCACGATCGCGCTTGCGATCGCGATCGACGTGACGAGCAGGAACGGGATCGCGGTCCACGCAATCTCGAGCCCGGTGTGACCGTGCACCGGCGGTCCGTCGCTCATGTCGCCTTCCTTGACGCGGAAGAAGATGAGCGAGTAGACGAGCGGCGCCGCGACGACGGCGAAGATCACGATCGAGATCCACTCCGCGTACCAGAAGACGAAGTTGATCCGGCCCGCCTCACGGCTCGCCGGGTACGGGAGCCACGGGATCGCGTACGCGACAACGATCATCACGGCGGCCGATACGGCCGCGACGAGCGCAAGCTGCCAGAACGAGGCCCGATGACGCACTCGGCCCGAACCCTACTCGACTAGGCGAGCCGTTGCGCCGGTAGAAGCGCCTCGCATTCGCGGACGTAACGACCGGCACCAACCAGGCGGAAGAACGCGAGCGCCCGGGCTGCCTGCTCCTCCGCGTCGATCCCGAGTCGTGCCGTCGCGAGGCGGCAGAACGCCTCCTCGCAGGCGGCGCCGCTCGCCGCGAGAATGTCGGCCGCCCCGATCGGATCGCCGGCCGCGAACGCGCGCCCGGCGCGGGCCCAGAGCTGCGGGTAGGGCGTCAAGCCCGCGACGAGCTCGTCTGCTCGCCCGAGCGGGACAGCCGTCCACGCGACGACCTCGGCGATGACGATCGCGAAGCCGATGTTCGGCTCGGTGCGAAGGGCGTCGAGGTAGCGGCCGAGCATCGACGCTGCTTCTTCCCGGCGGCCAGTCTCGAGGTACACGAACGCGACGAAGACGCTCGTCGGGAGCAAGTTCTGCGGGTCGCTCGCCCGTTCCGAGAACTCGACGGCGTGACGTGCGTCGTCGAGCGCTCCAGCGATGTCGTCGCGCGAGAGCCGGATCAGCGCGCGGACGGAGTAACAGGGGCCCGCCAGGTAGTGCGGCGAGCCGAGCTCGACCTCGGCGATCAGGTTGTCGGCGGCGGCCAGCGCCTCGTCCCAGCGGCCGACCGACCAGAAAGGATTGGTGACGACCGCGCGCAACCAGCGACCGAACCCGAGCTGCCCGTAGCGGATCGCGTCGTCCGCCGCGTCGCGATAGAGCGCGAGCGAGTCCTCGAGCCTGCCCCGGATCCAGAGCTGGACGGCCAGGTTTCCCTGCGCGCGCAGGTACTCGAAGATGGCGTTCGCACGCTCGGCGAGGCGGGCGGCGTCGGCGAGGTCGGCGAGCCCGCCGTCGTCACCGGTGACGGCGCGCGCCGTGCCGACGTTGTCGAGCGCCGCGGCGTGCACGTCTTCCAGCTCCAGCTCGTCCGCGAGAGCAATCGCTTCACGGCCGAGCTCGATCGCTTTCTCGTTCCGGTTCGCGAGCATCTCGAACCGCGAGGCCGTGGCCGTCGCGCGCGCGGTGATGGCCGCGCCCGGCAGCCCCGCGACGAGCTCGCGTGCACGTTCGAGGTGCCGGGATGCGGCCTCGCGCTCGCCGCTCAACCAGAGGTGCTCGGCGAAGACGTGCTCCGCCTCGGCCGCGCCCTCGCGGTCGCCTGCAGCGGTAAGCTCCTCGAGCGCGTCCAAGATCGTCGCCGTCTCGTCGACGCCGGCGAGGAATCCGATGCGCGCGATCTGCAGCCACAGCGGGCCGCGGGCCTCTTTCCCGAGGTCGAGCGCGGCGCGGTAGTAGCGCGTCGCCGCGTCGTAGGCGTTGAGCGAGAACGCGCGGTCGCCGGCATCGGTGAGCGCGACGCGGGCCGCCGGTGCGAAGCCCGCGGTGTCGATCCCCGCGGCCGCGCCGAGCTCGAGGGCCTGCAGGTAGTGGTACGCGAGGAGCTCGGCGTGGTCCTCGGGGCGGCCGAGCCGCTCGATCCACTCGGCCGTCCGCAGGTGTTTGTCGGCGCGCTCCGCGCGCGGGATCTGACCGTACGCGACGTCGCGCACGAGCACGTGCCGGAACGCGTACTCCGTTTCGCCTGCGACCGACGACTGCCGTTCTCGGCGCACGAACTCGCGCCGCTCGAGTGCGTGCAGCGCTTTCTCCGCTCCCCCGACGGCGCCCAGCCAGAACGTCTTGCCGACCACGGCTGCGTCCTGCAAGAGCGCCTTCGCCCCCGGCTCGAGCAGGTCGAGTCGCGCCGCGATCAGGCCCTGCACGGTTTCCGGCAGCTCGTCGAGCTCGCCCCCGTCGCGCAGGACGCGCACGTACTCCTCGGCGTAGAGCGGGTTGCCGCCGGCGCGCAGAAGCAGCTCGCGCTGAGTGTCGGCCGACAGGACCGGCTGCGCGAGCAATCCGCCGACGAGCCGGGCGGTGTCGTCGTCGCTCAGCGGTGCGAGCGAGATCGTGAGCGCGTTCGGCTTGCCGCCGCCCCAGCCCGGCCGGCGCATGAGCAGCTCCGGGCGTGCCGTGCAGACGACGAGCAGCGGGACGGCCGTCGCCCACTCGACCAAATGGTCGACGAAGTCGAGCAGGTTGTCGTCGGCCCAGTGCAGGTCTTCGAAGACGAGGACGAGCGGGCGCTCGTCGGCGAGCCGCTCGAAGAAGCGGCGCCACGCGGCGAATGCCTCGTCGCGGCGGTCGCCGCCGCTGCCGGGACCGCCCGCCAGGCCGACGAGCGGCCTCAGATGCGACTCGATCCACGGATCGTCGACGACTTCCGCGAGCTTGCGCGCCGCCTCGGCCTCGTCGTCGCCTTCGAGGATTCCCGCCTGCGCCTTGACCATCTCCGCGAGCGCCCAGAACGTGACGCCCTCGCCGTAGGGCACGCAGCGCCCATGCCGCCAGTAGGTGATCTCCGGCTCCGCCTCGACCTGCCCGTAGAGCTCGAAGACGAGGCGGCTCTTGCCGATCCCGGGCACGCCGACGAGGGTCACGAGCTCGGGCGAGCGCTCCAGCCGCGCGCGGTCGAGCGCGCCGCCGAGTAGGTCGAGCTCGCGCCCGCGGCCGACGAGCGCGCCTCCGTGCGTGCGCTCGACATGGACGCGCGAGCGCGGCCTGACCGCGAGCCAGACCGGAACGGGCTCGGACTTGCCCTTCGCCGTAACCGGCTCCGCCGGGCCGTATTCGACGACACGCTCGGTCGCGCGGTACGTCTGTGCGCCGACGAGGATCCCGCCCGTTGGCGCCGCCGACTGCAGCCGCGCCGCGGTGTTGACGACGTCGCCCGCCGCGAGCGGCTGACCCGCTGCGGGGTCCGCCTCGAGGGTCACGAGCGCCTCGCCGATGTTGATCCCGATCCGCAGCTCCACCTCCTCGTCGGCCGCCCAGGCGCGAATCGCGAGTGCCGCCCGGACCGCGCGTTCCGCGTCGTCCTCGTGCGCCACGGGCGCGCCGAAGACCGCCATCACCGCGTCGCCGATGAACTTCTCGACCGTGCCGCCGAAGCGCTCGAGCTCCGCCTTCAGCTGTGCGTGGTACTCGCCGAGGTACGCGGCCACGTCCTCGGGGTCCATCGTCTCGGCGCGGGTGGTGAATCCCGCCAGGTCGGCGAACAGAACGCTGACCACCTTCCGCTCACGGCGACCCGCCACGGGTCGAGTCTACGGAGCCCACGCCACCGTTCTAAGCTCCCCATGTGGAGCAGACGAAGTTCGTGCTGCCCGAGTCCGAGCTGCCGCGGCGCTGGTACAACGTCCGCGCCGACATGCCGAACCCGATGCAGCCGATCCTGCATCCGGGGACGGGGCAGCCGGTCGGTCCGGACGACCTCGCGCCGCTCTTTCCGATGGAGCTGATCGCGCAGGAGGTCAGCGACGAGGCCGAGATCGCGATCCCCGAGGAGGTGCTCGAGCTGTACGCGCTCTGGCGGCCGACGCCGCTCTACCGGGCGCACCGCCTCGAGCAGGCGGTCGGGACGCGCTCGCGGATCTTCTACAAGTACGAAGGCGTCAGCCCGGCGGGCAGCCACAAGCCGAACACGGCGGTCGCCCAGGCGTTCTACAACAAGCGGGAGGGCCGCTCGCGGCTCGCGACCGAGACCGGCGCCGGGCAGTGGGGGAGTGCGCTGGCGCTCGCCTGCAAGCTGCTCGGCCTCGAATGCAAGGTCTACATGGTGCGCGTCTCGTACGACCAGAAGCCGTTCCGGCGCTTGTTGATCGAGACGTGGGGCGCGTCGGTCGTCGCGAGCCCCTCGGAAGACACCCAGTCCGGCCGCGCGGTCCTCACGGAGCGGCCGGATTCGCCGGGCAGCCTCGGGATCGCGATCTCCGAGGCAGTCGAGGACGCCGCCGGCCGTGAGGACACCGCGTACTCCCTCGGCAGCGTCCTCGGGCACGTCCTGCTGCACCAGACCGTGATCGGGCAGGAGGCGATCAAGCAGATGGAGCAGGCGGGCGCCTTCCCCGACCTCGTCGTCGGCTGCTTCGGCGGCGGCTCCAACTTCGCGGGGCTCGCGTTCCCGTTTCTGCGCGAGAAGCTCGCCGGGCGCGACGTCGACTTCCTCGCCTGCGAGCCCGCCGCCTGCCCGACGTTGACGCGCGGCCACTTCGCGTACGACTTCGGCGACACCGGCATGCTGACGCCGCTCGTCCCGATGCACACGCTCGGGCACGACTTCGTGCCGGCGCCGATCCACGCTGGCGGTCTTCGCTACCACGGCGCCGCGCCGCTCGTCTCGCAGCTCGTGCGCGACGGGCTCATCCGCGCCGAGGCCTACTTGCAGAACGACGTCTTCGCGTCGGCGGTCCAGTTCGCGGGCAGCGAAGGGATCGTGCCCGCACCCGAGTCGGCGCATGCTGTCCACGGCGCGCTGCAGGCGGCGCGGGCTGCCGACGACGCCGGCGTCGAGCGCACCATCCTCTTCAACCTCTCGGGGCACGGCCACTTCGACATGGCGGCGTACGACAACTATCTCGCGGGCAAGCTCGTCGACCTCGCCCTCGACGACGCCGAGCTCGAGCGCGCGCTGCGCGCGACCGAGGGCCTGCCCGCCGTCGCGTAACTAGAAGGGCAGCCGCACCGAGACGGTCAGCGCGCCGTCGGAGGCGTTCTCGAGCAGTACCTTCTTCAGCCGCTCGTACTCGGCCTCCGAGAGCGCTCCGGTGCGGCGGAGGTTCGCGATTCGCTCCAGCGTCCCGATCAGCGGCGGCGCGTCGCCCGAGGTGCGGACGAAGCGCTTGCAGAACTCGATCCGTTCCCGCAGCCGGCCGAGCGCCTCCTCGTACTCGACGACGTGGCGTTTCGAGATCGGGATGCAGTTCGGCAGCTTGTAGACATCCCGGTCGGAGCTGCGCGGCTGGCGGTTGCGCTTCCGCTCACGTCCTTGGAAGCTGGGCGACGACACCTCGATCCAGCCGGTGATCAGGAACGTGTTCAGCTGGATGCCGCTGACGTCCTGGTAGTAGAAGGTCGTCGTCAGCGTCCCGAAGGTCGTGCCGGCGTGGAAGCCGGGCTTGACGATCAAGAGACGCTCGTCGAGCGCGATGAGCGAATGACCGAGGCTGCCGCGCACGCAGAAGAGAACGGACTCGCCCTCGGAGACGTGCCGCTCGACCACCCGCCGGACACGCCGGTTGAGGATCTCGACACCGCCGACCACGCGGCGCCGCCCGCGCCGGCCGGCCGCGGGTCTCGGCTCGTCGAGCCCGTACGGGGCATGCAGGCTCACCCCTAGTTCCAGCCCTGCTTGCCGTGCCCGTCGGCGGAATCGCCGCCGCCGTCGGACTGCTGCGGGTCCGCGCCGGTGATCGTGACGCCGCCGCCGGCTCCGCCGCCGCCGTTAGCCGTGCTGCCGCCGCTCGAGCCCGTGCCGCCGCCGCCGGAGTTGCTGCTCGAGCCGCCGCTCGAGCCACCGCTCGAGCTGCCGTTTGATCCCGTGCCCGAGCCGCCGGCCGAGCCGGTAGTCGGCGGCGGCGAGGACGGCGGCACCGGGGTCGTCGTTGTCTGCGTCGTCGACGGCGTGGGAGTGGTCTCCGGCTGAGGCGACGGAGCCGCGGGCGTGTCCGGGCTCGCGCTCGGCAGCTGGACCGCCGGAGCCTGGGCCGGAGCCGGCGGAGGCGTGACGGTCGCTGGGACCGGCGCTGGAGCCGAGGGCGTGGCGGGTACGACCGGAGCCGGCGTCACGGGCGTCGCCGGTTTTTGCGCGTGCGTCGACGTGACCTTCGTGTGCGCGTGCGCCGTCGGCGGTGGCGCGACGATCCGCCCCGGAGGAATGAAGTCCTGCACCGTGGGCTTCGGCGTCTGGACGTGCACCGGTGCCGGTGGAGTCGAGCTCGAGTACGAGGCCGACGACGCCTGTGGCGCGGGCGCCGGAACGACGGGGGCGAGGCGCGTCGCGTGGTCGATCGTCGCGTGCTTGCGGGGGTGACCGCGATGCGGCGCTCTCCCGACCCGAGCGTGTGTCGTGTGCCTCGCGCTCAAGACGTGTGGCCCGCGCGCGGCAGCCGGCCCAAGCGTCCTCGGGTGCGGAAC
>Ga0209579_10003069_pt1 | contig 12358 bp, 12 predicted proteins | sample Coa_R1_2_FD_187152 | JGI IMG/M metagenome (GOLD analysis project Ga0209579, IMG submission 187152) | Surface soil microbial communities from Centralia Pennsylvania, which are recovering from an underground coalmine fire - Coalmine... | ecosystem: Environmental > Terrestrial > Soil >... | reverse complement strand
AAGGGCGCACTTGGTTGCGGACGTGTTCTTGTACTTGCCGATAAACACGCCCATGACGCGGTCACCGTCAAAGCTTCGGACGTCGCCGCCGTGGTCGCGGATCAGCCGTGACGCGCACGCCAGAAACGCCTTGCATACCTTAGCGGTCACACGCCGGTTCCACTGAGCTAATTCGGTAGAGTCCGCAAGGTCGGCGTAAAGCATAGTGGCAGTGATTTTTACTCCACCCCCCGCGAGAGCTACCGTGTCGGTGCTTGGAACGACCTCGCCGTCTCGAACGTCCCAGGCCTGACCAAGCACACCGCTCACATCATTTCGGAGATCGTCGATAAGCGCCATCGCGTCACTTCATTATCAAGCCGCCGGAGTGAATCATGGCTGCAAGTGCCAGGAAAAGCGCCCAGGGTATGAGGGAAAACGCCGTTAGGACATAGGCGACCTTGACCGCATCATATTTCATCTTGAGGATTTCGGAATTTCGCCAAACCTGGCCTAACAGGTCGCGGCTTAGCGCATCGTCGTTCTGCGCGTTGAATTCGTCGATGAATTTCGCCTCGGTGAGTCCAGCGATCTCGCGGAAATAAATCAGGGAATGGGTTCCCCCCTTCAAGGAGGGAAAGCTCGACCGGTAGACGAAATAAAGACTCGCGCTGATGAGCACGACCGCAATGATCGCCGGCAAGATCAGAAACCAATAGCGGAAGTCGTCTTGCGTCAAATTCAACGCAAGAAGCGCAAGCAGACCGGTGTCTATCGCAAAAAGGAATGAGCTCTTGGCATCTACGCGGGGAAGGAACCCGAGTACCCGGTCAAGCTGTTTCTCGGCAGTGTCTTTTTTGGTCATAGCCCTATCCTAATTGACCTCGACCAGGGAATAGCTGGTGCTGCGCCCGCCGCCGGTATCTTTTTGGAGAATGCCTTTTTCGACAAGCTCGTTGATGTCCCTGAGCGCTGTATCGGGCGAGCATTTTTCTATTGTCGCCCATTTTGAGCTGGTGAGATTGCCCTCAAAACCGTCGAGCAGACGATTGAGAATATCACGCTGACGATCATTGATAGGAGCCGCAGCGTGCTTCTTCCAGAAATCGGCTTTGCGCAAAACGGCTCCGAGTATTTTCTCTGCGCCGTCAAAAGCCCGATCAAGACAAGACAAAAACCATTCGAGCCAGCGTGTGATATCGAGGTCACCCTTCTGCGTGTTTTCGAGGATGTCGTAGTATCCCTTTCGTTCCGCCTCGATTTGCGCGGACATGCTGTAGAAGCGCTGCGGGCTGTCTTCGGACCTGGCCAGCGCCATGTCGGCGATGGCGCGCGCAATGCGGCCGTTGCCGTCCTCGAACGGATGGATGGTTACAAACCAAAGGTGCGCAATCGCAGCTTTGAGGACCGAATCGATTTTTTCGTCGGCGGCGTTGAACCAACGGAGGAAGGCTTTCATATCCCCGTCAAGGCAATTTGCCGTCGGTGCTTCGTAGTGAACTTTCTGGTGGCCGATGGGACCGGAGACCACTTGCATGGGGCCCGAACTCTCGTTGCGCCAGGCACCGACGACGATCTTGTGCATGCCGCTGCGGCCGGTCGGGAACAACGCGGCGTGCCAGCCGAATAGGCGCTCGTCGGTGAGCGGCTCGCTGAATTTTTGAGTGGCGTCGAGCATCATTTCGACCACGCCCTCAACATTGCGGTCCGCTTGAGGGAGTCCGCCGATATCCATACCGAGACGACGGGCGAGCGAGGATCTGACTTGATCGCGGTTGAGGTATTCGCCCTCGATCTCGCTGCTCTTGATGACTTCCTCGGTGAGGGTTTTCAGGACGGCCTCCTCGCGCAGCTGGAAGCCTAATCCCTGCATCCGGCCGATAAGTCGTCCTTGGCGGTGGCGGACGGTCGCCAATTGCTTAGCCAAAGCATTTTCGGCCCATGTAAAGTGGGGCCAACCGGACAATTCGTGGATATATTTGGCCATTCTCCGCACCTCTTGCAGAGATTATGGGATTCAATCCCCGCATTAACAAGTATCACCGCATAGGATGCGGCGAATAAGGCGGGGAAGCGCCGCATAACGCCGTGGATTACCTTGATTTAGTTCCACTTTTGTTCTAAGGGACCCTGAGCGATAGGGCGGCTTATGCCCCGCGATCGTGGTTAGCGCCTGCCCCATATCCGGCAATCGCCCCACCTTGCAGCATCTCATGCAGCCTCCCCCGGGAAAAATATCCCAGAGGCCGGGCAGCCGACTGACATCAGCCAGGCGCTGACGCGCCGTGAATTTGGAGAGTACCGAAATGGCGGCCAGAAGTTGGAATAAGGATGGCGCCACCAAGCGCATCGACGCCAAGATCGACGCTTTGCTGATCAAAGACATCGAAATCAAAGAATACGTCCGGGACACCGACCTCTCGAACTTGTCCAGCACGGTGGCTTACCGCGTGGACGGCGTGCACCTCTATGCGGACATCCTGAACCTGAAAGACATGTTGGCGGTCACGACCATCGAAGGCGAAACTTGCCATAAGCGCACGTTGCGGTTCCTGAACATGCATTACCGCGCCGTTCACCGCATCCTCGGTCGGGTCGATGCCATCCGCGTCGATTTCCACAATCAACGCCTGCATTCAGTCATCGCAAAACCCTACGACGATGAAGCCAAGCGCGTGCATCGCGCAGTGGCGATCGGACAACTCATCATCGATGTGCTGGCACAAACCGGAGAAGACGCCGACCACCCGGCCGCGAAAGTACGGGTCGGTGTCGATACCGGCAAGGCACTGGCCGTGAATAACGGCCGGCGCGGACACCGTGAGCCACTGTTCCTGGGCGAACCGGCGAACCATGCCGCCAAGCGCGCTGCCGGTGGAACCGCCATCGGTATCTATCTGACCAACAAAGCACGCAAGGCTATCGGGTTGGTCGAGGTGGCCTCCGTTGACACGACACCGCTCACTAAAGCCGAAATCGAAACCAACCAGAACAAGGCGAACCTCGGCGTCACTGCCGACGAAATCGTTAAGGAATGGAAGGACGATCTGAAAGACAATCCCATCGGTGATTTCGAGTTCACCGGGCATACGCCGCCCTACGCGACGCTCGATATCGAAACGCTATCCGCCAAGAACTCGCGGCGTCAGGACGCGACCGCGATTTACGGCGACCTCGATGGTTTTACCGCCTACGTCGGCGCCAACATCGCCACCGATTACGGCGCAAAGAATGTCGTTCGTGCCTTGCATGTCCTGCGTGCCGAACTCGACGCGGTGCTCCACGAGGATTTCAAAGGACGCAAGGTCAGGTTCATCGGCGATTGCATTCACGGTCTGCTCGTCGAGGGCACGGCGCAAACCACCGATGTCGAGGAGACCATCAGCAATATGACGCTGTGCGCCGGAGCCATGCGCAGCAGCTTCAACATCGCGCTCAAGCGTTTGAAGGACAAAGGAACCGATGCTTCAAGCTTGGGGCTCGCCGTGGGCTTCGACTTCGGTCCGATGAACGTTACTCGGCTAGGCATGAAGGGCGAGTTGATCCGCTGTTCGGTCAGCCGTGGCGTCATCGCCGCTGAAAAGGAGCAATCGCGCTGCAAGGGCACTGAAACCGCCATCGGAGAGAGCGCCTATGATGAAGGCTCCGATGCGGTGCGGACGATGTTTGGCGCTGACCGTAAGCGCGCTGGTCTGGATTACGATACGGCGGTCAACGAGCTGTCGAACAAAGGCGACAAGGCTGCGCGTGCGACCAAAGCGATGGCGGCAAGCTTGCTGCAGCCCGCCACTGCCGCTGCCTCGCCATTGGCCTTCCCTAACCGCCAGACCGGCCCGGCCAAGCCAGATGGGTTTGCGTGACCTGGTATTTTTCCGACCTTGCACGCTACAAGAGCGAGCGTGAAGGACTCGAAACCCTCGCGCTTCATAACGATTGGTTGATTCCGCGCGGTTGGCGTATCGCCGACGGTCTACATCTGGTCCTCGACGCCGACATTCACGTCGGCGAACGCGTTTTTCCGATCTTCCTGAGCTATCCGGACATGTTTCCGTTCTCCCCGCCTTCGGTCTTTCCCCGCGGGGACAACACGCGATGGTCGATGCACCAATTCAGTGCTGGCGAGCTGTGTCTGGAATATGGCCCGGATAACTGGACGCCGGAGATGACCGGAGCGCAGGTTATGGAGAGCGCGCACCGACTGCTGTGGGCTGAAAACCCGACAGAAGGCGAGCCCGCCATAGTGCCGTCTCGGCATATGGATACGTTGGGACAGCGACTTCGAGGCACTTACACAAGGTTGCTGGTCACCCGTGAACTCGCCGCTTACTTTGCTACGGTTCCGGCGGACGTGGCTCTCACCGGCAATCTGCTGATGTGTTATCACACCAAAAGCTCCACCTACCTTCTCAACAATGTGACCGCGCCAAGCGAGTTGGCGTGGACTATCACAGGCGTTCCGAAACCGTTGGTGGACGAGGCGCGCGATCGGTCCGTGGTCATTTTTAGGATAGAAAAGGAAGCGGTCCTCCCCAGCACTGAAAATCTGGCGACCTTCAAGGCCGCCTGCGCTGGCATGGGATTCACTCCCGACGATTCCTTCGTCATCATCCTGCGCGGCACTGAGACTTATTTTTACGTTTTGTGGGAGAAGGAACAAACAGCCGGGCTTCGTACGGTCGTGCCCGCACAAGCTTTTCATGCCCGACTCGATACCGCCCACGACGGATTAAAGGGCAAATCTGTCGCGCTCATCGGTTGCGGTTCGCTGGGCAGCAAAGTCGGGACGACGCTGGCAAGAGGCGGCGTCGGACGTTTTTTCTTCGCCGACGATGACATCCTTTTCCCGGACAACTTCGTTCGCCACGATCTCGATTGGCGCGATGTCGGGTCGCACAAGGCCGACGCGTTGGCGCGGCGCGTGCGTCTCGTCAACCCGGCCACCGTAACAGAGATCTTACGAGCACGTTTGGGCGGCCAGGAATCGAGCACCTCGGCCGAGACGTTGATGAACCTTATCGGCGACTGCGACCTGATTTTCGACGCTACCGCCAATCCGGACATCTTAAATCTGACCTCGGCGATAGCGGCAATGCGCAAGAAGCCAGTCGTTTGGGCCGAGGTCTTCGGTGGCGGCATCGGCGGCCTGATCGCGCGCTGCCGCCCCGGTGTGGAACCTTCGCCGCAGCACATGCGACGCGCCATCGAAAATTGGTTCGAGGAGCAAAACGCTACGCCGGTCCGTTCACGGCGCGGCTATGAAACGGGCGAGCAGGCGCCACTCATCGCTGATGACGCTGATGTTTCGGCGATAGCCGCGCATGCCGCACGTCTCGCGATTGATGTCCTAATCGGGCGCGAGCCTTCTCTCTTTCCACATTCGGTTTATGCGATCGGCCTCGGCGTTGGCTCGGTTTTCGACCAGCCGTTCAAAACCTTTCCGATCGAGGTCGGAGCACCGCCCCAAGCAGAAGCTGCCGCCGAACTCTGGCCTGAGGAAAGCGGCGCTGAAGCCGCAAGGTTGATAGAGTTGTTAAAAGTCCGTGCCGATGAAGCTTCTCCTGCCGTCAAAGATAGTTGAGCGCCTCGGCCGCGAGCTTCGCGGTCGAATGCGCGAAATCGGCGGCGTTATGGTGGGCGAGCATGTCGCCAACGATACCTTCAGGATCGTCGATCTCTCCGTCCAACTGAGTGGGGGAACCGCCGCTCATTTTGTGCGCGACCCGGATAAGGCTAAGGCATTCCTGGATGAGTTCTTTCAGCGCACCGGGCACGATTATCAGCGCTTCAACTATATCGGCGAGTGGCATTCGCATCCGCGGTTTGTGCCGGTCCCAAGCGGCGAGGACTGTTCGACCATGCTGGAACTGGTTCACGATCCTGATGTTGGCGTGAACTTCGCTGTTTTGATCATTGCACGACAACGACTATTCGGCGGCATGGAGCTGTCGGCGACCCTTTTTCGTCGAGGCGGCTTTTCCGAAAATGCGCAAGTTGAAGTCGAGGGCGCGGCAACGGTCGAACGACTCACCTTCGTGCAGCGCGTGTTGCGGTTGTTCCGCTAAGCAGGTGCCGAGCTATTCGAATTCGAACTTGCGGACACCAAGTTTTTTGACCAATGCGCGAACCTTTTCGCAGACCGGCGCGATACGTGTAGGGATCGTTGATTCATCGCCGGGCTCGTAGGTGATGAGCGTCAGCCCTTGAAGATCCGATGGGAGCTTCAGGTCCTTCACCCGTGGATGAACAAGAATCGTGCGATAGCGTGTGAGCTTTCCCATGAAGAGGCCAAGCTCAAACAGCACGTTATCGCGCAAAGTCCGCTGCCGGACACCACGCGACTCGATAAAATCATCCGGTTCTGCAATGGCGACGGCGAAATCCGACTCAATCACCTGCTGTTCAAGCGCTTCCAGCGGATAACCACCGGCAAAGAACACGCCGTCATCCCACACTTTGCTGAATACGTCCTTCTCAAGCCCGGCTCGTAGGGCATCGGCGATCTTCTTCGCCTCCGATGAGGACATGATGAACAGCTTTGGTGCCGGGTTCGGGACAAAGATCGATGTGTTTCGCTGATACAGCCGACGCGCCAGCTCTTGGGCAATCGGCAACCAAATTTTGGGATATGTCTTGCCGACCTGCATAAAGTCGGCACTGGTGAGCTTTAACGCAACGACATGTTCCAACACATGGACGGTCGCGGATCGGCGCAGCGACGGTTCAATCGCGGCCATTTCGCCGACATGCGACCCCGCCTTGCGGGTGGCGATCTGCGCTCCATTGACGATGATGGCAACGACGCCCGCGAGGAGCAGATAGATATCGGTGTCGTGTCCATCCTGGGTGATGAAATCCGTTCCAGGCACGATGTCGATCAGCGCGCCGGTGGTCGCGAGCGCCTCCGCGACCGCTTCATCGCGGCCGGAAAATTCCTGGCGCCGTAAAGCGGCGATCAGTTGCGGTCGGTTCTGGCCTTCAAATCTCTCCTTCATTCGCACGTCTTTCGAGGCGATCGACCGCCATCACGATCAGTTATCTGCCCTGGGGTAGTGGATACTTCAAAATCGTCCGCGGCGGGTGAGACGAACTGACCGCCGCAATTTCCCACACGTTTGTGTAAATGATGTGCCCCGGAGACTGTCGTTCCAAAATCTCGCCCGTCTCGATGTCTACCAGACATGGAACATAGTGGTTAGGCGACGATCCACCGTTGACGCGAATGAACTTCTTTTGCTCGCCGACCGCCAGGCTCACTTGCGAGGGGTTTCCGGGAACTCCAGACCACGCCGACGGGTCGCTGGGGAGCAAAATCGAGAGGTATTTTCCAAACGACAACACCGTCGTCGCTTGCCATCCGAGCAAGAACGGACCACCGCCGTCCAAGAAGTTTGGGCCAAGCACGGCCATCTCATTACGCGCTCCTGCATTTTTTTGCTTTGCCTTAAGCGCAAAGGTGCCGTGTTCGACGAAAAGGAAAAGGTCGCCGGGCTCAAGCTGCTCGAATCGAATGGCGCGGGCGGCCGGGATGATCTTCATCGTTTGCCTACCTTTCGAGTGGGAGCAGAAAACGTCGCCATAAGTAATCGGCACCTTGCTCCGGATTCATCTGCTTCAAATCGAACTGCCGTTCGACGCGGCCAAACCCCATGCCCATCATGGAAGACAGGTGTAACTCGCCTTGTGCCTCCTCCACCGATAAAACCTCGTTGCAGGCATTGGAGCCAGCGTGAAGATGGCCTTCGGCGTAGGAAATGCCGTTCGGCGAGAACATCCCGCCCAGCCAAATGCGGCAGCGGCATCGGCTCTGGTCGTTGACGAAAACCTCAGCAGTGAATTCCGTCGCGGAGTTCGGCTGGAAGTCACCCTCGATCGCATTGCCTTGCCGGGCAAGTTCATAAAGCCCAGACTCGAAATGCGTCTTGATCGTATCGAATGCCGCTCGGCTGAACCTGCGCTTGTCGGCCTCTGTCGCCGCGTGCTTCAATTTCGGCATATGCGGCAACTTAGCTTCGCCCGACGAACCGGTTCCCGGAAAGGCTTTAGCCGACACCGTCGGAGCGCCGGGGAAATCAGGTCGTCGGCCCGGTTTTGTTCGTTTTGCATTGACCCCGTCGATCAGCGTTTGTCGTGCCGACTCTTCGTTATTTTTGGTGAGATCGATGTGGACCAGAGGGGCTAATAGTCCGGGCGGGCTACAAGCCCGGACTATTATCGGCACGACCTTGCGTTCGAGACCCTTGGGGTCTTTGGTAAACGCCGCGGCCCATTCGGCCGATGTGAACTGAGATTTCAGATAGTCCGGTGACAGCACCATAATGGTGCGTTCGGCATCGTTGGTGGCCCTTTGCATTTCGAGAACGAAATTGCTGCCCGGTCGGAAATCCCAAGCTTGAATGATGACGCTGAAGCCGTCTTCTTCGAGCACATAGCCAATCCATTCGGCCCACGCTCGATCCGCAGAGGTGTAGCTGATGAAGAAGTCCGGCATTCGTCACCCAGGGCCCTGCCCGACTCGGTCGGCTAGCGCGGCGGAAGCATCTATCACTTCACTCGCTCTGCGACTACGGCGGGGGCGCGGAGCTACACAAAAGCAGTGCGGAAGCGATCGGCCTTGGCTGAATGCAGCGCCGCGTCAGAGTCTTTTTTGGTCCATGATTTCCTTATCGGCAGGGCAAAAAGGGCAATTTTCCGGACTGTTCGGCAACTCAATGGCAGAGAAAAGACTGGCTTTTTGGCTCGATCAGAGCAGTAGTGCGGTCAGCCCTTCGGCGCTAACGGTTCCGGAGATCGCGCCCCGCCAGCTTTATAGCCTGAGTGGGGCTTCGGTGGTGCGGCGGCTTGCCGTACGAACCGAAGGAGATCTCTGTGAAACAGCCCAGAAAACCAGCCAAGAGGAGGCCCATCAAGCCAGCACGCGTTAGGCCCGCCAAGCGTCTTCGCAAAAAGGCGACGCCGGGTGCGGTCGCCGATCGATCATCAAAGCGAGAGCGTGTGATTGCATTGCTGCGGTCGGAGAGCGGCTCTACGATCGCCCGAATCATGGAAGCGACCGGCTGGCAACAGCATTCCGTTCGCGGATTTCTGGCTGGCGTTGTCCGCAAGCGTCTAAAACTAAAGCTGGAGTCAAAAAAAGTAGGAGACGAGCGATTCTACCGCATCGTGGCCGAGAAAGACCCCAGGGAAGCCAAGCGGCGGGCAGCATAGCCAGCCATGCCGCGCGTCAAAATCGCTTCATCGATCCCTGATTCTGAAAACATCGATGTCGAGATCGCGCATCTGCGCAGTCTCGACATAACTAGCCTCAAAAGCCGCTGGCATTCGCTTTTCGGCAGGAGGCCGCCCTCTCACCTCCCCCGACACCTACTGTTTCGCATCATGGCCTATCGGGTCCAGGCTGGCAGATTGGGTGATCTCGACAGCGCCAGTCGGGCTCTCCTCGATTGTTCCAGTTCGCCTGAGGCCGCGGGAAAGAGCGCCATTGATCCCAGTCGGCCGGCGACGGCGATACGGGCCGGTACTGTCCTGGGGCGAGAATGGAACGGAAAGATGCACCGGGTAGCCGTGGTAACTGACGGCTTCGCCTGGAATGGCAAGACCTATCCGAGCCTATCGCAGGTGGCTTTTGCCATCACCGGCACCCGGTGGAACGGGCCTAAGTTCTTTGGCCTTCGCGACAAGGCCTCGAAAGAGACCTCGGCATGATGACCGGCAGAGCCAAGACCATCCGCTGCGCCATTTATACCCGCGTCTCGACCGATCAAGGCTTGGAACAGGATTTCAACTCGCTTGATGCGCAATACGAAGCCTCACAGGCCTACATCAAAAGCCAAGCCCATGCCGGCTGGACGCTTCTGCGGGCTAAATATGACGATGGCGGCTTTTCGGGGAGCAATACTGACCGGCCTGCATTGCAACGGCTCCTGGACGACGTCCGCGCTGAAAAGATCGATGTTATCGTAGTTTACAAGGTCGACCGCCTCACTCGCTCGTTGGCCGATTTTGCCAAGCTTGTTGAGCTTTTTGACCAACACAACGTCTCGTTCGTATCGGTAACCCAGCAATTCAACACGACTACATCGATGGGGCGCCTAACGCTGAATGTCCTGCTGTCGTTCGCTCAATTCGAACGCGAGGTCACCGCCGAGCGAATCAGGGACAAGATTTCAGCATCCAAGAGAAAGGGACTTTGGGTCGGTGGCATGGCGCCGCTCGGCTATGACACCAAGGACCGCAAGATCACTGTCAACGAGCCCGAAGCCGAGCGGGTCCGAGATATCTTTCGTAGCTACCTCCGAATGGGCAGTCTCAATCTGTTGATGGCTGATCTTCGGAAACGCAAGGTGGTCACCAAGGTTCGTACCTTAAAGACAGGCGAGACTGTCGGTGGCATAGCGTTTACGCGGGGGCCTCTCGCCCATTTGCTTCGTAATCGCTTTTACATTGGAGACGTTTCCTTCAAGGGAGAAATCCTCAAGGGCGAGCAGCCACCCATCCTTGATCGTGATCTGTTCGGTGCTGTTCAGGCCAGACTCGATGAACAACGGAACAATCAAGCAATCAAACGGACACAGTCGGAAGCATTGCTCGTTGGCCGTATATTCGACGACAGGGGCAATCGGATGGGCCCGACCCATGCGCGAAAGCGCGGTATCAAATACAGGTACTATTTGTCTTCCGCGCTCGCAAACGGCATGGCCGACCAAGCAGGACGGGTGCGTCGCGTCCCAGCTGGAGAGATTGAGAACCTCGTTACGAAACGCATCCGGGAGTGCTTCAATCTGGAGCAACCGATCGACGACCGCGATCTTATCGACACGCACGTGTCCCGCGTCGAGGTCAAACCAAACGAGGTGCTAATTTATCTTGCCAAGTCGCCGGATGCGAAGGCGGACCGCAAGCATGCGGCAGCCTCTAATGCTCTGCGGGTTCCCTGGAAGAAAGTATCGACGAATCGACGCCGAGAGGTTCTGGCGCCCGAAGGCGGTGTACAACCGCGTCGCGCCATCCGTTCAGAAAACCGCGCAACTTTGGTGACAGCAATCGCTCAAGGCCGCCGATGGCTCGAAGAACTGACGACCGATGCAAAAGCAACAACCGAAAGTATTGCCAAGCGCCGGGGATGCAGTGCTCGCAAGGTCAACATGACCATCTCGTTGGCTTTCCTCGCTCCCGGCCTCGTTACCGCAGCTATCGAGGGTCGGCTGCCATACGGCATGGGCGTCACTCGCCTGACAGATCTACCGGTCGAATGGTCTCGCCAACATAAAGTTCTGGGGCTTCCTCCCGTAGCCGCGGCCACTACTGTTCCTCACGAGCAATAGCGGCCACATGGTCAAGATCGAGCGTCCAGTCGTCAGGAATTGGGCCAGTGAGTTCGGCCAGAGCAGGGGAAAGTAACATCTCTTCGAGGCACCCCATCATCTCAAACAAGGTGCCCAACACATGCCCAAAGCTGGCGCAGTTAATCGCTTTGTCCGTTTCAAACTTAAATTTCAGGTCTTGTAGTTCGGTCTCCAGAACCGGTCCCCGGTGCATTCCATTGTTGTGGGACGAGTTGCGGATGTAGGTAGCGGCCAGAAAGACAGTTTCGGTGCGTTTCCGATCCTTCAATTCGCAAATGTCCAAAATTTGCTTGAGCATGCCGGTGAAGCCACTCCGATCTCGATACTCGCCTCGTGCCTTCAGGATGACTTGAAAAAGTGAGTCAATCCTGAAATGCGTTACGTCCGTTAAACCGAAGCGCCAGAAGTCCTGTATATATGACTCCGCATTTTTCGCGGGCACTCCTGAGCCACCAAATATCGCAGTTACTTCCGCTCGAGTACGATCTTTGATCAACGCCTTTATGCTGAATAGGAAGCCGGCGACGTACTTTTGCACATCCGCTATGGCTAATCTGCGCGCGTCAGCATCGCCGAAATGCGCGATTCTCTTATCTACCTCGTGGCACCTGTCGAGCACCAAATGGCAGCACTCGATCAGGTCAGGGTAATTCTCAGCCTCTGAAAACACCGACATTAGACCAGCTCTTCCCGCGTCGCTGCTCAAGTTACGGGCTTCCGCCCCGACAGCCAGCACTCGAATCGCGTCTCTTCGAACCAAAGTCTCTCCTTCCGGGAAACGGAATTCAGGAGCCGGAGACAAACCGCCGAAACGTCTCCGGTATTCCAATAGCGTAGTTACAGAGACAAGAAGAGCGCGAACAAGTCCGCCAACTCGGCGCAAATCCCTGAAAAACAGGAAATCTCTAGTAGCGCCGGACTGGGTGGTGGGCCCGGGAGGACTCGAACCTCCAACCAAGCGGTTATGAGCCGCTGGCTCTGACCATTGAGCTACGGGCCCGCACCGTCGGCGACTTACGCCGGCGAGTGTGAAGGCT
>Ga0209579_10003068_pt1 | contig 12361 bp, 11 predicted proteins | sample Coa_R1_2_FD_187152 | JGI IMG/M metagenome (GOLD analysis project Ga0209579, IMG submission 187152) | Surface soil microbial communities from Centralia Pennsylvania, which are recovering from an underground coalmine fire - Coalmine... | ecosystem: Environmental > Terrestrial > Soil >... | reverse complement strand
CCCGCGACGTCGGACAGCTCGTGGACGAGCCGCCAGGCCGCGTCCGCGTCGAACACGTTCAGGTAGCTGAGCGCCGCGCCGCCGTGCACCGTGGCCGCGTCCCACCATCCCGGTCGCGCGCGGTACCGCGCACCCGCCTGGTGGGGGTTCTCGCCGTAGCGGAGCACCTCCGCCCGTTCGAACGTCAGGTGCAGCGTCGGCGGAAGCGGGTCGTCGCCGTCCATCCAGTCCACGATCGCGGCGTCGTAGGCGGCCGTGTGGGCGAACGCGCCGCGTGCGAGCCGCAGGCGCGTCGCGTCGGACAGGCGACCGGCACGCCGCAGCTCCTCCAGCACCGCGCCGTAGTCGCCCGGCGAGGTGACGACGCCCACGTGGGCGTGGTTCTTGGCCGCGGCGCGAAGCATCGTCGGGCCGCCGATGTCGATCATGTCGACCGACGGCGAATCGACGAACGGGTAGAGGTTGCAGACGACGAGGTCGATGGGCGCGATGCCCTGCGCGTCGAGGGTCTCCATGTGCTCGGCGACGGAGCGGTCGGCGAGGATCCCCCCGTGGATGCGCGGGTGGAGGGTCTTCACCCTGCCGCCCAACATCTCGGGGAACCCGGTGACCGTGGCGACGTCGGTGTGCGGTACGCCGGCGGCCCGCAGCATGTCCGCGGTCCCGCCGGTCGCCACGAGCTCCCACCCGAGTTCGGCCAGACCGCGTGCGAGGTCGGTCACCCCCGTCTTGTCGTAGACGGCGAGGAGCGCCCTCATCGGCGGGCGGCGGCGCATGCGAGGACGCGGAGCACCGTCTCGGGGTACAGCCGGCGTTCGACCGACTTGATGCGCTCGTGCAGGCGTTCGACCGTGTCCCCCGCCAGGACGGGGACGACCTCTTGTGCGATGACCGGACCCTCGTCCACCTCCACGGTCGCGTAGTGCACCGTGCAGCCCGTCATCGCGACGCCCGCAGCGAGGGCGTCCGCGACCGCGTGCCAGCCGGGGAATGTCGGGAGGAGGGACGGGTGGGTGTTGAGGACGCGGCCGCCGAAGGCGTCGTGGAGCGGTTCGGCGAGCACGGTGCCGAAGCCGGCCATCGCCACGAGCTCGACGTCGCGTCGGGTCAGCGCGGCCGTCAGGGTCCGGGTGTAGCCGACGCGGTCGAAGCCCCTCCCGAATCCTCCCGCGTCGCGCCGGTCGACGAGGAGCCCCTCGACGCCCGCCGTCCGGGCCACGTCGAGGCCGCGGCAGGGACGGTCGGCGACCACCACCGCGACGGGAACCCCGGCTTCGAGCATCGCCTCGAGGATCGTCCCGCTCCCCGACACGAGGACCGCGACCCGCCCGGCGTCGGGCTCAGCGTCGCGGGCGTCGCGGGCAACGGGGGGCGGCACGTTCAGCTGAGCTCCTTCACGATCTCGACCATGCGGACCCCGGCCTCGGTCGGGTTCTCCGCGACGACCGCGCCGGCCGCCGCGAGCGCCTCCATCTTCGCCCGGGCGGTGCCCTGCGATCCCGAGACGATCGCGCCCGCGTGGCCCATCTTGCGGCCCGGCGGCGCGGTGACCCCCGCGATGTAGCAGACGACCGGCTTGGTCACGTTCGCCGAGATGAACTCGGCGACGCGCTCTTCCTCGGAGCCGCCGATCTCGCCGATCATCATCACGGCGCGGGTGTCGGGATCGGACTCGAAGGCGGCCAGGCAGTCGATGAAGTTCGTGCCGGGGACCGGGTCGCCGCCGATCCCGACGCAGGTGGTCTGGCCGACCCCCTGCTGGGACAGCTCGTGCAGGGCCTGGTACGTGAGCGTGCCCGAGCGGCTCACGATCCCGACCGGGCCGCCCCCGAGCGCGATGTCACCGGAGGTGATGCCGATGTTGCACTTCCCCGGCGAGATGATGCCGGGGCAGTTCGGCCCGAGGAGGCGGGTGCCCGGATGCTCCTCCACGAGCCGGTTGTAGACGACGGCCTCGTCGTGCGCGGGGATCCCCTCGGTGATGCACACGATGAACGCGATGCCCGCCTCTGCGGCCTCGATGATCGCCGCCGCCGCGTGCGGCGGGGGCACCGAGATGAACGACGCCGTCGCGCCGGTCGCCTCCACCGCTCCGGCGACGGTGGCGAACACGGGGATTCCTTCGATCACCTCGCCACCGCGCCGCGGGTTCGTCCCGGCCACGACCTTCGTCCCGTACGCCCGGTTGCGCAGCCCGTGGTAGAGGCCCTGGCTCGTCGGGCTGACGCCCTGCACGACGACGGTCGTGCTTTCGTCGACGAAGACGCTCATGCCCGGCTCCCCCCGCCCCGCCGCAGCTCTGGCGCCCCGGCGAGCGCGACGGCTTTCCGGGCGGCCTCGATCATCGTCGGCTCGGCCGTCAAGCGGTCGGAGAGATGCGGCGCGAGCAGCTCGCGGCCCTGGTCGGCGTTCGTGCCGTCGAGCCGGAGCACGATCGGAGAGCGGAGCTCGACGCGCGAGAGCGCCTCGACAACGCCTTTGGCCACTTCGTCCACTCGCGTGATGCCGCCGAAGATGTTCACGAAGATGGACCGGACGGAAGGGTCCGCGTTGATGACCTCGAGCGCGGCCGACATCACGTCCGCGTTGGCGCCGCCGCCGATGTCGAGGAAGTTGGCGGGCTGGCCGCCCACCTGGTTGACCACGTCGCACGTGCTCATGGCGAGCCCCGCGCCGTTCGCGATGATGCCGACGGTCCCCGAGAGGCCGATGTAGTTCAGCCCGCGCTCGTGCGCCAGCTTCTCGCGCGGGTCCTCGGTCTCGGTCGCTTCGTACTCCTCCCATTCGGGATGCCGGAAGCGCGCGTTGTCGTCGAGCGTGACCTTGGCGTCGAGGGCGTGGATGCGGCCGTCCGTCGTGAGGACCAGCGGGTTGATCTCGGCGAGGTCGCAGTCCCCCTCGACGTAGCAGCGGTACAGCGCGAGGAGCACGTCCGCGGCCTGGTCGCGCGCCGCCTCGTCGAGCGCGGCCTCGTCCACCCACCGCCGGGTGGTCTGTGCGTCGAGGCCGTGCACCGGGTCGACGTGGAGCCTGGCGATCGCCTCGGGGTGCTCGGCCGCGACCTGCTCGATCTCGACGCCCCCCTCCTTCGACAGCATGCCGAGGTACGTCTTGGCCGGGCGGTCCAGCGTGAAGCTCGCGTAGTACTCGCTCGCGATGTCTGACGCGTGCTCCACCCACACCCGCCGCACCACGTGACCCTTGATGTCCATCCCGAGGATCTCCGACGCATGGCGGCGCGCCTCGTCCGCACCGGCGGCGATCTGGATGCCGCCGGCCTTCCCGCGGCCCCCGACCTTCACCTGCGCCTTGACGACGACCGGGTACCCGGCAGCGTCCGCGCGCTCGACGGCCTCGTCGGGCGTGTCCGCGACCCCGCCCGGCGAGACCGGGATGCCGAAGCGGGCGAAGTACTGCTTGCCCTGGTACTCGTAGAGGTCCATCGGGTCCCTTCCTGTCCTTCCCGTCCGGCCTGTGCGTTCCTGTTCGTTCCGTGCGGCCGCTTGCGACACCCTTTGTGCCGGTGTGGCCGGCGCTCCGGCGTTCGCCCGGGCCGGAGCGGGCCGGGGAACGCCGCGATCCTCGACGCGCGCGGTCACGAACGTGGCGCAGCGGACCCCGTGGCGGCTCGACCTCAGACCACCTGGTGCGTGTCCTCCCGGGCGTCGAGCGTCTCTTCGAGCCACCGTCCGATCGAGGGGAGCGGTGCACCGGGGGTGAACACCTCGGCGACGCCGAGCTGCTTCAGCGCCGGCACGTCGGCGTCCGGGATGATCCCGCCGACGACGACGAGGACGTCGCCCCGGCGCGCGGTGCGCAGTCCGTCGACGATCTTGGGCACGAGCGTGAGATGGGCGCCCGAGAGGAGGGAGAGGCCGAGTGCGTCGGCGTCCTCTTGGACGACGGCCTGGACGACCTGCTCGGGCGTCTGGTGGAGGCCCGTGTAGACGACCTCGAAGCCGGCGTCGCGAAGGGCGCGGGCGATGACCTTGGCGCCCCGGTCGTGCCCGTCGAGCCCGGGTTTGGCGACGACCACGCGGTAGGGACGCTTCACTGCGGCCGATGATAGGCAGCGCCGCCCGGCGCGGCGCCAGAGCGGGGAAGGGTCGGGCCGAGGCCCGGGGCCGCGAACCGTGTCCGGGCCGCGCTCGGGTGGCCGCCCCGACGGGCCGCGACAGAGACCGTGCGAGAATCCCGCCATGCCGCTCCTCTCGCCGACGTCGGCGCTGGTCGAACGCCTCGACACCGCCCTCGCCCGGGGGCGGGTGCGCCGGTCGTCCCCGTACCGCTCGGGGACACCGTCGGAGGCGACGGTTCGGGGCCTCGAGAAGATCCGCCACATTGTCGTCCTCATGATGGAGAACCACTCCTACGACAACTACTTCGGCATGCTCATGGGGAGAGGTGAGGGGTTCGCGCTCGGCCCGGGCGGCGAGCCCCTCGACCCTCACGACAACCGCGGCCCCGACGGCCGTCCTGTGACGCTCCGGCACGCGGCGTCCCCGCGCCAGTTCGACGGGTCGCCCAGCCAGAGCTGGACCGCCAGCCACGAGCAGTGGAACGGCGGGAGGTGCGACGGCTTCGTGACCTCCACCCGTGCGCGCACAGCTGAGCGCCAGGGCGCCGGGATGCGGTACTGGGGCGAGCAGGAGCTGCCCTTCTACTACGGCCTCGCCCGGACCTTCCCGCTCGCCACCCGATGGTTCTGCTCGTGCCTCGGGCCGACGTTCCCGAACCGCCGGTTCCTCATCGCCGGCACCGCCCACGGGCTGATGGACGACGTGTTGTGGGGCCTGACCGGCCAGCCGCCGGCCGGCACCGTCTTGGACCTCCTCAGCGCCGCGGGCGTCAGCTGGGCGAACTTCCACAACAAGCCGCGGGGCCGGTCGCTCGCAAAGTCGCTCTGCGGGCCGCGCAGCGTGTCGGCCGGCCGGCGCATCGGCCTCGCCGTCGCGGGCCTGGTCCCCGGGCTCGCCGCGGCCGCGAGGGGCGAGCTCCAGTTCACCGCCGACCTCTACCCGATGGACCCGGTGCAGAAGTTCCGCCACGCGCTGTCGCTCGACGCGTTCTTCGAGCAGGCAGGGCTGGGAACCCTTCCCGCGTTCTCGATCGTCGACCCCGACTACGGCCGGTTCTCCGAGGAGGACCCCCAGGACGTCCAGGTCGGCGAGAGCTTCGCCGCGGAGGTCGTCCGCGCGGTGATGGACGGGCCGGGCTGGCCCGGGACCGTGCTCTTCTGGCTCTACGACGAGCACGGCGGGTACTACGACCACGTCGCGCCGCCCTCGGCCGTGCCGCCCGACGGCGTTCTTGCGAGCAGCCTCCCCGAACGGCACCCGTGGCTGCGGCGGCTGCCGTTCCTGCGGTCGACGATCGAAGAGATCGACGCCGACGACCGCGGGCCCCGCACCTACGACCGCTACGGCTTCCGGGTTCCCGCCGTCGTCGTCTCCCCGTTCGCCCGGCGTGACTTCGAGACCGCGACGGTCTTCGACCACACCTCGATCCTGAAGTTCGTCGAGCAACGCTTCGGCCTGCCGTCACTCACCCGTCGCGACGCCGCGGCCGTCGCGCCGCTCGAGACGCTCGATCTCCTCGGAGTGCCGCCATTCCTCACGCCCCCCGCGTTGCCCGACCCGGCGACGCCGGGCGCCTGGCGCAGGTACCTGCAGTGAGCATGTCCGACGACGGGCACCGGCGTCCCCGGCCGCGCCCGCCTCTCCCCGAACGCGAGCGGATCGACACCGGCCGCGCCGGGATGACGCACGCTCAGCTGGTCGACGCGCTCCGCGCGATCGACGGGCTCGTCGACGTTGCCGGACGTGGAGGCGACCGCCCGAACTTCCACCTGCGGCACAAACCCTTTCTGCACTTCCACGCCGACCCCGACGGCGGTGGCGTCTACGCGGACGTGAAGCTCCGGGGCGGCCCGGCGGCGGATTTCGAGCCCGTATGGGCGTCCACGCCGGCCGAACGAGAAGAGCTGCTTCGCGGCGTTCGCACGAACGTCCGGCGCGCCGCCCGGCGCTGATCGACGCCCCCGCGACGGTCGCCGGGCGCCTCAGCCCGCTGCAGGCTCGGCCCGGCGGAGCGGCGCCGCGCACAGAAGCAGGTGCTTGGTCCCGACCGTCTCGAAGCGGACCGTCGCCTCCGCGCGCTCGCCTTCACCGCGCGTGCTCACGACGACCCCGTGTCCCCACCGCTCGTGCACGACGTCGTCACCCTGGTGCAGGCCGAGGAGCTCCGCACCCGTGCTCGACCGCTCGGCTCGGACGGGCGTCGTGCCGAGGGACCCGGTGCCCTGCGACCAGCCCTTGCCCGATCCGAAGACGCGGCCACCCCCGGCTTCACGCACGAGCGCGTCGGGGAGCTCCGAGACGAAGCGGCTCGGCATGGCCGGCCTGGTGCGGCCCCACAACGAGCGCGTCCACGCGTGGGTGACGTACAAGAACCGCTTGGCGCGGGTGATCCCCACGTAGCAGAGCCGCCGCTCCTCCTCGAGCTCCTCGGGCTCACCGAGCGTGCGCGCGTGCGGGAAGATGCCCTCCTCCATCCCGACGAGGAAGACCACGGCGAACTCGAGGCCCTTGGCGGTGTGGAGCGTCATGAGCGAGACGCGCGACGTCGCCTCTTCGAGCTCGTCGGAGTCCGAGACGAGCGCGACCGTCTCGAGGAGCTCGGTGAGCGACTCGTACTCGTCGGCGACGCCCGTCAGCTCCGCGATGTTCTCGATGCGTCCCTCCGCCTCGTGCGTGCGCTCGGCCGCGAGCTCGTCGAGATAGCCGGTCCGTTTCGCCACGAGCTCGACGAGCTCACCGGGAGGGTGCTCGCTCGCCGCGACGCGCAGCTCCGCCAGGAGCGCTGCCAGCTCCTGGGCACCCCTGAGCGCCTTGCCGCTCAGGCCCGCGGCCTCCGCGCGCTCCAGCTGTCGCCCGATGCTCGTGCCCTCCGACGCCGCCGCGGCGGAGAGACGGAACACCGAGGTGGGGCCGATGCCGCGCTTCGGCACGTTCACGATCCGCCGGAAGGAGATCTCGTCGTCGGGGTTGGCGATGACGCGGAGGTACGCGAGCATGTCCCGGATCTCTTTCCGGTCGTAGAAGCGCGTGCCACCGATGACCTTGTAGGGGACGCCCGCGCGCACGAGCTGTTCTTCGACGACGCGGCTCTGGGCGTTCGTCCTATAGAAGACGGCGACGTCGCCGAAGCCGACGCCCTCCGCCGCGCGCAGGCGCAGGATCTCGCCCGCCACGAACGACGCCTCGTCGTGCTCGTCGTCCGCCCGGTACCGGCAGATGCGCTCGCCGGTCTCCCCCTCGGTGAAGAGCCGCTTCGGCCGGCGCACCGCGTTCTTGGCGATGACCGCGTTGGCCGCGTCGAGGATCGTCTGGGTCGACCGGTAGTTCTGCTCGAGGAGGATCGTCGTCGCGCTCGGGAACGAGGCCTCGAACTCGAGGATGTTCGAGATGTCCGCCCCCCGCCAGCGGTAGACGGACTGGTCGGAGTCGCCGACGACGGTCACGTTGCCGTGCTCGCGCCCCAACAGCGCGACGAGCTCGTGCTGCGCGCGGTTCGTGTCCTGGTACTCGTCCACGAGGATGTGGCGGAACCGCTTGCGGTAGGACTCGAGGACGTTCTCTGTCCGCTGGAGGACCTCGACCGCCCGGAACAAGAGGTCGTCGAAGTCCATCGCGTTGGCGCCCTTCAGGTGGCGCTGGTAGCCCGAGTAGACGTCCGCGATCCGGCGCTGGAGCGGCTCGCCCGCCCACTCGGCCTCCTCTTTGAAGCGCTCGTCGTTCACGAGCTCCGCCTTCGCCTGGCCGATCGCCGCGGCGACCGCGCGCGGGGGGAGGTGCTTCGTGTCGAGGCCGAGCTCTGTCTCGACGATCTCGATCAGGCGCCGGCTGTCGAGGTCGTCGTAGACGGTGAAGGCGCGGTCGTACCCGAGTCGCCCCGCGTGGACGCGGAGCATCCTCAGGCAGGCCGAGTGGAACGTCGACACCCACATGTGCTCGGCGCGCGGTCCAACGAGCGCCGCGACGCGTCGGCGCATCTCGTCGGCCGCCTTGTTGGTGAAGGTGATCGCGAGGATCTCCCACGGCGCGGCGTCACCGGTCGCGAGCAGGTGGGCGATGCGCCGGGTGAGCACGCGGGTCTTCCCCGAGCCGGCGCCCGCGACCACGACGAGCGGGCCGCCGCGGTGCTCGACCGCGGCGCGCTGGGCGGGGTTCAGGTCGGCGACGAGGGCGTCGAGGGTGCTCATCTTCGACCCGGCTCCGAGGAGCCGGGAGCGCTCAATGCCCCATGCCCACGCGCTGGGACCGCTGGAGCTGCTTGCCCTCGGTCTGGAGCGCCGGTGCCACCATCACCTCGGCCTTCTGGAACTCCTTCACCGTCTCGTAGCCGCACGTCGCCATGGCCGTGCGCAGCGCGCCGAAGAGGTTCATGCGCCCGTCGTTCTCGTGCGCCGGCCCGAGCAGGATCTCCCGGAGGGTCCCGCGGACGCCGGTCCGCACCCGCGCGCCGCGCGGGAGGGTCGGATGGAACGTCGCCATCCCCCAGTGGAAGCCGCGGGCGGGCGCCTCGAGCGCGGAGGAGAGTGGCGAGCCGAGCATCACGGCGTCGGCGCCGCACGCGATCGCCTTGGCGACGTCGCCGCCCTTGGACATCCCGCCGTCCGCGATGACGTGGACGTAGACGCCGGTCTCGTCGAGGTGCCGCATCCGCGCGCCCGCGACGTCCGCGATGGCGGTCGCCTGCGGCACGCCGATCCCGAGCACGCCGCGCGTCGTGCACGCGTTGCCGGGGCCGACGCCGACGAGCACGCCGACCGCACCGGTGCGCATGAGGTGGAGGCCGGCCTGGTAGGACGCGCACCCGCCGACGATGACGGGGATCTCGAACTCGCGGATGAAGCGCTTCAGGTTGAGCGGCTCGACCGTCTTCGACACGTGCTCGGCCGAGACGACGGTCCCCTGGACGACGAGGACGTCGAGCTCACCGGCGAGGATCGCGGGCGCGAGCTCCTCGGTGCGCTGCGGGGTCACGGACGCGGCCGTCGTGATGCCGGCCGACTTCATCTCCTTGATGCGCTCGGTGACGAGCTCGGGCTTGATCGGCTCGCCGTACATCTGCTGCATCCGCGGCGTCGCCTTGTCGTCCTCGAGCTCGCGGATCTCCTCGAAGAGCGACGTGGGGTCCTCGTAGCGGGTCCACAGCCCCTCGAGGTTCAGCACCCCGAGGCCGCCCAGCCGGCCGAGCTCGACGGCGGTCGCCGGGCTCGTCACGCCGTCCATCGCGGCGCCGAGGAGCGGCAGCGCGAAACGGTACGCGTCGATCTCCCAGGAGATGTCGACGTCCTCGGGGTCGCGGGTTCGCCGCGACGGAACGATCGCGATGTCGTCGAACCCGTACGCCTTTCGCCCGGACTTGAAGATGCCGATCTCGATCTCTGCCACGCCTCTCCTCCGGCCTGCTCGACGCTCCCGGCCCACTGTACCGGCCGGTCCCCGGCGGACAGGGACCCTCAGGAGTCGGCCAGCGCGATGGTCAAGAGCTCGACGAGCATGCGTGCGGTCGCCCCCCACACCGTCTCGCCGGCGACCTCGAAGAAGTGGACGCTGAAGGTGGGACGCCCCGTCTGCATCCAGCGCTCCTCCCAGTAGGACGCGGCGAGGTCGGCGAGCGACGCGTCGAACGCCCGCTCGACCTCGGCCGGGTTCGGCGCGAGGACGGGGCGGCCGGGGAGCGTGGCCACGACCGGGGTGATCGGCGCGCCGGACGCGAAGGCGACGGCGGGCGCGAGGAGCGCGACCGGGGTGACGGAGGACGGCTCGAGGCCGACCTCCTCGACCGCCTCACGGACGGCCGCGGCGAGCGCGCTCTCGCCGGGCTCGATGCGCCCGCCGGGGAAGCTCACCTGCCCGCGGTGGGTCCGCAGCTGCGCGGAACGCCGGGTGAGCAGCACCCGCGTCTCGCCGGACTCCTCGAAGAGGCCCACGAGCACCGCCGACGGCGCTGCGACGACGGCGCCGGGCTCGGCCACGGGGACGCCCACCGGGGCTGGCTCCGACGCCTCGTCGAGGCGCCGGCCCGCACGCCGCAGCCCGCGCAACACGGACGCGAGCGTGATCCCGGTCCTCGGCCGCCACGGCGGGGGCCCGCCGCGTTCCGCGGTGGCGGGCCGAGGGATCACCGGGTCGTCACATCATCCCGCCCATGCCGCCCATGCCGGCGCCTGCGCCGGCCGGGACGGGCGGCTTCTTCTCGGGCTTGTCGGTCACGAGGGCCTCGGTGGTGAGCAGCAGGCCCGCGATCGAGGCGGCGTTCTGGAGCGCCGAGCGCGTGACCTTGGCGGGGTCGACGATGCCGGCCTTCACCAGGTCGACGATCTCGCCGGTGAGTGCGTTCAACCCGGTCGGGCCCGTCTCGGAGCTCACCTGGCGGACCGAGACCGCACCTTCGAACCCCGCGTTCTGGGCGATCCAGCGCAGCGGCGCCTCGAGCGCGCGCGACACGATGCGCGCGCCGGTCGCCTCGTCGCCGGTCAGGCCGGAGACCACCTTGTCGACCGACTCGCGGCTCCGGACGAGCGCGGTGCCGCCGCCGGCGACGATGCCCTCCTCGATCGCCGCCCGGGTCGCCGAGAGGGCGTCCTCGATGCGGTGCTTCTTCTCCTTGAGCTCGACCTCGGTGGCCGCACCGACCTTCACGACCGCGACACCGCCCGCCAGCTTGGCGAGCCGCTCCTGGAGCTTCTCGCGGTCCCAGTCCGAGTCGGTCTCCTCGATCTCGCGCTTGAGCTGCGCGACGCGTCCCTTCACGTCGGCCTCGGTGCCGGCGCCCTCGACGATGGTCGTGTCGTCCTTCGTGACGATGACCCGCCGCGCGCGGCCGAGGAGGTCGAGGGTGACGTTCTCGAGCTTGAGCCCGATCTCCTCGCTCACGACCTGGGCGCCCGTGAGGATCGCCATGTCCTGGAGCATCGCCTTGCGCCGCTCGCCGAATCCGGGTGCCTTGACCGCGACCGAGGTGAACGTGCCGCGGATCTTGTTCACGACCAGCGTGGCGAGCGCCTCGCCCTCGACGTCCTCGGCGACGATGAGGAGCGACTTGCCCGTCTGCATGACCTTCTCGAGCGCGGGGACGAGGTCGTGGACGGAGCTGATCTTCCCGTTCACGAACAGGATGAGCGGCTCGTCGAGCACGGCCTCCTGGCGCTCGGGGTCGGTCACGAAGTAGGGCGAGAGGAAGCCCTTGTCGAACTGCATGCCCTCGGTGAGCTCGAGCTCCATGCCGAAGGTGTTCGACTCTTCGACCGTCACGGTGCCGTCCTTGCCCACCTTGTCGATGGCGTCGGCGAGGACGTCGCCGATGGCCGTGTCGGCGGCCGAGATGGAGGCGACCTGGGCGATCTCGGTCTTGCCCTCGACCTCGCGCGCCTGCGAGGCGATCGACTCGACCGCGGCCGCGACCCCGCGCTCCATGCCACGCTTGAGGGCGGCAGGGTTGGCGCCCGCCGCGACGTTGCGCAGGCCCTCGGCGACGAGCGCCTGGGCGAGGACCGTCGCCGTCGTGGTGCCGTCACCGGCGATGTCGTTGGTCTTGGTGGCGACTTCCTTCACCAGCTGGGCACCCATGTTCTCGAAGGGGTCCTCGAGCTCGACCTCACGGGCGATGGTCACGCCGTCGTTCGTGATGGTGGGGGCGCCGAACTTCTTTTCGATCACCACGTTGCGGCCCTTGGGGCCCAGGGTGACCTTCACGGTGTCGGCCAGCTTGTTCACGCCGGCCTCGAGGCCGCGCCGCGCGGCCTCGTCGTACTTCAGGATCTTTGGCATCGGGGTCCTCTCGAAGACGTGGGGCTACGCCGGACGACGCGCGCCCGGCGTAGCCACCGCAGTGAATTGCTCGCTTACTTGTCCTTCTTCAGCTTGGCGAGGACGTCGCGACCGGAGAGGATCAGCAGGTCCTCCCCGTCGACGGTGATCTCCGTGCCGCCGTACTTGGAGTAGACGACCGTGTCGCCGACCTTCACGTCGAGGGGGATCAGCTCACCGGTGTTCTCGGCTCGCCGCCCGGGGCCCACCGCCAGCACCTCTCCCTGCTGGGGCTTCTCCTTGGCCGTGTCGGGGATCACGAGCCCCGAGGCGGTGGTCTCCTCGGACTCGCCGGGCCGGACCACGATCCGGTCATCCAGTGGGTTGAGCTTCATCGAAGCTGCCTCCTTGGCACAGTTAGCACTCAAACCTGACGAGTGCTAATGCTAGCGGACGGCGCCGGGCGCGGCAACCGCCCCGGTCGTCGCGGCGGCGGCGCCTGCGGCGAGCTGGCCGCACGCGGCGTCGATCTCGACGCCGCG
>Ga0209579_10003066_pt1 | contig 12365 bp, 7 predicted proteins | sample Coa_R1_2_FD_187152 | JGI IMG/M metagenome (GOLD analysis project Ga0209579, IMG submission 187152) | Surface soil microbial communities from Centralia Pennsylvania, which are recovering from an underground coalmine fire - Coalmine... | ecosystem: Environmental > Terrestrial > Soil > Unclassified... | reverse complement strand
AAGATGACCGCGCTGCAAGGCATGTTGCAGCAGGCCGTGGACGCATCGAACAAAGTCGCCTCCGGGCTGACGGCGATGGAACGTGAGGTTTCGACCAAGCTGAACGATCAACAGTCGAAGCTGGTGACGCCGATGGCGACGCTGGGCACGAAAGTCGATCAGATGTCGGACGATTTTCGCTCGGTCGCGACCAATGTTTCCGATCTGGTGCGGCGGATGGGCGCGCTCGATTCAAAGCTCGCGGATATTTCGAGCGCGATTCGCACGCTGAGCGCATCGCAAGCTCCCGCCGTGCCTCCGCCCGCAGCCAACCAGAGCGGCCCGCCGCCGGGAATGTCGGCCGAGACGATGTGGCAGAACGCATTTCGCGATTATTCCGGCGGCAAGCAGGAAATCGCGATGGCGGAGTTCATGGACTACATCAAGAACTTTCCCGACACAGAAAACGCTCCCAACGCGGAGTGGTACATCGGGTACATGTACTTTAACGCCAGCCAGTACGACGATGCGGTGAAGGCGTTCGACACCGTGCTGAAGATGCCGGAGAATCCGAAGACGCCGGAGGCCCTGTACTACAAAGGGGTGTCGCTGATGAAGGGCGAACGTCGCACGGAGGCGGGCACGACGTTCCGGGAATTTCTGAAGCGCTATCCATCGAATCAGCATGTCGCCAATGTGCATCAGTATCTGCGCACGCTCGGGTTAGAGCCGAGAGCGACCAGCAAGAAACGCTAGTTCCCGTCCGGCGATTCTGCTATATTGCGGGGATGAATAAGACGGTCTTGCTGAGAGTCTCCGCGGGGTTGGCTCTGTCGATGGGCTTATGGGTGGCCTACACGCAGACGCCGCAGGCGCCTCCGCAGCTTCAAATCGAAAAGATCAAAGACGATCTCTACGCCATCATTGGGGATGGCGGAAATGTTGCCGTTTACATTACCGACGAAGGCACCATCCTGATCGACGACAAATTCGAGCGGGATTATTCCGACATTCTTGCTAAGGTGAAATCGGTGACAGACAAGCCGGTGAAATACGTGCTGAACACGCACCAGCACGGCGATCACACCGGCGGAAACGCGAAAATGCTGGGCGCATCCGCCGAGATCATCGCGCACAAGAACGCGCGCGCGAACATGGTCGACGGCAAAATGCCTGGCATCCCGCGCATTTCGTTCAGCGACGAGACCGAGGTGTTCCTGGGCGGGAAGGAAGTGCGGGCGCGCTACTTCGGCCGCGGCCACACTAATGGCGACGCGGTGATTTACTTCCCCGCGGCGCACGTGATTCACACCGGTGATCTGTTCACCATCGGCACTTCGAGCGCGCCGGTTACGATCGCACCGTTCATCGACTATTCCGCCAAAGGCAGCGTGGTCGATTGGACCAAGACTCTCGACGGAGTTTTGAATTCCGGCTGGGATTTCGATACCGTGATCCCGGGACATGGGCCGATCTCCAAGAAGGCGGATTTGATGCAGTACCGGCAAAACTTCGAGAAGATGCGGAGCCGGGTGAGCGGCCTTGTGCGCGAGTCCAAGAGCAAGGACGACGTCGCGAAAATGCTGGCGGCGGAGTTCGGCTGGTCAACGGCGCCGGGCGCGTTGGGATTGCGATCGATTGAGTCGATGATGGCGGAGTTGAAGTAGACGGTTCGGGACCCGCTCTCTGCCGTGCGCGGCTCGGTGCGGGCGTTGGTTATCGGTCTTGCACACTGAGCCGCGCGCGCCAGCGAGCGGGTGCGGGATAAGTAAGATCTGCCGCCGCTAGCTCGCCGCCGCTGCTGTTCCCGCGAGACCCAGCGCCTCCGCGTTGGCCTGCATTGCACGGATGCAGAATTCGATGTGTTCGTCCAGATCGACACCTAATTCAGCGGCCCCGTTCACGATATCGTCGCGATTCACGGCGCGCGCGAAGGCTTTGTCTTTCAATTTCTTCTTTACGCTCCTCAACTCGACTTCGTGAATGCTGCGGCTGGGTTTCACGTAGGAGCAGGCAGTGAGAAACCCGGCCAGTTCATCGCAGGCGAATAATGTCTTCCGCAACGGCGAGTCGCGCGGAACGCCGGTAAAATCGGCATGCGAAAGAATCGCGAGCTGGATCTCTTCGCTTACGCCGCGCCCGGCGAGAATCGCTTGGCCCTTTGTGGGATGGTCGGGCAGGTTGGGATGGATCTCCCAATCGAAATCGTGCAGCAGGGCGGCCATCCCCCAGGTCGATTCGTCTGCGCCGGCCTTTCGGGCGTACGCGGCGACGCAGGTCTCCACCGCCAGCATATGTTTGCGAAGGCTGTCGGATTTAACGAACTCGCAAACGATGTCCCACGCTTGATTTCGATCCATACATGACAGTGTAGGACATGACCGAGTCGGAGGCCCGGAAGATTGCGGCTATCACGCAAGGCCTGCTATAGTGGCGCTAGACCTTACCACGGCGTGCGGCTGGCAATTTCGGCCGGTTGGCGCGCAGCTAAGACGAGTCGGGCCTGTGGCGCAGTTGGGAGCGCGCTTCCATGGCATGGAAGAGGTCGAGGGTTCGAATCCCTCCAGGTCCACCACAACTTTTGTAACGCCAACGTGTAGAATAGGCAGCATGTTTAAGCTGCTGTGTCCCCTCGCCATGGCAGTGGCGGCCGCGTCTGCCCAGCAGGCAGTTCCCGCGCCGGCGAATACTTCGTCGCTCGATTACACGTTTTTCAGAGATCGCGTGCAGCCGATTTTTCTGGCCAAGCGGCCTGGACATGCCCGCTGCGTGGAGTGCCACGACAACCGGACGCCTCGACTACAGGAGCTCGCGCCCGGCGCGACGACGTGGACCGAGGACCAGTCGCGGATGAATTTCGAGGCGTGGAGCCGCATGGTGGTGCCGGGCGATCCGATGGCGAGCCGCATGCTGATGCATCCCCTGGCGCACGAAGCGGGCGGCGATCCGTTCCACGCGGGAGGCAAGCATTGGAAATCGCAGAATGATCCGGAGTGGCAGACGCTGGCGGCATGGGTTCGAACCGGCGCTCCAAAAACGACGTCGGCGGCTCCGTCGCTGGACTTTGACGTTTACCGGGCGCGGGTAGAGCCGGTGTTTCTCAAGTCGCGGGAGCCTGGCGAAGGAAGCGGGGCGGCCTGCTTCACCTGCCATACGAAGATCGCGACGCGTTTGCGCCTGCAACCGTTATCGCCCGGCGCGACGTCGTGGACGCTGGAACAATCGAAGAGCAATTTCGCGGTGGTGTCGCGGTTGATCGTGCCGGGAGACCCAGCAAAGAGCCCGCTGTTACTGCATCCGCTGGCCACCGAGGCAGGAGGCGACGCCATGCACACGGGCGGAAAATTCTGGGCCTCCAAGGACAGCGCGGAATGGCAGACCATCGCGGCGTGGGTCCGCACCGGGTCTGCGGGCGCTTCGGTATCGACACAGGCGGTCGCATTGGACTATGTATTTTTCAGAGACCGGGTGCAGCCGATTTTTCTTGCCAAGCGGCCTGGACACGCCCGCTGCGTGGAGTGCCACGACAATCGAACGCCGCGACTTGAGGAACTTGCTCCCGGGGCGAAAACGTGGACCGAGGAGCAATCGCGGATGAATTTCGAGGCTTGGAAGCGCGTGGTTGCGCCGGGCGACCCCATGGCCAGCCGGATGCTGATGCATCCGCTGGCCCACGAAGCGGGCGGCGATCCGTTCCACGCGGGAGGCAAGCATTGGAAATCGCAGAACGATCCGGAGTGGCAAACGCTCGCCGCCTGGGTCCGGGGAGAAAAGAGCGCTGGTTCAAAGTGACTGGAGATTAACCGTGAAGATGAACAAAGCTTTTCGATTTACCCTGGCGACGCTGGTGATGGTCGCAGCGCCCGCGATGGCAGGCGACCAGAAGGCTCGCGTCATTCAAACGAACTCGGCCGGCGACAATGTCCACGTCATCGACCCGGCGACGAACAAAGTCGTGGGAACCATCGAAGGGATCGATGTTCCCCATGGCGTAACCATCGCCCCCGATGGAAGCCGTATCTACATTACCGAGGAGCCGACAAAGACTGTCGATGTGGTGGACGCAAAGAGCCTGAAGGTCATTAAGAAAATTGCGCTGAGCGGGCGGCCCAACAATCTGGCGGTGTCGAAAGATGGCCGCCGCGTCTACGTTGGCATTGCCGAGGCTCCGGGCGCGGTCGAGGTGATCGATACGGCTGCCATGACCAACCTCAGGAGCGTTCCGGTGGACGGTGCAGTACACAACGTCTATGTCACTCCGGACGGCAAGTTTGCCGTATCCGGGTCAGTCGCAAAGAGCGTGATCAGCGTAATCGATACGGAAACCGATAAGGTCGCATGGTCCGTGAAACTCTCAAGCGGCATTCGTCCCATGGTATTCACGAAGAATGCCGACGGGTCGACGAAGGAGATTGTCGTCCAGCTCTCCGATTTTCACGGATTGGCCCTGGTCGATTTTCAGACACATAAAGAAGTGAAGAGGGTCACGCTTCCCGACGTCGCCGGGAAAGAGCGGGAGACGGACGGCCTCCAGGGATCGCCGGCCCACGGGCTGGCAATTACGCCGGACGGCAAGACGCTGTGGAGCACCAGCAAGTATTACGACTATGTCGCGGCTTACTCGCTGCCCGATTTCAAGCTGCTGAAGGTGGTGGAAGTCGGGCTGCATCCGGAATGGTTGACGATTCCTCCGGATGGCAAGAATCTGTACGTGGCATGCGCCGGCAACGACGCGACGGTGGTGGTTGACAACAAATCGATGAAAGTTGTCGCGAAGATCCCGGTCGGCGCCGTGCCGAAGCGGAATGCCAGCGGCCTGCTGCAGATCAGTGAATAAGAAGACCCGTGCTATATTCTCTTGAAAGGAGTCAGCCCCCATGGCGTCAACCAGAGTGAGCGTACCGGCCGAGGCCGTAGAACTTTACAACCTGTTTATCCACGGCGTGATCACGCGCCGAGCCTTTACGGACGGCATCCAGAAGTACGCCGTCGGCGGCGTAGCGACCGCGACGATTATCGAAAGTTTGATGCCGAACTACGCTTTGGCGCAGCAGGTGTCCAAGACCGACGACCGGATCAAGGCCACGTATGAGACCGTTCCGTCGCCGCAAGGGAACGGGAGCATCAAAGGATACTTCGTCCGCCCGGTTAGCGCCGACAAGCGGGCGGAGACTTCTGTGAAACTGCCTGGCATCCTTGTGGTGCACGAAAATCGCGGGCTGAATCCGCATATCGAGGACATTGCGCGGAGGCTCGCGCTGGCGAACTTCATGGTGTTCGCTCCGGACGGGCTCACTTCTCTGGGCGGCTTCCCCGGCGACGATTACAATGGCGGCGTGATGTTCGCCAAAGTCGACGGCAAGAAAATGACCGAGGACTTTGTCGCGGCGGCAATGTGGCTGAAAGCGCGATCCGATTGCGCGGGTAAGATTGGCGCGACGGGTTTCTGTTTCGGCGGCGGCATGTCGAATACGCTGGCAGTGCGATTGGGCAGCGATATAGCGGCTGCGGTGCCGTATTACGGCGGCCCTCCGAAAAAAGAAGACGTGCCGAAGATCAAGGCTGCAATTCTGGTCCACCATGGCCAACTCGACACGCGTCTCGCGGCAACCTGGCCGGATTACGACGCGGCCCTGAAAGCCGCCGATGTTCCGCACGAAGGCTACATCTACCCTGGCGCCGTTCACGGCTTCAATTGTGACGCCACGCCGGAGCGTTTTAACAAAGCCGCGTCAGACCTGGCCTGGCAGCGCACCGTCGACTGGTTCAACAAGTACGTTCGCGCGTGATTTGGCGGCGGACTTAGAATCCGCCGGGCGAAATTGCCACGCTCGCAAAAGGTTGCGCCAGAAGTTCGTCCCGCTTCGAATCTCGATCGCGTTTTACCGGAAAACTGCCCCTTCCCCGGTGCAACAAATCTCCTTCTACGCCTCGGGATCGCTAACCTTACGCCAATGCGCTGCGATGTAACCGAGTTGTAATCATGAATGCACTAATTTGTATTTAGAAGACGAATCCAAATCGTGTAAAATCGGTCATTAGGTCTTCGGGCGTGTGGGTTCGTCCAACCGGGACCAACGTGCGTTTCCCGGACCCACCCGACCCAGTTTTCCAGTGTAACGAGGTTAGAAGTTTCCGCAATTCATCAGCGAGGTCAATTCTTGTGAAGATATCAGCCGTTCGAGCTGCCCTTGGACTATTCGCCCTACTCTCGGGCGCCACTGCGATTTTCGCTCAAAGCGCAGGATCGGGAAACATCAGCGGAACTGTGAAGGATCCCGCCGGGGCTGTGGTGGCCGGAGCGAATGTGTTGGTGCACAACCCCGCGACCGGAATCGATCGTGCCGTGGCAACCAACATGGATGGGATTTTTCAGGCCACCTTTCTACAACCGGGGCCATATGAAGTGACCGTGACGAAGGCAGGATTCGCCAAGCTGGTCCGCACGGATCTGACGCTACAGGTTGGACAAACGCTGACGGTCGACATTCAACTTCAGCTTCAGACTACTTCCGACACAGTCACAGTTTCAGGAGAAGCTGCGATTGTCGATCCGTCGAAAACGGATGTTTCGCAGGTGGTCAGCACCGGATTCGTGAACAACCTGCCGATCGCGGGACGCCGCTGGGAAAGCTTCGTGCTATTGACGCCGAACGTGACCACCGACGGCGGCAGCGGACTGGTGAGCTATCGGGGAATCTCGGGTCTGTATAATTCCACCGCGGTGGACGGCGCGAATAACAGCCAGGCGCTCTTTTCGGAGACGCGCGGGCGCGCCACGGGCGTTCCTTACGTCTACAGCCAGGATTCGATTCAGGAATTCCAGGTCAGCTCCGCAGGCTATAGCGCGGAGATGGGGCAGGCCGCGGGCGGCATCACCAACGCCATCACCAAATCGGGGACTAACGCGCTGCACGGCGATTTGTTTTACTACCTCCGTTATCCGGCCTGGAACGCCCTGGACCCGCTAGCGAAATCGCAGGGGATCTACACCCAGCCGATCCATCAGCAGCAGCAGTTCGGCGGGAGCATTGGCGGAGCGCTGATCAAGGACAAACTGTTTTACTTCTTTACGTACGACGGGTCGCGCAAGGTGAATCCGATTCAGTACACCAGCACGGTGAAGTATCCGCTCACCTGCCCGGCTCAAGTGAGTGCGGCGCTGTGCGCGGCGGCGAACAACTTTCTCGCGGCGCAATCCGGCGCGTTCCCACGGTTCTTTAACCAGGATCTGGGATTCGGCAAGCTGGATTATCAGTTGAACGCGAAGAACCACATCGCGTCTTCCTTCAATCTGCTGGATTTTCACGCTCCGAACTCGTACCAGGGAGCGACCTCCTATTCGAACAGCTCCGTCTCGGCCAACGGACCGAACGTGACGCATGAGCGCATCTTCATCACGAATTGGGATTCGACGATTACGAACGCGATCGTGAATAACGTCCGGTTTCAGTGGGGACAGGATCTGGAGATCACCGGCGCGAACTTCAGCGGCCCCAGCGTGAACATTGGCAGCGGCAGCGTGGATACGTACGGAATGCCCAACGCTCTGCCTCGCGCGGCGGAGCCGAATGAGCACCGCATTCAGATGACCGATGTGCTGTCGATGGTCAAGGGCAAGCACACCTTCAAAATGGGCTTTGACGCAAACCTGATCCATGAGGTGATGATCAACCTGTTCTACGGCGGCGGCGCTTACACTTACTCGGGAGCTGCGCAGACGGCGTTCAACAACTGGGTGGCCGACGTCACCGGAACCAATCTCGGCGACGGACTGACGGGGCGGCATTGGACCAGTTTTCAGATGGCGGTGGATCCGATCACCCACGTGGGCAAGGACGATTTCTGGATGAAAGACCTCGACGGGTTTGTAGAAGATTCGTGGAAGCCGCGATCCAATCTGACGGTTTCGCTGGGCGTTCGGTACGACATCCAGTTGGTTCCTCAACCGCCGCAGGCTAATACGCTGACTCCGCTGACGACTCTCTACACATCAACCATCAACATCGACCGGAACAATTTTGCGCCGCGTATCGGGTTGGCCTGGTCGTTCGGCAAAGGTGGCGTTTTACGCGCGGGGTACGGAATGTTCTACGCGCAAACCCCCGGCAGCACCTATTATGCGCAACGCGTCGAGAATGGCGTGTATCAACAGACCTCCGTGCTGACGCCGACGCAGATTCCGGGGCTGACGTTTCCGAACGTGATCTTCACGCCCACCGGACCGCCGCTACAGGCTCCGTTCCCGGGCGCACTGGTTCCGCAGGCGACGCTGATGACGCCTCCGGCAGCGGGCCAATTGGCTCACGGCCTGGTTCCCGACTTCGTGAATCCGCTGGTGCATGAAGGCGATGTGACCTTCGAAAAGCAGCTTCCGATGAACATGAGCTTTACCGCGGCGTATGTCGTGAGCCGGGCGCTCCATTTACCGATTTATGTGGATGCGAACCTGGCGCCAGCGACGACTACTAAAACGTACGATGTGACCAACGCGTCGGGCGTCACGCAGAGCACCATCACGCTTCCGTTCTACACGACTCGCCTGAATGCGGGAACCGGCGATATTCTCACCGGGTTCAGCGACGTGAACTCCTGGTACAACTCGATGGTGCTGACGTTCCGCAAGAGCATGAGCCATGGATTCGAGTTCCTGGCGAACTACACTCTTGCCCGCGCTATCGATGGCGGGCAGGTGGCCGGGCAGTTCGGGACCTTCTTCGGTACGGACCCGCCGGTGGATCCGCTGAACCGCAAACTGGAATACGGCACGTCCGATTTGGACCAACGCCATCGTTTCGTCGGTTCCGCTGTGTGGGTACCGCCGTTCAACAAGATCTCGAATCGTCCTCTGCGGCTGCTGGTGGACGGCTTCAACTTCTCGACCATCATCACGGCGGCGACGGGCCAGCCGTTGACGGAGTACATCAGCGGGTTCCCGTCCGGCGGGCCGGATAGCGGATTGACGGGCGGCATGGTGACCAACTCAGGCGGCACGACCGGCGGGCGTATGCCGAATCTGCCCCGGAACAATTATTACCTGCCGAATATCTACAACACGGATTTCCGGATCGCGCGGGAGTTCAAGGTTCGCGAGCGATTGAAGCTGTCGCTGGTGGGGGAAGCTTTCAACCTGTTCAATCATCCGATCATCACGAACGTGGGTCCCGGATCGCCGCCGAACGCATTCAATTTCACAGCATCCGGATCGGGAGTCTGCGCCGGGCACACCAACGGCTGTATCGTTCCCAACGCAGCATTTCCGACGGTCACGCAGACGAGCACGGCCATTTACGGCCCACGTCAATTGCAGATTTCCGGACGGATCACGTTCTGAGAAGGTTGCTGAGCGCCCGCTTGCTGGCGCGCGCGGTTCGGTGCGGCGGTTCAGGCGCACGATAGTAAGCGGGGCTGCGGTTCACTCGGTGAGGCGGATCTTTGGGTCCCGGCCCGAGGCGGACCAGGCTGGCACTCCGGCGGATCCAAGGGAGACTAGAAATAGGAACAGCGCAACGGATCCGAGAATTAACGGGTTGTGCGCGGTGACGCCGTAGAGCACGCCGGAACCCAGATTTCCGAACGCTGATACGGCAAACGTCCCGAATAGTTCACCCATCACGACGAAGGCGAGCGTACCTGCCACGATCTCGCGCACCAGACGAAATCGCTGAGCGCCTAAAGCGGTCCGGATCGCGATTTCCCGGTCTCGCGCCGCCATCGCTTCCGCAACCACGCTGTACACGCCGGCCGCCGACAGGATGCCTGCGCATACGCCGAACCACAATAGAAGGATGGCATTGAAACGATTCCGCGCCGTATTGGCGCCGATAAGTTCGCCGACGGTGGCGACGCCTGCGATCGTCTGATTTGAATCGATCTTCGCCAAGGTCTCGCGAACCAGGGCCGCGAGATTCGCGGAAGGCAATGATCCACGGAGCACGACGTAATTTGTCGGCTGCGGCGCCTGCGAGTACGGGACGAAAATGTCGGCGCCGGATTGCGTGACGCTGCGGTACCGCGCATCGGCAGAAACGCCCACGATCTTGGTCCAGGGAGCGTCTGGCGAACCGATGCGGATCCGATGGCCGACGGGCGCGTGGCCGGCCCCCTGAATCTTCCGTGCCAGCGTCCGGCTGACGATGGCCACCGGTTCTCCGCCGGGCGCGTCATGTTCGTCGAAGTCGCGACCTTCGAGCAGCACGGTGCCGATGGTCTTGAAGTAGTCGGGCGTGACGACCTCAAAATTCACCTTCGGAAGGACCCGGCTCTGTTCACGTCCAGCCTCGAATTCGAATTCATAGGGAACGTCCCATCCGATGGTCCCCTCCAGCGGCCGAAGCAGGACCGCGGCCGCAGACGTTACTCCGGGAGCGTCACGCAAGCGTTTCAAGAGTTCCGTGTAAAAGGAACGCCGGAAATTCGCGTCGAAAGCTTGCCCGGAGAACATACCTGGACCGCGGAGTTGCAGATTCATCGACACAGCATCGCGATTCGCGAAGCCCGTGTGGGCGGACATCATGGATCGATAGCTGAGGATGAGAAGCGATGCCACGACCAGCAGAACAACCGTGACCGCCGACTGCGCCGCGACAAACAGGCTTCGGGCGCGGCTGGCCCGGCGGGACATGGACGATCGCGCGCCGCCTTCCCGCAGGGCGGCTTCGACCTGCATGCGCGTCGCGGACCATCCAGGAATGACTGTGCAAGCAATCGCAGCCAGTGCGGCGACGCCCGCGGCGAAGAACGCGCAATCGAGATTTAACGCCGCGTCAGATAATCGCGGGATGTCCTCGGGAGCCCATCGGATCAGCACTCGAATCGCATATTGGGCAACAGTCATCCCGGCCGTTACGGCGGCCATCGCAATCAGTGCTCCCTCGGTCCCGAGTTGAGTCAGAATCTGTCCGCGCCGGGCCCCTAACGCCAGACGCGTCGCAATTTCGGAGCGGCGCGATATGGTGCGCGAGAGTAGTAGATTGCTGGCGCTCATCACCGAAGCGCTCAAGAGAAGCAAGGAGGCGCCCAGGACGATCCAAAGCTGGATACGCGTCGAGCCGGTCCAGTATTCGACCAGCGGCATCACCACGCCCTGCTGGGAGCGTGTGTAGGTGTCTGGATAATCGACAGCCAGCCTTGTGAACAACGCGTTCACTTGAATTGCGACGCGCTCACGGGAAACGCCGGGGTTCAAGCGCGCGATTGCCTGAAGAAACGTCGCGCCGCGGCGCTCTACAATGCGGCGCTCGACGCCCAGGGGAATCCACAGACCGGCTCCTCGCGGAAACTCGACTCCGGGCGCCATCACGCCGATCACGGTATGGCCCTGCCCGTTCAGGCGGATCATGCGCCCGACGATGTTCCCGTCCGCGCCCATTTGATTGCGCCACACCCGATCGGATAGAACGACTACCGGAGGCGCTCCTACGCGCTCGTCCTCTTTCGTAAAATCGCGGCCGAGAATCGGAGAGACTCCAAGAACGCGAAAGAAATCGTGCGATACGGGCGCGCTCTCGATCTGCACGGGCTCGGCGGTTCCGGTCTGAAGCACTCGGGCGTAGCCGTACAGCGAGGTTGGCATCACCGCGACAGACTCGAAGTCCGGGATGCTTTCCTGAAGGTCACGAAGCTCCGGATACGCCAATTCCTCGACGTGAGTTCCGGCAAGCGGATCCGTCTTCCAGATCACCTGAATGGATTCCTGCCGGGGAAACGGGAGCGGCCGCAGCAGAACGGCGTCCACGAGTGAGAACATCGCGATGCTCATTGCGATGCCCAGCGTTAAGGTCCCGATTACCGACAAATAGGCGCTCTTGTTCCGCAGAAAGGTTCGGATCGCGAGGCGTAGGTGACGTGCGCCGGAGTCCAGCAAATTTGTCGTTATCCTCTCCTGGATATTAACCCTCCTGGATATTAACAATGTTCAGTCGCGGCGCCGTCGAGCAAGTACGGACAGGCGGGCATAAACTATCATCGAGAGAGCCGTTATGCACAGACTTTGCCTGAGGAAACTGATTCTAGTACTCGCAACTGCATCCACGTCTTTCGCGTTTCAGGCGGCCAGGAATCCGGAGGCCGCGCGCTGGGAGCAGCACGCCAGGAATGTCACCATCATCCGCGACGACTGGGGCATCGCGCACGTCTACGGCAAGACCGACGCCGACGCAGTTTTCGGCATGGAATATGCCCAGGCCGAGGATGATTTCAATCGGGTTGAGACAAACTACATCAATGCGATGGGCCGCCTGGCGGAGGCGGAGGGCGAGTCTAAGATCATCCTGGACCTGCGGATGAAGCTGTTTATCGATCCGGCGATGCTCAAGAAGCAGTACGCGGAGAGTCCTGCGTGGCTCCAAACTCTGATGACTGCGTTCGCGGACGGCCTGAACTTC
>Ga0209579_10003064_pt1 | contig 12366 bp, 8 predicted proteins | sample Coa_R1_2_FD_187152 | JGI IMG/M metagenome (GOLD analysis project Ga0209579, IMG submission 187152) | Surface soil microbial communities from Centralia Pennsylvania, which are recovering from an underground coalmine fire - Coalmine... | ecosystem: Environmental > Terrestrial > Soil > Unclassified... | reverse complement strand
GCCGATGTCGCCGCCGCAGCAGCGATGACGGCGGCACGCACCGCGCCGGCAGCTTGCCCACAATGGTACGACCTCGGCGTAGAGCTTGCGGATCGCCGTGAAAGCGGCCTTGCGATGCTGCGCCTCCTCCTCCGGCCGCAGGCGCCGCCACGCTATCCAGCGACGGTCTTTCGGCATGATGTTTCCCTTTCTCCACATTCGTTGATCTTGACTGCAAAAGGACGGGCCCTCACCTGATCGCGCTGCGCGCGATCTGTCCTCTCCCGCAAGGGGAGAGGACAGGCATCCTCGTTCTCGCGGTGCACATGCATCCGAGCTTTGGCAACAAACGGCACGAAAGCTTTCGCCTCCAAAAAAATAAGGGGAGGCAGAGCGCCGGAAGGCGCAAATGAATGGGCCGCATCATCGGATGCGGCGCGCGCTGAGCGCAGCGCGCTCGCCTTTCGGCGCCCTACCGCGGCTCTGACCGCGGCGCCGAAGCGCCGCAACTCGGTCCAGGCCGCGCTTCACGCGATGCAGCGCGCAGGCGTTACCTGCCGCCTTGGCATCGCGCTTAAGCGAAGCACCTCGCGCGCCGGTCGTAATGCCGGCGGGGTCGATGCCCGGACCGCCCGGGAGCGGCAGTGACGAGCCGCCGCCCGCAGGAACCGCACCCGCCCCGTCAGTCGGCGTCACCGGTTGACGTCCCCTTACGTTGGGCGGGATGGGGTGCGAGTTAGCGGATGCGGGTGACGAGTCAAGCAGCAATGAAATTGCGCTGCGGCGCTGCCGTAAGTGATGGAAAATCGGGCGTTTCTTGTATGCGAGCCATTGAATTTGCGGCGCCGCCTAGGGCCAAACGGCACAAAACGAATTTCACTCGGAAAAGATTCGTTGCCGTAGCTAGCGTTGTTGTTTGACGACAGCGGCGACGAAATCTCCCCACCTCCCCTGGAGGGGGAGGTCGACGCGCGAAGCGCGGCGGGTGGGGTGACAGCGTCGAAGGGCGCTCGTGCCAGCGGCAGCGCCGCGCACCCCACCCCGCCCGCCGGAGCCTGCCATCGGGCCGGCCACTTCGGGCCGGACCCGTTGGGCGGTCGACCCTCCCCCTGCAGGGGAGGGTGAAGCGCCGTAGCCCGGATGGAGCGGAGCGTAGTCCGGGATTGCCGCGAGGCGTCGATGCCGCCCCGGAATTCGCTCCGCTCCTTTCGGGTCAGGCGTGCCTAGCGGCGATCAGTACAGATTGCAGGCGTAGGAGTCGGGATTGTAATTGGGCCAGAGGTAGTCGCAGCTGTCATAGAGGCCCAAATCGCCGCCGCCGACGCCAAAGCGATCGCGCCTCCCGGCAAAGTGCGGACGGAAGCCGCCGCCCATATGCCCGCCGCCCATGTGCGGACCGCCGAAACCACCGCCCATGTGGCCGCCAGCGAAACCGCCGCCCATATGAGCGCCGCCAAACCCGCCGATATGGCCGCCACCGCCGCCCATGTGACCGCCACCACCGCCGCCGCGCGCAAACGCGTCAGCTGTGAGTCCCCCAGTGAGAGCGGCGGCCGTTGCCAAAACGATCATGGTTTTGCGTAACATTGGAATGCTCCTTCCTGACGCGAGCGCGTCCATTTCGATGAGGATTTCTCCGGCCGCATCGCATGGACATGTCCACTGGAACGGTCGGTCATAAACCGACGTAAGCAGACGGCCGGCCCGCGCCACTAAATTCCGGCTTCGGGAACCTAAATTCGAATTTATGAAGACGGTGGGACGGAGGCGAAAACGCGCAACGTGTTTCCTCGCCGCGCCATCTCGCTCATGACGACGAGGGCGACAATATCTCCCCACCTCCCCTGGAGGGGGAGCAAAAGGCGGCCTCCGGCCGCCGTCTTTCGTACGAAGAACGCCGATGCGAAGCATCGGCTACGGCGCGAAGCGCGGCGGGTGGGGTGACAGCGTTGACGGGCGCTCGTGCTGGCGGCAGCGCCGTGCACCCCACCCCGTCCGCCTGCGGCGGTCGACCCTCCCCCTGCAGGGGAGGGTGAAGCGAATGTAGCCCGGATGGAGCGGAGCGAATCTTATTTGATATCAGAATAGATCATCACAGCCAGTATGGAGAAAGAGATTAGCAAGACCAGGCCTAGAAGGCTCGCGTATTCGGGTTCGATGCTTATTTTACCATCTGGCAGGCGAATGTAGGCCACATTTCCCCACCATTTTCTGTGAGGAAAATTCGTTTGCCAATTCGCTACTTCTACGCGCCCAAGGGTCATAAGGGGGGCCGTCCATTTGGCTATAAAGTAGCAAAATACCTGAACGAACCCTTGGAGAATGAACTCGGCAAGTGGTTGGACAATGCCTTCAACCATGGAACTCTCAATCTTTATGTTCCCTCAAGTCACACGATTATTAGATAGTAGCTGAAGACTACCGAGCGGTTCGAACTTCGCTCCTCGCAACGACGGTTAATTCTCACGCCGCCCTAGTCCTTAGCCCGGATAGAGCGGAGCGTAATCCGGGATTGACACTAAGCACCGGTGCCGCTCCGGACTTCGCGCCGCCGCATCCGGGCTGCGGTTGCTGCACTGGCGTAAAAACAGTTGCAGGACCGTCACATATCTGCTCAACTACAGAGGGAAAATCTGTTGATTGCACCGCAGGGGGCTTTTATGCCGGTAGCCGGTCGCGCGTTTACTTCGCCAACGCTTGTACTTCTCGCCTTTGATTGGCCTGAGGGAAAAGGTCGTAAGGACTTTCTCGGTTTTGCAATTGAGCGAACGCCTGGTTTCGACAATGCCGAGAAAAGCTGGCTACCCAACAGAATTGGTTTTAACGGACCGAAGTCCGACCAAAGCGATTTTCCAAGCAATGAAGCGCCAATTCAAAAGTTCTATTGGTGGGATGCACGTATCGACACCAAGGATCGCGGCAACGAGTTTTCATATCGTGTTATTCCGGTGACGGGCTCACCAGGCAACCTCGGCCTCAACGATGCCGATGGAAAAAAGATTGATGTACAAATTCCGCATACAGAAGAAAACGGAATAACCACTCATTTCAATCGTGCTGTCGTGAGCTCGCAGGCGTTTTCCAAACAATTTCCAGAGTTGAGTACCGCGTCGGAACAAAAGGCGGCGCGTGCTTGGCTCGCCAATGGCATGGAACAGGCAGTTCCACAGTTCCTCGATCGTGCCGCCGGCAAGGACCTCGAAGGAGCAATTTATCATCTCACGGATGAGACGTGGATCATACCCGCACTTAGGCATTACGGCGGAGCAATTTCACTCGCCTACAATCAAACGAGCAAAGACGATACGTCCGATGCGGCCATCAAGGAACTGGAAGACAGCGGCAGGCCAGAGTCGGCATTCGCGGCGCGGACACACGCTAACATCATGCACGACAAGTTCTTGGTGCGGGTCGGGGCTGCCGACCACGCCGAAGCAGTGCTGACCGGCTCGGCAAATTTCACAAGTGAGGGTTTGTCGGCCCAGGCAAATCTTCTCCATGCGTTCGAATCTCCTGCGCTCGCAAAACTCTATCTCGCTCGTAAACGGCTCTTAGACTCGGACCCTAAATTAGCGGCCACGCAGAAATTTCAAGAGGGCTGGTCGGACAAGATCATCGCCGGTGATGCAACGGTTCGCGTGTTCTTCCCGCCGGAGTCCGCGAAGACGCGCGAGTCTCTTGATGCGATCGTCGAAGCGGTGAAGTCAGCCCAACATTCCATCTTGTTGTGCGCGTTCGATCCAACAGACGGGGAGATGCTCGACGCTGTATTCCAAGCCGCTGATAAGGGTAAGATGATGCTTGCCCTGGTTAATCGCGTTCCGGCCCAAGAGCCGACCGGCGATCCAAACCGTGCGGACGTAGCAGCCAAGATTGAAATCTTCGATCGTTCAGCAAAGGGCGATATTGTCGGGTTCGGCGCCTTCAAGTCCAGCGACACGCCGGTAGACTTTGTCCCTGAGCGCGTGCTCTGGCCACACGAAGACCCAAAAATCATGGTGCGCGTCCATCATAAGTTTGTCGTGATCGATGGCGAAGGAGACCATCCGGTCGTGTTTACCGGCTCTGCCAACTTCAGCGGCAATTCGCTGCACAAGAACGATGAAAATCTGCTGGAGATTACCGAATGTCCACGCCTTGCCAAGATATACTTTGCTGAATTTCTGCGGCTGTACGAGCACTACCGAGCTCGCGCCAGTTTCAACAAGCGTCAAGAAGGGCATCCCGAAGTTTTCAAGCTCACCGCCGACAGCAAGTGGAGCGAGAAATATTTCAAGGCTGATTCACCTGAAGATAAGGCAAGGGAGGCGATGGCGGGAAAGGATTGACCGCGTCGACCGCGAGGAAGCTCCTGTACATGTTACGAAGGCGGCTCACGCCGCCTTCGCCCCCTTCTCCGCGATCCCAACCAGCGTACGCAATATCCCCGTCGCACCCTTCAGCCGCTCCGGCGCGGTCTCCCACTCATCGAAAAACACCACCTTCATATCCGGCCGCACCCGCGCGCCCTCGGGGTGCTTGCCGATATAGGCGATGAGCCCCTCGGGATTAGCGAAAACATTCTCCCGGAACGCCAGCACCGCACCCTTCGGCCCCACCTCGATGCGCTCGACATTGGCTCTCCGGCACAGCGATTTGATCGCCACCACCTGCAACAAATACTCGACCTCCTGCGGCAGCGGGCCGAAGCGGTCGACGAGCTCGGCGGCGAAGGATTCGATGTCGCGCTCGTCTTCGATTTCGGCGAGGCGGCGGTAGAGCGCGAGGCGGACCGGCAGGTCGGTGACGTACTCCTCCGGGATGAGCACCGCCGTGCCGATGGTGATTTGCGGCGACCATTTTTCCGCGAGCGGGGCGCCGAGGCCGGCTTTGAGCGACAACACCGCTTCCTCGAGCATCTCCTGGTAAAGCTCGTAGCCGACCTCCTTGATGTGGCCGGATTGTTCCTCGCCCAACAGATTGCCGGCGCCGCGGATGTCGAGGTCGTGGGAGGCGAGCTGGAAGCCGGCGCCCAGCGTGTCGAGGGATTGCAGCACTTTGAGGCGGCGCTCGGCCTGTGGGGTGATGCGCCGGTTCGCCGGCAAGGTCAAAAGCGCATAGGCGCGCAGCTTTGCCCGGCCGACCCGGCCGCGCAGCTGATAGATCTGCGACAGGCCGAACATGTCGGCGCGATGCACGATCAGCGTGTTGGCGGTCGGGATGTCGAGGCCGGATTCGATGATGGTGGTCGAGAGCAGCACGTCGAACTTGCCGTCGTAAAACGCGCTCATGATGTCTTCGAGCACGGTCGAGGGCATCTGGCCGTGGGCCACGGCGACGCGCACTTCCGGCACGTGCTTGTCGAGGAAGGCCTTGGCGTCGGCCAGATCCTCGATGCGCGGGCAGACGTAAAACGCCTGGCCGCCGCGGTAGCGCTCGCGCAGCAGCGCCTCGCGCACCACGATGCCGTCGAACGGCGAGACGAAGGTGCGCACCGCCAGGCGATCGATCGGCGGCGTGGCGATGATCGACATTTCGCGCACGCCCGAGAGCGCCAATTGCAGAGTGCGCGGGATCGGCGTCGCGGTCAGCGTCAGCACATGGACCTCGGCGCGCAATTGCTTGAGCCGTTCCTTGTGGGCGACGCCAAAGTGCTGCTCTTCGTCGACCACGATCAGGCCAAGATCCTTGAACTTGATCGATTTGCCGAGCAGCGCGTGGGTGCCGATGACGATGTCGATGGCGCCTTCGGCGATGCCTTTCTTGACGCTCGCCAGCTCCTTCGCCGCGACGAGGCGCGAGGCCTGGGCGATGTTCACCGGATGCCCGCGTAAACGCTCGGTGAAGGTCTTGGTGTGCTGGCGCGCCAACAGCGTCGTCGGCACCACGACGGCGACCTGCTTGCCGTTCATCGCGGCGATGAAGGCGGCGCGCAGCGCCACCTCGGTCTTGCCGAAGCCGACGTCGCCGCAGATCAGGCGATCCATCGGCCGGCCGGAATTGAGATCGTTGAGGACTGCGCCGATGGCGGCGAGCTGATCGTCGGTCTCCTCGTAGGGGAAGCCGGCGCTGAACTCGTCGTAGAGGCCGGGGGCGACGGTGAGGCGGGGCGCCTCGTTCAATTGCCGCTCGGCCGCGATTTTGATCAAGGCGCTGGCGATCTCGCGGATGCGGTTCTTCATCCGCGATTTGCGCGCCTGCCAGGCGCCGCTGCCGAGGCGGTCGAGCTCGACGTTCTGGCCTTCGGAGCCGAAGCGCGACAACAGCTCGATGTTCTCGACCGGCAGGAACAGCGTGTCGCCGCCGGCGTAATGGATTTCGAGACAATCGTGCGGCGCACCGGCGGCCTCGATGGCGCGCAGGCCGTGGAAGCGGCCGATGCCGTGGTCGACGTGGACGACGAGATCGCCGGCGGCCAGACTCGTCACCTCGGCGATGAAATTTTCCGAGCGTTTTGATTGCCGGCGCGAACGCACCAGGCGCTCGCCCAAAATATCCTGCTCGCTGATCAGCGCGACATCGGCGGTCTCGAAGCCGGATTCGACGCCGAGCACGGCGAGCGCGACCTCGTGGCGCGGCAAGGCCAGCGCCTGCTGCCACGACGCGACCGGGGTGAGATTGACCAAGCCGTGCTCGGCCAGCACGTGCGACATACGTTCACGTGAGCCGTCGCTCCACAGCGCGATTATGGCGCGCTTGCCGGCGGCCTGCAGTGCGTGCACGTGCTTGGTCACCGCCTCGAACACGTTCTTGTTGGGCTCGCTGCGCTCGGCGGAGAAATTGTGGCCGGCACGCGCTGCGATCTCGATGGTGTCGGCGGCCTCGGGCGCCGCGAACGGCGTCAGCCGCGCCAGCGCCACATCCTCCAGCCGCTCGCGCCATTCGGCCTCGGCGAGATAGAGCCGATCCGGCGGCAGCGGCTTATACGGCGCCCCTGCCCCGGTCTGATCGAGCGCGTCTTTGCGCGCTTGGTAGTAGTCAGCAATTTGCGCGAGGCGCTCGTGAGCAGCCTCCTCGGCAAGCGGCTCCAGAAGTATCGGTACCGCGGCGCGCCCCCTCTCCCCAGAGGGGAGAGGGTTGGGGTGAGGGGGTTCGGGCCCATCGGAGACTCTCCCGGCAATTCCGAGCCCCCTCACCCCGCCCTCTCCCCTCTGGGGAGAGGGAGAAGATAGAGGCGCCTCGTAGCCGAGATAGTCGAACAGCGTCTCCAGATGTTTGTGAAACAACGGCAGCCAATGTTCCATGCCGGCGTGCCGCCTGCCCTCGCTGACCGCTTCGTAGAGCACGTCGTCGGGCGCGGCGGCGCCGAAGGCTGCGACGTAGCCGGTGCGAAACAGCCGGATGGTGTCCGAGGTGAGCTGGAACTCGGCCATGGGCACGAGATTGAGCGCGCGCAGGTCGGCGTTGGTGCGTTGGGATTCGGGATCAAAACTGCGGATCGATTCCAAGCTGTCGCCGAAGAAATCGAGCCGCACCGGGTCGGCCATGCCGGGCGCGAACAGATCGATGATGCCGCCGCGCACCGCGTAATCGCCGGGCTCGCGCACCGTCGAGGCGCGGTTGAAGCCGTTCAATTCAAGCCAATGGGTGATGCCGCTCATCGGCAGCACATTGCCCGGCGCGGCAGACAACGATTGCTTGCCGACGATATCGCGCGCCGGCACGCGCTGCAGGATCGCGTTCAAGGTGGTGAGCAGCACGGCGGGACGTTCGCGGCCTTTCACGCTGGTGAGCCGCGCGAGCGCGGTCATGCGCTGCGCGACGATTGTCGCGTGCGGCGAGACCCGGTCGTATGGCAGACAATCCCAGGCGGGGAATTCCAAGACCTCGATATCGGGGGCGAAGAAGCCGAGCGCGCGCGACAGCATCGCCATGCGCGGGCCGTCGCGACAAATCACCGCCGCGCTGATGGCCGGCGGCGACGCGCCCGCCGCCACCGCGCGGGCCATGTCGGCGATGACAAGACCTTCGGCGCCGTCGGCGATGCCGGCGAGCGTCAACGGCCGGCCGGGTTTTAGCCGGACCGCCGGCGACTGAACCGGCAATTTCGCTTGCGCCGTCACCGCCCCTCCTTGCCGCGGGCGTGAAAATCCTTGAGCTGCCGCAGCACCGCGGTGTCAAAATTGGCCGGAATGTCGGCTTCGCCGCTGACCCAGGCATAGAGGTCGGCATTCGGCACTTCGATCAGCCGCTCGAAATCGTCGAGCGAAGGCTCATCGAGCTTTTCGATATGGGCATCGGCGAAGCGGCCGACGATCAGATCGGTCTCGCGCACGCCGCGGCGCCAGGCGCGGAACAGGAGCTTCTTGCGCCGCTCATCCAGGCCTTCGCTCGATCGTTCCGTCATGGTGGCTCCGAAAAAACGCCGAAAGCCCGGACGCGGCCGGGCGAGGGGTATATAGAGAACGCATTCCAGATTGTCATGGCCCGCCACCGGGTCCGGCCCGAAGTGGCCGGCCCGATGACAAGCTCCGGCGGGCCATCCAGTAATCGCCGAACGGGCCAATTGACCCGCGGCGCTCCAGCATAAAATCGGTGATTACGGGATCATCCGCTTTCGCGGATGATGACAATGTAGAATATGGTCGATGCGGCCGAACGTCCTCAATCCACTGTTCGCAGCCCTCTCGGCGCTACCCGGCGTCGGGCCGAAGCTGGAGAAGCTGTTTGCGCGGCTGTTGTCGCGCGAGGGCGAGCCGCCGCGGGTCGTCGATCTGTTGTTTCACCTGCCGACCGGGTTTGTCGACCGGCGCAACCAGCCGAAGCTGAGCGAGGTGCGGCCGGACACCGTCGTCACCGTCGCCGTCACCGTGGAGCGCCACCGGCCGCCGCCGCCGCACCGGCCGCGCGCGCCCTACAACATCGACACCTTCGACGACACCAACACGCTGACCATCACCTATTTCAAGGCGCGCGAAGACTATCTGCAAAAGCTCTATCCCAAAGGCGAGCTGCGCTACGTTTCCGGCACCGCGACGTTTTACGACGGGCACCTGCAAATGGTGCATCCCGACCGCGTGGTCGATGCGGAAGGTTTTGCCAAACTGCCGCTGATCGACCCGGTCTATCCGCTGACCGAAGGGCTGCACCCGAACCAGGTGCGCAAGACGGTCGATGCCGCGCTCGAACGCATCCCGCAACTGCCGGAGTGGCAGGACGCGGCGTGGATTGCGCGCAACCGCTATCCGGATTTTGCCGGCGCGCTGCGCGCCATCCATCGCCCCGAAGCGCCCGACGCGCTCGATCCAGCGGGCGCGGCGTGGTCGCGGCTGGCTTACGACGAATTGCTCGCCGGCCAGCTCGCGCTCGCGTTGCTGCGCGCGCATATGCGCCAGCGCCCGGGTCACGGCAGCGCCGCCGAGGGACGTTTGCGCGAAAGGGTGATCGCCGCGCTGCCCTACTCGCTGACGCCATCGCAGCAGCGCGCCGTCAGCGATATCGTCGCCGATCTGGCGCAGCCGCATCGCATGCTGCGGCTCCTGCACGGCGACGTCGGTTCGGGAAAAACCGTGGTCGCGCTGCTCGCGGCCGCAACCGTGATCGAGGCCGGCCGCCAGGCGGCGCTGATGGCGCCGACGGAAATCTTGGCGCGCCAGCATTTTGCCACGATTGCTCCATTGGCTGCCAAAGCCGGCATCCGCGTCGCCATTCTCACCGGCCGCGAGCGCGGCCGCGAACGACCCGAAATTATCTCGGCGCTCGCCACAGGCGACATCGATCTCATCGTCGGCACCCACGCGCTCTTTCAAGAGGACGTGGCCTTTGCCGACCTGGCGCTCGCCATCGTCGACGAGCAGCATCGTTTCGGCGTGCATCAGCGGCTGGCGCTGGCGCGTAAGGGCGAAGCGGTCGATTTGCTCGTGCTCACGGCGACGCCGATCCCGCGCACGCTGGTGCTGACTTTTTTCGGCGACATGGATGTCTCCGAATTGCGCGAAAAGCCCGCCGGCCGGCAGAAGATCGACACGCGCGCGATACCGCTGTCACGGCTTGCCGAGGTGGAAGACGCCGTGGCCCGCGCGCTCGACGAAGGCCGCCGCGCCTATTGGGTCTGCCCGCTGGTCGAAGAATCCGAATCCATCGACCTCGCCGCCGCCGAGGAGCGCTACGCGGCGCTGAAGAAACGCTTCGGCGCCGCGGTCGATCTGGTCCACGGCCGCATGCGCGGCGCCGACAAGGATTTGGCCATGGAGCGCTTCGCCGCGGGCGAGACGCGGCTTCTGGTGGCGACCACGGTGATCGAGGTCGGCGTCGACGTGCCCGAAGCCAGCGTCATGGTGATCGAGCATGCCGAGCGCTTCGGCCTGGCGCAGCTGCACCAATTGCGCGGCCGCATCGGCCGCGGCGCAGAACGCTCGACCTGTCTGTTGCTCTACAAGGCGCCGCTCGGGCCGACGGCGAAGGCGCGGCTTGCCATTTTGCGCGAGACCGACGACGGGTTTCGCATTGCCGAAGAGGATCTAAAACTGCGCGGCGAAGGCGACGTGCTCGGCACCCGGCAAAGCGGCATGCCGGGCTTCCACATCGCCCGCATCGAGTTTCACGGCAAGCTTCTGCCGGCGGCGCGCGACGATGCCGCGCTGATGCTGTCGCGCGATCCGAAGCTCAACTCGCCGCGCGGCGAGGCATTGCGGGCGCTGCTCTATCTGTTCGCGCGCGACGAAGCGATCAGGTTGTTGGGCGCCGGTTGAGAAAACAACGCCGGCTTCCGCGGGCGATCGCGCTCGAGCCTATTGGTGGTCGCTCCCGTTTAAGTTAATCTTGGGTTGTGTCGAAAGGGGGCGATACAGCAAAGGGAGAGGACTTATGCGTTTATTACTGATTAGCGTAGGCGTGGCAGTGGCGTTGACGGGTACAACGATGGCGATCGCCGGCCCGAAGACTCAAACCGCCACCTGCGCGACAGGATTTACTGCAAAACCGAAGACATACATCAAGGGCCAAACGACCGGACAAAGTTATACCTGCACCGGGCCGGCAGTCGTATGCTCTCCCGGATTTACGCTGCAACAGATCGCAGTACCCGTGCCGCCCCCCGCCGGGTCGACCAATGCACTTGGGACGACGAAGTTCGTGGACGGCGTGAGCATCATCGGCGGCAAGATGGTCTACACCTGCGCCGAGCCGCCCGCGCCACCGAAATAACGCGCGGTATAGGCTCGAAATACAAGGCGCGCACTCCACATCGGCGCGTTGTGCCACAGCGCTAATGGCGGCGAGCCCCGATCAGGTGCCGCCACGCGGTCCGATCGATATCGTGAAAGCGACGCGCCGGCTTATTTCGCCGGCGTGGGCTCTGCGGCTCGCGCCACTTGCGCCGCGCGCGCGGTTTGCGCCAGCGTGGCGAGACGCTTTTGCTCGTCATCGCCGCCGGGCTGGATGATGCCCGCCGACATCAGAAGCTGCATCGCCGCCTCGACGGTAATGTCGAGATCGATCACGTCGCGCCGCGGCACATAAAAGAAGAAACCGGTGGTCGGGTTCGGCGTGCACGGCATGAAGGCGGAGACGTGCTCGGTGGCCGGCAGCCGCGCCGAGATTTCCGCGCTCGGCGACTGAGTGAGGAAAACCAGCGACCACATGCCGGGCGACGGGAATTCGACCAGGCCGACGCGGCGAAAGCTCGAGCCGGTGCTCGAGAACAGCGTCTGGAAGATCTGCTTCGCGGTGCGGTAGATCGGCCGCACGATCGGCATGCGGCTCAAAAAGCCTTCGCCGATATCGACCATCTTGCGGCCGACCAGGTTGGCGGTGAGGAAGCCGAGCAACGTCAGCGCCACAAAGGCGATGATCAGGCCGAGCCCCGGAATATGCACCGGCAGATAGGTTTCCGGCCGGTACGTCACCGGAATGAACGGCCGCACCAGATTGTCGACCCAGGTGACGAACCACCAGATCAGCCACAACGTGACGGCCACCGGCCCGGCGACGATCAGCCCGGTGAGAAAGTAATTGCGAATGCGGCTCACGGCGCCGGGCGCGGGTTTCGCGGCGCTGAGAGGCAGGCCTTGTTGGTGCAAGCCTTGTTGGTGCAAGCCTTGGTCGCTGGTGTTGGTCATGCGGTCCAATCGCGCCGGTCCGGCAGCATATATGCGCTTCGCCTATCTGGCGCAGCACCGCAGCCGTTGCGGCGCGGCTCTATTCCACTGTCACCGACTTGGCAAGGTTGCGCGGCTGATCGACGTCGGTGCCCATGATGACGGCGGTGTGGTAGGCGATCAGCTGCACCGGCACCGCATAGACCAGCGGCGTCACGGTGGCCGGCATCGTCGGCAAGGTGAGCGTCACCCACGGCTTTGAGTTGGCGGCGCGCGCGCCTTGCGCGTCGGTCAACAGGATCAGCCGGCCGCCGCGCGCGGCCACCTCTTCCATGTTGGAGACGGTCTTTTCGAAAATATGGTCATAGGA
>Ga0209579_10003061_pt1 | contig 12377 bp, 8 predicted proteins | sample Coa_R1_2_FD_187152 | JGI IMG/M metagenome (GOLD analysis project Ga0209579, IMG submission 187152) | Surface soil microbial communities from Centralia Pennsylvania, which are recovering from an underground coalmine fire - Coalmine... | ecosystem: Environmental > Terrestrial > Soil > Unclassified... | reverse complement strand
GGCTGAAGACGCTGTGAAGATCCTGGTCACCGGGTCCAGCGGCTTCCTCGGAGGCTACCTCGTCGCGGACCTGCTCCAATCCGGGTACGAGGTGGTCGGACTCGACAACTTCAGCAAGTACGGCCGCGTGTCCAAGTCTTACGACGCCCACCCGGGCTACCGGCTGGTCGAGGGAGACGCCAAGGACGGGACGCTCCTGAAGACGCTTCTGGCCGACTGCGACCACTTCGTCGCGGCCGCCGCCATGATCGGAGGAATCTCCTACTTCCACAAGTTCGCGTACGACCTGATGGCGGAGAACGAGCGCATCATGGCCGCCTCCTTCGACGGGGCGATCGATGCCTACAGGAAGGGACGGCTCCGGAAGATCACCGTCATTTCCTCCTCGATGGTCTTCGAGAATGCGACCGTCTTTCCCACCCCGGAAGGCGAGCAGAAACGCTGCCCTCCTCCGAGCTCCACGTACGGATTCCAGAAGCTGGCCTGCGAGTACTTCACCCAGGGCGCTCAGGAGCAGTACGGTCTCCCCTATACCATCCTGCGGCCCTTCAACTGCGTCGGCATCGGGGAAGGGAGAGCGAGGACCGACCAGTCCGTCCTGTCCGGCAACGTCTCGCTGGCCTTGAGTCACGTCGTGCCCGACCTGGTCCAGAAGGTCCTCAAGGGACAGGATCCCCTGCATCTCCTGGGGGACGGGAGTCAGCGTCGGCATTACACCTACGGAGGGGACCTGGCCCGGGCCATCGTCCTGTCCCTGGAACACCCGAAGGCGAAGAACGAGGACTTCAACCTGTCCATCGCCCGATCGACGACGGTGCTGGAACTGGCGGCGCTGATCTGGCGCAAGATCCACGGCGACCGGCCTCTGCGGACGGTATCCGATCCCCCGTTCGCCTACGATGTCCAGCGGCGGGAACCCGAGGTCACCAAGGCCCGGACGATGCTCGGGTTCGAGGCGACGACCCCCCTCGAATCGGTGCTCGACGAACTCATTCCCTGGATCCGCGAGCAGGTCGCCGCGGGCCGGATCTGAGCGCGATTCAGCGGGCCGGCGGCGGGAAGAGTCGGTAGATCGACGTCCGGGTCCTTGCCAGCTCGACGAGCCCATCCTCCAGAAGCGCGAGCCGGCCGGGGCACCAGTAGGGATTGCCTGCCGCGACGTCCCGGATCGATTTCCCTTCTCGCACGTCCCGGACCAGCTTTTCGGACGCTCGCCTCCGGGGAGCCAGATCATCCGTCGCCCGTTCCGCGTTCGGGAGATACACGAGCGCCGCGGCGGAAAAAAGGACGATCTGGACGATCCTCGCCAGGAGGGGGCGTCCGAACAGCTCCGCGGCCGTGAACAGGAGGAAGGGGAACAGGCAGAACAGGGTGACGTATCGCTCGGTGAATCCAAAGAAGGGGGACAGGCCGGCGCGGGTGATCCCCAGGATCAGCGCGAGCCCGATCAGTCCGGCCAGAACCCCTCCGATTCCCGCGACGGCGTTCCGGGATTCCGGCTGGCGACGGTAGCCGCGCAGCAGGAACGCGGTGCAGACCAGGGCGGCGGCGACCGCGATCCATCCCGAGCTCGGCCAGAACCTCGCCCCCGGCGAGCCCAGACCGGCGGCCAGAGCCTCCCTCGAGACCTGAAGACTGCTCGGGATTCCCGGGCTGGAGGGGAAGCCGACCGGCCGCGAGTATCCGATCAATCCCGCGCCCGCGAGAAGAAGGGCGAGCGTCGGTCCCGCGAGCCGACGTCCCCGGCGGGACGGGTCACCCCGGAAGGCGAGCCAGATCCACCACGGCGCCAATACGGCGACGAAGGGGACGGCGAAGCCGCCGCAAAGCGCGAGCAGCACCAAAGGCACCCCGATGCTCCGGGACGCCTCCGCGGGCGTGCGGTGCTTGAGGCCGAGGATCGCCGCGATCAGGAGCGCGAGCAGGAAGACGTCCAGGACGAAGGCCACCTGGAACGGCCACGTCATGTTTTCCCAGTGACCCCAGTGCAGCAGGAGCAGGGGAATGAAGGCGTCTGTCCACACCGTGCGGCCCCGAGTGCGTCGGATCCCCAGGACCAGGACGGCGGCGGCCGCCGCCAGCAGGCCGACGTTCAGCGTGACGCCCCATCGCGCGTCGATTCCCGACGCCCGTCCGACGATCCACCACACCAGTTTCGGAAGCGGGATGCGGTGCTCGTTGTGGAAGGACAGGAGCCAGTCGAGGCTGAGCGGCGTCCGGCCCGTGAGCAGCGGGACATAGGCCCATTCGTCCGGCCAGAATGGAACCGGCGGCGCGTGGCTCAGCGCGAGGACCAGCGCGGCGACGAAGGCGGCGATCCCGGTTCCCCAGACGAAGATCGGGGCGCCCATCGCCAGGAAATACCAGCGCAGGTAGCGGGGGAGCCAGTGCATCAGGCGGAAGCGGCTTTCTCCCGCCGCCCGGTCCTTCCAGCTGCTGGGAACTTCGTCGACCTTGAATCCGCGGCGATGCGCCTTCACGGTCAGTTCGAGGGCGAGCTCCATGCCGTGACGGCTGTCGATGTCCACGGCCCGGATCAGGCGCCGGCTATAGGCCCGGAAGTTGGTCGTGGCGTCGTGGGTCCCCAGTCCGGCAATCCAATGAAGCGAGAGGCCCGCTCCGCGGGAGAGGAGGACTTTGAACGGCGGTCCTCCCGTCTGGGAGCCGCCGTCCATATAGCGGGAGCCGCTTACGACGTCGGCGCCCTCTTCGCGGATCTTCCTGGCCATGAGGAGGATGGCGTCGGGCGGGTCCGACAGGTCGGCCATCGTGGTCACCAGGACGTCGCCCCGGGCGGCTTGGAGTCCCGCGCGGATCGCGAAGGCCGCGCCTCGGCCGAGGCGGTTCCGGACGAGCTTCACCGTGGGGGGGCGGTCCTCCATCGCGGCGATGGCCGGGAGGGTCCGATCCTCGTCGAAGTCGTAGCAGATGAGGAGTTCGTGCTCGTGGCCTTGCAGCGCCCGCGTCAGGCCCCGGAGGCAGGCCGCGATGTTGCCTTCCTCGTTGTAGACGGGGAGGATGACGCTGATGCAGGTCGAGCTCATGGTTTGAGGGAGCGGAGCAGGAACTGCCGGCCGAAGAGGGCCCACGCCCAGGGGAGGTGGAGATACAGCCGGACCAGCCATCCCGCCTGGGGCAGGGCGGACCGCGTCGTGTAGGGCAGAAACCGCGCGTGCTGCTCGACGACCTTGAAGTCCAGACTGCCCAGGATTTCCGACAGGGAGCGGTCGGTGATGGGAAGCCGATGATCCCAGAAGTCCCAGTATTCCCCGGGAAGAAACCGGAGGTTCGGTCCCATCAGGAGAAGCTGGCCGCCGGGCTTGAGAACCCGCCGCGCCTCGCGCAGCATGCGCTCCGCCGCTTCCTTGGAGGGGAGATGCTCCATCAAGTTGCTGCTGAACACGAGGTCGACCGTCGCCTCCGGGATCATCGGGAGCGTGCAGACGTCTCCCGCGTGGAATTCGATCCCCGCAGCGAGATGCTTCGCGGACTCCGGGTTGAGGTCTACGCCGATCCGGCGCGCGCAGCGGAGGTGATTCAGGAACTCGCCGAACCCGCAGCCCAGGTCGAGGACCACGGCGGTCGGCGTCACAAAGTTCTGGAAGAAGGATTCCACGAGAACCTTCCAGAGCCGCTGCTTCGATACCCGGCTGGCCTCGTCGAAGCGGTGGCGGTAGAGGCGCTCGAGGTCCTCGGGACCGGTGGCCATGCTCGGCAGAGCTCCTTTGGATCAGCGACGGTCGAAGGGGGTCCGCATCATTATAGGGGCTTAACCTGCGGTCAGCTTGTCTTTCCTCTTCCCGGATGATAGCCTGTGCCATCGATCTGAGGAAAAGGAGTTCCTATGAGCGCAAACCCATTGACGCAGCTTTCGCCCATCGGCCAGAGCGTGTGGCTGGACCTGATCCGTCGCGGCATGCTCGCCCCGGGGGGGGAAATGCAGAAGCTGATCGACCAGGATGGTGTGCGCGGCGTGACGTCCAACCCCGCGATTTTCGAAAAGGCCATTAATGGCTCGCCGGATTACGACGACGAGATCCGGGCGCTCGGCAAACAGGGCAGGGACGCGGTCGGCATCTACGAAAGCCTGGCGATCGAGGACGTCGGCCGCGCGGCTGATTTCTTCCGCCCGCTCTATGATTCCACCAAGGGGGCGGACGGATTCGTGAGCCTGGAAGTCTCGCCCAAGCTGGCTCAGGACACCGAGGGAACGATCGTCGAAGCCCGTCGGCTCTGGAAGGCGCTCAACCGCCCGAACGTGATGATCAAGATCCCCGGGACCAGGGCCGGGCTTCCGGCGACCCGGAAGGCCCTGAGCGAGGGGATTAATGTCAACATCACCCTCCTCTTCGCCGTGGAGCGGTACGAAGCCGTGCTCGAGGCCTATGTGGCCGCTCTGGAGGACCGCGTGAAGGGGGGCCTGCCCATCGACCGGATCGCCTCGGTCGCCAGCTTCTTTCTCAGCCGCATCGATACCCTCCTGGACCCCCTGATCGACAAAGCCGCGCAGGGCGGCGGGTCCAAGGGCGACATCGCCCGGACGCTTCCCGGCACGATCGCCGTCGCCAACGCCAAGATCGCCTACCAGAAGTATGAGGCGGTGACCTCGGGCGAACGCTGGAAAAAGCTGGCCGCGAAGGGAGCCCGTCCGCAGCGCCTGCTCTGGGCCAGCACCAGCACCAAGAACCCCAAATACAGCGACACCATGTACGTGGACCCGCTCATCGGCCCGGACACCGTCAACACGATGCCCATGGAGACGGTGGCCGCCTATCGCGACCACGGCAAGCCGGCGTCCCGGATCCGGGAAGGCACGGCGGACGCGGCCCGGAAGCTCGCCCAGCTCAAGGAGATCGGCGTGGACCTGGCGGCCGCAACCCAGCAGCTCGAAGACGAGGGCGTGAAGAAGTTCATCGATCCGTTCGAGAAGCTCCTCGCGTCGATCGAAGCCAAGCGGAAGGCCGTCCTGGGGTCCGTCAACGCCTGACGGAGGTCCTCCATGAACGCCGGCGAACTCTGGAAACGATTCCGGGACCATCTTTGCGTCTGCCCGTCGGTCGATCTCCAGCTCGATATCAGCCGGATGACGTTCGAGGAGGAGTTTTTCGGCCGCATGGCGCTTTCCATGGAGAAGGCCTACGCGGCGATGGATCTTCTCGAGGATGGCGCCGTCGCCAACCCGGACGAAAACCGGATGGTGGGTCATTACTGGCTGCGCGACCCGAAGATGGCGCCCAACCACGACATCACCGCGGAAATCGAAAGCTCCCTGGCCGCCATCAAGGTGTTTGCCGGCGACGTTCACGCGGGTCGGGTCAAGCCTCCGAAAACCCCCCGCTTCACCCGCCTGCTGTCGATCGGCATCGGCGGGTCGGCGCTCGGACCGATGTTCGTCGCCGACGCGCTCGGGGACTCCTCGACGGACCGCCTGTCGCCGCACTTCATCGACAATACCGATCCCGACGGCATCGCCCGGGTGCTGCGGACGCTGTCGGGAAAGCTTCCCGAGACCCTGGTCGTCGTCATCAGCAAGAGCGGCGGCACGCCGGAGCCGCGGAACGCCATGCTCACGGTGGCGGCCGCGTACAAGGAGGCGGGTCTGGATTTCCACCGGCACGCGGTGGCCGTCACGGGCGCGGGGTCGGCGCTGGAAAAGGACGCCAAAGACTGGATCGCCCGCTTCCCGATGTGGGACTGGGTTGGCGGGCGTACCAGCGAGTTCAGCGCGGTCGGCCTGCTCCCCGCGGCCCTTCAGGGCCTCGACATCGACGCGATGCTGGCCGGCGCGGCCGCCTGCGACCAGGTGACCCGGCAGCATGACACGAAGAAGAATCCCGCGGCCCTGATGGCGCTGATGTGGTACCAGGCGACGGAGGGGAAGGGCGCCAAGGACCTCGTCGTCCTCCCGTATAAGGATCGGCTGCTGCTTTTCAGCCGCTACCTTCAGCAGCTGCTGATGGAATCCCTCGGCAAGCGGCTGGACCTCCAGGGCAACCGGGTGGACCAGGGCATCGCCGTCTACGGCAACAAGGGCTCCACCGACCAGCACGCGTACGTCCAGCAACTGCGGGACGGCGTTCCTAATTTCTTCGCCACGTTCGTCCGCGTTCTCGAGGAGGGCGGCAGCGGCGTTCAGGTCGAGCCAGGCGTCACCGCCGGCGACTACCTCCACGGCTTCCTCCTGGGCACCCGGCAGGCCCTGTTCGAGAACGGGCGGCCGTCGATGACGCTGACGATCCGCCGCGCCGACGCCCGTTCCCTGGGCGTGTTGATCGCGCTCTTCGAGCGCGCGGTGGGCTTCTATGCGACCCTGATCGGGATCAACGCGTACCACCAGCCGGGCGTGGAGGCGGGAAAGAAGGCCGCCGCGGCCGTGCTGAAGCTCCAAGCCCAGGTGGTCCAGGCGTTGAGCGGGGAGGCGCAGACGGCGGCGCCGATCGCCGCCCGGATCGGGGCGCCGGACGCGGTCGAAACCGTCTACTGGATCCTGGAGCACCTTGCGGCCAACGGCCGCGCGGCGGTGGCAGGCGGCCTGGATCCCGAGTCCCGGTGGTTTTCGCGGAAGGGATAACGCATGGCCCTGTCTCCCCTGGCGGGAAAACCTCCCCCCGAGGCGCTGCTCATCGACCCCAACCGCATCCTCAAGCAATATGCGGACCGAAAGCCCGATCTCGCCGACCCGCAGCAACGCGTCAGCTTCGGCACCAGCGGGCACCGCGGCAGCCCGCTGAACGGCTCCTTCAACGAGGCCCACATCCTGGCGATGACGCAGGCGATCTGCGAATATCGCGCGTCGAAAGGGATCGACGGTCCGCTCTACCTGGGCATGGACACGCACGCCGTGTCGCCGCCCGCCCAGCGCAGCGCCCTGGAAGTGCTCGCCGCGCACGGCATTCCGGTCTATATCCAGCAGAAGGGCGGCTTCACGCCGACCCCGGTGATCTCGCACGCCATCCTGACGCATAACCGCGGCCGCACGTCCGGGCTCGCGGATGGCATCGTCGTCACCCCCTCGCACAATCCGCCCAAGGATGGGGGCTTCAAATACAACCCGCCGCACGGCGGACCCGCCGACGTGGACGTGACCAGGGTCATCCAGGATCGCGCGAACGCCCTGATCGCGTCGGGAAACACGGGCGTGAACCGGATCCCCTATGAACGGGCGTCCAAGGCGGCGACGACCAAGGCCTACGACTATGTTCGGCCCTATGTCGAGGATCTGAAGAACGTCATTGACCTCGAGGCGATCCGCTCCGCCGGCGTGCGCATCGGGGTGGATCCTCTGGGCGGCGCCAGCGTGGCCTACTGGGAGCCGATCCGGGACCTCTACGGATTGGACGTGACGGTGGTCAATCCCAAGGTCGACCCGCGCTTCGCGTTCATGACCTGCGACCACGACGGGCAGATCCGCATGGACTGCTCCAGCCCCTACGCGATGGCCAACTTGATCGGCCTGAAGGACCAATACCAGATTGCGTTCGGGAACGACGCCGACTCGGACCGCCACGGGATCGTGACGCCGACGTCCGGCTTGATGAATCCGAACCACTATCTGGCCGTCGCGATCGATTACCTGTTTTCGCACCGGCCGAACTGGAAGCCCGACGCGGCGGTGGGGAAGACGCTGGTCAGCAGCTCGGTGATCGACCGTGTCGCGGCGTCGCTGGGCCGGAAGCTCCTGGAGGTTCCGGTCGGCTTCAAATGGTTCGTGAAGGGCCTGCTGGACGGCTCCTTGGGATTCGGGGGCGAGGAAAGCGCGGGCGCGAGTTTCCTCCGCCGGGATGGGAGCGTGTGGACGACGGACAAGGACGGCCTGATCCTCGACCTCCTGGCCGCCGAGATCACGGCGGCGACGGGCAAGGATCCGGGAGCGCGGTTTCGGGAGCTGGAAGCGACCTTCGGGACGCCGTACTATTCGCGGATCGACGCGGCGGCAACGCCCGCGCAGAAGGCCGCGCTCGGCAAGCTGTCGCCCGACGCGGTCAAGGCCGAGACCCTGGCCGGAGACCCGATCACGGCGCGGCTGACGCAGGCTCCCGGCAACGGGGCCGCGATCGGCGGACTCAAGGTCACCACGAAGAACGGCTGGTTCGCCGCCCGGCCCTCCGGGACGGAGGACGTCTACAAGATCTACGCCGAGAGCCTCCAGAGTGCCGAACACCTGACGCGCCTCATCGAGGAAGCCAAGGAGATTGTGAACCGTGCGCTAGATCCTGCCGGCAATCGGTGACAGGGGCGGTTGCGGCGGATATAATTCCGCTCCAGACCCATGGGCACCGTGCAGCTGGCGTTCCTCTGGCACTTTCACCAACCCTGCTACGTCGATCTTCCCACGGGCAAGATGCTCATGCCGTGGGTCCGTCTCCACGGGTTGAAGGATTACACCGGCTTGGCCGCCCTCCTGGAGGAATTCCCCAAGATCCGGTGCACCACGAATTTCAGCCCCGTCCTGCTCGACCAGATCCAGGCCTACATCAACGGCAAGACGGACACGATGTTCGACCTGTCGATGATTCCGGCCGCGGAGCTGAACGAGGACCAGAAGGAACAAATCCTCGCGAAATTCTTCTGGGCCCATCCGGATAGCGTCATCGGGCAGTACCTCCGCTACCGGCAGCTCCTGGAACTGCACCGGGCCAGCCAGACGTTCCGCGAGCAGGACTACCGCGACCTGCAGGTTCTGGCGAACATCGCGTGGATCCATCCGCTTTCCACGGTCGCCGAAAGCATGCGCGCCAAGGGGCGCGGGTACACCGAAGAGGACAAGATCGCCCTGGCGACGGACCTGCGCGCGGCGATGGCGGCCATCCTGCCCCGCTGGAGGGCCTTGTCGGACCGCGTGGAGCTCAGCGTCAGCCCGTACTATCATCCCATCGTCCCGCTGCTCTGCGATTTCGCGAGCGCCCGGGAGGCCATCCCGGACCTGCCGCTTCCGGACGCGCCGAACTTCCGCGAAGAGGCCGGGGTCCAGGTCCGCCGAGCCCTGGAAGCGGGGGAGAAGTATTTCGGCCGCCGGCCGCGCGGCATGTGGCCGTCGGAAGGTTCGGTGAGCGCGGAGGCCTGCGCCCTCTTCCACGAGGCGGGGGCGGAATGGGTCGCGACCGACGAGGCGATCTGCGGCTCCGCCGGCGCCCGGATGGTCCGCGGCCTCAAGGTCGCCTTCCGCGACACGGCGCTGTCGAACCTTCTGGGATTCACCTACAAGATGATGGACCCGGTCGACGCCGCCCGGGATTTCATCAAGCGGCTGGAGGGCCGCGACGGCCCGGTGCCGGTCTGTCTCGACGGGGAGAATCCCTGGGAGCACTATCCGGACGGCGGCGTGGGCTTCCTTCGCGCCCTCTTTCGCGAGCTGTCGGATCATCCGACGATCCGCACGGTCACGATGAGCGAACTGCCCTCGAACGGCACGATCGACCGGATCTTTGCCGGATCGTGGATCAACCGGAATTTCGGCATCTGGATCGGGCATCCGGAGGACCGGCGAGGCTGGGAGCTCCTGGGGCGCGCGTATCGGGACGTCCGAGGGTCGACGAGCGAGCTGGCCTGGGAATGCCTGCGCGCCGCGGAAGGCAGCGACTGGTACTGGTGGTTCGGGGACGACTTCACCAGCGCCCAGGACGCGGAGTTCGACGCCCTTTTCCGCCGACACCTGGTGAATCTCTACAAGGCGCTCGGCAAGCCGACGCCGGACGACCTGCTTCGTCCGATCAAGCAGATCCGCCGCGAGGTGGTGCTGAAGGAGCCGAGCGCCCTGCTGCACGTCAAGATGGACGGTCGGGTGACCGACTTCTTCGAATGGATCTCCGCCGGCCATTACGACATGTCCCGGGAGTACAGCGCGCTGGCGGGCGAGTCCTCCTTTCTCAGCGATGTCTACTACGGGTTCGACTCCGAGCACCTGCTGGTTCGGTTGGACTTCCGCAAGGGGGTGGACGGTGCGCGGATGCTGGCGACCGGCGAGCTGTCGGTCGTGGTGACCCGTCCCCGCCAGATCTCCATGGTCCTCACCGGCACGGTGGATCAGATTTTCGAGGGGGCGGTGTCGTTCAAGGACCTGGGGCTGAGCTCCGGGGAGAACGTGGAATTCTTCATCGAATTCGAACGCACCGCCGGCGCTCCCGTGCGCCTGCCCACGCTGACCCCGTTGACCTTTAGGGTCCCGTCGCGCGACTTCGATGGTATAAATTGGCAAGTATGAGAGCGGGGGACGCATGCCAGAACTGAGACGGGACCCGGTGGCCGGCCGCTGGGTGATCATCGCGTCCGAACGAGCCCGCCGGCCGGACGACTACGGGCAGGAGCCGGTGCTCCTCCCCCGGAACCTGCCCTGCGCCTTCTGTGCGGGGAACGAGTCGATGACTCCCCAGGACATCATCGCCCTGCGGACCGACGGTCGCTGGAAGGCCCGCGTCGTCGCCAACAAATTCCCCGCGCTGATGGTCGAAGGGGGCCTGGCGAAGCGCGGCGAAGGGATGTACGACTTGATGAACGGCGTCGGCGCCCACGAGGTCGTCATCGAAACGCCGCGCCACGAGGTGTCGATCACCGGGCTGTCCGATGCCGAGGTGCGCGACGTGCTGTGGCTGTACAAGCACCGGCTCCTGGACCTGCGCAACGACTACCGGCTCGTGTACGCCCTCGTGTTCAAGAACGTGAAGGACAAGGCCGGCGCGTCGATGGAGCATACCCACTCGCAACTGATCGCGACGCCGATCGTGCCCCTGCAGGTGGATCAGGAGATCCGCCGCTGCGCCGAGTATTTCGAGTATCGCGACCGCTGCCTGCTCTGCGACATGGCCATGCAAGAGATGGCGAGCGGCGCCCGGATGGTGATGGACACGCCCAATTTCATCGCGTTTGAGCCGTTCGCCGCGAGGTTCCCCTTCGAAACCCACGTGATGCCGAAGCGGCACATGTCCCACTTCGAGGCGACCGACGACGCGATCCTCCTGGAGCTCGCCCGGTGCCTGCGGAGTTCGATCGCGAAGATCGAGTCGGCCCTGAACCACCCTCCCTACAACTACCTGATCCATACGAGCCCTCTCAACGCGGGGCCGCTGGATCACTACCACTGGCATTTCGAGATCATCCCTCGCATCACCCGCGTGGCCGGCTTCGAATGGGGCTCGGGGTTCTACATAAATACGGTGCCTCCGGAACAGGCCGCCTCCTTCCTTCGGGATATCCGCGTCTAGGCGCCGGTCCCCGGGGTATGATGAAAGACCAAAATGAAGGTCGCGTTCATCACCTCCGAGGTCGTGCCGTTCTCCAAGACCGGGGGCCTCGCGGATGTCGTTGGCGCGCTCCCCGCCGCGTTGGAGCGGCTGGGCGTCGACGTCAAGGTCATTTCGCCGCTCTATTCCTGCGTGCGCCGCCACCCCTTGGAGCAGCTTCCGAACCTGGTGACGGTGCCGCTGGGAGGGGGGCGCAACGCGTGGGGAGCCGTGCGGAAATCGGGCCGCTTCCACTTCCTGGAGCACGATTCCTTCTACGGTCGCTCGGGCCTCTACGGCAACGGAACGGGGGACTACGGGGATAATCCGGCGCGCTTCGTCTTCCTGATGCGCGGGGCCCTCGAGTATCTCTCGCAGCTCGGGAAACCCCCGGACATCATCCACGTCCACGACTGGCAGACCGCCCTCGTGCCGCTTTACCTGAAGACGATGTACTGCGATCGCTTCCCGAACACCCGCTCCGTGCTGACGATCCACAACCTCGCGTACCAGGGGCGCTTCTGGAAAGGCGAATTGCCGACCACCGGCTTCGGCTGGCATCGGTTCACCTACCGGGATCTCGAGCACTACGACGACGTCAATTTCCTGAAGGGCGGCCTGATCCATGCCGACGCCCTCACGACGGTCAGTCCGACCTATGCCCATGAGATCCAGCGCAGCGAGTATGGCTACGGCCTCGACGGCGTGATCCGGACCAGGGCGGGGAACCTGCGCGGCATCCTGAACGGCGTCGACGTCGGCGAGTGGAACGCCGAAACGGATCCGTACCTGCCCGCGTGCTTTTCCGCGGCGTCCCTGGAGGGGAAGGCGCGCTGCAAGGCGTCGTTGCAGCAGCGCTACGGCCTCCCCCAGCGGCCGGAGGTGCCGCTCTTCTGCCTGGTCGGCCGGCTGGCGGATGAGGGGTTTTGACGCCCTCGTTCCCACGCTCCGCGTGGGAACGAGCGTCCCGACGCTCGGCGTCGCGGAAGCGGTTGAGGTGTTGAAGAGAATACCTGGCACCCTCGCGCGCCAACTGTTGGAGACGGCTCTGATGGATGGTGACGCCCATTCCATGGTCGAGTCCGATGGCGCGAACGGCACCCAGTTTCTCGCATACGTTAAGGAAGTTTGCCGGCGTCGGCCGTCCAATGGCCTGACGTA
>Ga0209579_10003058_pt1 | contig 12385 bp, 11 predicted proteins | sample Coa_R1_2_FD_187152 | JGI IMG/M metagenome (GOLD analysis project Ga0209579, IMG submission 187152) | Surface soil microbial communities from Centralia Pennsylvania, which are recovering from an underground coalmine fire - Coalmine... | ecosystem: Environmental > Terrestrial > Soil >... | reverse complement strand
GGGTTCGCTGGAGGTGTTGTTCGAGCATTCGGGAGATGTCTTCCATGGCGGCGTTGGTGGCGGAGATCGAATCGGCGGTGATGGTGACGCCGCTTGAGATGCTGCCAGATGCCGGCGCGGGACGAATTTTCATCGCGGGCAACGGTCCGTGGGGAGCGGTCATGACGTAAACCTCGACGGTGCGCTTTTCGCGGGCGATCGCGATGTGGAAACGAGCTCGGATGGCTTGCTCGATTCGATGGTCGATGGCGGCATCGTCTTCGGGTCCGGGCGTGACCAGCGCGAAATCGTAGCGTTGTTTCGTGTCGACGACGACAGGTATAACGACAGGCATGACGACAGGCATAACGACGCGGCTCGGGGTGACCTTGTTGAGCCGGGCGATCATTTGTTGCAGCGTGTAGCCGCGCGCGGTGAAGGAATTGGGCTGGGTCGCTCCCGAGGCAGGCTCGCCCTTGAAAGTCGACGGCGAGATCTGAACTTCGGACGTTTGCGCGAAGGCTGCGGCCGCGAGAAGAACGAGATACGAACGCATTTCTTCCTCCAGAATATCTCGCCTACAATAGAGGATTCATGGCGAAAAAGCGCATTGGAATTCTTACGGGGGGCGGCGACGTCCCCGGGCTCAATTCAGTGATCAAAGGGGTGGTCTACCGCGGAACGGAGAACGATTGCGAAGTCATCGGAATTCGCCGCGGATGGGAGGGATTGACGCATCTGAATCTGGAAGATCCCAAGAGCCGGGAGCGTTACGTGCTGCCGTTGTCGCGAGATAACACGCGGACGATCGACCGGTATGGCGGAACGATTCTGCATTCGACACGGACAAATCCTTCGAAGATGAAGGCGCTGCCGGATTTCTTGAAGAACGCCGGGCTTCCGGAAAAAGACGGGCGATGGGACGTCAGCTCGCAGGTGCTGAAGAATCTCGAAAAATTAGGCATCGATTATCTGATCGCGATTGGCGGCGACGACACGCTGAGCTACGCGGCGCGGCTGCACCAGCTTGGCATGCGGGTGATCGCGATTCCGAAGACGATGGACAATGACGTCCGGAATACCGAGTACTGCATCGGATTTTCGACGGCGATCACGCGGGCGACGGCGTCGATCGGGCGGCAGCGCACTACGGTCGGGTCGCATGAACGCATCGGGATCTTCCGGATATTTGGACGGGATGCCGGATTCACGGCGTTGTACACGGCGTACGTAACTTCGACGCGATGCTGCATTCCGGAGTATCCGGTGAAGCTCGAAAAACTGATCGAGACGCTGCTGCGCGAGAAGGCAGCCACGCCGAGCAATTACGTGCTGCTGGTGATTTCGGAAGGCGCGCGCTGGGAAGGCTACGAAGTGCAGGAATACGGCGACGCGGATGCCTTCGGGCATCGCAAGAAAATGAGCGTCGGCGAGGCGCTGGCGGATCAGATTCGCAAGTTTACGACGGAGGAGAGCATCGTCAGCGATCTGACGTACGACCTGCGGAGCGGCGAACCCGATTTCGTCGACAAGATGGTGGCGACGACGTTCGGCAACATGGCGCTGGAATCGGTCCTGAAGGGGCAGAGCGGGCAGATGGCGGCGCTGCTGAACGGGTGCTACACGATGGTCGCGATTCCGGATCCAAAGCTGGGGCCGCGGAAAGTGGATATCCCGACGATGTACAACACGGAGCGCTTCCGGCCGAGTTATTCGAACAAACTGGGCATGCCGATCTTCCTGGAACGGGCTTGAAGTTCCTGGACCGGATTCTCGGACGGGGTCCGGAGCCGCCAGCGGCGGCGGATACACGATTCATTCGCCAGTACTTCAACCGCGCGGCCGCGGATGAAGAGCACTTTCCTTCGACCATCGATCCGCGAATTTTTCATGTGAAGCTGGTGCTGTCGCACCTGGGCGATCTGGCCGGGAAACGCGTCGCGGATGTGGGCTGCGGAAAGGGGCGGTTCGCGCGCATCGTCGCGGAGCGGAATCCGGCGGCTTCGGTGATTGCGCTGGATCTGGCGGAGGCGATGCTCGCGCACGTCGCGGCTGGGATTCATCGATGCGCGGCGACCATGACGGCTCTGCCGCTGGCGACTGCGTCGTGCGACGGAGCGTATGCGACGGAATCGCTGGAGCACGCGGTGGACATAGCGGGCGCGGTCGCGGAGCTGTGCAGGATCGTGAAGCCGGGCGGCCGGATCGTCATTATCGATAAGAATAAAGAGGCTTGGGGAAGGCTGGATACTCCGGAGTGGGAGCGCTGGTTCGGGCGGAGGGAACTCGAGCGGTTGCTGGAGCGGGACTGCGTCGAGGTTAGCAGCCGGCCGATTTCTTATTGGGAAGACGTCGAACCAGATGGTCTGTTTTTGGCTTGGACGGCGACTAAGGGCGATTGAATGGTCCCGCAATCGCGGCTAGGGAGCATGTTTGCCCCGCTTTGAAGGTAGTCACGAACTAGTGGTATTGGTCAGCGAAGATGTGCATGCATGTCCAGGAGATGTTCGGGAAGCACTGATGCTCATAGACACGCGACCACCCGCTCGCTGGCGCTCGCGGCTCCGTGTGGGTGCCGCGTCGATGCTGGCGTTGGCGGCTACGGGGCGGCCATAGGTATCTATCGCTGACGCGGGTGCACAGTTCCGGGGCATCAAACGAACTGGTAAGGTACGGGGATGTCTATCGGTTCACAGTCTCGCTTTCGGCTCGCGGCGCTTCCAACGCCGCTGCAAGAGTTAGTCAACCTGCGCACGGCGCTCGGCGGCGCTGAGGCTTGCCCGTGCATTCTGATGAAGCGCGACGATCTCACCGGATTGGCGCTCGGCGGAAACAAGGCGCGGAAGTTGGAATTCCTGGTGGGGGATGCGATCTCGCAGGCCGCCACGGTTCTGGTTACCTCGGGGGCGGTCCAATCGAATCACGCCCGGATGACGGCGTCGGCGGCTCGCGCTGCTGGAATGAAAGCGGCTTTGGTGCTCACCAGCGACCATGAGCATCCGCCAGTTCAGGGCAACCTCTTACTCGACAAATTACTCGGCGCGGAGATCCATTTCATTCCGGCGAACACGGACCCGCGCCTTGCGACCGGCGATCAGGAAGCGATCAAAATCGCTCAGGTGGTGGAGGATCTGAGGCAACGTGGAGAACGGCCTTATTTAATTCCGGTCGGCGGATCGAGCTCCGTGGGGGCACTGGGTTATGTGGCGGGAACTCTCGAACTGGTGAGCCAGCTCTTCGATATGAGGAAAGCGCCCAACCGGCTGTACTACGCGAACGGATCGCGCGGGACTCAGGCCGGGTTGGTGCTGGGAGCAAAGCTGCACGGCGCGCCCTACAAGATTCACGGAATCGCCGTGAGCGGCGGCGAGCCTGAAAAGACCGGGCGAGCGCTTCGCATCGCGAACGGCGCAGCGGAACTGCTCGGGGTCGCGGATCGAGTCAGCGCCGAAGACTTTCTGAATGACGAGAGCTACATCGGCCCGGGATATGGCATCGCAACGCCAGAGTGCCTGGAAGCAATCCATCTGCTCGCGAGGGCCGAAGGAATCCTGCTGGATCCGGTTTACACCGGCAAAGCAATGGCCGGGATGATCGATCACATACGGCGCGGAGTTATAGCTCCTGACTCCACGATCATCTTTCTGCACACCGGCGGGGCGCCCGCGTTGTTCGCACACGCGGATCGTCTTTTCTGAGGTGGTGTTTGAAGTTCTGGTACCAAGGTTTGAGGGAATTGGGAGTGCGGTGCTATTCGGGTGGGGCTAGGGCGGACTTAGAATCGGGGAGATGCCATCCGGGAAGATTGATTGGAAGTCGCTGCTTGCGCGTAATTCTAAGAAAGAATCGGGATTTCAGCGGGTTCCGGCGGGCGGGACGGTTTCGGGCCTCGTGGTTTCGGTTGGAGTGATTGGCGGCGGCGGGATTCCGGATAGCGTCTTGAATTTTGTGCGGGGGCTGGGCGGGATGGCGGAGGCTGCGTATCGGTTGAGTCACGATGAGTTCTCGCTGGTCTGGAGCGGGGAACGAGGCGCGGCGGCGCAGCAAAGGCTGGCCCGGATTTCGCAAGAGCTGTGGGATTTTCAGCTTGGGTCGCTCGGAGATCTGGCGATCTTGTTCAGTTGGGGCGGGGTCGAGGTAGAGAAAGAACCGCTGGAAGAGGCACTGGCGCTGGCGTCGATGCGTATGCAGGAGACGCGGCGCGGGCGAATGGCTCTGATGACCAGGGAGTTCAGGGCTGCTTCAGCGTATCCGGCTGCGCTTCCTTCTTAGGAAGATGCAGCAGGCGGCGGAAGGCGTTGCCGATTTTCTTGCCGTGAGAATCGGTCTTGGGCGCGGCTTCGGCGGTGGCGACGGGCTGCGTTGCAGGAGCGGGCTCTTCTTTTGCCACCGGCGGCTCAACCGGAGCGGCTTCTAATTTTTCAGGTTTGGGAGTCTCGACGGCCTTCGCCTCAGGCTGTGGAATGGGCTGCTCTTCGACGGCCAGCGCGGGGTCAACGATGATGATCTTTTCCGTCGTGCGGCCGGAACTGCGCCGGTTCTTGGGCGCGCGAGTTCCGGGCGGGGGCGGTGGCGGGACTTCCGCGGTGAGAGACGTATTGGCGGGCGGCGCGACCGCGGGAGCGGGTTCCGGATCGGCAGCCGGAGCCGGCGCGGGTTGGTCGGGGACCGTTACCGGTAAAATCGCGGACGGCGTGGGACGAAGCATTCGGTAGCCCGCAACGCCGGCGAACAGGATCGCCAGGAGGATCGCTCCCATTCGAACGCCTCTAAGGATGTCAGAGCGCACGTGAATCTTCCTCTACTGGAAAGATCGGCTCGGCGAACGGCTATTTCCAGCCCTTAGGGCTTAGTATTTTGTCTTACGACGGCGGCTAAGAGAGTTGCTGTATGCCGGTGGCGTTGGCCTGTGGGAAACGGGACGTTCCACCGCTTCCTTGCGGTCGCGGTTCGGTGTCGACGCTGAGGGGAACAGGCCAGTTAGTCCTCGAAGGCGGGTGCGAAGGCTTCTTCGCCTCGGGGGCGCAACTCTCGATTTCGCATCAGGATGCGGGCGCAGGTGTTCCAACGTAAGAGGGCGTCGTCGTTGCCGGAGGGGCGGAGGGTTTCGGCGTGTTCGTAGTGCTGCATGGCTTCGCGAAGGGACTCGTAAGCGGTGAATCCGGCGCCAGGCGAGCCTTGGCGGAGCAAGGAATCGGCCCATCGCTCGCAAATGATGCCGGCGTAATAGGCGCGTTCGTATTCTCCGCTGAGGCGCGGAAGCACTTCGCGGGCGGTGGTGATGGCGACGCCTTTGCCGAATTGGTCGGTGAGGCTTAAGAGGAGCATGACCAGGGCGGGCTGATGCCCGGGTTCGACGCGGAGGATGTCGAGGCAGATGCTCTCGGCTTGCCACGGTTCGCTGAGAAGACGATAGCGTTCGACTTTGGAGAGAGCTTCGGGGATGGCCTCGCGCGAGATGGGTTTCAGGTCGAACATGCGACCAATATACATCGATGTGCAAGCCGGCCGTGAAAACTTGTGACACGTCGAGAAAGAAAAGGTGGCACGTCGGGAAAAAAAAGGGGACAGACCGCTCTGTCCACGGCTGATGGGGTGGTTTGAAATGATTTGCTAGTGGCGGGGACAGAGTGGTCAGTCCCCTTTTTTTACGGGTGGTCAGTCTCCTTTTTTTCGTTTGAAGAGGAGGCGGAGGGGGTCGTAGAATTCGTCGACGACGCGCTCTTTTAGAGGGATGATGGCGTTGTCGGTGATCTTGATTTCTTCGGGGCAGACTTTGGTGCAACATTTCGTGATGTTGCAGTAGCCGATGCCGCAGCTATCGCGCAGGTCGGCCAGGCGATCGGCGGTGTCGAGCGGGTTCATTTCCAATGCGGCGGTGTAGACCAGGAATCTTGGACCGATGAACTTTTCGTGCAGATCGTGCTCGCGCAGGACGTGGCAGACGTCCTGGCAGAGATAGCATTCGATGCACTTGCGGAATTCCTGGACACGGTCGACGTCGGCCTGGGCCATGCGCCAGGTTCCGTCGGCGGCATCCGGCTTGCGCGGTTTGAATTTCTGGATCTTTTCCTTGACGCGGTAGTTCCAGGAAACGTCGGTGACCAGATCCTTGATGCGGGGGAAGGTGTGCATCGGCTCGACCGTTACCGGCTGATCGAGCGGGATCTGGCTCAGGCGCGTCATGCACATCAAGCGCGGGCTGCCATTGATTTCGGCCGAGCATGATCCGCACTTGCCGGCCTTGCAATTCCAGCGGACGGCGAGGTCGTTCGCTTGCGTGGCCTGGATGCGATGCACCACGTCGAGCACCACCATGCCGGCTTCGACTTCGGTTTTGTAGTCGACGAATTTCCCTTGCTGAGAATCGCCGCGCCAGATTCGAAAGGTGGCCGTCGCCATTTACTTATTTTCCTCGATGACCTGCTTCAGTTCCTCGGGCATTTCCTTGACGGGGACTTCCTCGACGCGCGGGGTTCCGTCGGCTGACTTGGTAATGGTGAGATTCAATCCGCCCCAGCGGTCGCTCTTGTCGGGATAATCGTCGCGGAAGTGCGCGCCGCGGCTTTCCTGGCGCGTCAGGGCGGCGCGGGCCAGAACCTCAGACACCGTGAGCAGATGTCTTAAATCCAATGCCGTATGCCATCCGTTGTTGTATTCGCGATTCCCGGTGACACCGGCTTTGGCGGCGCGAGCTTTCAGAGCTTCGATCACGTCGAGCGCGCGCTCCATCTCTTCCTGAGTGCGAACGATGCCGACCAGGTCCTGCATGCGCTCCTGTAATTCGTGTTGCACGGCGTAGGGATTTTCTCCGGACGCGCCGCGATCGAAGGGTGCGAGGGCTTCGCGAGCGGCGTCGTCCACCTGAGCCTTATTGATCTGGCCGGCGCCGTGATCCTTCGCGAATTTGGCCGCGAATTCGCCGGCGCGCTTGCCGAAGACGAGAAGATCGGAGAGCGAGTTACCGCCCAGGCGGTTGGCTCCGTGAAGTCCCGCGGCGGATTCGCCGGCGGCGAAGAGGCCGGGCACCGTCGACATCTGGGATTCGGCGTCGACCTGAACTCCGCCCATCATGTAATGCATGGTGGGGCCGATTTCCATAGCCTCCGCGGTGATGTCGACGTCGGCGAGCTGCTTGAACTGGTGATACATGCTCGGCAGCTTTTTCTTGATGTGTTCGGCGGAGTTGGGGATGCGCGCTTTGATCCAGGCGATGTCGAGAAAGACGCCGCCGTGCGGGCTGCCGCGGCCTTCCTTCACTTCGCGGCGGATGCAGCGGGCCACGTGGTCGCGGGTCAGCAATTCCGGCGGACGGCGGGCGCTCTTGTCGCCTTGCGTATAGCGCCAGCCTTCGTCTTCGTTGTCGGCGGTCTGGGTTTTGTAGTTCGCCGGAATATCGTCGAACATGAAGCGCTTGCCTTCTTTATTGCGCAGTACGCCGCCTTCGCCGCGAACGCCTTCGGTAACCAGAATGCCGCGGACGCTGGGCGGCCAGACCATTCCGGTCGGATGGAATTGCACAAATTCCATGTCGAGCAGCGCGGCGCCGGCGTGATAGGCGAGCGAATGGCCGTCGCCGGTATATTCCCAACTGTTGCTGGTGATCTGATAGGCGCGGCCGATGCCGCCGGTGGCCAGAATTACGGCCTTGGAATGAAAGAGTTTGAACCGGCCGCGCTCGCGATCGTAGGCGAGAGCGCCGACACAGCGGTCGCCATCCTTCAACAGCGTGAGAATCGTGGTTTCCATGTGGAAATCGATTCCATGATGGATGCCGTGATCCTGCAAGGTGCGGATCATTTCGAGGCCGGTGCGGTCGCCGACATGCGCCAGACGCGGATAGCGATGGCCGCCGAAGTTGCGCTGCAGAATGCGGCCGTCCTTGGTGCGATCGAACATGGCGCCCCAGGCTTCCAGTTCGCGGACGCGCGCGGGCGCTTCTTTCGCGTGCAGCTCCGCCATGCGCCAGTTGTTCAGATATTGTCCGCCGCGCATGGTGTCGGCGAAATGGACGCGCCAGCTATCGCGATCGTCGACGTTCGCCATGGCCGCGGCGACGCCGCCCTCCGCCATCACGGTGTGGGCCTTTCCCAGCAGCGATTTTGAGAGAACGCCTACTTTTACGCCGGCCGCGGAGGCTTCGATCGCCGCGCGCAGGCCAGCGCCGCCGGCGCCGACGACCAGGACGTCGAACTCGAGTGTCTGATAGTCCGCCACGCTACAGGATCCTCCAGTCGGACCAGATTCCCATGGAGCACAATCGCACGTAAACGTCGGTGAATCCGACCCAGAAGAGGCTCATCCAGGCCCATAGCATGTGTTTCCGGTTCAGGCAGGAAACGCAGTCGTAAGCGTTCTTGCGCGCGGGCGATTTGGACATTTCATCGATGCGTCCGCCGACCAGATGGCGGAGGGAATGGCAGCCGAGCGTGTAGCAGCCAAGCAGAATCGGATTGACGATCATCACCAGCGTGCCGACGCCGATGCCGAACACTTTTTGACCGTTCGGCCCGTCGAACCACATGGCGCGATAAGCGTCGATGGCGAGGATCACAATGAAGACCAGCGCCAGATACAGAAAATAGCGGTGGATATTTTGAATGATCAGCGGGAAGGATTTCTCGCCCCAGTAGGACTTGCGCGGCTCGCCGACGGTGCAGGAAGGGGGGTCGGCCCAGAAGGCTTTGTAATAGGCGCCGCGATAGTAGTAGCAGGTGAAGCGAAATCCGCCGGGCGCCCAGAGGATCAGCATCGCGGCGGAGAAGGGAAGAAACGCCGGCCACCAGCCCGGCTTTTCGGTCATCAGCAGGGGCGAGTAAAAGGGCGAAAGATAGGGGCCGAAGGTGTAGTGCGCGCCTTGCAACGCGGCCCAGGTGGAATAGACGATGAAGGTGGAGAAGCCGAGGAAGACGAGCAGCGGCTCGACCCACCAATTGTCTTTTCTGGAAGTCCGGCCAAAGCCGGGGCCCGCAGTTTTCCCGAAGCCGCCGTTGCGCAGCGGGACATCAATGGATGACATGTGAGGAAACTCCAACCGATTCGTGCAGCATTTCAGAATAACGTTTGTCAGGCTTGGGTTTCAACCGGATTATGTGGGGCGGGCTGGCAGAGGCCGTGGGGGACAGATCCGGACCCGCTCGCTCTCGCTCGCGGTTCTGTGCCGGCCTGTGCGACAGCAAGCGGGCGTGGACGTTGTCGCCTTGGCACACATGCGATCATGAAATTGATGGAGAAGTTAAAAGAAATCATCACGAGGCGCAGGGCGTTGATTATCACGCCGTTTGCATTCGCCGGCCTGGTCGCGGTTTCTTCGCGCAAGGGCGGTTCGGGGGAAAAGGTCAGCGCCGATTCGGATGTGATCATCGTGCCGTTCAGCGACACCGGCGTGAAGCAGGCTGCGGTGCGGATGAAGCGGGTTGTAAAATCGGACGCCGAGTGGCGGAAAATGCTCACGGCCGAGCAGTTTTACGTTACGCGGAAGGAGAACACGGACACTCCGTTCACGGGCACGTATTACCGGATGCACGATCACGGGCTGTTCCGGTGCGTATGCTGCGGGACGGCGCTGTTTCTTTCGGAAACGAAGTTCGATTCGGGGACGGGATGGCCGAGTTTCTGGGCTCCGGCGGCGGAGGAGAACGTCCGGAAGCGGCACGATACCAGCATGTTCATGGAGCGGGTTGCGGTCGAGTGCACGTTATGCGGTGGGCACCTCGGGCATGTGTTCGACGATGGGCCCGCGCCCACGAATCTGCGCTACTGCATCAATGAATCGTCGCTGCGGTTCGTGCGCGGATAAGCCGGCGCGGGCGCTCCGGCACTCATCGGGACGATCAGTAGTGAGTCGTCACCGGGGAATATTTTTCCAGTAATTCCAGAAGAAGGTTCGCGCGAATCGGTTTGGAGATGTAATCGTCCATGCCGCGTTCCAGGCAGCGCTCCCGGTCGCCGGTCATGGCATGGGCGGTCATGGCGATGATGGGGATGTGGCGGCCAGTGCCCTTTTCGCGGTTGCGAATTTCGGCGGTGGCTTCGAAGCCGTCCATCTCCGGCATCTGCACGTCCATCATGACGACGTCGAATTCGGACCGTTCGAGCGCGGCGAGCGCCTCCAGGCCATTTCCCGCCAGTTCCACGCGATGGCCGGCCTTTTCCAGAATCCGCATAGCCAGGCGCTGGTTCACGGCGTTATCCTCGGTCAAGAGTACGTGGAGTTTGGGGCCGGTGGCGGCCGGGGACGGCGCGGGCGCCGGGACCATGGCAGTATCCGGGGATTGGGACGCTTCGCGTTTCCGCGCGCGGACGGTCAAGATCGCGGAACGCAGGTCGTCGCGGGCGACCGGCTTGACCAGCGCGACGTCGATGCCGGATTCGCGGTAGCGCAGCGGGTCGCCCGGCCGGTCGCCGGAAGTCAGCATCAGGATGACCGCCCGTGAGAGCGCGGGCCACTCCCTGAGCTGCGCGGCAAAATTGAAGCCGTCCATTTCGGGCATGTGGGCGTCGGTGAGAATCAATTCGAGCGGATCGCCTTCCCGCTGGGCACGCTCCAGAACTTCCAGGGCCTGGCGCGCACCGGGCACCACGGACGGAAGCATGCCCCAGCGCTTCACGGTCTCGGCGAGCACGTGACGGTTGGTGGCGTTATCGTCGACGATCAGCACACGGGTTCCGTGAAGGGAGGTATCGTCCGCGGCGGGATCGATGGACGCGTCCCGGACAGACTCCGTCGCGACGCTCAGCTTCGCGGTGAAATGGAAACAGCTTCCCCGGTCGGGCTGGCTCTCCACCCAGATATCGCCGTGCATCATCTTCACCAGGCGGGTGGAAATGGTGAGGCCGAGACCGGTGCCGCCGAACTTGCGCGTGGTGGAGCCGTCGGCTTGAGAGAACGCTTCGAAGATGACCGCCTGTTTCTCGAGAGGAATTCCGATTCCGGTATCACAGACTTTGAAGTGCAGTTCGAGATCGTCGCGGTTCCGGCTCTTGACGCTGGCGCTGAGGACCACTTCTCCGGCTTCGGTGAATTTAACGGCGTTGCCCACCAGGTTGGTGACGATCTGGCGGATGCGGACAGGGTCGCCGACGACGCAATCGGGGACCTCGGGATCGATGTCGCAAATCAGTTCGAGCCCTTTGTTGTGGGCCCGCAACGCCAGCACCTTCATGGTGGATTCAAGCGTGGAGTGCAAATCGAACGGAACCGGATCGAGGTCCAGCTTGCCGGCCTCGATCTTGGAGAAGTCGAGGATGTCGTTGATGACGATCAGAAGGGCGTCGGCGGAGATTTTCACGGCATCCAGGCATTCACGCTGCGAGGCGGAGATTTCGGTATCGAGCACCAGCTCGGTCATGCCCATGATCCCGTTCATGGGGGTGCGGATCTCATGGCTCATGTTGGCGAGAAATTCGCTTTTGGCTTTGTTGGCGGCCTCGGCCTTGTCGCGCGCGACCACCAGCTCGGCGGTGCGCGCGGCCACCTGCTGCTCCAGGCGGTCGCGATTCGATTCCATGGCCGCGAGCATTTCGTTGAAGGTGTCGGTAAGCTGGCCGAGGTCGTCATCGGAGGTCTTCACGGCGCGGACCGAATAGTTTTTCTTGGTGGAGACGATGGTGGCGGTGCGGGCAATGTGGGCGATCGGTTCGGTGATGACGCGTTGTAAGCGGGAGGCGAGAATCAGAGCCAGCACGAAGGTTCCCATGATGATGGCGAGAACGATCCAGGCGAAGCTGCGCAGGCGGACCGTCAATTGCTCGAGATCCGATTCGATGTAAACCGTCCCGATGGTTTGCCGCTCAAGGCGGATGGAGTGAAGCAGCTTCAGGCGTCCGCCTTCGAACCAGGATCCGTCGGACCGGGTTGGCGGAACCACCGGAATTCCCGGATTTGGGTCGCGGACGAAGGAGGCGAACGGCAGACCGTCCGGCGTGCTGATCACGGCCATCACGATGTGACGCTTGGCTTTCAGCCCGGACAGGATTTCCACGGCGGTCTTGGTATCCCCAAAACTGAGGGCCGCGGTGCTGTTGGAGGCAAAGATCTCGGCTTGAATCGTCAGGTCATTCTGCATCTCCTTGCGGTATTCAAGCTGATCGTAGGCCAGGATCGCCGCGCAGGCGAACGTCAGCGCCGCGCCTACGATGAACATGATAATGAGCTGGAGTTTGCGTTTGACAGGAAGATTCCGGTAGCCGTGGAAACTCATGGCTTGTCGTCCTTGATGATTTTGGCCAGACTCAAGAGCTTGGAGCTGATGCGGAGGCGCGCGCGCTGCTCGGCGCACACGTTGATTTCCAGGCCCACTTTGCCGTCGTCCATTCTGAAACCGATCACGCCGCCCGCGGCGGCGAAATTGGCGGTCTCGCCCACGGTCAGAATGGAGGCAGATTTCAGGAGATCGAAGATCGC
>Ga0209579_10003057_pt1 | contig 12386 bp, 10 predicted proteins | sample Coa_R1_2_FD_187152 | JGI IMG/M metagenome (GOLD analysis project Ga0209579, IMG submission 187152) | Surface soil microbial communities from Centralia Pennsylvania, which are recovering from an underground coalmine fire - Coalmine... | ecosystem: Environmental > Terrestrial > Soil >... | reverse complement strand
GACGACCGACCGCGTCCTCCACGGCGAGAACCTGGTGCCGTTCCTACGCTCGGCGGCGAAACCCATCCAGGCCGTGCCGCTCGCCGAGGCCTACGACGACCTGGACGACGACGAGCTCGCGATCGCCTGCGCCTCTCACCAGGCCGAGCCCGCGCAGCTCGCGGCGGTCCGCAAGCTGCTTGCGCGCGCAGACGCCAGGGTGGACGACCTCGAGAACGGCCCCCAGGAAGGCCGGCCGGAGGGCAAGCTCGGCCACAACTGCTCCGGCAAGCATGCGGGCATGCTCGCGGCCTGTCGCGCGAACGGCTGGCCTTTCGCCGGCTACCACCTCCCCGACCATCCCTTGCAGCGCCGGATCGCCGAGCTGATCGGGCCCGCTGACACCGCGGTCGACGGCTGCGGGCTCCAGACGTACGGGCTCCCGCTCACGAAGGCGGCCGGCCTGCTCCAGCGGACGCCGAGGCGGGTCGCGGCAGCGATGCGTTCGCGGCCCGAGCTCGTCGGCCGGCTCGACGGAGCCGACGTCGCGCTGATGCTCGCGCGGCCCGGTTGGCTTGCGAAGGCGGGCGCCGAAGGGCTCGTATGCATCCTCTCCCCGGACGGTGTCGGCTACGCCTTCAAGGTCGAGGACGGGAACACACGCGCGCTCGGCGCGGCGATCGGAGCGGTGCTCGGGATCGGCGAGCTGGCACGGACGGAGCTGCGGAACAGCCTCGACGAGACGGTCGGCGCGATCGAGGCCGAGTAGCGGCGGCGTCGCTGCTCTGGGCCCTGAACGTAGTTATCGTCTGCCCGGCGTGAACCAGCCTGCCCGGAACTGGTGGACGCTTGCCGCCGTGTGCGGCGCGACGTTCATGCTGCTCGTCGACATCACGATCGTCCAGGTCGCGCTACCGCGCATCGAGCGCGACCTCCACGCGACCTTCACGCAGCTGCAGTGGGTGATCGACGCCTACGCGCTCACGCTCGCAGCGCTCGTTCTCACCGGAGGCTCCATTGCCGACTACTTCGGCCGGCGGAACGTCTTCGCCGTCGGCGTCTCGATCTTCACGCTCGCGTCGCTTCTCTGCGGGATCTCACAGAGCGGTGTTCAGCTCGATCTCGCGCGGGCGTTCCAGGGGATCGGCGGTGCGATCATGTTCGCCACTGCGCTCGCGCTGATCGCGCAGGACTTCGCGGGCCCCGCGCGCGCGACCGCGATCGCGCTCTGGAGCGCAACGGTTGGTAGCGCAGTCGCGATCGGCCCGGTGCTGGGCGGCGCGCTGACCGACGGGCTCGGCTGGCGCTGGGTGTTCTTCGTCAACCTGCCGATCGGGGTCGGGGTGCTGGCGATCGTCGCCGCGCACATGGTGAACGTCCGCGACCCGCACGCACTGCGCCTCGACTGGGCCGGGCTCGTCACCTTCTCCGGCTCGCTGTTCTTGCTCGTCTTCGCGCTGCTCCGCGGGAACGACGAGGGCTGGTCGAGTGCGCTGATCGTCTCGCTGCTCGTCGGCGCCGCCTTGCTGCTCGCCCTGTTCGTCGCCGCCGAGCTGCGACAAGAGCGGCCGATGTTCGACCTCTCGCTCTTCCACAACCGCGCGTTCGGCGGTGTTTCGATCGCCACGTTCGCGATCGGCGCCGGCATGTTCGCCGTGTTCCCGTACCTGACGCTGTACCTCCAGAACCTGCTCGGCCTCTCCCCGCTCCAAGGCGGCCTTCGGCTCCTTCCGTCGACGGTGCCGGTGTTCCTCGTGCCGCTCGTCGTTCGGAGGTTCGGCTCGCGCATCCCGCCCGGCGTCCTCCTCGGCCTGGGCCTGGCGATCACCGCGCTCGGACTGCTCTTGATGAGCAGGCTGCACTCGGACTCGCACTGGACGGCCCTCCTCCCGGGCCTGATCCTCGCCGGCGTCGGGATCGGCTTCGCGAATCCGTCGATCGCGCTGATCGCGCTCGCCGTCGTACCGCCGAACCGGAGCGGGATGGCGTCCGGGATCAGCAATACGTTCCGGATCGGCGGCCTCGCGTGCGGCGTCGCCGGGCTCGGCGCCGTGTTCCAGCACCAGGTGCAGTTGCGGCTCTCGGATTCGAGCCGAGCCGTCGTCGGTGCCCTGCTGGCCGGCGGCCCGAAGGCCGCGGCGGCACGGGTGCCTCCATCGAGGCGTCCGGAGTTCCTCACGACCGCGCACGCCGCGTTCGTCTCCGGAACGGTCCGGCTGCTGCTCGTGGGTGCCGTTCTCGTCGTAATCGGCTCTGTCACGTCCTTCGCGCTCGTCCGGACGCGTGACCTCCGCCACGGCCAGGCCGCGGCAGCGGCTCCCGCCACGCGCTGAGAACGGGCCCGTCGAGGGGTCGGAGTACAGTCAGAGACGGAGAAGCACGGTGACAGCTTGGGTGACGCAAGGCGGCTCGGTGGTTGGCGTGGCCGCCGTCTGCGCGGCGCTCGCGGGATCGGCGGCAGCATCTGCGCCGCCCGCGAAGCCGCTGCTCGTCGACGTCGCCCGCGGCGCGGTCGGGGGCCTCCAGCTCGGCCAGTCCTCCGAGAGGTACGTCCAGAAGCTCGGCCTGCCCGACTACAGCGGGGCGATCGAGACAGCGAACACGCGCGAGCTCTTCTGGACCCTCGGTCCGTCGCCCCGGAGCGGCTGGGCGGCCGTCACGCTGACGCCGTCCTCGGCTGCGAGCGTCTTCCGCTACGCCGGTCGCTTCACGACGCCGAATGGCGACATGCCCGGGACGCCGCTTGCCACCGTGCGCAAGCAATGGGGGCCGACCCGGAGCGTGCATTCGGTCGTCCGCAAGGGCAGGACCGTCGAGTACAACCTGGCGGTCGGTCGCGTCGTCTTCGCCTTCGACGCGAGGATGAGGCTGCAGGCGGTCGGCCTCGCGACCGCGAGCCTCGGCGGCAGCCTGTGCATCATCCCGAGCGTCTGCGTCGTTTCCACGCTCGGGCCCTAGTCTTTCGTCTCGGATCCAATTCCTTGCGCTTGGATCCAAAATCAGGTACATACCTAGTGGAATCACCATCACCTGGGGAACTTGGATCCCAGATCGAGTGCTTTGTCCACAAAGGAGAAACCTCATGAGCGTCGCCCAGCTCACCGAGCGCGAAGCCCCCCGCCACCTCAAGGTGAGCGGCGTCAGCCCGGCGCTCGGGCTCGAGCGCTGCGAAGACCCGGGTTGCGTTGTGCTCGCGGATGGGACGGCTTCCTCGTGCGGGCGGCTCGCCTGTCCGTCGTGCGGCTGCAGCGGCACGAACCTCTCGACGTTCCACCTCTCGCACCTGGCGCTCGGCAGCGCCCTCTCCTGCACCTGCGGCCATACCTTTTCCGATGCCGGCTGAAGCGCTCGAACGCACTTGGGCCTCGAGCCCGCGGTGGCAGGGCATCGAGCGGACGTACTCGGCCGACGAGGTACTTCGCCTGCGCGGCCGCTTCCTGCCGGAGCACACGATCGCGCGCCTGGGAGCCGAACGGCTGTGGGAGCTCCTCCACGGCGAGCACTACATCCGCGCGCTCGGCGCCGTTACCGGCGCACAGGCGGTGCAGATGGTGCGCGCCGGCCTCGATGCGATCTACCTCTCCGGCTGGCAGGTCGCGGCAGACGCGAACCTCGCCGGCCAAACGTACCCCGACCAGAGCCTCTACCCCGCAAACAGCGTCCCCTCCCTCGTCCGGCGCCTGAACAACGCGCTCCTGCGCGCGGACCAGGTCGACTGGGCCGAGGATCGAGACGAGACGTACTGGCTCGCGCCCATCGTCGCCGACGCGGAGGCCGGCTTCGGCGGACCGCTGAACGCGTTTGAGCTGATGAAGGCGATGATCGAGGCGGGCGCAGCCGGGGTGCACTACGAGGACCAGCTCGCGGCGGAGAAGAAGTGCGGACACCTCGGCGGCAAGGTGCTCGTGCCGACCTCGCAGTTCGTGCGCACGCTACTCGCGGCGCGGCTTGCGGCCGACGTGCTCGACGTGCCGACGGTGCTCGTCGCGCGCACGGATGCACTGAGCGCGACGCTCCTGACGACCGATGTCGACGACGCCGACGCTCCGTTCGTCACCGGTAAGCGGACGCCGGAGGGTTTCTTCCACGTTCGCGACGGGCTCGAGCCGGTGATAGCGCGCTCGCTCGCCTACGCGCCCTACGCAGACGTGCTCTGGTTCGAGACGTCGACGCCGGACCTCGGCGAGGCGGACGAGTTCGCGGCTGCGATCCACGAGCGCTACCCGGGCAAGTTGCTCGCCTACAACTGCTCGCCGTCCTTCAACTGGAAGCGGCACCTCGACGACGCGCAGATCGCCGCCTTCCAGGACGAGCTCGGCGCGCGCGGCTACCGCTACCAGTTCATCACGCTCGCCGGCTTCCACGCGATCAACGAGGCGATGTTCGACCTCGCGCGCGGCTACCGCGACGAGGGGATGCCCGCGTACGTGCGGCTGCAGGAGCGCGAGCTCGAGCTCGAGGAAGACGGCTACACGGCCACGCGCCACCAGCGCGAGGTCGGGGCCGGCTACTTCGACCTGGTCGCGCAGGCGGTGAGCGGCGGCGAGTCGTCGACGCTCGCGCTGCGGGGGTCGACCGAGGAAGCTCAGTTCGAAGCCGCATGATCGCCGGCGAGGTCGCTGTCGCCGGCCCCGGCGACGAGCGGATCCTCTCGCGCGGCGCGCTCGACTTCGTCGCGACCCTGCACCGCGAGCTCAATCCGCGCCGGCTCGAGCTGCTCGAGCTGCGACGGGAGCGCCAGCGTGCGTTCGATCACGGCGAGCGGCCCGACTTTCTCGCCGAGACGGCTGCGGTGCGCGAGGGCGACTGGCGCGTCGCCGAGGCACCCTCCGACCTCCGCGACCGCCGCTGCGAGATCACCGGCCCCGTCGAGCGGAAGATGATGATCAACGCGCTCAACTCGGGAGCGCGCGTCTTCATGGCCGACTTCGAGGACGCGTGCTCGCCGACCTGGGCGAACGTCGTCGACGGGCAGCGCAACGTCGCAGACGCGGTGCGGCGAACGATCTCGCTCGACGCCGGCCAGAAGCAGTACCGCCTGAACGACGACGTGGCGACGCTCGTGATCAGGCCGCGCGGCTGGCACCTGCCGGAGCGCCACCTCACGGTCGACGAAGAGGCGGTCTCCGCGAGCCTCTTCGACTTCGGGCTCGCGATCTTCCACAACGGGCGCGAGCAGCTCGAGCGCGGCAGCGGCCCGTACTTCTACCTGCCGAAGCTCGAGAGCCACCTCGAGGCGCGGCTCTGGGCAGACGCGTTCGCGCTCGCGGAGGAGCAGATCGGCCTCCCGCGCGCGTCCATCCGCTGCACCGTGCTGATCGAGACGATCGTCGCCGCGTTCGAGATGGTGGAGATCCTCTACGAGCTGCGCGAGTACGGCTGCGCGCTGAATGCCGGCCGCTGGGATTACATCTTCAGCGTGATCAAGAAGCTCGGCGCGGTGCTTCCCGACCGCGCGCAGGTGACGATGGCGGTGCCGTTCATGCGCGCGTATACCGACCTGCTCGTCCGCTCGTGCCATCGCCACGGCGCGCACGCGATCGGCGGCATGGCCGCCTTCATCCCGTCGCGCCGCGATCCGGCCGTCAACGAGCTCGCGCTCGCACGCGTGCGCGAGGACAAGGAGCGCGAGTCGGCTGCCGGCTTCGACGGGACGTGGGTCGCGCATCCCGACCTCGTGCCCGTCGCAACCGAGATCTTCGATGCGGTGCTCGGCGAGCGGCCGAATCAAATCGACCGGCTGCGCGAGGACGTGCGCGTCGGCGCAGCGGAGCTGCTCGACTTCGATGTCCCCGGCGGCTCGATCACCGACGACGGCCTGCGGGTGGACGTCTCGGTGGGCGTTCGCTACCTCGACTCTTGGCTGGGCGGCGTCGGCGCCGCGGCGATCGACAACTTGATGGAGGACGCCGCCACCGCGGAGATCTCGCGCGCGCAGGTGTGGTCGTGGATCCGGGCGGGGCGGTTCGACGAGGCCCGCGTCCGCCAGGAGCTGGCGGCGGTCGAGGCTTCCGAAGACGCGAAGGCCCTGTTCGCCGAGGTCGCGCTGGCGCGCGAGTTCGTGGAGTTCCTCACGGTTCCCGCGTACCATCTCCTCGAATGAGCAGCCGGGTCGAGAGCGTCGGGACGAAGGCAGACGAGATCGCGCTGCTCGTCGAAGAGGCGATCGTCTCCGGCGAGCTGGCACCGGGAACCGTCCTGCGTCAGGAACAGCTCTCGGCCCAGTACTCCGTCAGCCGCACGCCGGTGCGCGAGGCACTCCGGCGGCTCGCGGCGCTCGGGCTCGTCTCGTTCGAGGCGAACCGCGGCTTCCGCGTCCGCACGCTGTCGCGCCAGGAGATGTGGGAGGCGTTCCTGCTGCGGGCCGAGCTCGAGAGCCTCGTCACCGCGATCGCGGCGGAGAAGTTCAGCGCCGATGACCTGGCGGAGCTCGACCAGGCCGAGAAACGCTTCTCGCGGTTGACCCGTGCGCTGCGGGCGCGCGAGCCGGGCGAGGATCGCCGGGCGTTGACCGTCGACTGGATGCGCGCGAACCACGGCTTCCACGACGTCATCTACCGCGTCGCCGATCTGCCGTACATCGAGCAGGCCGCGAAGAGCGCGCGCCGCACGTTCTCGGGTCCGGCGGTGTGGGCGCCCGGCGACGCGACGATCGACGAGCTCTACCTGCTGAACGAGCGCCAGCACGCAGCGATCCGAGACGCGCTGGCGGCGCGCAGCCCCGACGGCGCGCGCGCGCTCGCGCGCGAGCACGTCCTCGGGTCGTTCCACCTGCTCGAGACGATCCTGGAGCAGGTCGGCGTGCCAAAAGGCTGGCGCTAGCAGCACGTTTCTACTATCCACACCTGTGGACAAATTGTTCCCGTCTTGTTCCCGTCTCTGACACGTCTCTGAGACGTCTCTGAGAGGTCTCAGAGGCAGTCGGGTCGCGGCTCACCTCGAGGCGCGCCTGCGTGTCCTGCGCGCGACGGGGCCGCAGCTCTTGCAGACCGCCGCCGCGGCGGGGCTCGCGTGGTTCGTGGCGCACGACCTGCTCGGGCACCGGACACCCTTCTTCGCTCCGGTCGCAGCGGTGATCGCACTCGGGGTCGTACCCGGCCAGCACACGCGGCGCGCGTTCGAGATCGTGCTCGGCGTGGGCGTCGGCATCGCGATCGGCGACTTCCTGATCTCCGGCATCGGCCGCGGAGCATGGCAGGTCGCGCTCGTCGTTCTGCTCGCCATGGTCGGCGCGATCCTGCTCGGCGGCGGCGCGCTCGTCGTCTCGCAGGCGGCAGCCTCGGCCGTGCTCGTCGCGACGCTCTCGACGTCGACCAGCGGTCTCGTGCCGACCCGCTTCGTCGACGCGCTCGTCGGCGGTGCGGTCGGCCTTGCCGTGCTCGCGCTCGTGCCGCGCGACGCTGCGAAGATCCTGACGCGGGCCGGCGCGCCCGTCTTCGCCGAGCTCGCCACGGTGCTGGACGAGCTCGCCGATGCGCTCGCGGCGCGTGACCTGGAAGCGGCCAACCGCGTGCTCGTGCGGGCGCGCGGCCTCGACGAGCTTGCGACGGGACTGCGCGACACCGTCAGGCTCGCCGCGGAGACCGTGCGTCTCGCGCCGCTCCAGCGACACGAGCGCGGCCGCGTCGAGCGCTACGCGACGGCCGTACCATATCTCGGCTTCGCGATCAGGAACACGCGCGTGCTGGCGCGCGCCGCGGTACGCGCGATCGAGCTCGAGCCGTCGATCCCAGCCGGGCTCGTCGACTCGATCCGCGAGTGCGCCGTCGGCGTGCGCCACCTCGAGCAGGCACTCGCCTCCGGTGAGGGAGACCGCGCTGTCGGCGTGGCCGCGCGTCGCGCAGTACGCGAGGCCACGCTCGCGTACGAGGACGGGCTTGGATTCGCGATCGGTGCGCTCGTCGGCCAGGTACGCTCGATCGCAGCCGACCTGCTGCGCGCGCTCGGGCTCGACCGAGGTGACGCAGTGAGACAGTTGCGCGCGGCAGTCGAGCGGGCACCGGAATAATGGTCCAGGGAGGCGCAACCGCCTCGGCTCTCTCGTGATCGCGACGTGACGGCACATCGGCTCGCACGGCCCGTCTCAGGATGGGCACGGCTTCCGCGTGGGCAAGCCGACAGCGTCTCGCGCTCGCTGGTCGCAGTCTGCGTGCTCGTCGCGGTCCTCGTCCTCATCCCCGTCGTCGTCACTTGCATCCAGGCGCTCGAGGGCGGCGTCTCCGCCGCAGTCGATGCGCTGCGCGCGTCATCGTCGCTCGGCCTGCTGAAGAACTCCCTGCTCGTGACCGTGATCTCGGTGCCGATCTGCGGCCTCCTCGGCGTCACCGGCGCCTGGTTCGTCGAGCGGACGCGCCTGCCCTTCCGCCGGCTCTGGGCCGTCCTGCTCGTCGCGCCGCTCACCGTGCCGCCGTTCGTGACGAGCTATGCGTGGGCGAACCTCGGCAACCCGTTTCAGGGCCTCTACGGGGCGGCCGGGATTATCGGCTTCACGTACTTCCCGATCGTGTTCCTGCTCGTCGCGGTCGCGCTACGCGGGCTCGATCCGGCGCTCGAGGAGACGGCGCAGTCGCTCGGGCTCGGGACGACGCGCATCTTCTTCCGCGTGATCCTGCCGCAGCTCCGCCCCGCGCTCCTCGGCGGTCTGCTGCTTGTCGCGCTCGACGCGCTGGTCGAGTTCGACGCGTTCGTCGCGCTCAGGTTCCGGACGTTCAGCTCGGACATCTATGCGCAGTACCAGCTCGGGTTCAGCGCGTCGGGCGCAGCGGCACTCTCGTTCTTCTCGATCGTGATCTGCATCGTCCTGCTCTTCGGCGAGGCTTGGCTGCGCGGCAACAGGAACTACACGCGCGTCAGCCAGGGTGCGCGTCGGGCGACGACCCGCTACCCGCTCGGCCGCACGACCTTACCGGTGCTGGCAGTGCTCGGCGCGCTTGTCGCAGTGGGGGTCGGCATTCCCGTGGTCACGCTGATCAAGTGGTTCACGACCAGCACTCATGCCGGGCTGCACACCGCGTCGGCGAACCTGCACTACCTGTTCCCGGCGAGCCTGACGTCCGTCGGCCTCGGCGTCGCCGCCGCGCTGCTCGCGCTCGTCTGCGCGCTGCCGGTCGCCGTGCTCGCTGTGCGGTACCAGGGCCCGGTCGTGACGACACTCGAGCGGTCGGTGTACCTCGCCTTCGCGCTCCCGGACCTCGTGGCCGGAATCGCGCTCGCCTATGCAGCGAGCCACTACGCGAGCTTCCTCTATGGGAGCTTCTTCCTGCTCGTCTTCGCCGAAGCGATCCTGTTCCTCCCGTTCGCGCTCGTCGCTCTTCGTGCGACGCTCGGACAGATCGAGCGGAGCCTCGAGGACTCGGCCCGCTCGCTCGGCGCCGGCCCGCTGGCCGCGCTGTGGCGCGTGACCGTGCCCCTTGCGCGGCCGGGCTTCCTCGCCGCGGCCGTGCTCGTCTTCGCCTTCACGCTCGGCGACCTCTCGACCGCGCAGGTGCTCCTGCCGCTGAACCTCTACACGCTCGGCACTGAGTTCCAGGCGAACAGCTCGAGCGTCGCCTTCGCAGCTGCGGCGCCGTTCGCCGCCGTGCTGATCGGGCTTGCGATGATCACCGCCTACGTCCTGATGAGCCGCTTCGGCGAAGTCCGGGCGCTGGCGGAGAGCTAGCGGATGGCTGACCTGAAGTGCTCGCGGCTCGCGAAGTCGTACGGAAACCGCGCCGTTCTCACCGACATCGACCTCGACGTGCCCGAGGGGACGCTGACCGCGATCCTCGGCGCATCGGGCAGCGGGAAGACGACGCTGCTTCGGCTCGTGATCGGCTTCATCGCGGCCGACGCAGGCATGATCTCGGTCGGCGGCACCGTCGTCGCCGACGCCGGCCGCGTGCAAGTCCCGCCCGACAAGCGTGCAATCGGCTACGTCGCGCAGGAGGGTGCGCTGTTCCCGCACCTGACGGTGGCCGGCAACGTCGCGTTCGGTCTGCCGCGCAACGAGCGGCGCGGCGCCGCTCGAGTCGCGGAGACGCTCGACCTCGTCGGCCTGCCGCGCGACTACGCGGAGCGCCGGCCGCACCAGCTGTCGGGCGGCGAGCAGCGACGCGTCGCGCTCGCCCGCGCGCTTGCGCCGCGGCCACGACTCGTTCTGCTCGACGAGCCCTTCTCCGGACTGGACGCCGCGCTCCGCGCCGAGACGCGCGAAGCCGTCCTCAACGCGCTCGCCGGAGAAGGAACGACCGCCGTCCTGGTCACCCACGACCAGTCGGAGGCGCTGTCGATGGGCCGGGAGGTCGCCGTCCTGCGTGACGGGCGCCTCGTGCAGACTGCGTCGCCCGCGGTTCTGTACCGCGACCCGGTCGACCTCGAGGTGGCACACTTCGTGGGCGATGCGGTCGTACTTGCCGGAACCGTCCGCTCGGGGGACGTCGAGTGTGCACTCGGTACGCTCGCGACCCGAATCGCCGTCGCCGACGGCGACGTGCGGGTGATGATCCGTCCCGAGCAGATCCGGTTCGCACCCGGCGCAGACGCGGAGGTGCTCGACCACAGCTACCGCGGGCCGGACACGATCGTCCACCTCGCCTTGCGAAACGACGAGCGCACGCCCGTCGAGCTGCGCACGTTCGATCAGGAGGTGCCCGGGCGCGGCGAGCTCGTCGGGCTGACCGTCGTCGGTCCCGTCACGGTGTATCCGGCGTGACGAAGCGATTCGCGGCAAGCGCCGCGCTCGTCGTCGCGATCGCGACCGTCACCGGGTGCGGCGGGGGCGGGGGCGGCAAGTCGTCCGTCGTCCTCTACAACGGACAGCACCCCGAGCTGACCAGCGCGCTCGTGAGCGCGTTCCAGCGGCAGAGCGGAATCACGGTGAACAGGAAGGACGGCGACAGCCTCGTGATCGCAACGCAGATCTTGCAGGAGGGTCACTCCTCGCCCGCCGATGTCGTTCTGACGGAGAACTCGCCCGAGCTGATGACGCTGGAGCAGCACGGGCTGCTCGCGCAGCTGCCGAAGTCGGTGCTCGCGCAGGTTCCGAAGGTCGACGAGTCGCCGACCGGCAACTGGGTCGGCGTGGCGCTTCGCATCAGCAGCCTCGCCTACGACCCGAAGCTCGTCGCGCGGTCGCAGCTCCCGAAGTCGATCCTCGACCTCGCGCAGCCGCGCTGGAAGGGAAAGGTCGCGGTCTCCCCGACCGACTCCGACTTCCCGCCGATCGTCGGCGCCGTGATCGAGCGCTTCGGGCAAGCGCGGGCGGCCCTCTGGCTCCAGGGCCTGAAGCGGAACGCACAGACCTACCAGGACGAGGAAGCGGTGACAGCCGCGGTCAATCGCGGCGACGTCGCCCTCGGAATCATCAACCACTACTACTGGTACCGCCTGCGGCTCGAGATCGGTGCCCACGCGATGCACAGCTCGCTCTACTACTTTCCGGACGGCGACCCCGGCTCGATCGTCAACGTCTCCGGGATCGGGGTGCTCGCGTCGAGCAAGCACCGCGCCGCCGCGCTGAAGTTCATCCGGTTCGTGATCAGTCCGGACGGCCAGCGCCTGCTCGCCAAGGGCGACGACTTCGAGTATCCGGCCTTGCCCGGCGTCGCGGCGAACCCAGCGTTGACCCCGTTCGCGAAGACACCGCATACGACGGTGAGCGTCGCGAAGCTCGGGGACGGCAGCACCGCCGCGCGGCTGATCCGCGAGACCGGCCTGATCTAGGGAGTGCTCAGAAGTCCCACGGCGACTTCGCCGTCCAGGCCGGCGAGTCGGCGACCGACGCGAGCGGGACGACCTGCGCCGGCGACGGCGTGCTCGGACTGATCTTGATTCCGTACGACATCGTGCTGGAGATCGTGCCGAGCCCCGAGCCCGGTATGGATCCCGTGAGCTGGGCGACCCGGCCGTCGGCATCGACGAGCACCGTCATGTCGACCTTCGCATGACTGCCGGCGGACGCCAGTTGCTCCTCGATCGCTATCCTCGCCGCACGCGCGAGCCTCCCGCCGACCCCAGCGAGCGCGCGCTCGAGATCGACTGTGACGACGTACTTGTCGAGCGGGATGTGGACGACGACTGTACTGCCGTGGTGCGCCGCCGAGACGCCGCCCCACGCGATCTCGTCGAGCAGAAGCTGCGGATCGAGGCCGACCGCCTGCTCGACGTAACGTGCGGTGCGCCCCGTGGCTGCGGAGGGTGACGCGAGCGGCAGCGAGAGCCACAGCTTTCCCTTCGGGAGCGCCGCCTTCGAGGCCGGGTCGAGATAGAGCGTCGTCGGCGTGAGGACCACGAAGTCCTGCCGCGGGCTCTTGTTCTTCTCGACCGGGCCCGGCAAGTCGACCCGTGCGAACGTCAGCTGGCTCGCGACGTCGAAGACGCTGATCGCCTGGAGCTGGGCGGGCGAATCGCCGAACGCGCGCGGATCGGTC
>Ga0209579_10003054_pt1 | contig 12398 bp, 13 predicted proteins | sample Coa_R1_2_FD_187152 | JGI IMG/M metagenome (GOLD analysis project Ga0209579, IMG submission 187152) | Surface soil microbial communities from Centralia Pennsylvania, which are recovering from an underground coalmine fire - Coalmine... | ecosystem: Environmental > Terrestrial > Soil >... | reverse complement strand
AAATGCGCATCGCCGTCGACGCGTTTGTGCACCTCGGTGATGGCAAGGCGCGTCGCGATCGGCAAGGCCTGGGCATAGATGTCGGCGCCGCCGGCGACGAAGATCGCGTCCGCGTTCCGCCGCAACGCCTCGCCGCGCGCGGCCGTCAGCGCATATTCGAGACTCGGCGCGATCAATGCGCCTGGCGCGGCAAAGGCCGGATCGCGGCTCACCACGATCATGGTGCGGCCTTTGAGCGGCTTGCCGATCGAGAGATAGGTCTTGCGTCCCATCACCACCGGCTTGTTCATGGTGATCTCGCGGAAATGCAGCATGTCCGATTTGAGCCGCCACGGCAGACCGTTGCCGCGGCCGATGACGCCGTTCTCGGCAACGGCGGCGAGAACGACGATGTTCATGATTACACCGCCACGGCGGCCTTGATGTGCGGATGCGGATCGTAGCCTTCGAGCGAAAAATCCTCGTAGCGCAGCGCGAACAGATCTTTCGCCGCCGGGTTCATCCGCAGCGTCGGCAGCGGCCGCGGCTGGCGGGTGAGCTGCAGCCGCGCCTGTTCCAGGTGATTGAGATAAAGATGCGCGTCGCCGAGGCTGTGAATGAAGGTGCCGGGCTTGAGCCCGGTCGCCTGCGCCACCGCGACCGTCAATAGCGCGTAGGAGGCGATGTTGAACGGCACGCCGAGAAAGACGTCGGCCGAGCGCTGATAGAGCTGGCACGACAGCGCGCCGTCGGCGACGCTGAACTGGAACAGGCAATGGCAAGGCGGCAGCGCCATGCCCTCGATCTCCGCCGGGTTCCATGCGGTCACGATCAGCCGGCGCGAATTCGGATTGCGGCGGATTTCGGCGACGACATTGGCCAATTGATCGATCGAGCCGCCGCCGGGCGCCGGCCACGACCGCCATTGCCGGCCGTAGACCGGGCCGAGGTCGCCGTTCTCATCGGCCCATTCGTTCCAGATGGTGACGCCGTGGTCGTTGAGATATTTGACGTTGGTGTCGCCGCGCAGGAACCATAAGAGCTCATAGATAATGGACTTGACGTGCAGTTTTTTGGTGGTGACCAGCGGAAAGCCGCGCTCAAGGTCGAAGCGCATCTGATGGCCGAAGATCGACAACGTGCCGGTGCCGGTGCGGTCGCGTTTTTCGACCCCGTCGCTCAGCACGCGTTCCATCAAATCGAGATATTGGCGCATCGGGCTCTAGGTTTTCCGGCCGACTCGGGTGCGAGTCTAGCGTCAAATGAGCGGGGGACGAAGGGCGCGCAAGAGCGCCCTTCGTGAAGACCGCGGACGCACAAGCATGCCGATGTCCGTTTTCTGGGGGTGGCAGATGTCTCCTTTCGGAGCCACCGCCTCCGCTAATGACCGCCCCAAAAGCGACATCCCTAAATCGGCTTCAGATTGTGGCCAAGAGATGCAAAATGGGGCGCCAACAGTGGTATGCTGCTGCGTGACAGAGAGCGGGTCTTCACCCCACAGAGGTGCGAGCTGCCGTGGATCAGCGCGAAGGCGATTTGCAAATTGAGCTAACGTCTCCCGGGATTGAGGTGGGTTCCGAACGTGCAGAGCGTTTGGCCAACCTGGTGACTTTGTCCTATGAACCCATGCTGACGTGGCGACTGGATGGCCCGATTGAGTTCTGGAACGCCGGGGCCGAACAGCTCTACGGATTTGCCCGTGACGAGGCGGTTGGGCGCAGCAGCCACGCTCTGCTTCAAACAAAATTTCCGGTCGAATTTATCGAATTGCGCTCGCAGCTTCGCAGTGAGCGGCGCTGGGCCGGCGAGTTGCGTCATACCTGCAAGGACGGCCGCGAGGTCATTGTCGATAGCCGGATGCAACTGCTTGGCGACAATACCGTGCTTGAGGTCAATCGCGATGTCACTGCCGTCGCGGTCTACCGATCCGTGTTCCGTCAATCTGGCATTTTCGCCGGCATTACGGATCTGCAAGGTTATCTGCGGGACGTGAACAACCTGGCTCTGGAGTGGTGCGGACACACAAGGGAGCAGGTGTTGGACCGGCCATTTTGGGAAACGCCCTGGTGGCGCGGTTCGGAAGAGGTGAAAGCAAGAATTCGTTTCGCGACGAATCAAGCTGCGTCCGGAGTCGTCTTCCGAGAAGAGCTTCGATACTGGCTGGCCGATGGCAGCGAACGCATCGTTGACTTTGCGATGCATCCCATCCGCGATCGATCAGGCACCGTTGTCTTTCTGCATCCCACCGGAACGGACATTACCGAACGCAAGCGTGTCGAAGCCGAGCTTCGCGATAACGAGCAAAAGTTGCGTTACCTTGTTTCGATCGTCGAGAACAGTGACGATGCGATTGTCAGCAAGAACCTCGACGGCATTATCACAAGCTGGAACCAAGGTGCCGAGCGCGTCTTCGGCTTCACTGCGGAAGAGGCGATTGGCAAGCCTATTACGATTGTAATTCCCACAGATCGACAGAGCGAAGAACGCGACATCCTAACGCGGATCAGACGAGGAGAGCGAATAGACCATTTTGAAACGGTTCGACAGCACAAGCGCGGCAGCTTGATTGTCGTTTCGTTGACGGTGTCTCCCGTCAAAAATGCCGAAGGCAAGGTCGTCGGCGCGTCGAAGATCGCCAGGGATATTACAGAACAAAGGCGTGCTCAGGATCAGATTGCCACCCTCGCGCATGAAGCCGAGCACCGAAGCAAGAACCTGCTGGCCAACGTCCAAGCGGCCGTAAATCTCTCTCAGTCGGACACTGCCAAAGGCTTGAAGCAGGCAATCGAAGGACGCATCCAGGCGCTTGCAAATGTTCACTCGCTATTTGTCGAAACGCGGTGGATTGGCGCTGATTTGTCAACCATCGCGACACAGGAACTTGCTCCTTATTCCGCAAACAACAACAACCGTGTATGCATAGAAGGTCCGGCTGTCTTATTAGAGCCTAACGCCGCGCAGGCCATTGCCGTGGCCCTGCACGAGTTGGCGACCAATGCGGGCAAATACGGGTCGCTATCCGGTAGCAAGGGCCGGGTTGACCTGAAATGGTTGCACCAGCCAGGCGGAGCGCTTTTCGTTCGTTGGACGGAAATCGGTGGTCCGCCCGTGCAACCGCCCACGCACCGAGGTTTTGGCAGTCGCGTAATGGAACGAATGATAGGACAGCTGAAGGGCAAAACGGATTTCAACTGGCGCCCTGAAGGGCTTGTTTGCGAAATCACACTTCAGGCGTGACGTGGGATCATCAGTGACCGGCTGATATCCGCTTTGGGGCAAGTCAACATTGGTCACCGTTGCTCATCGATCTCGATTCTATGAGTGGCCCGGCGCGACCCTAGACGGCATCCATCACGATTTCGCCCAGCCCCTCGACCGCGAACATGGCGCGCTGGCCGGCCGCGATCGAGACCGTCGGAATGAGGCTGCCGGTGATGACCACCATCCCGGCTTTGAGATCGCGGCCGCGTTCGGCGAAATTATTGGCGAGCCAGGCCAGCGTCGCGCAGGGATCCTCGGCGGCGCCTTCGCCCGCGGGTTTGCCGCCGATGCTGAGGCGGCCGGTGATGCCGACCAGCGCGGCGACCTGAACGGGCTTTGGCGCGCCAATGACCACGCCGCCGTTCCAGCAATTCTCCACGATCAGCGAAGACGCCTCGGTCTGCGCATAGTCCGCGTTGCGGTCCTCGATCAGTTCGAACGCCGGCATTGCGCCGGCGACCGCCGGCGCCACCGTGCCACGCGTCCACGGCGCGCCGGACGCGGGCAAGTCGGCGCCGAGCTTGAGCGCGATTTCGCTTTCCAGGCGCAGATTGACGAAATCCGCGGTGCGCAGCGTTGCGGGCGACGTGTGGATTGTCCGCGCAAAGATCGCGCCGGCGCAGGGATGGTCGATGCCCATCAATTGCTGCATCACCTTCGTGGTGGTGGCGATCTTGGCGCCGCCGACTGCGCCATAGACCGGCTCCGCCAGCCGGTAATAGATCTCCTGCGCCGCATAGGCTTCGGCGATCGATGCCGGCCGCAACGCATCGGGCAGGTTGCGATAGGGCAGGCGCCGCCGCCGCGCCTCCCACATCCATTGCGCCATTGCGTTCAGGCGATTGTCGTCCATGCCGACTCCATCCTTCTCTTCACATCAGCCCGCTCAGGCCCAGCAGCGCGGCGACCGCGAAGGCCCAGAGCGGATGCACGCGCACATAATAGGCTGTCAACGCGGTGCCGAGCGTGATCGCTATTCCGATCCAGCCGTAGTCCGCCGTCGAGGCGACGACGGTGGCGCTCGCCGCGGTGAGCCCGATGGTGACCGGGACCAGCGCGCGGCTCAGCACAGTGTGCCACACCGCGCCTTTGAAGCGCTCGGCCGCGCCGCCGATGAAAAAGGCGAACAGCGCGGGTGGTCCGCACATTGCCAGCGTCGTCACCAGCGCGCCCAAGACGCCGGCGACATGATAGCCGATCAACGTGACGATGATGATGCTCGGTCCCGGTGTCAGCTGGGCCAGCGCAAAACTGTCGGCGAACTGCCGGTCGCTCAGCCAATGCTCGACGTCGACGGCGAAGCGATGCATTTCCGGCACCGCCGAATTGCCGCCGCCGATCGCGAACAGCGACAACAACGCGAAATAGCCGGCGAGCTTGCCGAGCGTGCCGCCGCCGGCACTCATAACCGCACCCATGCCACGGCGATGCTCACCGGCACGATGACCGCCAGCACCAGCGGCAGCGGCCAGTGCAAGATGCCGATCGAAGCGAAGGTGCCGAGCGCGACCAGCGGGCCGCTGACACTGCGGCTGCGAAACAATGGACGTGCCATTTTGGCGACCGTCGCCAGCATGAGACCGGCGGCGGCTGACGCCACGCCGGTGAGCATATGGCGCAGCGCCGCCACCTCGCCGTAATGGGCGTAAAGCGCCGCGACGCCCAGAACCAGGAGCAACGGCGGTCCCATCAGTCCGACCGCCGCGGCAATGCTGCCCAATGCGCCGCGAAAGCGCGCGCCCAAAATCACCGAGAAATTGAGAATATTTCCCCCCGGCAGAAAGGCGCACAACGCATAGGTTTCGTTGAACTGCTCGGCCGTGAGCCAGCGCCGCTCCTCCACCATCATGCGCCGCGACCAGGCAAGCACCCCGCCGAAACCCGACAGCGAAACGGTGGCGAAGGCGATAAAGAGTTCGGAGAGGCTTGGACGCACCTGTGGCGGCGCCGCGGGCGGGGGCAGAGGATTCGCGGGTAGCGCTTCGCTTGATCCCGGAATCGGTGCGGCGGTCATGAATTTTCTTTAACTCCGGCGCCCGGCGTAGGATAGCCACCGCCCGTGACAGGATGATCCTGATTTCAGTAAAGTCGCCCGGTTGCCGTGCCGGCGGAAACAGAACCCATGCTGCAAAATCCGCTCACTGATACGATCAATGCGCTTACGGATACAGGTTTTCCCAAACCAGTATTTTGGCTTCTGCTGCTTGGCTGCGCCATAGCGGCCACGCTTGTCTGGCGAAGCCAGCCGTCGCAACGCTCGATCCAGGATGCCGGCCGCTGCTTGCTCCGTGTCATCGTGGGCACGATGTGGTGGCAGCAGTCGCTGTGGAAGGTACCCCCGCACTACGACTGGGGGCTGATCCATTGGATGCAGGAGATGGTCGAGCACGGCTCGATCCAGCTGCAGAGCGACCTCGTGCACGACATCGTGTTACCCAACATCGCGATATTCGGGCCGCTGGTCTATGCGATCGAGGTCGCGATCGCCGTTTCGCTGATCCTTGGATTGTTCACGCGTCTGGGTGCCTTGCTCGGCGCCCTGATGGCAATCAACTTGTGGCTTGGGCTTTACAATGCGCCCGGTGAATGGCCCTGGACCTACGTGTTTCTAATCGTCATCCAGCTCATTTACCTGATCGATCCTCCCGGCCGGAGTCTTGGCTTTGATGCACTTCTCTGGCAGCGCAGAGGAAGTCTCCCGAAAGGGTCGACTCCGCTCACCCTCGTCGCCTGAATGGCACGCACCGGTCACTTCAGATTGGGGCGAGCGCTTCCAGCACGCGTAACGCCTCATCCGCTCCCTGCGCTTCGCCTTTCTCGAAATCCTGACCGGACAGGCCCATGGTGTTGGTGACATGGGCAAGGCAAAGCACTCTGCGGCCCCGTTCGCGGGCAAACGTGTAGAGCGCGGCAGCTTCCATTTCGACTGCGAGAATACCCTTGGCGCGCGCCGCCGCGATTGCCTCGGCGGTTTCGCGGAACGGCGCGTCGGTCGTCCAGCTCGGACCGACATGGGCCGAGACATTGGCCTCATGCAACGCCCGCTTCGCCGCCTCTATCAGGCCGGGATTGGCCTCGGCGAAAACACCAGGGGCGGCGTAATGATAACTCGTTCCTTCGTCGCGCAGCGCTCGATCGATAATCACGAAATAGGGCGGCGGCCCCGCGGACACGATCTGACCGGCTGAGGTCACGCTGATCAGCAACTCGCATCCGCAAGCAAAAAGCTCTTCCGCGACTAACACTGCAAAAGGCGCGCCGACAGCGCAGCCGACAATTCCGACGCTTCGCCCAGCCAGGGCGAAGTCGTAAAGAACGGTATGATAGCAGGGCCATGTCTCGACGGGCCGCGCCGCGCCGCAGCCCTTGAGGTATCGCACGATGTCTCCGTCGGGATCGAGCACGCAGACCGGCGGTACATCGGCGGCGGGCAGCCCCTTCTGCCGTCGCGCTTCGCGCAGCAGCGCAGCCGGCTCGAACACCGACGGCGCGTCCAGGTCCTTATTGTCGAGAATGGGGGCCGGTGACATGTACACTCCTGACGGTAGTAGAAGGTCAACATGACTGCGATTGAAAGACAAACCCACTGGCAGAACGTCTACCGGACCAAGGGCGAGCGCGACGTCAGTTGGTTCCAGGAAATGCCAACGATTTCGCTCGACCTCATTCGAGCGACCGGAGTGGGTCCTGGCGCGTCAATTATTGATATTGGGGGCGGTGCGTCTCGCCTTGTCGATGCCTTGATCGCCGGGGGCTTTCACTCGCTTAGTGTGCTTGATGTCTCCGAAACGGCGTTGGCCACGTCGCGGGAAAGGCTTGGTCCGCAAGTCGCGAACGTCACATGGATTGTTGCGGATATAACCGGATGGCAGACCGGTAAACGCTACGATCTTTGGCATGACCGGGCGGCATTCCATTTCCTCACCGCGCCGGCCGACCGCGCCGCTTACGCCGCATGCGTACGAACCGCGGTGGGTCCAGGCGGGCACGTTATCATCGGCACATTTGCGCCAGATGGGCCGGAGCGATGCAGCGGCCTACCTGTCATCCGCCACGATGCGGGTTCGATCGGAGAGATGCTCGGTTCCTCATTCAAGCTTATCGAAAGCCGACGGCATGACCATCTGACACCCGGCGGCACCACACAGCGGTTCCAGTTCAGCCGATTTCAAAGGCAAGCGGCATACTGATGTCCGCCAACGGGATGGAAGCGGCATCGTGGCTCAATTTGAGATATCCGCTCACCCCCGAAAGCGGCGTTGTTTGCGCGCCTATGAGTCCACTTTCTAGTCCAGTAGCGCGCGGATGAATGTCGCGGCCTGCGCGTAAATGCCGGGCGCTTCGCTCTCGCGCGGCCCGCCGATCGCAAGTTTCAGGCCGGCGCCGTGTCTGGCTTCTTGCACGCGGAGCCAAAGCGCCGCGCGATGAGCGGCTTCCTTTTCGCCAAGGGTCACGACCAGGAGCGGCTTGCGGCGGCGGTGCGCGAGGTCCTGCGCCAGCGTCGTTCCCGCCGAGACATCCAGTCCCGCGGCGTTGATGACGATCATACAGGCATCGGCGTCGCGCACGTTCCACTCGGTGCGCTGCGCCGGGTCGGCAAGCGGAGTTTCCCGCAAGTGCGGATATTTCGCCAACAAGCCGGGCGGAGCCGGGAAATCCTCGGCCCAGCCGCCCTTGGGGCACCAGCCGCCATAGGCAATGCCGCGTTGGACCGCCACGTCGAGGGCGGCGCGGTCGACCCCGCTCTGGCCGCCGGAAATGAGCATCATTGAGGCATCCCTTTGGCCGGCCTCATACTCTTTTTTCGGCAACCTTTTGCGCTTATATTCCTTGGTGCCGGCGCGAGCCGGCTATGGCGATAAACGGCCGTCGTAATAAACCTTTCGGACCCGGGGGCGGTACCCGGCGACTCCACCAATTCCAGGGGTCAGGAAACAGGAGTCGGGGATCAGGACGTCACGTAAGAGTGAGTTGTCCCGATGCCTGATTACTGGTGCCCGATCCCTGATCACGGGGTCGAAATAGGATCGACGAGGGCGTAAAGGGCGGACTTTTGCTCGGTATGGTTCCGCCGTTATCGGGCCGAATTCATAGTTGCCAACGACAACTATGCTCCGGTTGCTCTGGCTGCGTAAGCAGCTCGAAAGACCGACTTGAAGTCCTGACGGGTTAAGCTCCGTCAGGCGGGGTTCGGAGGCACCTGGCAACAGAAGCCTCCACTTTTCACGTGTCAGGGATCAGTAATCAGAGGGCCGCGATCTGGCCCTGTATGAACGACGCCCTATTTGCTATCTGATTACCGACCACTGACCACTGATTCCTGACATGCCTATCGATCACATTCGCTACGACGTTCTCACGCAACAGGCGTTGCGCGGGGTGGTGCGCACCGTGCTGGTGGACGCCGCCGGCAAAGGCCTGCCCGGCGAGCATCATTTCAAGATCACGTTTTCAACTGTGGCGCCCGGCGTGCGGCTGTCGGAACGCATGCGCGCGCAATATCCGGAAGCGATGACGATCATCCTGCAGCATCAATTCTGGGATTTGGCAGTCGGCGACGATGGGTTCGAAGTCGGCCTGTCGTTTGGCGGCATTCCGGAGCGCTTGGCGGTGCCGTTCGCGGCCATCACCGCGTTCTACGATCCGGCGGTGCAATTCGGTTTTCAATTCGAGACGATCGAGACGGAGGCGTCGGCCGAGCGCGGCAACGCCGCGCCTGAGGCATCGGCCGCGCCGGCAATTGTGACACCGGCGGCGGGCAAGCCCGATGCGCTGCCGGCGCCCGCCGCCGCCAAACCTAAAGAGTCCGCACCGGGTCCGAAGACTACCGGCGGCGGCGAGGTGGTGCGGCTCGATCGGTTTCGGAAAAAGTGAGCGCCGCATGTCCCGGGCGGAGAGCAGCACGATCGTGATGCGCTGCAGAGCCGGGATCGGTAGCAGACACTCAGAGTCTGCGAGGTCCCGGATCGCGCAACAATTTCGGCATCCGGTCCGGATGACGCACCTCGAAGCGGGATATCGGTGCCTCTCGATACTGTGACGCAGGGCACATCTTGCCGGCCCTTATCCGTGTAGTGCTTGCAGCATCAGACTATCCGGGTACCGCCGTTCTGCCCGAATCCTCGGAGATTTTCGCATGGCAACCATCGTCAACCTTCGAATCGCGCGGAAACGGGCCAAGCGGCGCCACGCCGAGCAGCAGGCCGCCGCTAATCGGCTTGCTCATGGCCGTTCCAAGGCCGGACAAAACCTGGAACGCGCCCGGCGCGACAAAGACCGGACTAGCCTCGACCAACGCCGGATTGAAACGGGAGATGGGCAATGAAATCGCCGGTCATTAAACGCTCGATCGTCATCGCCGGCCACAAGACCAGTGTCAGCCTCGAAGACGCGTTCTGGCTAAGCCTAAAGGACATAGCGATGGCCCGGCACGTCACCTTATCGGACCTCGTCGCATCGCTCGATGCCGAGCGCCGTCACGGCAATCTGTCGTCGGCGATCCGGCTGTTCGTGCTCGATTATTATCGGTCGAGCGCCGAAGGACGGACCTCGCCGCCGCCAGCGGCGCGCGAGATCGTGCTGACGCCGTCTCGCATACCCGCGGTGTTGCGCGCGGAATAAAGCATGATCCGGCAGAGCGCTGCCCCCCGGATTCGATCCGGGGCTGCAAGCCGGCTTCGCGCTTAAAAAAAATGTTGCTGAGCGGCTGCCGTCAGAGCGTGACGATTTTGCCGGGGTTGAGGATGTCGAGCGGATCGAGCGCGCGTTTGATCGCGCGCATGGTTTCCAGCGCCGGTTCGCCGTACTCGGCCTTCATGTATTTCATCTTGCCCTGACCGATGCCGTGTTCGCCGGTGCAGGTGCCGTCCATCGCCAGCGCCCGTTCGACCAGCCGTTCGAGCAAACCCTCCGCGCGCCGGATCTCGTCTCGGTCGTCGAGGTCGAGCATCAGCAGCATGTGAAAATTGCCGTCGCCGACATGGCCGACGATCGGCGCCAGCAATCCGGTTTGCGTGGCGTCCTGTTGCGTCGCCGTAACGCACTCGGCGAGTCGCGAAATCGGTACGCACACGTCGGACGACAGCGCCCGCGATCCGGGCCGCAACCGCTGCGCCGCCCAATAGGCGTCGTGCCGCGCCTGCCACAGCCGGCTGCGGTCCTCGGCGCGCGTCGCCCAGTCGAACGAGCCGCCGCCGAGCTCCTTGGCGATCTCGCCGAAGCGCTGCGACTGCTCGGCGACGCCGGCGTCGGTGCCGTGAAATTCCAGGAACAGCATCGGCGTTTCCGGCAGCGTCAGGCTCGAATAGAGATTGCAGGCGCGCACTTGCAGCGCATCGAGCAATTCGATGCGCGCCACCGGGATGCCGGACTGGATGGCGAGGATGGCGGCATTGCACGCCGCTTCGACGGAAGGGAACGGGCAGACCCCCGACGCGATCGCTTCCGGGATACCGGTCAGGCGGAGCGTCAATTCGGTGATCACGCCGAGCGTACCCTCGGCGCCGATCATCAGGCGGGTGAGGTCGTAGCCGGCGGAGGATTTCTTGGCGCGGTGCGCGGTCGTCATCACCTCGCCGTTGGCGAGCACCACTTTCAGCGCCAGCACATTGTCCTTCATCGTGCCGTAGCGCACCGCATTGGTGCCGGAGCAGCGCGTCGCCGCCATGCCGCCGAGCGAAGCGTCGGCGCCGGGGTCGAGCGGGAAGAACAGACCCTTGTCGCGCAGCTGCTCGTTGAGAGCTTTGCGCGTAATGCCGGGTTCGACGGCACAATCGAGGTCCTCGGCGTGGACGGCGAGCACCCGGTTCATGTCGCGGAAATCGAGGCAGATGCCACCGCGCGGCGCATTGACCTGGCCCTCCAGCGAGGTACCGGTGCCGAACGCGACCACCGGCACGCGGTGCGCCGCGCACAGCCGCACGATCTCCTGCACCTCTTCGGTCGCTTGCGGAAACACCACCGCATCCGGCGGCTGGTTTTCGATCCAGGTCGTGGTGTGGCCGTGCTGCTCGCGCACCGCCTGTGAGGTGACGAGCCGGTTGCCATAGCGCGCGGCGAGCGCAGCGATGACGGCAGCGGCCGCCGTGCGGTCGCCCGGGGTGCGTTCGGCGGCTTCAACGAGGGCCATCGCGTTCGCTCTTGTCAATCTTGGTCGCCAAGATAACCGCTCCACAGCTCGGCGGGAATGTCGGCCTCGTCCCAGACGCCGATCAAGATGCCGGAACGCCCCGCCTTGCCCCGCGCCTTGACGATCTGCTGTTCCGAGCGGGTGGTGCGCTGCGAGACCCGAAGGCCCCATTCCGCCAGCGCCGCCGAGAGCCGTTGGCATTCGCCGCCATGCGCCGCATCGGCGCCGAGATCGTGGAGCTCACCGGGATCGGTCGCGAGATCGAACAGCATCGGCCGGAAGCCGACGGCGTGAATGAGCTTCCAGCGTTTGTCGGCGATCATGAACAGATGCGCGTCGCGCGGCGCCACGCCAAGCTTCTCGGCGGCCGGCATGATTCCATAATCGTATTCGCTGACCACGAAGGGCCGCCACGTCTTCGGCTTGTCGCCGTGCAGCAACGGCAAGAGCGAGCGGCCTTCGAGACGATGCGATTCTTCCGCCGCATCGCCGCCGGCCACTTCGAGGAAGGTCGGGAGAAGATCGATCGACTCGACCAATGCATCGCACACGCTGCCGCGCGCCGCGTCGGCGGCGGGCGAGGGATCGTAAATAATGAGCGGAATTTTCACCGACGCGTCGTGGAAAAAGTCCTTGTCGCCGAGCCAATGATCGCCGAGATAGTCGCCGTGGTCGGAGGTGAAGACGATCAGCGTATTATCGAACAATCCCTCCTCCGCCATGGTGCGGAACAGCACGCCCATCTGATCGTCGATCTGCTTGATCAAGCCCATATAGACCGGGATCACTTCGGCGCGCACTTCGTCGCGCGAAAACGTCCGGCTGACGTCGTGTTCCATGAAGGCGCCATAGACTGGGTGCGGATCGCGGCGCTCGTCGGGCGAACGCACCGCCGCGATGACGTCGTCTGCTCCATACATGTCGTTGTACGGCGCCGGCGCCATGTAGGGCCAATGCGGCTTGATATAGGACAGATGCAGGCACCACGGCTCGTCGCCGGCCTCGCGCATGAAGTCGAGGCCGCGCCGGG
>Ga0209579_10003050_pt1 | contig 12405 bp, 10 predicted proteins | sample Coa_R1_2_FD_187152 | JGI IMG/M metagenome (GOLD analysis project Ga0209579, IMG submission 187152) | Surface soil microbial communities from Centralia Pennsylvania, which are recovering from an underground coalmine fire - Coalmine... | ecosystem: Environmental > Terrestrial > Soil >... | reverse complement strand
CGCGCCAAATGGGCACACGAACTGCCGAAAGGGTTTTGACTCGTACGCCAATGGCGATGTCGAGTGTTCGCGGTAAGCGGCCGAACATCACCGGCGTGCCGCAGTGCAAAACAGGCTGTCATTTTTTGCCTGCCTCTGGACGTTGGCCCCGTCTCAAAGACCGGCGCCGAGCCGTGCCCGCGCGATTGCCTCGGACACGCGGCGTGGTGACAGCGGCGTTTCGTTGAAATTCGCCCGGATATCGGCGAAGGCATCTGCCACCGCGTTGGCGATGGCTGCCGGCGGCGCGATTGCGCCTCCCTCCCCTAGTCCTTTGACGCCGTACTCGGTGGTAAGCGCGGGCGTTACTAGATGTTCGATGCGGACGTTAGGAATTTCCGGCGCGCATGGCACCATGTAGTCCGCCAAATTCGAGACGAGCGGCTGGCCCCGCTTGTCATAGGGAATCTCTTCATACAGTGCCGTGCCGATCCCTTGCACTATGCCCCCTAGCACTTGGCCATCGACGATCATCGGATTGATCATCGTGCCGCAATCTTCAGAGACCACGTAGTCCAGCAGTTCAGTTATCCCGCTGTCCGGGTCCACGGCGACGACGACCGCATGCGTGCCGTACGCGAACACACCGCCGGAATCCGCCGGCTCGTAGGTCGCGGTGTTGTCCAGTAGCGGGTCCATGCCGGCCGGCAAATGGTCCGGCCGCGCATTCGCCGCGAATGCGATCTCGGCAATGGCGACCTTGCTGGATGGCCCGTGAACCATTCCGCCCTCGATGCGGGTGGCGGCGACATCGGTCTGCAGAAGATGCGCACCGATACGCCGGATTTTTTCTGCAAGCGCGCGGCTGGCTTTGCCGACGGCGCCGCCGGCAAACACAATGGAGCGCGAGGCGAAAGTGCCGAAACCGTAGGGTCCGACGGCGGTGTCACCGTAACGCACGGAAATCTGTCCGGGATCGATGCCAAGCTCGTGGGCGGCGATTTGCGCCAGCGTCGTCTCGTGACCTTGGCCGTGGTTTTGCACGCCCACATAGATGATGACGTTGCCATCCGGCAGCATGCGGACGTTCGCGGACTCGTAGCCAGGTATGACGCGGAATTTACGCTTGGCGAATTCCACAATGCCGTGTCCGCTCTGCTCCGTGTAGAACGCGAAGCCGACGCCGATACGGCGGCCATCGGGCTCGCCTTTTGCTTGGCGCTTGCGGATTCCGGCCAGATCGATCTTGTCGCGCGCGATTTCGAGCGAGGCCACATAGTCGCCAGTGTCAAGTTTCATGCCGGCCGCGGTCTTGTACGGAAGCTCGATGCTGGTCACGATGTTCTGCCGGCGCAGATCGAAAGGCTCGCGGCCGAGTTCGCGCGCCACTTCGTCGACGAGGCGCTCGAGCGCGAAGGTTGCGCCTGGCCGCGCGACGCCGCGGTACGGACCCATGGGCGCCTTGTTGGTGGCGACTGTGTGGGCAATGAGATTCAAATGCCGCATGCGATAAGGCCCGGTCAGGTTGCGCGATGCCATGCTGGCTTCCTGAAAGGCGCCCGTGGGCCACAGCGCGTAGGCGCCGGCGTCAATGTAGATGTCGCCTTCGATTCCGAGCAGCGTGCCGTCGCGTTCGGCGCAAATGGTCAGGTCGTAAGTGTGGTCGCGTGCGTGCGGCGAAGCCAGCAGATGCTCGCGCCGGTCCTCGATCCAGCGCACAGGATGTCCGACCTTCATGGCCAGCGCCGCAATGGCAACATCCTCGGGCATGATGCGGTTCTTGCCGCCGAAGCCGCCACCGATGTCGGGCGCGATGACGCGCACCTTGTGCTCCGGGATGCCGAGCATGCGCGACAACGCCAGCCGCTTCACTTGGCCGCCCTGGGTCGAAAGATAGACGACGAGTTCATCGAGCCGGCGATCCCAATAAGCCAGCGCGCCTCGGCCTTCCATCGAAACAGTGGCTTGCCGATTGAGCCGGAGACGGCGATGCACCCGGATCGGGGCCGCAGCGAGCTGCCGCGGATCGCCTTCGGTCACCGTGGTGCTGATGTAGGCGTTGCCGGGCCACTCGTTGAAGACGCGCGGACTGTCGGGGCGCATGGCGGCGACGACATCGACGACCGCGGGCAACTCTTCCAACTCGATTTGCACCTGCCCGGCCAAATCTTCGGCCTGTGCCCGCGTCGGCATCACGCACGCCGCAATGGTCTGTCCCACGTAACGGACACGCTCGTCGGCGAGCGGCGGATAAGGACTGTGGCGATGGCCGGAGAGTTCCGGCCCAGCCTCCAAGATGTTGATCGGTCCGATGTCTGCAAGAGTGAAAACGCGACCGGTCGCATGCGGCGGCTTGTTGACTTGGCGAACGCGCGCATTTGCCATCGGGCTGCGCACAAACGCCACATCCTGAACGCCGGGCACATTAACATCGGCGATGTACATGCCGCGGCCGAAGAGATAGCGCTCGTCCTCCTTGCGCAGCAGGCTCGCGCCGATCCAGCCTGCGCCGGCTTTTTGTTGTTTCACGCGTTTGCCGTTCCCAGCCGTGTGCGTCGTGAACCTATCGCATGGGTCACGCCTGAGCAATTGGCTGCGGGGCTGCGCGAGACAGCGGACGCGAAGCCTTCGCTGTTGTGGGCACTTCCGTTTGCCCGGCTGCTGCTCAGCTTTCCTGCGGTGGTACGTATTCGGCGCCGGTCGGCACGAATTCGTTGGTGTAAATCTGACTCGCCTCCAGCGGAGCGGTCACGCCGCCATATTGCTTGAGGGTCTGCACGGTGGCGGCCCAATCCGCGTCCGAACCCCAGCCGAGCGGCTTGCCCTTGGTGTTTGGCGTCACCCAGGTCTTCCATGAGAGTTCAAGTTCGAGCTTGGTGACTTCCGGCGTCGCGGTGAGGTCGAACTTTTTCACAATGGCGATCGCCTCATTCATGTTCTGCCGGCCGTAGATGAAGCCTTTGATCGCCGCTGGAACGAAGGCGCGAACGAGATCGGGGTCGCTCTTCAGCAGATCCTGATGAACGATGATCCCGTTTGAGACGACGGTCACGCCAGAATCCGCAAACCAGAATGTGCGCAGCTCCTTTTTGCCGCGTACCTGTATGCTCGGCGCATAACTGAAAACGTATCCACCGATGGCGTCGGCTTTGCCGCTGACAAGCGCCGGACCTACGCCCGCCGGGTCGATATTGACCATATTGACTTTCGAGGCATCGATGCCCGCGCCCTTGCAGAATGCGGGCCATTGCTGAAATTGCGCACTGCCCGCAGTCATCGCGAGCGTTTTGCCTTCAAGATCCTTTGGCGTTTGGATGGGCGAGTCGGCAAGCACCATAATGGCTGCGGGACCGCGGCGATAAATGCTGCCCACGGTTTTGATCTCCATCCCCTTGGCGATGCTGTTGCCGACCACAAAGCCGTCGGAAAAGCCAATTTGGGTGGCCTTGCTGCCGACCAATTGTGCGGTGGTGCCGGAACCTTTCCCCGGCGCTATGGTGATGTCGAGGCCGGCGTCGCGATAAAAGCCCTTGTCCTGGGCCACCAGGAAGCCCGCATTGGGCCCCTGGAAAAGCCAATCGAGCGTCAGTGTCACCGGCTTGAGCTCCGCGGCGCGCCCACGCGACCAAATGGCCGGCGTAGTAAGCGCACCGGTGACCAAAGCTGAGTTTCTTAGAAAACGTCGACGCGATACCGGCGTGCGCTTAACAACATGCAGGCTCATGATTCAACCTCCAAGGTTGCTCGGTCCGGCATCGCGCAGGATACAGTCAAGGCATCGGCCTTGTCATCGCTGCATTTATGCCTGCCTTGCGGGGCAATCCCAGAGGGTTTGGCAGCGAGTCGCGGTCGAAGTTCTGTTCGGATTTTACCGAGGGTGATATGCTGCCGCCAATAAAGTCGGTCAAAATTTAGCGCGCCTCGTCGGTCGCAACTGGGGGAAACGTCTTCGAGCGTCAGCGTCGCGATCGGCCTCGATTTTCTGCGAAGCTCGATGCTCGCTTGCGCCTAGTGTACAGATCAATAAAGGCCGCGGCGAGCATGATGGCAGCTGCTGCCCAGATCTTCCATTCCATGTCCAGGACTCCTTCAAGTTCCAGGAGGGTGCGAATGCAAAGCCCAGGGCCGAACCCTGGGCTTTGTTTGTAGGTTGCAACGCCTCAGCGGAGCTTATTCACCATTCACCGCTAGGTCCGGACCCGGCTCCAATGTTCCCATAGTTGGGAACGTATTGGCTGGAACCGTTTTGGCTGGAACCGTTATACTGATAGCTGTAGCCGTTATCGCGCCGCACCGCTTCCTGCGCGAAGGACGTCGTGACAGCGCCGATCGCCAACGCGGACGCAAGCGCGACCAGCAGGACTTGCTTCTTCACCATTTTAATCTCCATCGCTTTCACTATTCGCCCTCGCCGCGAAACCTATTCATCATTTCGCAGTGCACAAGTCACCACTCGGTGATCATTTATTACGTAATCGTGATGTTTTTCAATGAGTTAATGCGTTTTTTATTGGCGAGTTTACGCGATATGTTGCAGCGCAACAGCTTCGCGAGCGGCGCGATACCGCTGTTTTGGCTTGGCCTTTTGTGGAAGTCACCAAATGATCTCTGCGCGGCACTTGCGCAGCAGGTTCCTTGCCCGCCAGCGAGCGTAAAAATCGCGGCATCTCATCGATGCGATAGCGCATCCCAGAGTCGCGGCTTGCTCAACTCTCTTGTGGCGGCACGTACTCGGCGCCGCTCGGCACGAATTCGTTGGTGTAGATCGCGCTTGGTGCGGGCGGCGAAGCCACGCCGCCATATTGTCTGAGCACGTTGACAGTGCTGGTCCAGTCGGCATCGGAACCCCAGCCGAGTGGCTTGCCTTTGGTATTTGGTGTGACCCAGGTTTTCCAGGATAGCTCAAATTCGCGCTTGGTGATGGCTAGGTCGACGGTCTCCAGATAAATCTTCACCGCCTCGGCCGCTTCATCCGGGTGTTGCCGTCCATAGAGAAAACCCTTGATGGTCGGCGCGACGAAGGCGCGAATAAGCTCGGGATCGCTTTTGATCAGGTCCTCGTGCACGATGATCCCGTTGCTAACGACCGTTACGCCGTAATCGGCAAACCAGAAGACGCGCACCTCTTTCTTGCCGCGAATTTCGATGGTCGGCACGTAACCTTGGGCGAAGCCGCCAATGGCATCGACTTTGTTGTTGATCAGTGCTGCGCCGACGCCCGCAGGATCGATGTTGACCAGCTGAATCTTCGATTCATCGACGCCGGCGCCTTTGAGAAACGCCGGCCATTGCTGGAATTGAGCACTGCCAGCCGTTATGGCGACGGTCTTGCCGGCGAGATCCTTCGGCGTCTTGATGTCGCTATCAGCGAGCACCATGCAGGCGGCTGGGTTGCGCCGGTAAACGCTGCCGACGGTCTTGATGCCCATGCCCTTGGCGACGCCGTTACCGACCACGTAGCCGTCGGCGAAGCCGAACTGCGCAGCCTTGCTGGCTATCAATTGCGCGGTGCTGCCCGAGCCCTTGCCGGAGGTGAGGGTGACGTCGAGACCGGCGTCGCGATAAAAACCCTTCTCGCGCGCCACCATGAAGCCGACGTTGGGACCCTGGAAAATCCAGTCCAAGGTCATCGACACCTGCTTGAGCGGGCCCGCTGCGCGCGCCCGCATCGGCAGTCCCGGTGCAGCGAGCGCGCCGGCGGCGAGCATGGAGTTCTTGAGGAAGCGGCGGCGCGATAGCCGCGCGCGCGTGCGGTCGCGATTGCTCATTGCATCACCTCGCAGGGATCCCTGGCATTAGCCGAGCATACAGGCAAGCTGGAGAACATGTCATGATCTGCATCGCGCCTTTCCGTTGCGCTGACGGAATGGCGCTTATGGCGTTGTCCGTTTGCGGGTTGGTTCAAGCGCAACGCGCGCAAAGGTGGTGACGATTCTCGCGCCGGCTTTGATCGATCCGCGGAGCGAGCCGGCGACCTTGGATTCGCCGCCAAGGCGCTTGCGGTATGCAACCGGCACTTCGAGCACGCGCAAACCGGCGCGTGCGACCCGCATCTGCATTTCCAGATTCCAGCCATACGTCATTTCGCGCATACCGAGCTTGAGCAAGGTGTCGCGGCGTATGGCGCGAAAGGCGCACATGTCGGAGTAGCGCGTGCCGTAGAGGAGTCCCGTGAGCCGGCCGGCGATGAGCCCGGCGAGAAGTTGGTGGGCGGCCATGCTGCCCGGCTCCCGTTCGCCCCGCGCGCGCGAAGCGATGACGAAGTCGTAGTCACCGGCTCGGATCGGATCGACCAGCGCCGCGATGGCCGCCGGATCGTCGGCGCCATCACCGTCCATGAACACGACAATGTCGCCCTCCGCGGCCGCCTGGGCACCGGCCAGACAGGCCAGCCCGTAGCCACGCCCGACGGGGATCACCTCGGCACCGGCGCCGCGTGCGCGTTCCGCCGTGCCGTCGACGCTGCCGCCGTCGGCGACGATGACGCGATCGACCACTGCGCGCGGCAGTTCGCCGACGACCGAGGCGATCGATTCCGCTTCATTGAACGTGGGTATGACGACGGCGACTTGCGTGACCGGCCTCCCCACCAGCGACGAGGAATGTTGCTAAAGACTCCACCTCAGCCCGCAGCTCGCGCAGGCCGCGAGTGGCTTGTTCGACTTGAGCGCTTTGCGAAAGTCCCGGTAGGCGGCTCCGCTCCAGATCTCGCGCAACGTCTGCTGGGTGGCGTCGCCCAAGGTGTAATTCTCGTAGCCGCGCTGGGAAAACGGCGCAATGCAGCACGGCAGCGCACGTCCATTGGCGGTGAAGTACATTACTGTCCAGGGGCGGCGGCACAGCGACCAGGGCGAACCATCGTCTTGCCGTTTCAGGCTCATGCCGGGCTCCGACGCGCCGCCCGAGGCCGAGAATGTGATCCCTAGCGATTTTGCGAGTTCTGTCGCGCGATCGATGTGCGCAGCCTCCTCGCCGGAGAGCCGCTCGTACAACGCCTGATCCGGCCGCGCCAAGCCGATCGAGTCTTCCTTGAAGAACACGAGGCGCTGCAGGTGCACTTCCTTGATGCCGATTTCGGCCGCGAGGCGGACGAAATCCGGCAATTCCTCGACCGTCTCGCGCAAGCCGGTGAGCCAGGCCGAGACGCGTGGTTTGGTATGGCCTTCGCGCTCCTGCAGCTCGCGGAAGGCGCGAACGTTCCTTAAGATGCGGTTGAAATAATTCTTGCCGCGAATTTCCTTATAAGTCTCGGGGTTGGCGGCATCGAAGGAGACGCGCAGCTCGTCGAGCCCCGCGGCGATGAGTGCCCGGCCATTGCGCTCGTTGAGAACCGTGCCGTTGGTGTTGAACAGCACGTAGGTGCCGCGGTCTTTCAGATAGCGCACCATGCGTGGCAGATTCTTCACCAGCATCGGCTCGCCGACGCCATGCAGCACCGCACGATTGAGTGTCTTTATCTGATCGACGATCGAAGTGAACAGCTCCCAACTCATATCCGCCGGAGGCTCGAGTTCCTCGTAGGTACGTGGGCAGGTCGTGCACAGCAGATTGCAGCGGTTGGTCGTCTCCAGGTAAAGACATACCGGCTCGTGCTCCGGCACATCGCTGCCGGTCTCGACGCTCTCGAAATAGAGCCGGGGATCGACCGGCTGCGGTGATGCTACACTATCCATGACTTCCCGGCCTTTGATCCGATTGTCGGCGCTCTCAAGCGCGCATCTTCTCGACCCGCACGATGTCTCCAGCGTCGCAGCTAAAATCGCCGCCCGGCCAAAGCTGATCAAGCAGCCCCGCCGTGTGGCTGGCACGATGTGGCTGCAGCCGCGCCGCATCAGGCTGAAAGCTCACCGGCCTGGGGCGGCGAATTTCGTCGTGCAGTCGGCGCAAACAGTCTGCATCGTCCACGTCGTACCATTCGGGCAACAGATGCACGTCGAGTTTGATCCCACGGGCGCGTTCGAGCGTCTGTGCAGCGACGCGCTCGGTACTCCAGGATATGTCGTCGAAAATGCGGCGGTGAGCCTTCTTCAGGCCGAGCAGATAGTAGCCGCCATCGCTTGACGGACCCAGAACGGCGCGATCGCCCGGCCGTGCGAGCATCTCGGCGGTTTCGTTGAGCAGCGCCGTCGGCAAAGTCGGACTGTCGGCATTGAGCACAACGGCCGCGCCGTGACCACGCGCGAAAATCTCGCTGATCGTATGAAACAGGCAGTCGCCGAAGTTCGGCAGCCATGCGGGTATCAAGCCGATCGACGCTGTGAAGTTGCGGCGGAAAAAATCCTCCGAACCGGGCGGCCCGTAAGCCGCATAGGCGGCAATGCTGGCGCCCGGTGCGGCGCGGAGCGCAGCGAGCAGCATATTGTCGGTGACGTCCCGCAGGAATGCAGTGTTGAGCGCCGCCGCTTCCTCGTAGCTTAGCGGAGGCACGAGCCGCGTTTTGGCGCGACCCGGCGCCGATGCCTTGGCCATCACCGCAATGCCGCAAGTCGCAACTTCGCGCGGGCGTGAGGAAACGTCTTTATCTCCGGCTATAGGATCGACGAGACGCTCGAAATCATTTGCGCGATCCATCCGATGCCCCCATCAAAATCCAATACGATCAGCAACAACGCAATGACGATTGCTTGGCAGAGTGCTGCAAAAAGGGCCAATCAATCCTTACAAGCCGCCAAACACCAAAAAGTTATTCTCTTCACCAATTCGTGATCGCCTAATTACGGGCGAGCGCGATGCGGATTGTCGAGTCGTTCGGCAGTGCGGTTGTGTCATTCTCCCGCCATGTGGGCGCGCGGGCGTATTCGTCCGAGTCCATATCAAGCGATACCAATTGCCGGCCCTCAATGCCGACGACTTCGAGCGGCACCGCAACAGGGCGCCCGAACCAGCCCCATAATTTGCTGTAAGAGACGATCAGTTCGATAGTGCCCTTCGGCGTGCGCACCACATGCCGGACATGCCCAAGCGTCGAGGCATTCTCGTTGAGCACCGGCAGTCCAATGAGGTCGCCGACCCGGACCGGCTGAGGAAAGCGCTTGAGCATGCGCTCGTTCATCGGCATCGGGTGTTCGGCGTCCATCATGCCGGTCGGCGGCACTGTGGCCTGGGCCAGCATCGGCAACGGCCCGCTTTCGGCTTGTGTCGAGGTCTGCGCCAGCACGCTGATGGCTACCGCAAGCGATAAAGCCAGCGCGACGATCAGCATCCTATTGGCGCACATCATCGGGCATTCTCCCAGTCAAACGCGCCGCGCGAATTCGTGAAGGCGCTGTGCTTGCGCATGACTTCTCGCAACCGTACTGTCGAAAGTCCGCGCGAGCAATGAGGGGAACGACGTTCGCGCGTTTTCCTTCGCATTGTTATCTGCACAGGCTGAAGACCAACGATTGTGGAGTCTTCTTCGATGTCAACAGCGGCTGTCCAATCAATCGCCCACAACGAGCAGCGCCTGCATCCGTTGCCGCTGCGCATCATGCATTGGATCAATGCGGTCGCCATTTTCATCATGATCGGCAGTGGCTGGAAGATCTACAACGACGATGTGATTCTTGGCTGGCTGCATTTTCCTGACGCGATCGTCATCGGCAAGTGGGCGCAATACGGATTGCAATGGCATTTCTTTGGTATGTGGATTTTCGTGCTCAACGGGATCGCCTATTTGACTTATGGCGTCGCCACCGGGCGATTTCGGCAAAAGCTGTTTCCGATAACGATCAGCGAGCTTCTCGCTACTGTGAACGACGCGCTGCACTTTCGTCTCGGGCATGACGATCTGACGGTCTACAACGCGGTGCAGAAGATTCTTTATCTCGGCGTCATTCTAGTCGGCATTCTGATCGTGATCACGGGGCTGTGCCTGTGGAAGCCGGTGCAGTTTTCCGAGCTCGCGGCGTTGTTCTACAATTTCCAGACCATCCGGGTGATTCATTTCTTGTGCATGACGGCGATCGTCGGCTTCATCATCGTGCATGTGTCATTGGCGCTGCTGGTGCCGCAAACCCTTGTGGCCATGGTGACCGGCGGACCTGTGGTGAATGACCCCGCCGCGTTTGCTGCTGAACCGATGGCTGTGCGACGGCCAGCGCCTACTCACGAGGCCGCACCTGCAGTTCAGCCCGCCGCCGCGGCAGAGCCGCCCGCCGCAGAGTCACCCCCGTCCGCGCCGGCGGACGAACCAACGCCGTGATGCAGGGACACCATGACCATCCGAAAGCCCACGCCATCGCTCTTCCGGCCACAAAAGCCGATCGACCAAAATGTGCTCGCGGCCAATCGGGCACTGGTAGATGACATCAACCGCCGCAACGTGCTGCGCGGCGCAGTCAGCCTCGGCGCCTTGGCTCTGTTGACCGGCTGCGATGTAAGCGAAGAGCCTTCCGTGCAAAGCGCGCTGCGGGCGGTGTCGTCATGGAACGACGGCGCACAAGAGTTTCTGTTCCGCAAAAATCATCTGGCGCCGACCTTCAGCCCATCGCAGGTCGTCAAGCCGCCGCGGTTCAACGCCTACTACGACATCGAGGACGTCAAGCATATCGACGGTGCGACCTGGAAATTGGAATTGGCCGGCCTGATCTCTGACAAGCGGCCGTGGACCGCCCAGCAGATTTATCAATTGCCCGAGCAAGAATTGATCATCCGCCACATCTGCGTAGAGGGGTGGGATTACATCGGCCAATGGTCCGGCCCGAACTTGCACGCGTTTTTCGAGCGCGTCGGCGCCGATCTCACCGCGAAATACGTCTATTTCATCTGCAACGACGATTACACCGAGAGCATCGACATGGCGACGGCGCTGCATCCGCAGACCATACTGGCCACCAAATATGCGGGCGCACCCATCACCGATCCGTTCGGGTATCCGCTGCGGCTGCGCACCTCCACCAAGCTCGGCTACAAGAACGCCAAGTGGGTCAAAGCGATCGAAGTCAGCAATGACTTCCGCGAGACCTACTGGAGCGAACGCGGTTTTAATTGGTTTGCTGGAATTTAGGACGCGTACCTATAAGTCCCGCAGATGAAGCTCGATGTCCGCTTGCAGTAAAAAAATTACGGCGCAAGCGAGCGGGCGACCCGGAAACCGAGGCTGTCGTTGCGGACCTCGAGAGTACCCCCGCGGCGACTCGCCGAGCGCAGCGCAACTGGACTGTCGTACCAGGAACCGCCGCGCACCACACGGCGCGTGCAATCGCCGGTGATCCAGGCCGATCCGTCTGTGGGTGCATCGACCTTGCCCTGCGGCGTGTCGATTTCATAGCTCGGGTGATAGCAGTCTTGCGTCAATTCCCAGACATTGCCGACCATGTCGTAGAGACCGAATTTGTTGGCAGGGAATGAGCCGACCGGGGCTGTTTGCTGGTTATCCCAGTTGCTGCCGCAGCCGACGCAATCGGCGTTGTTCTTGCCGATTGTGTCGCCCTCGGGATACTCCGTTGTCGTGCCGGCGCGGGCCGCATATTCGTATTCCGCTTCGGCCAGCAGCCGATAGGGCTTTCCGGTCATTTGCGCCAGCCAAGCGACATATCGCTCGGCGTCTTCCCAGTTGATGTTGATCGCTGGCTGTTCTCCGCGCCCCCAACCGGAATCGGACGGTGTGTAACCGCTGCATCCGCCGCCGGCCACGCAAGCGTCCCACTCGGCCATGGTCACCGCGAATCTGGATACGGCGAACGGTTTGACGATGCTCACCTGATGCTGCGGGAATTCATTGGTGTTGGCGCTTTTGTCGGTTGCCGGCGAACCCATCTCGAAACTCCCCGCGGGCACCACCACCATGTCGGGGCAGTAATCGATGTTCTGCTGCCTCGGCGCGCATTCGCGGAAGCTGTCGCCGGGCTTGAGCGCTTGCTCCGCCGCCGGCTTGAGCGCGTAAGGCCAAATATTGGCGGCCACGAATGGCCGCTGGCTCGTCCACCAAAGCCACTGGGACTTGATCAGTGACTGCTCGATCCAGCCGACGAGGCCGATGATGACGGCGGCCACGAGCCCGTAGAGAACCGCGCGAAAGCGCCGGGCGCGCGCTTGGGCCTTGTCCTCGCGCGCGGTGCTGAGGCCAATGAAGTCGCGGTGCGGCGCGTGCAAATCTTCCGCTCGCTTTGCGAGCCAACTGCGCGCCTGGGTGAGTGCCGCACCCATGAGCAGCGCGTCATCGCTGGGCGGCGTCGGCGGGTCGGCTTTTGATGTGGCCATCCAGCCGCGATGCGCCGCCTCCAGCCCGCTGCGCCACGCCAAAAATTCGCGCTCGGCCGCGATCCATTCGCGCAGCTTGCCCCAACGTCCGAATATCGCCTCATGCGCCACTTCAGCAAAGGTGTCGCCAACTTCCGTGGTGACGGTGACGAGGAGCCGGTTGGGATAGTCGGCAAGTTCGGAAACGAGCAGCCATTCCTCATGGGAGAATTCGATGCGTGCGGCTCGGCGCCTCGTCGGCTC
>Ga0209579_10003044_pt1 | contig 12427 bp, 12 predicted proteins | sample Coa_R1_2_FD_187152 | JGI IMG/M metagenome (GOLD analysis project Ga0209579, IMG submission 187152) | Surface soil microbial communities from Centralia Pennsylvania, which are recovering from an underground coalmine fire - Coalmine... | ecosystem: Environmental > Terrestrial > Soil >... | reverse complement strand
GCGTGCACGATTCCACCCACCGCTCGAGCTCCGGCTTTGGCATCCGCGCCGCTTGCCCCAGTAAACTCCAGAACAAGGCATCCATCCCGCGCGCGAGTCCCGCGACGTCGAGGCCCTTCCTGGCACCGGGCAGTTGCGCAAGCCTCTCGAATACCGCCGCCACACGCCCCGTCGTCCACGCATGAATCTGCCTTTGCTTCCTGGCCAACGCAGCATCCGTGAGCGCCGCCTCCTGCCAGGCACGATACGCGCCGAGATAGCGAAGGTCATGCGCAAACGAACGCGATAGCAAGCCTCGAATCACAGACCGCGTATCCGCTGCAGCGTCCGGACGAAACTCGAGTTGGCTTAATTTCTCGAGCAGTTCATCCATCAGCGCCAGTAAAAGCTGCCGCTTCGATCGGTAGTGCTGATAGAAGCTCCCTACAGCAAGATTGGCGCGTTGCGCTATCGCTTCCATCGAAGTGCTTTCATAACCCCTTTCGCCGAAGAGTCCCAGCCCTGCTTCCTTGATCCGCTCTCGCTTATCAACCGAGCGCTTCTGCCGCGGATCGGACGGCAAATCATGCCCGGCAAGCAGATTGGGGCGTTTCTTCACCGGCGATCCCTTGCCAATTTCATCCTCAGGTACGCCTTCAGGTTCATCGCCTAAGTCCTAATCCGCGTCCCGGCGGCCTCAAGCTGACCCCAATCAATCCTGCCGCGCAGCACCAAAGCATCCAGCCTCCAAAAAGGCCAGCCACCTGCGGAGACATATTCGGAAACACCAGCGGGAAAAATGCGCTGGAAAAAGGATCGAGCAGGAGCGTAGGCAGCAGCAGCGCCATCGCTCCATGAAGCCATTCTGATTCGGGCAGTCCTGCCTGAGCGCACAAGCGCCGTACGAGCCAGGCGATAAGCGGAAACGTCACCGCAAACAGAAGCAGCGTTTCCTTCCAGCCGCCAGGACGCAGGAGGTGCTGCCCGCCGAAACGCAGTGCGAGCGTGGCGCCAAGCCATATAACGAAGCCGTTTCCAATCAGCCGTAGATTCATAATATGAACCTGAATTCATATTCATATAAAATGCCCTGGAATGCCAGCCGAAATCCTGACGGCTACCGCTCCCCTGCCGCGCCTCCTCGCCGCAGGCTGGCATTCGCCGCCGGCCATTTCCTCGTTCTGGCGTTGAATTGCCGCCTCGTAAGCATTAGAATCCGCACCAAGACGGGACACCGGATCAAAACCAGCTTTATCTCCGGCATCCCGCGGTGCGATTTATCGGGCTCATTTCTTCGCGGCCACTCCAACCTGAGCGGCTGCTCAACAAATCGTTTAGGTCCCAACCAATCGCGGCATGGTTCGATACGCCGCTAAAACGAATCTGGGCGGAAGCGCGGAGATCTTGGTAGGCACGAGCTGCACGAACTCGTCCAACTCGTAACGCATAAGACTCGCTCCCGCAGGGCACAGCGCAGAAAGCACGCGCAAAAATGCATCGCGGCACGTCTCTGGACGTTCACGACCGCGCAAACTGGGGAGGAATCAACATGAAGCGATTCAAGAATTATGTATGGGCGATTCTGATTTCCGCAGGACTTGGACTGGCGCTCGCGAGCGCCGCTCCTGTGAAGGCTCAGGCCACTGACTCGAGCGATTCGAGCACCACTCCTGCAAAGAAAACGACCAAATCGAAGAAGAAAGCGACTGACGCGAGCTCCACGGATTCCAGCGACGCCTCTTCCTCAGGAAAATCCTCCACGTCGAAATCGAAGAAAGCGAAGTCCACCTCTGATAGCGATTCAGGCAGTTCAACCGCTTCAGCCAGTTCGAAGAAATCCAAGTCCACCAAGTCGTCCTCTGGCGACGCCGCAGCTTCAACAGACTCGGGCACAAAATCAGCCAGCTCAAAGAAATCCAAGTCAGCAAAGGCTTCTTCGACAGACGCCAAGGCCGACTCAGCCTCAACTGATTCAGCGGCCGGCACGAAGTCAACCAGCTCGAAGAAGTCCAAGTCAGCCAAAGCCTCATCTACCGACACCGCCGCGTCAAAGGACACTGATTCCGGTACGAAATCGGCCAGCACTAAGAAATCAAAATCAACCAAGGCTGCCGATGCAAACACGTCCGCTGCAGCTTCCACACCCTCGAAATCGAATGCCGGTACCGCGGCTCCCGCACCCGCAAGCTCCAGCGCGCCGGCGTCTTCGAACTCAGCAGCTTCTACAAAGCCTGCTAAATCCAGCAGCGCCTCGGCCCCGAAGAGCAGCGCAAGCCAGCCGGCACCTCCCGCGGGAAGCGGACAGGTTTGGGTGAATACCGATTCCGGCGTCTACCACAAAGAAGGAACCCGCTACTACGGCAAAACCAAGACCGGCAAATACATGTCCGAAGCCGACGCTCAAAAGGCCGGCTACCATGCTGCGAAGAACGACCAATAGGGCCCTTCAATCTTGAATAGCTACAAGATAGAAAACAGGAGAGGCGAAATGACGAAAACAGTAAGAATCGCAATTTGCTGTGCGGCTTTGTGTTCGCTGTTTGTAATCGGCGGCTGGTCAGGAACCGCGATCGCGCACAATTCCTCGGCGATTGCAGCCGCCCAATCCAAGACCGCCGCCCCGGCAGCTGGCGACCTTTTGGACATCAATTCGGCCACGAAGGAACAACTCGATGCCCTGCCGGGAATTGGCGCTGCTTATTCGCAGAAGATCATTGACGGGCGGCCCTACAAGGCAAAGACCGATCTCGTCAAGAAGAAGGTCCTCCCGCAGGCAACTTACAACAAGATCAAGGACAAAATTATTGCCAAGCAGCCGGCGAAATAGCGCCGAGAAGCTGTTCTAACCAGCGTTTCCAAGAGTGAGGTGGGGTGGGTATTGATGTAAAATATCGGCCCTGGGGTCCATGCGTTGGCGTATGGTTTTCGCCCTTTATTCGCGGACAATTTCACCTAAAAGTACTATTGCACCGGTTCCTTCGGCCCATTAGCGTATTCAAGTACAAAAAATCTAATCACCTCACACCTCGGGGGTAACCGATGGAAGATAAACGACGCTGCAAGAGGCTCTCATTTTCGATTCCGGTTCACGTGTACGGCCGCACCGAGCGCGGTCTGCCATTTCGATACGTCACCGTAGCAAAGTCCGTGAACATGAATGGTGCGCTGCTTCCTTTGGCGCCGAGAGTCAAGCAGGGCCAGACGATCCTTCTCGTGAATAGCTTTACCCAGGAAGAGCGGGAATGCCGCGTCGTCTATGTGGACGCGAAGCACCGCAACAAGAAAAAGAAAGTAGCCGTGGAATTCACCAAAGAACAGGGCGATTTCTGGCACGTTTTCTCGCCCACACCGAAGCTGGCGCCAGTATCTCCGCGGCAGAACGTAGCTTAGACAGTAACGCGGAAATTATCGGAAGGCGCGTGCCCCGGGCCCGTGCCTTCCCCTCAGGTTGCGACCGCCCTTCGATTCCATCGCTTTCCTTGTCGAGTCGTCTAGCCTCATTGAACGAAGTAACCCTCCAGTGTTAGCATCCGTCAACTGATGTAAGCAGGACTTGGTCCACATAGAAGTGGTTGCTGGCGTTTCGGTTAGCTATTGATTCGCGTCCCTACCGGAGGAGCAGATGAAAGCAGTTCGGATGCATTCGCTCGGAGGTCCTCGGCAGCTGGTTTACGAAGAAGCCGAAAAACCTGTGCTCGATCCCGGCGACGCTCTCGTGCGCGTGATTGCCACCTCGATCACCAAAGACGAGCTTTCCTGGCCTCCCACATACAAAACCAAGGACGGACAGCCACGGCTGCCCACGATTCCAGGCCACGAATTTGCAGGTATCGTTGAGGCGGTTGCGGCGGATGTCTCGGACGTGAAAGCCGGTGATGAGGTCTATGGCCTCGCTTCTTTCTGGCGCAATGGCAGCGCCGCTGAATATGTCGCCGTCGCGGCTTCCGATATAGCCCCGAAGCCAAAAACTCTCGATTTCGAGCAGGCTGCTACCGTGCCACTAGCCGGATTGACCGCGTGGCAGGCGCTTTTCGATCACGGCAAACTTGCGGCGAATCAGCGAGTGCTCATTCACGGGGCCGCCGGAGGCGTCGGGATTTTTACCGTTCAGCTCGCGCATTGGAAGGGCGCCTACGTAATCGCCACCGCATCATCAGCCCACACTGAATTTCTGCGCGAACTCGGCGCCAATGAAGTGATCAATTACGAAGACCAAAAATTCGAGGAAGTTGTAAGAGATGTGGATCTCGTAATCGACACGGTGGGCGGCGACGTCTTCGAACGTTCGCGCCTGGTGCTCAGCCCCGCCGGAATGCTCATCTCCGTTGTCGAGATGGTTCCTCCTGAGCAGCCCACTGACCACCCGCGCGAACTCTTCTTCATCGTCGAACCGAATCGCGCCGAACTCATCGAGCTGGGACGCCTGATTGACGCGGGAAAATTAAAAACCGCTATCGCCGAAGTGTTCCCTCTGGAACAAGCTGCGAAGGCTTTCGAAAAGGGCCTGGCAGGACACGTACGAGGCAAAATCGTGCTGCGAGTGGCTAGCGATGCTCAATCAAGCGCCCGCGCGTAGTCGCGGGCAGCAGGTCATTTCGCTTTTGACGCGGGCCAAGGCTCCAGCCAGTAATCAACCGACAGCCACAGCGCATACGCCGGGCGGACGAACAAAACCGCCAACAACAACGTAAAGCCTATCCACAGCGCGTATTTCATCGTTTCGGAAAGCCACGCCAGCTCCGGCACAAGCGGCGTAACCAGGTACACGGGAATCAGCACCGCAATCGTCAGGCCGTAAGTCAGAATCATTCCTCCAACGAAATAGCCCGACTCCCGAAAATAACCGAGCCCGCAGTTAGGGCACCGGATCAACACCTGATTGAATCTCCCCTTGAAAATCGGCCCACGATGGCAATTCGGGCACCGATAACGCAGCGCATAGACGAGCACCTCCAGAAATGATCGCTTAGGCGCCTGCAGAAAATTCGAACGCATAGAGTCCTTCAGAATAATCCATAACGGATTGGGACGGAAATAATCCAGCGGAGCGGACATCATTAGGGAGAATGCACTCGAAAGCAGCTAAGCGATCACTGCAGCGGGCAGGGGATTTCGTCGATTTTCCTTGTCTTCGTAAAGCGCCCGGTCGGCCTCGGCGATCAATTCTTCGGGTCCTTGACCGCGTCGATACTCCGCCCAGCCAACTGCGAACTTAATCGGAACTTTTTCGCCGTTCAAATCCACCGTAATTGGCTCAAGCCGCCGCAGCATCGCCGGCACCTGCGAACCATCGCACTCCGGCAATATCAACATGAATTCGTCGCCGCCAAGCCGCGCGGCTGTGTCCGCTTCGCGAATCACTATGCTCAAATGTTCGGCAAACGCCTTCAGCACCGTATCCCCCGCCGGATGCCCCAGCCGGTCATTGATCTCCTTGAACTTATTCAGGTCGAACACCACCACCGTCAAGTCGTAATGCTTCCGCAGCGCCCGGCCAATTTCTGCCTTCAACGTCCTTTCCATGAATCGCCGGTTATAAAGTCCCGTCAGCGGATCGACAAGCGCCAGGTTGCGCCACCGTGCAGAATGCAGTTGCCTCTCGGCAATTTCCATTCGCAACCGGTTGATCAGGAATTTTTCATACGTCAGATAACACCCGAAAATGACGATCAGGAATACCAGTCCCGCCACTGCCTGGAATACCGGCGATTCCCACAGCGATTTCCCGCCCTCCATAATCGTGGGAAATGCAAGGGACGCCACCCCGGCCGTCAGCGTCAGCATCACCAGCACAGACACACCCCAAGTCCACCACTCGCGTCGCTGTAGCTCTAGCAAGCGCGAGGAATAGCTCTCTTGAGGGGGGATTTCTGGCGCCTTGTCGGCGTTCTGGTCGACCTGATTCATAGCTGGGCTGGCGTAACCGGGCAACAAATCTCCATGAAAAACAATATCTCCATCTCCGGCGTGGGTCAATTTGCCTGCCCGAGCAGCGTTCCTATTTGCTACGGCGGGTCGGCTGATTCGAAACAGGGGCACCGGGTGCCAATGCTCGAAAATGGCGTACTTCTTGCTCCATCCTTCCAAGGCACACAATACAAAGTACTTAGCTAGTTTATGCAACTGGTACGTCAGGCCTATTGTCGCCAGCGCGCCCCTGCCCGACACTGTTCCTCGAGCGACACAATGATTGCGCTACTCATTCTCGCCGTGTCAGTCACAGCCCTGGTGCAGTTCGCAGTTTGCCAGTGGAGATCGATGTGGATCACCGTGGCGGCTCAGCCCCTTTCCGAATGCCTGGAAGCCGCCGTTGGACTGGCTCCGAGCCAGATTCAATCCAGCCATTTTGAACTGCTGGCTCGCACATCCGAGCAGATATGCCCCGCCACCCAAAAGCAGAACGTCTGGCTTCGCGAGGTTCGGTTCTATTTCTATATTGTCGAAGGGCTAGACCGCCTCTGCGAAAAGCATTTGCCGGCTCTCTCGGAATGGGCCGATACGGAACTGATCGCTTGCGCACGCTACGCAGCCGCGGTCCTCGACGAACGCCTTAACGCGAATCTGGCCTTCGCCTCCGAAACTCGCGCCTTCTAAGAGCTCGTCCAGCCCTTAGTTTCCCAACACACCTATTTTCGCGGCCGCAGCTTTGCTTCTCTCCGCCAGATATACTCCGAGCAGGATCAGCACGCCGCCAAGCAGCAAATGCCGCGTAGGCACCTCACCAAGGAAGAGCGCCGCCACCAGAATCGCGCCAATCGGCTGGAAGTAATTCACTGCCGCCACGCGCGACGCCTCCATATAACGCAACGCCCAATAGAAAACCGTATAAGCCGCCACCGAGCTGATCGCCGCCATATACAGCAAACCCATCCACCCCTGCCACGGCACGCTTTTCCAATCAAGGCGCACTGCGAGAAAAATCGCGAGAGGCAGTAACACAGCCGCGCTGGCAAAGAAATTCACTGCGTTCATTTCGACGCTGTCGTACTTGCTCGCCACTTTCTTGCTCAGCACCACATAAAACGTGAAGCACGTAGTTCCCAAAAGCGTTATCAGGTCACCAGAAAGCGTAGGCGACCTGCGCAAATCGAAGCCATTTTCAGCCGCCAAAATCGCAGCGCCCGTAAACGCAAGTGCCATCCCCATAATCTTCGCCGCGGTTAGCGCTTCAATCTTCATCGCGCGCGCCAGCAACAACACAAGGATCGGTCCAATCGCCAGAATCATCGAGGAATGCCCCGAAGTTGTGTAGGCCAGGCCCACCGTGAAAAAAACCTGATTGGCGCACAAGAACCATCCGAGATATGACAACGTCCACACATCGCGCCGCTTCAACGAGCCAGGATTCCTGCGCAGAAGGTAAATCGGAAGGAAAATCAATCCGGCGATTTCAATCCGGAACGCCGCCAGCGTCAGCCCGTCGAAGTATCGCAGCGCCGTCTTGCCAGCCACATAATTGAACGACCACATCGCCAGCATTGCCGCCAGCGACATGGCCAGAATGAAAGAGCTAGGACGAGGCGGCAAGGCATTGGATGTTTCTGTGGCGCGCGAACTCAAGATCTGCTCGATGGCATCTACTCAATCACCTCGCGCCGCCGCGTCAGCGATTCAATCCGGTCAATCCTTGGCGCATAACCAATCCCGGGCCCCGCCGGCACGCGAATAGTTCCCTGCCGCGTCACCTCCACCTCCGGCTCGATGATGTCTTCTGCCCAATATCGCCGGCTCGCCGACACGTCACCCGGCAGCGAGAAATTCGGCAGCGTCGACATCGCGATGTTATGCGCCCGCCCGATTCCCGACTCCAGCATCCCGCCGCACCACACCGGAATCCCCTTCGACTGGCACAAATTGTGAATCCGTCGCGCCACCGTGTGCCCCCCAACGCGCCCTAGCTTGATGTTGATAATGCGGCATGCGCCAATTTCAATCGCCGCCCGCGCATGCTCGTAGTCGTGAATGCATTCGTCGAGGCAGATCGGCGTATCGAGTTGCCGCTGCAACTCCGCGTGCGAATAGATATCGTCCCACCCCAGCGGCTGCTCGATCATGATCAGGTAAAACGCATCCAGCTCCTTCAAGTGCGCCGCATCCTTCAGCGTGTACGCAGAATTCGCATCAACCATCAAGCGAATGCGCGGAAATCGCTCGCGCAACGCTCGCGTCGGCTCGATGTCCTTCCCCGGCTTGATTTTGATTTTGATCCGCTGATACCGGGCAGCCAGTTCTTTCTCCACTTTCGCCAGCAGCGCCTCAATCGAAGGCTGAATCCCAATCGATACGCCGCAAATAATTTCATTCAACGTGCCGCCTAAAAGCTTCGCCAGCGGCATATTCTTCTGCTTCGCCTCCGCATCCCAGATCGCCGCTTCCAGTCCCCCCTTTGCCATGTTATGCCCGCGAACCAGCGCCAGCATCCCCCACACATCCGCCGCAGACGCGAATTCCTTGCCACGCAGCAAGGGCCACAAATAATCGCGAATCACGAGCCACGCAGTCTCCACCGTCTCGTAGGAGTAGTACGGGTCCTCGCCCGCCGTCGCTTCGCCCCACCCGATCACGCCATCCACATCCGTCTCAATCAGCAGAATGCGGCGCAGATCGCTCACGCCAAAGCTAGTTTCAAACGGAGCGATCAACGGCAGATGAATTTCGCGAAGTGTGATCTTACGCAGGCGCATGGACGCGTCGAATGCCTTTCACTCCGGAGTCAATTCCGGCAAATGCACACCCGCCACCGAATCGCGCGGCTCGAGCAGATAGTCCGTCGTATCGCCGCGATTCTCCAACCCAGTCGCAACATACTCTTTGCCGAATAATTTCAAAAAATGCTGCCGCGTCAAAGCCTGCACGCGTTCGCCCGTCGCTCGATCTCTCTTCTTCAACTCCGAGATATTGGCAGCGATAGAAATTCGCTGCACTCCCGGATTCGCCGGCGGCAAATTCCCAGCCAGAATTTCCTTCACGCGCACCGAATCCAGCCACCATTCCGCCACCAGCCGGTCAGTCGGCAAACCCGCATGCAACGGGCTCTCCGTCACCCCATAGCAATCCGGGATATACCGCCGCGCCACCGCACCCAGCCGCACCAGATTGAAATGCGCGTTCTTCAGCTCCAGCGGATCAAACGTCCACTCCACCAGCGGAATCCCGCGCTTCAACGCGTCCTGCCGCTGAAATAATTTCAGCCGTCGCCCCACGCCTCGGTTCTGATATTCAGGCAGCACCGCCGTCATATGCGAATGCAGGAATCGCAGCGATGCCCGAAATCCAGCCAGCGCCAGCGTCATCCCAACGAGCTTCTCGCCGTCAAAAGCGCCTATCACCTGCCCGCCCGTATGGTCCGCCACCACGAAAATCGGCGCCGGCACAGTAATCTCCTCGCCCCATATCACCCGTTCGAGCCGAACGCCTTCCTCAAATTCATCAAGCGAGTGGCACTGCCGAATTTCAATCCCATCCTTCACATTAGCCACCGTGTAAATCCCTCTTCGATACCGGCGCTTTCTTCGACTCGTCCCACAGTTCTTCCATCCGCGCTCTCGGCAAATCCGCCAGCCGCTTAGCCTCGCTTCGCGCCGCCCCTTCCATCCAGCTGATTCGCTCTTTGAATTTGCGATTTGCCTTCTTCAACGCAATTTCGGGATTCACATCCAGGAATCGCGCCACATTCACCGCCGCAAAAAGCAAATCCCCGGCCTCTTCTTCGATCCGCGCACCACTATTATTCTTCCTCGCTCCTATCGCCGAAAGAATTTCGCGCTTCTCTTCCTCGATCTTGTCGAAAATTCCTCCCACATTGTCCCAATCAAACCCAATCTTCGCCGCCCGCCGCGTCAACTCATACGCCTCGAGCGCCGCAGGAAGCGATCGCGACACGCTCGCAAGTATCGATCTGTCGGCTTCCTTCTCGCGCGCTAATTTCCCCTCCGCAGCCCGCTCCTCCGCCTTCAGTTGCTCCCAATTCTTCAGCACCTCCGCCGAAGTCGCAGCCCTCACGTTCCCAAACACGTGCGGATGACGCCGCACCATCTTCGTGTGAATCGATTCAATCACGCCGGCAATAGTAAATCGCCCAGCCTCTTCCGCCAGCACGGAATGAAACACGACTTGCAGCAATAAATCCCCGAGCTCCGACGCGAATTCTCGCGCATCCCCCGCCTCCATCGCCTCCAGCACCTCGTACGTCTCCTCCACCAGATACTTCCGCAACGATTCGTGCGTCTGCTCTCGATCCCAAGGACACCCACCCGGCGCCCGCAACTGAGTCTGCAACGCAACAAGCTTCTCAAACCACTCCCCAGCCGACTCATTTCCCCGCGCTCTGCCCTTTCCGCCCTGCTTGCGAACACGCCCACTCGCACCCGCCCGCCCACGCAATTTCGCTCGCCCTTTTGCCTTCGTCTTCTTTCGAGTTTTTCGATTCGGAGACACTGCGATGTCCACCGCTCCCACGCGACCGCACAATTTACAGTCCCATGCGCTGAGCCACAAGAGCCAATCCGACGGCCAATACCCGGCGTCACCAGCGGCCAATACCGGGTGTCACCACGACCGTAGCTCTTAGTGTCACGATCACCGTAGCTCAGGTCCCATTCCGGCCCGACTCTGGCCGGAATTGACCTGAGGCCTTCACACGTGAGCTGCGACGCTCCGCACGGGCTCGCCGCCGTGCTGTTTGCTCTTCAGTAGCACAGGCATTCCTGCCTGCGCCCCAAGGTCCCCACGGCTCACTCGCGCTAGCCAAGCACTTATCGTCACATCGTTCTTTTTCGTTCTTTTTCGCTCTTTTTCGCTCTTTTTCGCTCTTGATCTTCGCCCTTCTGCCACCGCCGCAAGCTCAATTCCCCTAAAGATTTTTCTCGAAAAATGCCGCCACTCGCTTCATCAAATAAATTCGCGCGCCGGGATCACTCGCTGGATGACCGCGCCCGGGAAGCAAGACAACCTCAATATCCTTGTTGTACTTAATCGCCTCATTCAACACGAGCATCGTATTTATCGGATGAACGTTGTCGTCCCCTGTTCCCTGCCCAATCATCAGCTTCCCCTCGAAACCTTTCACAAAGTTCACCGGAGAAGCGCGGCGATACGCTTCCGGGTCATCCTTCGGCAATCCCAGAATTCGTTCCGACACAATCGAGTCGTACTGGCGCCAATCCGAAACCGGCGCGCCAGCAAATCCCACCTTAAAATCCTGCGGCGCTTCGAAAAGTGCGTGCAGTGTCATGTGCCCACCATAACTCCAACCCCAGATCCCGATCCGCTCGCCGTCGACATACGGCAATGTTCGCAGGTACGCGACGCCGGCTCGCTGGTCCGCAAGCTCCTGCCCGCCGATGTTGTGGTACAGCGTTTCCTCGAAAGCGCGTCCGCGTCCCATCGATCCGTGATTGTCGACGGAAAAAATAACGAAGCCTCTCTGCGCCATGAACTGATTGAAAAGGAAAGTTCCGCCCATCCACATGTTGCGCACCACCTGCGACGGGCCTCCGTAGGTATACACAATCACCGGATATCTCTTACTGGAATCAAAATTCGGCGGCTTGATCATCAACGCGTTCAGCAGCGTGCCGTCGGAAGCCTTCACCTTCAGAAACTCCACGGGGGAAAGCCCATATTTCTCCACCTCGCGGCTGCTTTCGTGAAGGACGGCGATTTGCTTTCCGTCTCCGCCCACCAGGTCTTGTTCAGGCGGCTTCATAACGCTCGAGTGCGTATCGATGAACGCGGACGCGTCCGGAGAAAAATCCGCGAAGTGCCATCCGGCGCCGCGCGAAACCCGCGTAAATCCGGAACCATCCACCGCTACCCGATATATTTGGCGCTCCATCGGCCCTTGTTCCGTTGCCGTGAAATATATCAACCCGCCGTTTTCACCCACACCGTCCAGGGACTCCACATCCCAACCGCCGTGCGTGATCTGCGCCACTTCTGTCCCGTCTACCTTGTACAAATAAAGATGGCAATAACCGCTTCGAGCGCTTCCCCAAATGAACCGGCTGCTGTCTTTGGAGAACCACAGAATATCCGTCACATCCACCCAGGCTTTCGACTTCTCGGTGAGCACCACCCGGGCCTGCCCGGTGCTCGCATCCGCGATCGTTAACTCGAGGACATTTGCCACGCGAGCAAGGCGCTGGATTGCGAGCCGCTTGCTGTCCGGCAACCACTCGACGCGCGGAATCAGAATCTCCTTGTCACTTCCAATATCCATCGCGCGAGCCTTTCCTCCTGCGAGCGGCTGCACAAGCACGCGTGCCACCGGATTGGCCTCGCCCGCTCGCGGATACCGGTCCGTTTCTTCCTCCGTCAAATCTTCCATATTGTTTTGAATCGTATATTTCGTTACTGCGTGCTCATCCAGCTCAAGGTATGCGATTGCCGACGAGTCCGGTGCCCACCAATATCCCGAGCGAATCTCCAGCTCCTCCGGATACACCCA
>Ga0209579_10003043_pt1 | contig 12431 bp, 12 predicted proteins | sample Coa_R1_2_FD_187152 | JGI IMG/M metagenome (GOLD analysis project Ga0209579, IMG submission 187152) | Surface soil microbial communities from Centralia Pennsylvania, which are recovering from an underground coalmine fire - Coalmine... | ecosystem: Environmental > Terrestrial > Soil >... | reverse complement strand
GCATCGGCGGAGCGCTGATCCTGCTGGTGCTAAGCGTGGTCTTCAAGCAAAACTTCTTCGCGCTGCTGGGCGGTGGCAGTGCCGGACCCAGCTCCCCGGCGATGAGCCAGCCCGATCCGGGTCGCGACCAGCAAGAACAACCGATGGTGCAGTTCATTTCGTTCGTGCTGGACGACACACAAAAAACCTGGGAGCAGGTGCTGCCGCAGCAGGCGGGCAAACCATACCGGCACGCCAAGCTGGTGCTTTTCCGGAACTACACGCAGTCGGGCTGCGGCGGCGCCGAATCGGCGACCGGTCCGTTTTACTGTCCGGCGGACGAGAAGGTGTACATCGATTTGGGATTTTACGACGAGTTAAGGCAGCGGTTTGGAGCGCCCGGGCAATTCGCTCAGGCCTACGTGCTGGCGCATGAAATCGGGCACCACGTGCAGAAGATTATTGGGGTCGAGAGCCGTGTGCGGCAGATCGGCGCGAGCAATCCGGGCGGACAAAATGCGATGTCGGTGCGGGTGGAGCTGCAAGCCGACTGCTTTGCGGGGATCTGGGCGCATTCGACGCAGCAGAGGAACTTGCTGGACCAGGGCGACGTGCAGTCGGCGCTGGGAGCGGCCGCGGCGGTTGGCGACGACCGGTTGCAGAAGATGGCTACGGGACACGTGTCGCCGGATTCGTTCACGCACGGATCGTCGGCGCAAAGGATGCAGTGGTTTCAGAAGGGGTTTGATAGCGGAACGATTGCGGCCTGCAATACGTTTGACAGCGCGCAATAGGGTTTATGGGGCGGATTGAGAACCGTCAGGACCCGCGGCTTTGCGGGCATTTTGCATGGCTGCTTTCGCGGCCTTTTCTTTTTCCGGGTCTATGCCGGAATCCTTGGTGATCAAAGTGGATTGAGCGGGGAAGGCAACAGCCGCTCCGGTGCGCTCGAGCGTGTCCACTAGAGATAGAAGGACGCTTTCCTGGATGGCCAGAAATTCCACGAAATCGCGAACCAGAACATAGGCGTAGCATTCGACTTCGATTCCGGCATCGCCGAAACGCAGCAGGCGGACACGAGCGGTGGCGTCCTCGATGCGGTTGTTCTCCTTGAGCGTGGCGCGCAACTCCTGCAAGGCGTAGCGGATATGGTCGGGAGCGAGGTCGTAGCGCAGGCGAATCAGCTGGCGGAAAAGAATTTTGTCGCGCTGGCGGAAATTTTCGAGAACGGCGGAAGCCACGGTGCCGTTGGGGATGGTGACGACGGTGCGCTCTTCGGTGCGCAGCTTGGTGGAGCGCAGGCCGATGTCCTCGACGGTGCCGCGCTGGTCGCCAATCCGGCAGGAATCGCCGATCAGCAAAGCCTTGTCAGTAAGAATAGAGATGCCGCCGAGCAAATTTTCGAAGGTTTTTTGAGCGCCGAGGCCGATGGCCAGGCCACCGATGCCGAGGCCAGCAAGAGCGGCGGTGACGTTGACACCAAAGGAGTTGAGCGCGATCAGGCCGATGATGATAAAGGCGAGCACGTCTAATACACGGCGTGCCAGAGAGACGACGGAACGTTCCGCCATGCGACCGGAGAGAATGAGTCGTTTCGTAAACCAGGCAGAGATTTCACGGGTGAATCGGGTGAGCAGCCAGTAGGCCGCGACCGCGAAGAAGACCCACAGGACGCGCCGGTAGTACTGCCGATAGACTATCGAGGCGCCAATGACGAAGACAAAAATGTAGTGAATAAAGGCGCTGAGCAGCAACGTGCCCGGGCCGATGTGATTGAGGCGAATGGGAGGCAGCGAATCCAGCCCACGTCTTTTCCGGTAGTAGCGCAGAGCCACACGCGGGAGGAGCGACAGCGCCCAGCCAAACAGCAGAGCCAGGGGGAGGGCCAGAAGAATAGCCAGCCATTGCCAGAGCGGCATGGCGAGGATGCGATTCCTGGTGAGGAAGGCAGGGAGCTTGCGTTCGACACCGGCAAATTGCAGGGAATCGTAAGTGTCGGGAATGGTGTCGAGGGACTTGCGGGCAAAGAGCCAGATTTTATTGCCGCGATCGTCAATGATGCGGACGAGTGTTATAGAAAAGGTGCCCGAGACTTCATGTACGCCAGCGAGAACTTCCTGATCCGCAGGAAGGCCGTCGTCGAGGCGCCCTTGTGGGTCTTTGCTCAGAGAGTCGAGAGACGAGGCAAGGATCTTGTTGTTAATGACGGTGAGCAACTGTTGGGCCAGGTCTTGTTCTTCGTCGGGCTTGGGATGATGGCGGCCGACCTGCGGTTGAAAATATTCAGCGGCGAGCGAGTAGTTTTCGTCCTGCGCGGCATGAAGAAAGCCCATGACGGTGCCGCGGGGGGTTTCGCGACCGAGAGGATCGGCGGGAACGGTCTCAGACTTTGCCGGTTGTGAGGCTGCAGCGGCGCCGGAGGGGACACCAGGAATTTGCGGGTAGGCCGCAGCGGCAGGCAGCATCAGCAGCAACGCTGGGAGGAAGATTTTGCGGACCAAAGACATGCAATGCTCCTAAACGGGGCAGGCGGCAGCATTCCATGATGAAGTTGGAGGAGGCCTGGCGCAAGTGGCCGGGCAGGTGAGGGAGGGCTGGTCAGATCGAGGGGGAAAAGGGAAGCGGCGCAACGTCGAAGTGATCGCGGTATTGCTTGAGCAAATATTGGTCGGTCATCCCAGCGATGTAATCACAGACCACGATGTGGCGGGGAACGGTGAGGGCGAGTTGCTCGTGATCGGGCGGCATGGAATCGCGTTTGCTGAGATAGAAGTGGAAAAGCCGTTCGAGGCATGCAACGGAAACATCACGGTCTTCGGTGATGACAGGATGGCTGTAAAGATTGGCGACGAGGAATTGCTTGAGGCGGGAATTTTCCGCGGCGATGGGTTCGCTGAGGCCGGCTAGACGGTAGGGATAGTCGCGGATTTCCTGAACGGAGTGGATGCCGGAGCGTAGCGTGCGTGCGGCAGTAGTTTCGATGAGGTCGGAGGCCAGCGCGTTGAGCAGGTCTTTGAGAGCTTCGCTGAATTTGAGTTTTTCTTTTGCGTTTGGATAGGCGCGGTCGATTTGCCGGTAGGCGTCGCCGAAAAGAGGAATTTCCGAACGAAGAAGATCGAGATCAAGGATTTCGGCTTCACGGGCGTCGTCGAGATCGGCAGTGTTGTAGGCGATTTCGTCCACCCAGTCGATGAGCTGGGCTTCGAGCGGCGGGCGGAGGTCCAGAAGGTATTCAGCGAGTTGCGGGAACGATGGCGCGTCGTAATCGTGGGAATGCTTGATGATGCCTTCGCGGACTTCGAAAGTGAGGTTGAGCCCAGCGAATTCGAGATAGCGGTGTTCAAATTGTTCGACGATGCGCAGGGCGTGAAGATTGTGGTCGAAGCCGGCGCCGTGCTGGCGCATGAGCTCATTGAGTTTGCGTTCGCCGGCGTGGCCAAAAGGCGGGTGGCCGATGTCGTGGACCAGGGCGAGAGCTTCGGCGAACTCGCTGTTGAGTCCAAGAGCGGTGGCGACAGTGCGGGCGACCTGGGTGACCTCAAGCGTGTGGGTGAGGCGATTGCGAAAATGATCGGAGTAGCGGGTGGTGAAGACCTGCGTCTTGGCTTCGAGACGGCGGAAAGCGCGCGAATGGATGATGCGGTCGCGGTCGCGGGCGTATTCGGTGCGGTAACGGTGGCGCGATTCAGGAAAGCGGCGGCCGCGCGAAAGCTCTTCGCGCATGGCCAGTGCCGAAAGTGGAGGAGGATTTGGCATGAGCCGCTCCGTTCCGCGGACGTGGCGGTGGCCAGCTGCTGAAAGTCGTCAGGACTTGGGCGCGAGCAGGTCGAGGCCGCGGTCGGCGCGCTCGGTGATGGTGGAGTTGGTGGGATAGTCTTTTTTGACCTGCTGGTAGAGGGAGGTGGCTTCGGTGGGATTGGTCTGCCGCAAGAGATCGGCGAGCTCGAGCAAGACCAGCGGGCGCGGGACCAGCACAGACTTGGAGTCGGCGACGGCGCGATAGGCTTTTGTGGCGTCGTCAATTTTGCCGGTGCGGGCGTAGATGTTAGCCATCTGATACTGAGCCATGGCCGAAAGTTCCTTGTCGCTGCCGCCGACGAGTTTCTTGAACTCTTCGATGGACTGATTTTCCTTATCGAGATCGAGCAGGGAGAGAGCTTCGTAGTAGCGGGCGAGTTTGCCGGGATTGGTGCCGGGGTATTTATCGGCGACGGCGGCAAACTTGGGCGCGGCGTCCTGGGAACGTTTTTGCGTGTCAGAGTAGGTGGTCTCGCCGGGCACCACTGGTTCGTTGGCGACGCGGATGGGTGCGTTGTAGATCTTCATGGCATCGTCGAGGCCAGCGGAAGCCTGAAGCGTCTGGCGGTCGGAGTACAGTTTCCACCCGCCGTAACCAAGAACGACGACCAGGACGGCGGCCACGGCCGCAGCAGCAACCTGGCTGTGTGAGTAAACGGCTTCGGCGCCGTGCTCGATGGACTCGCGAAATTTGTCCTGCTTGAGTTCCTTGCGGGAAAGATGATCCGGCACGCACGCTCTCCTGAGTGATGGCTAAACTTCAATAATAGCACAGCGGGCCAGCAGACCCGGCTGCGAGCGGACTGTGAGATACTGGGCATCCGGCTCGAGCCCCGCGCCATGAACCGCCTCTCCGCGTGCATCATTACTCTAAACGAAGAGCAGAACCTGCCGCGTGTGCTGGCATCGCTGCGCGGAATTGCCGATGAAGTGATTGTGGTGGATTCGGGGAGCACGGACCGGACGGAAGCGATTGCGCGGGAGCATGGGGCAGCGTTTCATTTTCGCAAGTGGACGCACTACGGAGAGCAGAAAAATTACGCAGCTTCGCTGGCTGCCACGGAGTGGATCCTTTCGCTAGATGCGGATGAGGAGCTGAGCAGCTCGCTGCAGACGGCACTCCTGGACTGGAAGAAACGGGCGCCCCGCTACGAGGTGTACGAAGTGGCGCGGAAGACGTGGTATCTGGGCGCGTGGATCAAGCATTCGGGGTGGTATCCGGATTTCAAGAAGAGGCTTTACCGGAAAAATGTGGCGCAGTTTGACGGGACGCTGCATGAGACGCTGACCTACGCGGGGCCTTGCGGGCGGCTGGCTGGCGATCTACTGCACTATACGATCCGCGATTTTTCGGAACACCAAGCCAACGTGGAGCGGTATTCGACTCTGGCGGCGCAGCAGATGTTTGAGCAGGGCAAGCGGCAGTGGCGCGGGGCGGTGTGGTTCGCCACGCCGTGGAGCTTTTTTCAGAATTTTGTGCTGCGCGGCGGATTTCTGGATGGTTACCGGGGAGCGCTGATCGCGCAAATGGCGGCGCGCACGGTGCGGCTGAAATACAGCAAGCTGGGAAAGCTGGTGGCGGCTAGAAAGTCGAGCGCGGCGGGATGATTCCGCTGCTAGTGGATCTGGAAGAGGAATGGCGCGGCGGACAGAACCAGTTTTATGTGCTGCTGAAAGGGCTGTACGAACGGGGGCACCCAGCGGAGCTGCTGACCGCGAAAGGCTCCGCGCTGGGACATCGCGCTGCGAAGGCCGGAATTTGCGTGCACTACACGCCCCGGGGGGCGTTGCGATTGCTGGCGGCGCTGAAGATCCGCGGATTGATGAGCGATGGGCGGTTCGATCTGGTTCACGTCAACGAATCGCATGCGCTCAGCGCGGCGTGGATGGCGCAGGCGCAGAATCGGGTGCCTTTGTTGATTGCGCGCCGCGTTGGTTTTCCGCTCAGGCAGAACTATTTTTCGCGCGCGCGGTTTCATGCGGCAGCGCGAATTGTCGCCAGTTCGCAGTGGGTGGCGGAGCAGGCGGTGAAGTCTGGAGCGCCCAAGGAAAAGGTCACGGTTATTTATGAAGGCGTGGAGATGCCGCCGACGTTCGATGCCGCCTCACGGACCGCCGACCGGAAGCGTTGGGGTGCAGGAGAACACGACCTGCTGATTGGTTGCGCGGGCGTCTTGCTGGAAGACAAAGGACAAGAATGGGTGATTCGTGCGCTGGCGCAATTGCGCGGCGAGTTTCCGAGTTGCAAGCTGCTGCTGGCCGGAGATGGGCCGAATCGCGGACGACTGGAACAACTTGTTGCCGACTTGAAGCTGCAAGGCGCGGTGAGTTTCACGGGTTTCGTGCGGGACATTGAGGCGTTTTATCGCGCGCTGGATGTATTTGTTTTTCCGGCGCTGTTCGAAGGATTAGGCACGTCGTTGCTTGCGGCGATGGCACACGGCGTTCCATCGGTGACTTATTTTGGCTGTGCTTTGGGCGAAATCGTGGAAAACGGGAAGAGTGGCTTGCAGGTGGAACCGAAAAATCCGCACGCCCTTGCCGAGGCATTGCGAAGGATTTTCAGCGACAAGGTGTTTGCGGCAGGGCTTGCTTGCGGAGGGCGGGTGCAAATCGAGACGAAATTTTCTGCCGAGCGAATGGTGGATGAGATGCTGCGGCTGTACCGCGAGGTTTGCGCGTAAACGCCAAGATTGATTCACCAGGAATACTTCCATAAAAAGACTAAAGCGCCGCATGGGCTCCTTCTCAGTCCACACGGCGCTTCAGTTGCGCTAGTAATCTGTATCCTCGTTCCGTCGATTCCCCTCCGTTCCGCTTGCCGTTCGGCCGAGCTTATCTGGCGTTTTGAACAACCCATCGTCCACGCGTCTCGAGGAACTCCACGCCGATCGCAAAGCCGTCGCCTTGCATCGGCTGGCAGTAAGCCACTCGAGCCGAGGAACGAAACTCTCCGGTGCGCGACGACAGCATGAGCCGGTCATCCGGCTCCCAACGCCGCACGCTGATGACGCGGGCGCCGCGCTCGCTGACATTTTCCGTAAATGTGGATTCGGCACCCGGCACTTGGCGGTTGCCTTCGAGATACACGCCGATCTCCATGGGGATGCGGCGCTCATTGCGGTGAAAAGGGAAGCTTTGGCTGCGTGATGAGCTCATAAGTCGGTCCTCACAAGCACGCAGCGATACGCGTCAGATTTTGAATACTGCTGCTACGGTGTTTCATGCGGTACAACGCGCGATCCGCGGCAGCCAAAAGCTTTTCGGGTGTGTCGCCATCCTCCGGGAAACTGGCGATGCCAGCGCTGGCAGAGAGGGCCGGGCCCTCCGTCTCCGAGGCCATTTTTTCGTGAATGCGGCCGACGATGCGGGCGGCAATGTCGGAACTTGCTTCGGGAAAAACGATGGCGAATTCGTCGCCGCCGTAGCGGGCCGCGGTATCAATGGCGCGGCAGTGATTGCGCAGAACCTTGCCGAGACGAACCAGAGCGCGGCTACCGGTGAGATGGCCGTAGCGGTCGTTGATGGCTTTGAGGCCATCCATATCGAAAAGAACGACGCTGAAGGGACGCTGGGTGCGGCGCGACCGATCCAGTTCGGCTTCCATGATGTTCAAGAGGCGCCGGTAATTCGCCAGGCCGGTCAGCGGATCGCTAACCGCCAGGGTGCGAACCTGCTCGAAGAGGCGCGCTTGATCGAGCAGCGCTCCGAACAGCATCACCACGTAGCTGGCGGTCTTGGCCAGCTCCGCCAGGAAAAAAGGACCGTCGAGCAAATGGCGAGAGAAGACCGCAGCGATGTGGCAGACAAAATTGAGCGAAGCCACCAGGAACAAGGAGTAGTCGCAAACCGTGGCGGACTTTTCTTCCTTGCGCAGACGCCACCCGAAGGCAATGGCGGCCAGCAGGAACAAGCCCGCGGGAAGCAGATCCCAGGAGCGCGAAAGCAGTTGGGAAGGATGCGAACGAGGCGCAGAGGGCGCGGCAAGGAATGCCGCGCTGGTGGCATAGGCGCACAGTGCGACGACCAGAAGGGCTACAGCGATCTCCTTGCCCGGTTGCCGCGCAGTAGGCGTGTAGCTTCCCACGGCCAGCGCCGCGAGCAAGAGCACGGCGAGCAGCGTCCGGCTGACCATCCATCCCAGCGGAATGTGCAGGAAGGCGATGCTTCCGACATGCAAGTACTGGTTGAAGTTGAAATAACCGACGGTTTCAATCAGCCCGGAAAGCACAAAACCAAAGGAGAGGATCAGGGCGATGCGGTCATGGGTGCCGCGAAAGCGAACCAGGGCGTTGGCGGCGTAACAGAAGCTGAGTAAGGTGCCGCCGACTTCGAGATAAAGATAGGACTGGTAGCTGCCCAGAAAGTTGGCGTCGCGCAGATAGATCAGGCTGGCGAGAAACGTAACGGTTACCAGAGCCAGACCCGCAATCCAGACCAGAGAAGGCCGGTTGCGCAGGTCACCCGCGATTTTGGAATAAACGCCCAAGAAATCCCCCAACTTCGGACAAAAACCAACGAAGCCGGAGAATGCACGTAGGTGCCCTTTTTGGGCGATATTGAGGTTCTTGTAAATTATTTAAAATAAGCGACTTACAGGAATAATTTGAAATTGAGAATTGCGCGTGTTCGCAGAGACGAGACTGGTCTTGGGATTGAAATGGAGTAGTGGCGGATTAAACCGCTTGTTTCGAGAGAGTTACGTTGGGATTGGGCACTTTTCCTCAGGCTGGACGTCGCGTCTCAGTCTGAGACTGTCTCAAGCCCATTTTGAACCTGAAGAGCCGCCCGCTCAGCCTTGGGCCTTGGGCTTGGGCGCCGGCAATTCGCGAGCTACCACGTTGTCAGTGAATCCCGTCGTCTTATGGGAGCCGTCGCAGAAGGGCTTGTTAGCGGAGTGGCCGCAGCGGCATAGCCCGATGGCGGTCCGGCCGGCCAAGCCAAAAGGCTGGCCCTGCGGATCTACAATCTCGAAGTCGCCTTCCACCCGGATAGAGCCGTTGCTGTTGACGGTAATCTTTGTCGCTGCCATTTTTTCTCCCGACCGCTGCTCACTCCGATTTTACTTCCCGTAAACCGCCGCGCTTGACGTCGTAAACAAATCCCCGCACCTCAATGTGCCGCGGTAAAAACGGATGCTGCCGCACGCGTTGCAACTGATCGCGGACGTTCTGGTCAAGGTCGCGAAAGGCGTGGAACTGCAGGTGCGAAGCATCCTGGCCGGTCGAAGTGGACAAGCGCCAGCGGAATTCCTCGTCGGTGATGGACATCAGCCCGCATTCGGTGTGCTGGATGATGGCGATGGACCGCGTACCGAGCAAGTGCGTTGAGAGGATCAGCGAACGAATGGCGTCGTCGGTGGCCAAGCCACCAGCGTTGCGAATCATGTGCGCGTCTCCCACGCGCAAGCCGAGCAGTTGCTCCAGGTCCATGCGTGAATCCATGCAAGTTAAAATGACCAGTTTGCGCGCCGGTGGCGTCTGCAAATGGCCAAGATTAAAGCGTTGCTCGTAGCCCGCGTTGTGCGCCAGCATTTCGTCAAAAACACTCATCGCGCGTTGTGGCTGCATGAAGGAATGTAGGCCAACTCAGTATTTGGGAACACTCGGGTCCACTTCGTCGGACCATGCGAGAATTCCGCCTTTCAAATTGTGAATTTTGCGGAAGCCGGCTTTGCGCAGGAAGTCCACCGCCTCCGCGGAGCGTTTGCCACTGCGGCAGTGTGCCACAATCTCGCGCGACGAATCGAGCTCATGCACGCGGCGCGGTAATTCACCCAGTGGCAGCAGGTGCCCCTGGATGTTACAAATCTGGTATTCGTGGGGCTCGCGCACGTCGAGAATATAAAGATCATCGCCACGATCGAGCCGCGCTTTGAGCTCCCTGGGAGTTATCTCCGGAACCTGGAGATTCGGCGCGGGAGCTTCCTCACCGCGCACGCCGCAAAATTCGTAGTAATCAACGAGCTGGTGGATGGTGCGATTCTTACCGCACATCGGGCAATCCGGATTCTTGCGCAGCTTGAGTTCACGGAACTTCATGCCCAGCGCATCAAAAAGGAGCAAGCGGCCGATCAAGCTGTCGCCCGCGCCCAGAATCAGCTTGATGGTTTCCATGGCTTGAATGGATCCGACGATGCCAGGCAACACGCCGAGCACGCCGCCTTCTGCGCACGAAGGCACCAGGCCTGGCGGAGGCGGTTCGGGATACAGGCAACGGTAGCAGGGTCCTTCCGGCATACCGAAAACGGTGGCCTGGCCCTCAAAGCGGAAAATTGAGCCGTACACGTTGGGTTTGCCAAGCAGGATGCAAGCATCATTGACGAGATAACGCGTGGGAAAATTGTCGGTGCCGTCCACGATGATGTCAAAGCCCTTAAACAGTTCGAGAGCATTGGCGCTGGTGAGCTGCGTCTCGAAGCTCTGAATTTCGATGTCGGGATTCAAGTTGGACAGCCGCGCGCGGGCCGCTTCGCTCTTGTGCTTGCCGACGTCGCTGGTGCCGAAAGTCACTTGCCGCTGCAGGTTGGTGAAATCAACCACATCGAAATCCACCAAGCCCAGTTTGCCCACGCCCGCCGCGGCCAGATACAGGCCGAGAGGCGCTCCGAGACCGCCAGTGCCGATCAGAAGAACCTTGGCATTTTTCAGCTTGAGCTGACCCTCCATACCGACTTCCGGCATGATCAGGTGGCGGCTGTAGCGCAGAATTTCTTCGTTGGACAGGCTGGTCACTTTCGCCTGCGGATTGGCGGTCTGCGTGGCGGCGCTTCCCCCCGCGATGGATGGCACGATGCTCACCACGTCGCCGTCTTTTACCGGCGTAGCTTCCTTAGCCATGTAGCGAATGTCTTCGTCGTTCAAATAGACGTTCACAAAGCTGCGTAGCTTGCCGTCGTCGGTAAACAGGTGCTTGCGGAGATCGGCGAACTGCGCGGTTAATCCGCCCAGCGCTTCGCCAACGGTCTGCGCCGAAACTTCGGCGGAATCTTTTTTCGCCGCGTAAACCCGCAGTGGGGTGGGGATGATAACTTTCACTGCCATGTTCTTCTCCGTCTGTCTTTAAATTCAGCTTAGATTCCCGCCATGCACTTTTCGTCAAACCGCCGCGCGATTGCGAATCTCGATGCGCTCCGGTGAGTAATCCTGGCGGTCATCGTTGAGCCGCCACGAAGTCATTTCGGCGGGCGCGCCAGCCATCACGCTGACGATGATGTAGCTGTACCACGGCCAGGCATGCTCGCGATCGAACTGGCTGGGCCGCGCGGGATGGTCGGGGTGCGAATGATACCAGCCCACGACGTCGAGTCCGTGCTGGCGCGCGGCTTTCTCCGCTTCCAGTACGTCCTCGGCGGTCACCGAAAAGCGATTGCGCGGCGAATCCTCGCGCCGATTGACTAGCGGAAAAAGCTCCAGCACCTCGCGCGAAGGTTCCGCGGAGTTGTCATCGAAAGCCGAATCACGTCCCAGCAGCGCGCCGCAACACTCGTGTGGGAAGGACTCAGCCCCGTGCTGTCGAATGCCTTCCGCCAATTCGTGGCTCAAGTTCAGCCGATAGGCTTCTGCGTCCATAGCTAATCTTCGTCCCAAAACCGTTCGCTCAAATATTTTGCCGCAGAATCGGCAAAAACCGTAACCAGCACCGCGTTCTGGCCGGCGGGAATTCTTTCCGCCACGGTCAGGCACCCTAGCAGCGCCGCAGCAGCGCTCGGGCTGACCAGCAATCCTTCTTCCCGAGCCAGGCGCTTCACCATCCGGTACGACTCTTCGGTGGAAATTTCCAGGTTTTCGTCGGCCAGCGTATCGTCATAGATCGCGGGGCGCAAAGCCGTTGGCATGTGCTTCCAGCCTTCCAGGCCGTTCCAGGGACCGTCGGGCTGCAGGCTGATGCAGCGGATCGCGGGATTCAGTTCGCGTAAGCGGCGGCTGGTTCCCACAAAGGTTCCGCTGGTGCCGAGTGCGGCTACGAAATGGGTGATGCGGCCGCCGGTCTGCCCCCAGATCTCATTCGCAGTGCCGCGATAGTGCGCTTGCCAGTTGGCCGGGTTGCTGTACTGGTCGGGGTAAAAGTACTTCTCTGGCTCGGCAGCGGCCAATTCACGCACCCGCCGAATCGCGCCGTCCGTGCCTTCGTCACCGGGCGTCATGACCAGTTCCGCGCCATACGCCTGCGGGATGCGCTTGCGTTCATCCGAAGCGCTGTGCGGCAGGTACAGCTTCACGGGATACCCTAGCGCCGCGCCGATCATAGCGTAGGCGATGCCGGTGTTGCCGCTGGTGGCGTCAAGGATGGTTTTTCCCGGGTACAACGCCCCGCTATCCAGGCCGGCTTGAATCATACTGAGCCCGGCGCGGTCTTTCACCGAGCCGCCCGGGTTGAACCATTCTGCCTTGGCAGCGATTTCGACGTTGGGCAAGTGCGCGGCAACCTTGAGAATTCGCAGAAGTGGCGTGTTTCCAATACGTTCCAGCAGGCCTTGCCCGACCGGACTCGTCCCGCGCGTCGGCAACGCTACGCTAATTTGCTGCCTCTGAGCCACTGCCAAGCCCTCTAGACCCAATTGGACGCCCCAGATATCCGACCAGTTTACTCCTATTTCGATGTTTTGCAGGCTGGGAAAGATAGACGCGCGGCGGGCGTGTTAGCTTGCCTGG
>Ga0209579_10003042_pt1 | contig 12431 bp, 12 predicted proteins | sample Coa_R1_2_FD_187152 | JGI IMG/M metagenome (GOLD analysis project Ga0209579, IMG submission 187152) | Surface soil microbial communities from Centralia Pennsylvania, which are recovering from an underground coalmine fire - Coalmine... | ecosystem: Environmental > Terrestrial > Soil >... | reverse complement strand
TGCTGGCTGGACTACAACGGCGACGGCCGGCTCGACCTCTTCGCCGTCAACTCGTACGCGAGCGCCGACTCGGCGAGCTGGGAGGCGCACGGTGGGCTGCCGACCAGCCAGCTGTTCGAGAACGTCGGCGGCGCCTTCAGGAACGTGACGCGTCGCGCGCATGCCGGTCTCGCAGTGCAGGGCGACGGCTGCGTCGCCGCCGACCTGACCGGCGACGGGCGCCCGGATCTCGTCGTCACGACCACGAGCGGCGTCGACGTCCTCTGGAACAGCGGTCACGGCACGTTCACGCGCACCACCCTGTGGCCGTTCGGCTGGTACACCGGTGCGGCCGTCGCGGACGTGAACGGTGACGGACGCCCCGACATCTTCGTCGCCGGCTACTCCGACCCCAACGAGCCCGTCCCGAACTCCTACGCGGGCTTCCCCACGAACGTCGCCGGAGTTCGCGACCTGCTCTTCCTCAACGAGGGTCACGGTCGCTTCCGCGAGGTCGGTCGGCAGGCCGGTCTCGAGGCATCCGACTTCAGCCATGGACTCGGCGCCCTCTTCACCGACGTGAACGGCGACGGCCGGCCGGATCTCTACGTCGCGAACGACGAGGACCCGAACGAGCTCTACGTGAACGTCGCGTGGCCGGGCGGGGCGGCGGCCGACCCCGAGCATCTCGGCTTCCGCTTCGAGGAGCGGGCCCGAGCGGCCGGCGTCGCCGACCCGTTCGCCGGGATGGGCATCGCAACGCTCGACGGCGGCCTGTTCGTCACCAACTCGCGCGGCGAGCCGTCGGCGGCGTACCGGCCGACCGCCCCGGGCGAGTTCGCGAACGCCCGCCCGAGCTTCGACCCCGCCCTCGGCAGCTGGTTCGCCGGCTGGGGTGTCTCCTGGGTCGACCTCACGAACTCGGGCAACCCCGACCTCGTGGTCGCCGCGGGCGCGATCCCGGTGACGAGCCTCGCGGCCGATGCCGAGCCGCTTCGCGTGCTCGCCCCGGCGGGCGGGTCGACGTTCGGCGACGCCTCGAGCGTTCTCCCCTCTCCGATCGTGCTCGACGGACGCGGGCTTGCGGCCGCCGACGCGGACAACGACGGACGGATGGAGATCGCGGTGAACACGATCGGCGGCAAGCTCGTGCTGCTGCGGACGTCCGGGCCGAGCGGTCACTGGCTCGACGTCGGGCTGTCGCGGTTCACGCCCGGCGCCGTGGTGACCGTGCGGCTGCCGGACGGTCGCAGCCTCCAGCGGCCGGTGCTCGCCGGCAGCAGCTATCTCTCGTCCGAGGATCCACGCGTGCACTTCGGTCTCGGAAGCGCGACGAGCGCCGCGCGGGTCACGGTTCGCTATCCGTGGGGCGCCGAGACGACGCTCAGCGGCGTCCGCGCCGACCGGATCGTGACGGTCGCCGTGCCGGCGCAACCGCGTCCGGCCGCTCCGCCGGCCGCCGCCGTGCTCGCCGGCTGCGCACCCGCGACGCACGGGCTCTCGGCCGCGCGCATCTGGGACGAGGCCGCCGTCGCCGTCCTTCGCACCGGCAACGCCTCCGAGCCCGTGCAGGCACGCGACCTGTACGACCTCTCGGCCGCCGTCTGGCGCGCGTATGCGGCCGAGCCCACGACGGCCGCCCGGAACGAGGCGATCGCGTACGCCGCGTACAGGCTCCTCCTCTGGCAGGCGTCGTACGACAGGAACCTCGAGCAGGCGTTCGGGCTGCTGACACGTCAGCTGCGCGCGCTCTGCCTCTCCCCGGACTTCGCGCGCACGACCGGGGGCTCCCCTGCCGCCGCCGGCAACCGCATCGCCGCGGCCGCGGCCGCGGCCGGGGCCCACGACGGGTCGAACGAGGAGCTCCACTACGCCGACCCGACGTACACGCCGGAGAACGGCCCGCTGATCCTCGCGCAACCCGGCTCGACGGTGCACGACGCGACGTTCTGGCAGCCGCTCGCGCTCGCGCAGGTGACGCCGCGCGGCGGCGGCCCGGTGCCGTCGCAGGTGCAGACGTTCATCGGCTCGCAGTGGGGCCGCGTGCGCACGTTCGCCGGTCCGCGGATCGACGTCGGCCCGCCGGCCCTGGGCGACCCGTCGGGCGCCACCTATAAGAACGCGGCGCTTGCGGTCATCCGCGCGACGTCGGGGACGGAATCGCCGAAACCGCTCGACACGACGCCCGCCGGCTGGAACGAGCTCGCCATGTCGCTGCCGAGCCGCGGCCTGCAGAGCGACGCGCGGATCCAGCTCGTGCTCAACGGCGCGCTCAACGATGCCGCGGTCGCGGCCTGGGGCGCAAAGCGGCAGTACCAGTCGCCGCGGCCGATCTCGATGATCCGCTACCTGGCGTTCAACTCGCAGCTGCCTGTCGTCAACGGGCTGACGAAGTTCAACGGGCAGGACACGTTCGTCCGCTTCGACGGCCGGTGGGTGTCGGGCTCGAGCTGGTCGGCGCGCGTGCCGACGCCTGCGTCGCCCGGCTGGATCTCCGGCGACGCCGCATTTGCCTACGCGGCGAACAGGGTACTGACGGCGCTCGGCGGCCGGTCGTTCGCCGCGCGAGCAGCGGAGGCGGCGCGCCTCGGCGTCGCGGAGGGCATCGAGCTTCCGGCCGACGCCGCAGCCGGCCGTCGGATCGGTATCGAGGTCGGGACGCGCGCTCTGCGGCGACTGCGCTAGCGACCTGCGCGGACCTGCAGCCGGCGCACGACGGTGTCGAGCGTGACGGCGAGGAGCAGGATCGTCCCGGTGACCATGTAGATCGTGCCCGGGTTGTAGTTCGCGGTGTTGAGCCCGTTCGAGACCGTGGCGATCACGGCGCCGCCGATGAACGCGTTGCGAACCTCGCCGCGCCCGCCGAACAGGCTCGTGCCGCCGATGACGGCCGCCGAGATGGCGTCGAGCAGCAATGTGCCGCCGCCGAAGTTCGTGTCGACCGAGTTGACGTTCGCGGCGAGGATGATGCCGCCGATCGCCGCCATCACGCTCGAGATCATGAAGACGATGATCCGGATCCGCGGGACGTTGATGCCCGCCCGGCGCGCCGCCTCGGCGTTCCCGCCGACCGCGTAGACGTGCCTGCCGAACGTCGTCCGCTTGGCGAGAAAGGTGAGGACGACGAGGAAGAAGACGATGATCACGCCGGCGAGCGGCAGGCCGAGCGGCGTGCCCTGCACCGACGCGTGGTTGCAGATCGCGACCGTCACGAAGCTCGCGACGGCAACCCCGACGACCTTCACGACGACGAGCCAGGGGTCCTTGACGGCGAGCCCGGCGCGTAGCTTGCCGACGAGGCTGCTGAGGGTGACGACCGCGTAGACGAGGGTGATCCCTCCCGCGATCGCCCATCCCGCGTAGCGCGAGAAGTAGTAGCTACCCGTGTAGTTGATCCAGCGGTCCTGGATGATGATCGAGCCGGGCACCGCGAGGCGGTACACGATCACCCCCTGCCAGATCAGGAAGCCGGCCAGCGTGACGACGAACGACGGCACCCCGATCTTCGCGACGATCCCGCCCTGAACCGCGCCGATGAGCGCACAGATCACGACCGCGATCGGCATCGCGATCAATCCGGACATCCCCGGGCCGCTGCCCGGCCGCTGGAGCTCCGCGACGGCCAGGGCGCCGATCCCTGCGACGTAGCTGATCGACAGGTCGATCTCGCCGAGCAGCAGGACGAAGACGACGCCGTACGCGAGCATCGTCGTGCCCGCCATCTGGATGATGATGTTGCCGAAGTTCTCGGCGGTGAAGAAGTTCGTCGCGCGGTAGCTGAAGAAGATGACGATGAAGACCAGCGCGAGGACGATCGGCAGGATGCCGAGGTTGCCGCTCCTCAGGTTGTCGAGGGCGCGGCGCGCGAGCCCTGCGGCACCGCTCGGCGCGACCTCTTCGGGCGGCGGCCCCGGGGCGTCCTGGCCGACGACCTGGACGTCCGTCGTCACGCGGGAGCCCCGGCGGTCTGCGTGATGCCGGAGACCTTCGTCGGCTTCCCGGCCGTGATCGCCTCGACGACCTCCTGCTGGGTCGTCTTGGCACGCTCGTAGACGCCGACGTTGCGCCCGAGCCGGAGCACGGTGATCCGGTGCGCCGTCTCGAACACGTCGTGCAGGTTGTGGGAGATGATCACGACCGCCAGCCCCTGCTCGGCAAGGCGGCGCACGAGGTCGAGCACCTGCTCCGTCTGGGCGACGCCGAGCGCCGCGGTGGGCTCGTCCAGAATCACCAGTTTCGAGTTCCACATCACGGCACGCGCGACCGCGACCGACTGCCGCTGGCCGCCGGAGAGGGTCGCCACAGGTTGCCGGATCGAGCGGATCGTCGTGACCGCGAGCGACTTCATCGTCTCGGCGGTCTTCTGCTCCATGATCGGCTCCTTGAGCCGCTGGAAGCGGTCATGGGCCTCCCGGCCGAGATACATGTTCTGGACGACGTCGAGGTTGTCGCAGAGAGCGAGGTCCTGGTACACGACCTCGATCCCGAGCCGCGCAGCGTCCTTCGGGCCGTGGATATGGACCTGCTCGCCCTCGAAGAAGATCTCGCCGCTGTCGGCCGTGTGCGTGCCGGCGACGGTCTTGATCAGGGTGGACTTGCCGGCCCCGTTGTCCCCGACGAGTGCCATGACCTCACCGTTCCGGACCTCGAAGTCGACGTCCGTCAGCGCCTGGACGGAGCCGAATGACTTCGTGATGTCCCTCAGCTCGAGGAGCGGCGTGTCGGTCACGTTGTGGGTTTCCTACCAGATGAACGCGACGGGTGGGAGCCTCGCGGCCCCCACCCGTCATTACCAGCTGTGTCTACTTGCAGTACTTCGCGTACTGGCCGACGCAGACGTCGCTCTTCTTGAGGAATCCGATCTTGAAGAGCCGCGTGTAGTTCTTCTTCGTGATCCACTCGACCGGCTCTGTGATCGTGGGCTCCTTCTTCTTGCCGTTCAGCCGGAAGGTGGTGGCCTTCGGCTTCTGCCCGTGGAGGAGTGCGATCGCAGCCTTCGCGGCGGCCGCCGTCTCCAGAGGCACGTACTTGAAGACCGTTCCGGATTGCCAGCCGGCGAGGATGTATTGGATCCCCTGCGCAGTCGCATCCTGGCCGCTGAGCGGGATCGGCTGCAGATGCTTGGCCTTCTCCTGCGCGATCACGGCGCCGGCGATGTTGTCGTTCGCCGCGATCGCCGCGTCGATCTTGTTGTTCGTCTTGACGAGCATCTGGGCGTAGATCGGCCCAGCGTTCGTCGCGAGCCAGCCCGGCACGAACTGCTGCGGGCCCTTGGTCAGCGTGCCGCTCTTGAACAACGGGTTGAGGACGGCGTCGTTGCCGCTCTTGAACCAGAACGCGTTCTGGTCGGTCTGGCCGCCCCACAGCTCGGCGACCGTCGGCTTGCTGTTGTACTTCCCTTCAGCCTTGAGACCGGCGAGGATGCCGTTCGCCTGCGCCTCGCCGACGGCCTTGCCGTCGAACGTGACGTAGACGGACGCGGTGCCGCCGAGCACCTGGCGGTCGTAGTCGATCGCGAAGCCGCCCTTCGACGTGAACAGCTTCTCGATCGCCGAGGCGGAGCCGTTGTCGAGCGCGGTCTCGATGACGACCTTCGCGCCGGCGGCGAGGCACGCCTGCGCCTGCGCCTTCTGCTTCTGCGGGTCGTTCAGCGCGTTGGTGATCGAGGCGGTCACGCCCGCGGCCTTGAACGCCTTCGCGAAGTCCGGAGCGTCGAAGTCGACCCAGCGCACCGACGACTTGGTGTCGGGGAGCAGGACGCAGACCTGGACGTTCGCGGCCTTCTTCTTCGTGCTCGCCGTCGCGCCGGCGACGGCGACGACCGCTGCGAGCGCAGCGACGATGCCGACAAGGGCGAACGACTTCCTTCTGGAAAGCTTCCTCACGCTTGTTGCCTCCTCCTCGTGCACAGGGGAAAAACGCGCGCCAATCCTACTCTCCTATGGGAATAGTGCAAGCGTCTACGACCTCCCCCCGACGGGCCACTGCTCGACGCTCGAGCTGCCCTCGAAGCGGCTCTTCGTCGTCAGGTACTTGCCGACCGTCTGCCGCGTGACGAAGTTGAGCCCGGTGTTCGTGTCCGCCGGCGCGACGAGACCGTCGCTGTAGCGGTACAGGAACATCTGCAGGACCGGCAAGAACCCCTGCAGATAGGGCTGCTGGTCGATGCTGAAGTCGAGGTCGCGCGCGTCGATCGCCCTCAGCGTCACGGGCAGGAGGTCGTAACCCCCGGCGCGGACACCCCGCGCGTGCAGGCCGTGGATCCGCATGACCTCGGCGACGCCCTGCGTCGACCCTGCGTCGACCGCGAACAGCCCACGTGCGTCCCGGTGGGCCCGATAGGTGGCGGCGATCTTCTTGCGCTCGGTCCCCACGTCCACGCCGCTGGCCACGACGTGCACCCTGATCGGAGCGCCCGAGTCCCGGATCGCGTCGAGCGCACCGTCGATTCGCGGCTGGATGTTCTGCTGGTTGGGTGTCGCGATGAACAGATAGACGTCGCCGGTCGCAACGAGGTCCACGATCCGCGACCCGAGCTCGAGCCCGGACTGGTAGTTGTCCTGGCCGACGTACGCGAGGCGCCGATTCGCCTTGCCGCCGTCGGCGTTGTACGCGACGACCGGGATGCCGCGCTCGAGCGCGAGCGCCGTCAGCCCGTCGAAGGCGGTGGGGTCGATGATCGACAGCGCGATCCCGTCGACGCTCGCATCGATCGCCTTCTTCATCGCGGCCGCCATCTGCGCGGGGTCGCTCGACGTCGAGCCCGTCCACTTCACCGTCACTCCCAGGAGGGAGGCCGCGTCCGCGCTTCCGTACCTCGCCGGCACGAAGAACGGATTGGTCAACGCGTGATTGACGAAGACGAACTGCCAGCGCGGATGCGGGCGCGGGAAGCGGACCGCTTCGACGCCTGCGCTCGCGGCGGACGGCACGCCCGCCGCAGCCGCCGCGGCGGCGAGGCGCAACGCGGCGGCGCGATCGATCCGTTGCGTCACTTCGGCGTCCGCCGGACGAGCCAGACCGCCGCGAGGACGATGGCCGCCGCGAGCCCGAGGAACAACCCAGCCTCGAAAGCCTGGAACGTCCAGAACCGGCCCGCGGGCTGGTAGGAGATGATTCGCTTCCAGCCCAGGCCGATCAGATACGTGTGCGGGTCGATGCCCGCCTGGTTCGCGTGCAGGACGGCCGCGTCCTCGCGTGCCGTCGAGACGATGCGACCTCCTGCGTCGACGAGCGTGTCGCTGAGGACCCAGTCGCCGGCCCGGCGGCCGCTGTCTCCCGCGGGAACCGACCGGTGGAGCGCCGCGAGGAAGTGCGGCCTCAGCAGTTCGAGGACGACGAGCCTCGTCGCGACGAAGACCGCGAGCGTGACGGCCATCGCCGTCATCGTTCGGCGGAAGAGGAGTCCTGCCAGCACGCCGACGGCGAGGGCGAAGAGCGCATAGGCGGGAACGACGAGACCTTCGATGTCGAACCCGCTCGGCCCCATCCGCCCCTCGAGCGTGTCGAACGGGCTGCGCCACCACATGACGAGTGCGCTCAGCGCCGCGGCGGCGACCGCCGTTCCGGCTGCGAGCAGCATCGTCTTCCAGACCAGCCATCGCCTGCGCGTGATGCCCTGGGTCCACGCGAAGCGATACGTCCCGTGCTCGAGCTCGCGCGCGAGGAGCGGCGCACCGACGAACAGCCCTGCGAGCGCGGGCAGGAGCGCCAGACCGCGCACGGCCGCGACCCAGCCGTCGAACTGCGCCTCGAAGTGGCTGACGATGATGTCGCAGCCCGACTGCGCGGACGGGGGCAGGCACCCGGCGAGCGCGTCGCGGTGGTAGGCGGCGCGAATCGGGAGATGCGTCCCGAACGCGGTCAGTGCGAGGGCGACGAGGAGGCCTGCACCGGCATAGACCTGCGGCCGGTGCTGACGCCAGGTCACCCATGCCATCGCAGCGGCAGCCTCTCCTGGGGTTTCGGGGTCGGAAGACGGTCGGGCGCCATGTACGCGAGCAGGAGCTCCTCGAGCCCGACATGCTCGACGGTCCACGAGGGATCGACGATCGGGCTGTCGGTGACGACGAGCAGCGTCAGCTGTCTGCCGCTGTGCCGCTCGCGGACGATCTCGCGCACGCCTCTGATCGAGCCGAGGGGCCGGCGCGGCCCCATCAGGATGCGATGCGACTCGAGCAGCTCCTCGACGTTGCCCTCGAGCCTGACGCCGCCGCCTGTGAGAAGGACGATGTGGTCGCACACGCGCTCGATGTCCGCCATCACGTGCGACGCGACGACGACCGTCGCAGACGTCTCGGCGACGCCGTCCATCAGCAGCTGCAGGAACTCGCGGCCGGCCAGTGGGTCGAGACCCGCCAGCGGCTCGTCGAGGAGCAGAAGCCGGGGCCGCTTGCCGAGCGCCAGCGCGAGCGCGAGCCGGGCCCTGTCACCGGCGGAGAGCGCGCCGACCTTCGTCCTCGAGTCGAGGCGCGTCAGGAGCCCCGTGACGATCGCGTCCTCCCAGCGCGCGTTCGTCCGCTTCGCGAACTCGATCGTCTCGGCGACCGTGAACGACCGGTAGAGCGGAGCACCTTGCGCAACGAACCCGACGTCCTCCAGGACACCGGGATCGCGGAGCGGATCACGGCCGAGCACGGCGATCGATCCCTCCGTCGGCGCGAGCAGCCCGGTCGCCAGGGCGAGCAGGGTCGACTTCCCGGCGGCGTTCGCGCCGGCGAGGCCGACGACCGAGCCTTCCGGGACGACGAGCGTGCAGTCGCGCAACGCCCAGTCGCGATGAAAACGCTTCCCGAGCTGCCGCGCCTCGAGCGGTGGAGTCATGCCACTCGGCGTGCGAGCCTCGAACGCAGCGTCGCCGAGATGAGTGCCCTGATGCTCTCCTCGTCGAGCCCTGCGGCGTCCGCTGCGGCGAGCCAGCGTTCGAGTTGCGCCCGAAGCTCGTCGTGGTGGCGCAAGGAGGCGGGCGCAAGCGTGCTCGCGACAAACGTGCCCCGGCCCTGGCGCGCGACGACGAGACCTTCGCGCTCGAGATCGCGATATGCCTTCGCAACGGTGTTCGGGTTGATTGCGAGGTCGGCAACGACCTCTCGTACGGTCGGCAGCTGATCGCCGACGTCGATCGTCCCCAGCCGCAGTGCCTCCTTCACCTGCTGGACGATCTGCAGGTAGGTGGCCACACCCGAACGTGGGTCGAGATGGAACTCGATCACGTGCGGATCGTAACCCTCGTCGGCGGAGTCAGCCAGCTGCGCGCCGGTGGACCGCGTCGAGCGCGTAACCGCCGTCGAGCATGGCCGGGGCGCGCTGCATCAGTCGTTCCCGGGCGGGCACGTCCCAGCCGAACGAGTCGGCGAGACGCACGATCATGCTGAACATCCCGCAGACGGCCGCTGCGTCGCGGAGCGCCTGGTCGGAGACGCCCGCGGCGCGCGCCTCGTCCGCATCCGCGGGGGTCAGCTCGTCGGGCCGCAGCGTCAGCTTCTCGATGAATCCGAGCGCCGCCTGGACCCCGGGGCCGACGGGCGCCGTACGCCAGTCCGCTGCGACCGCGTCCCAGACCTCCTCGCCGAGGGCGTACGACGCAACTGCGCCGTGGGAGGACATTCAGAAGTGGCACTGGTTGAGCAGCGACGTGAATGCTGCGAAGAGCTCCCGCTCACCCGCGCTCCAGTCGGACGGGCCGCGCATCACGCGGTCGAGCTCTTCCGAGAACGGCCCGCCGAAGCGGTCCGGGCGGTAGAGGAGCGTCTTGATGACGCCGAGCGCCTCCGGCGGCGCGTGCGGCCCCTCGAGGACGTCGAGCCTCAACCGATCGCCCGCTCGGCGGAGTCGAGCCGGTCGAGCCCGGCCTTGATCGCAACCGCGACGGTGTGCTCGAAGATCTCGTCCTCGGACAGCCCGGCGACGCGCAGCGCGTCGATGTCGGCATCCGTGATCCGATAGGCGTGCAGACGCACTTTCTCGAGATACGAGCTCATCGCCGCCGGCGGGCCGGGTGTCTGCTCGACGACGAGACGCAGCTCGTCGAGAGGGGTCAATCGCCCGCCTCGACGCTCTGTTCCGGCCGCGTGTGCCACGGCTTAAACGTAACCGTCAGCCGGTCGATCCGCTGGCCCTCGACGGAGTCGACGTGGAAGACGAGCCCGTCGTAGCTCACCTCGTCGCCGGGCTCGGCGCCGCGGCCGAGCAGGCCGAAGACGAAGCCCGCGACCGTGTGGTAGTCCTCCTGCGGCAGGTCGACGTGGAACTGCTCGTTGAAGTCGTCGATCGGGAACGTCCCGTCGATCCGCACCGTGTCGTCGTCGACGCGTTCGATCGTCTCGTCGGGCAGGTCGAACTCGTCCTCGATCTCGCCGACGATCTCCTCGAGCAGATCCTCCAGCGTCACGATGCCCTCCACCGAGCCGTACTCGTCGATCACGACGGCGAGGTGCTGGTTCGTCCGCCTGAACTCGGTGAGCAGCGCCGCGAGATCCTTCGTCTCCGGAACCATGTAGGCGGGGCGCACGAGCTCCTCGACATTCACCGCGGCGATGCCCCGGTCGTGCATCGCTTCGATCAGGTCGCGAACGTGGAGAACGCCGACGACATCGTCGAGCGTGCCGCGGTAAACGGGGTAGCGCGTGTATGGCGACTCGAGCACAGCCTGCAGCGCCTCCGCCGGGGGAAGCTCGACCGAGATTGCGACGACCTCGGGCCGCGGCACCATGACGTCCGCGACCTCCTTGTCGGCGAAGTCGAAGACCTTGTAGACCATCTCCTGCTCCTCGTGCTCGATCTCGCCCTGCTCGGCGGCGCTCGACAGCAGCATGCGGAGCTCCGCCTCGGAGTGCGCCTCGTGGTCGGCGCCCGGCGGCTCGAGCCGCAGCGCACGCAGGATCAGCTCGCTCGACTCCTGCAGGAGCCAGATCAGCGGCTTGAAGACCGTGAAGAAGGCTCGGACCGGCGCGGAGACTGCCAGCGCGGTCCGCTCGGGATGGCCGAGCGCGATTCCCTTCGGCACGAGCTCGCCGATCACGACGTGGAGGTACGTCACGACCAGCAGCGCAAGGAGCACCGCGAGGAAGCTCGCCATCACCGCGTCGAACCGGTGCGCGAGCACCTGCTCGCCGAGGGCGCCGATAGCGAGCGAGGAGATGGTGACGCCGAGCTGCATCGCCGCGATGAACCGCGGCGGGTCTGCGGTGATCCGGAGCACCTGGCGGGCGCGCCGGTTGCCCTCGTGCTCGAGCTCCATGATCCGGGTCCGGCGCGACGTGACGAGGCCGTACTCGGCGCCGACGAAGAACGCGTTCAGCACGATCAGGGCCGCGAGGGCGACCAGCTCGAGCAGGAAGGTCATCGGGCGGCGGCGCCTCGGGGCGCGCCCGTACTGGGCGGGTCGTCCACGCGGATCAGTCGATCGAGTATAGCCGGGCGGCTGTCGGCACGAACGTCTGTTCTATACTCCGCGGGTGCGGGTCGAGTACCGCGAGGAGCCGTGCAAGGTCGCGCTCAACCGCGTCCGCGGAATGCCGTTCGACTGGTCGTTGAACCCGTACATGGGTTGCGTCCACCGGTGCACCTTCTGTTACGTGCGAGCTTTCGAGAAACGCGCCGACCGGCCGTCGGGCGCGGGCTACGGGACGTCCATTCGCGTGAAGATCAACGTTGCCGACGTTCTCCGGCGTGAGCTGGCGCGGGCGACGTGGTCGTTCGCCGACGTCGCGATCGGCGCCGCCACCGATCCGTACCAGCCTGCGGAGGGGCGGTACCGGCTGACCCGTGCCTGCCTCGAGGTGCTCGCGCAGGCGTCGAACCCATTCGGGATCATCACACGCGGACCCATGATCCTTCGCGACGTCGACGTGCTCACGGAGGCGTCGCTCCGGGCCGACGTCTCCGTGACGTTCTCGATCCCCACCGTCGACCCGGAGGTCTGGCGGAGGACCGAGCCCGGGACTGCACCTCCGCACCAGCGGCTGCGTGCGCTGCGGACGCTCGTCGACGCCGGCATCAGGACGTCCGTCGGGATGGCGCCCATCCTGCCCGGGCTGTCGGACCGGCCTGAACAGCTCGCCGAGGTCGTCCGCGCAGCGCGCGACGCCGGCGCCTGCGGGATCTGGGCGAATCTGCTGTACCTGAAGCCCGGCACGCGCGAGCATTTCCTCGGGTGCCTCGGGCGCGACTGGCCAGAGCTGCTGCCCGCGTACGAGCGCCTGTACGCGGGACGCTCCTACCTGCGCAGCGACACGTCGGAGCCCGTCCGGCTCGCCGTGCGCACACTCGCGCGCGAGCACGGCGTCCGCGACCGACGCGCGCACCCGCTGAGGCCGGCGCCGCGAGATCGCCAGCTCTCGCTCCTCGAGGCTTAAAAGCTCTAACTGAATGAAGGGACCCGTTCGGCGGTAGCGAAGTCCGTCGGCACCTGTCGTCAACGTTCGCGGAGGTGTCGATGAGGGCGAAGCCGT
>Ga0209579_10003040_pt1 | contig 12439 bp, 7 predicted proteins | sample Coa_R1_2_FD_187152 | JGI IMG/M metagenome (GOLD analysis project Ga0209579, IMG submission 187152) | Surface soil microbial communities from Centralia Pennsylvania, which are recovering from an underground coalmine fire - Coalmine... | ecosystem: Environmental > Terrestrial > Soil > Unclassified... | reverse complement strand
CAACGATAATCTGGCGCAGTATCAGAACGGGCAGGCGTCTTTCGGCAGCCTGGCCAGTTTTCTGGCGGGAACCATTTCTACTTTTACCGTCGTGCCATCACCAACGGCTTTAGGCTGGCGATCGCTCGAAGGCGCCGGCTTCGTTCAGGACGCCATCAAGCTGCGGCCGAATCTAGAGCTGCGGGTGGGCTTCCGATTTGAATCCACCAACGGCTGGAACGAAGCGCACGGGCGCGCTTCCAATTACGTCTACGACGCGAGCGGAATCATCCAGACGAATCCAGTCGTGGGAAATTCGGTCTTTACCGTGAACCGGGCAAAGTTCCTCCCCGAACCTCGCGTGGGACTGGCTTGGGATCCGTTCGGCAAGAGCAAGACCGTGATCCGCGCCGGCTTCGGAATTTATCGCGCGCTGCTGGATAACATCGACTACCGTATGGACCAGACGGCGCCGTACAACACTACGCAGTCTTTCAAGAACATCCAGCTTGCCGACCTCAACATCGTTCCGGGTGCCCCCGCCCCAAAGGGCAGCAAGATTTCTCCGAGCGGCATACAGCCCGATGCCTATACGCCCACCGTGATTTCGTGGACATTCAAAATCGAACAGGAAATCGCCCACAACACTTCGTTCGGCATCGGCTACGTCGGGTCTCACGGATATCACGAGATGCTGTCGCTCGATGCGAACATTCCCATTCCCACGCTGGTGGGCGGCACGATTTTCTATCCCAAGACCGCCGCGCTCGCGAATCCCAGCCTGGCCAACACCACCACCTGGTTTTCCGAGGGGCTGAGCTCATACAACGCTCTGCAACTGGATCTGAATCGCCGCTTCAGCAAGGGCTTCCAGCTACGAGGCGTCTACACATTTTCCAAGAGCCTCGACGACGGCACGGCGTGGAACAGCAGCGTCGGCGCCAACTCCCCGGGCTTCGTCATGTATCCGCTGAACCCGAAGCTGGACTGGGGGCCTTCCAATTCCGACATCCGCAACCTGGCGGTGATCAACGGAAGCTACGAACTGCCGTTCGGCAATGGAAAACGGTTTCTGAATGGCCCCGGCGCGTGGAGCCAGAAGCTGGCTAGCGGTTGGTCGCTGAGCAGCATCCTATCGCTGCAATCCGGCTTTCCGTTCACGCCTAGTCTCGGGTTCAACCCGTCCAACGACGGTGACAGCCGGAACCCGGTGCGGCCCTCGCTGAACCCGGCATTTACCGGCAACGTGATTCAGGGCGGCCCGAATCAGTATTTCAATCCCAATGCTTTCATCATTCCCCCCGCAGGGACCTATGGGAATTTGGGCCGGAATACCTACACCGGGCCTGGCCTCGCGGAGCTTGACCTGTCGGTCCTGAAGAACACCGCGATCTCGGAAAGAATCCACCTGCAATTCAGGGCGGAACTCTTCAATGTCTTGAACCGCGCCAATTTTGGCACACCGAACACGGTCGTATTCGCATCGGCGACACCGGCGCCTTCGCCGACAGCGGGCGTCATCACCTCCACTTCCAGCACCTCGCGGCAGATTCAGTTCGGCTTGAAGCTTTTATGGTAGGCAGCTGTCCACTAAAAGCGTCGCCAAGCTGAGGTATACTCTAGATCCAAAGCGATTTAAGCAAGCCTTTGGCGGTAGAGTTTTCCGGCGCCATGCGGACCATTTCCAAACGCACCCAGTACGGTTTGAAAGCCATCCTGGCACTGGGCAGGCGCTTTAGAGAGGGTCCGGTGCTCATCGCCACTCTGTCCAAAGAGGAATCCATTCCGCTTAAGTTTCTGGAAGTGATTCTTCTCGAATTGAAAGGGCAGGGCTTGCTCGAGAGCAAAAAAGGCAAAGGCGGAGGGTACCATCTCAGCCGGCCGCCCTCCACCATCACCATCGGGTCGGTAATTCGCATGATGGAGGGGCCGCTCGCGCCGCTGCCCTGCGCCTCGGAAACGGCTTTCCAGCCCTGTAAAGACTGCCCGGATGTCGAGAGCTGCGGTACCCGCATCATCATGCGGCAGGTGAGGGACGCGATGGCCACGGTGCTCGACAACACCACGCTCGCTGAACTGCTGCGGCGGGTGGATGGGGTCCGCCAAAGCCAGGCCGGCCGCTGACAGGCACCCATGAATTTCCCCTTGGTGTTGATGAGTTTCGGCGTGGGGATCCTGATCGGGCTCACTAGCATGGGCGGCGCAGCCTTGATGGCGCCGTTTCTCATTCTGATTTTGGGCGTGCGGCCGGTCACCGCCGTCGGCACCGACCTGGTATACGGCGCTGTCACCAAGATCATTGGCGCGTGGGTGCATTTCAAGCAGGGCACCGTCGAGATGGATGTCGTGAAAAGGCTGGCGTATGGCAGCATTCCGGGCGGGCTGGTCGGCTCCCTGCTGGTGATTCTGCTGCCCCACATTACTCATAACGCCGAGCATTATGTGAAGCGGGCGATTGGCGCGCTGCTGGTATTGGTCGCGATCATTCTGCTGGCTCGCATGTTCACACGATTTTCCGAAGCGGCTCCATCCGCGAAGACCATGCAATTCCTGAACGGCAATGGCACAGTGATCTGGGGCGCGGTGGTGGGCCTGTGCGTGGGCGCCACGTCGGTGGGAAGCGGCTCGCTGCTGGCTCCGTTTCTGATGCTGCTCTTCCCCTCGAAACCCTCAAAAGTGGTGGGCACCGACGTTTTCCACGCCGCGATACTGGTGTCCGTTACGGGAATCGCCCACGCGACTTCCGGAGGCGTCGAGTGGACACTGGTGCCGTGGTTGCTGCTCGGCTCGATTCCCGGCGTTCTGTTGGGCAGCCGCATTGCCGCTCACATTCCCGCCAAGCCGCTGCGCACTTGTTTGGCCGCCGTGCTGCTGTTCACCGGCTATTGGATGTTCTAAGAAGAGCAGCGCCCCTGGCGATGCTAAGATGCAGGAACGCATGCAGTAACTTTAGTGCCAGGACTATACCCATGACCGAGCCAAGACGCTGGTCACGATGCTTCGCCACGATAGCCATCGTCACCGCTTTGGCGATGGGCAGTGAAGAATCACTGAAGTCGGCGGCCAGCGAATCGGCATATTGCCCAGCCTATTTTCAAGCCTCGCAGGGGCTTAGCAATGAGCCGATGCTCACGTTGTTTCCCTGGGTAGGCCCTGAGTCCTCGATCCCTCTACCTACCGCCCTAAAAACCAACTTTCGCATAATTTCTTTTGGGCCGGATGGTCGATCTCTGTTTGGTCAAAAGGCCAGATTTAATGGCCTGTCGGTTCCAATTACAAAGATCGATTTTACGCCGCTTCGAGAGAGCGAAGTACCGGGCTCCGATCAGGTAGGTACGATTTGGTATCTTACTATTTCATCGAGTTCGGAGGCCCTTCTGTTGTCCGGCTGGTCCACACGGGGGGGCGAGTGCGGTGCCTTCGAGCTTGACTCCAAAGATGGAACACTGCGCAGGCTCCGAGTCGGGGCCTATCCAGAATGTGGAGGAGCGGCAGGACCAGTATCTCCCGACGGCAGGTATGCGCTAATTTCTAAGAAAAATGGCCTTACGAAGATCCAACTGGACACCGGTGCCATACGCCTGCTCGGGTCGGATCTAAAGGGCGGGGTGTGGTCGCCAAATGGTCGTTGGATCGCGGCCAAATCGGCAGCCGGGAAGATTGCCCTTATCGATGAGCTCGAACAACCCCGGCGAAAGGATCTCGGTAAGGCCAGTGAAGGCCCGATCGTGTGGTCTCCCGACTCGAAATATCTATTGATCTCCAAGTCGGAGCTATCTTGTGCTTTAAATCTCTATGGGGGTACCCTGGAGATCGTGAACGTCCAAACGGGCAAGAGGACATCTTTAAAAAGTTCTCACTGCAGAATCCTTGACGGAGCGTTTGGGTGGGTCGAGGGCGACTGATAGGAAACGCTGGAAAAGGAAATAGGAACAGGTTGACTTGCTCCCCTTATCCGCTAATCGCGCATCTGATAATCGGGATCACTGACGGGAGGAGCCGAGGTTTGCGCCGAGGTTAAGAGTCTCGACAGATGGGTTAGGCTATATCGAGATGGTCCTCAAGTGGCCTACTTCCCCTCGCCCGAACGGTGACACTACATTCAACAGCGGAACTTCTTGCGCATCCAGGACTGAACAGCGTGCGAATCTGCGTGGACGCGACTGCGCTGCTGCAGCAGGGCGCGGGCATCAAGACTTACATCTATCAGTGGACGCGGCACCTGCGGGCGGCCGCGGGCGGCAACGAAGTCGCGCTATTTCCCTGGCTGGATTTTCCGCAAGAGTGCCCGCTTGACCGGTCGGTGATCGGACCCGCAGCGACCGCGCTGCGCCTGGCGGGCGTGTTCGGCTTCAACAACCGCATCTGCCGCGCGCTCGGCATAAGCCCGCTCGACGCCATGGCCCGCCGTTTCGATGTGTTTCATGCCTCCCACCAGATGCTGCATCCGCCGCGCGGCGTTTGCCTGACCACGACGATTCACGATCTCACCGCATGGCTGATGCCGGAACTACACACGCAAGCAACCACGCGCGGCCACCAGGAGTTTGCCGAGCGCGTGCTGGCGCCCGCCACGGCAGTGATCGCCATCTCGGAAAGCACGCGGCAGGATGCCATCCGCATCCTTGGCCTGGCGCCGGAAAAAATCACGGTGATCTACAACGGCGTCGCGCCGGAGTATTTCGGGGCCGCGGCCAAACCACCAGCCGGATTGACCAAGCCGTACATTCTTTTCGTGGGGACGATCGAGCCGCGCAAGAACGTGGCGGCTTTGCTGGACGCTTACGAAGCCTTCCCGCGCGCCGAGCGCGAGGCTTTCGACCTGGTCATAGCCGGTCCGCCGGGTTGGAACGAAGAGGCGACAATTGGCCGTTTGCGCAAGCCCGCGGCGGGCATTCACTACCTGGGTTATGTGCCGGAGAGCGATCTGCCGGGCTTAACGGCCGGGGCGGTCATGCTGGTTTATCCATCGCTTTATGAAGGCTTCGGTATCCCGGTGGCGCAGGCAATGGCGGCCGGAGTTCCGGTGATTACCTCCAGCATTTCGTCGTTGCCGGAAATTACCGGCGACGCGGCCCTGCACGTCGATCCGCGCAGCGTCCCGGCGTTGAGCGCGGCTATGCAGACGCTGCTCGGCTCATCCGATTTGCAGCGCCAGTTGCGCGAACGCGGTATCCGGCGCGCGGAAATGTTTCGCTGGGAAACCTGCGCGCTGAAATCGTGGGAGTTTTTCGCGGCCGCGGTGCAGCGATACAATCAATAATTCAGCAATGCAATTCCAAGATTTTCTGCCGGTCGAAAGGCGCGCGGTGGAGACGCCGGAAGCCCTTGTTTTGGCGGCTCCGGGGCGCATACCGCTCACCTATCGGGAGTTGGCGGAGTGCCTTAACGCCGCGCGCCGCGCATTGAGTGCGGCGGACGTTCGCCCCAGCGAGGTGACTGCGCTGGTTCTGCCCAACGGGCCGGAGATGATTACCGCATTCCTGGCGGTTTCCGGCACCGGCGCCTGCGCCCCCCTCGACCCCACGCTCACCGAAGACGAGTACCGCTTCTACCTAACCCGATTGGGCGCGCGCACGCTCATTGTTCAGGACGGCATCGCGCCATCGGCATCCAAGGCGGCGCAAGAGCTTGGCTTGCGGGTGCTGCGAATCCAGCCTGCGCTCGATCGGCCCGCTGGTGTCTTCACCGTCGCCGCTCCCGGGCAAGCGGCCACCGTGCAGAATGGCCGAACCACGGACGCCGCATTGTTGATGTTCACGTCCGCCACGACCGGCACTCCCAAGCTGGTTCCGCGGACCTGGGCGCAACTGCACGCGATGGCGGTTCGCGAGGTGGATGCGCTGCAGTTGACCCGGGACGACCGATTCCTGAGCATGACGCCCTTGTTTCACCAGGCCGGGCTAGGCTCGGTGCTGTCGCAGTTGTTTTGCGGCGGCACGGTGATCAGCACGGCGGGCTTCAATCCCGCCGGGTTCCTGGCGTGGCTCGCCGAATTCCGGCCGACGTGGTTTAAATCCAATCCGCCGCTGAACCGGGCGCTGTTGGCCATAGCACGCGAGCATCCGGAAGTTTTCCAGCACACTTCGCTGCGTCTGATTCTCACCAGCGGCGCGATGCCGGAGCCGGAACTGCTTCCGTTGCTTGAGCAGGCGACGGGCGCGGCGGTGCTGAATGGCTACGGCTTGACGGAGACGGGCGGTGTGACGCGCAACACGCCGAGTGCGCGCAGGCCAGGGTCCACTGGAAAGACCAGCGGACTGGAACTGGCGATTCTGGATGCGCTCGGGAATCGAGCGCCTGCCGAAGCCGAGGGAGAAATCGTAGTGCGCGGGCCTTCGGTGATGACGGGATATCTCGACAATCCGGAAGCCAATGAGATCGCTTTCCGCAGCGGGTGGTTTCACACCGGCGATCTCGGCCGGCTGGACAGCGAAGGATTTTTATTCATCACCGGCCGCTTGAAGGAAATGATCAACCGCGGCGGCGAAAAAATTCTTCCCCAGGAAGTGGACGACGTTCTGCGCTCCCATCCCGCGCTCGCCGACGCCGCCGCTTTTGCGCTCGCCCATCCCACGCTGGGCGAAGAGATCGCTGCCGCCGTGGTTTTGCGCCAGGGCGCCGATGTGGCGGAGAGGGAGCTACGCCAGTTTGCGGCGACGCGCCTTGCTCCGTTCAAAATCCCCCGCCGCGTGGTGGTTGTCGATCAGATCCCGCGCACGGCGACCGGCAAGCCGCGCCGTGGCGTGCTGGCGGAGCAATTTCGCGATCTGGTCGCGCCGCATCGCGAGGCTAGGACGTCGGTTGAATCGACGCTCATCGAGATATGGCGCCGCATCTTGCGGGTGGAGCAGATCGGCGCAGACGACGATTTCTTTGCCCTCGGCGGCGACTCGCTGGCCGTGGCCGTGATGCTGATGGATGCGCAGAAAAGTCTGCACGTCAGCGGCGAACTGCTGGAGCGCGTGGAGTTCTTCGATCATCCGACCGTCGCGGCGCTCGCGCGGATCATCGCCGAATGCGGCGAGCAGGTGGAAGCGGAATGGGAGCGCAAGGATTCATCCGAGGCCGGCATTCTGGGACTTCAGCGCCAGGGATCGGGCGTGCCGATTTTCTGTTTTCCGGCAAATTCGCGCAACCCGTATTATTTTCGTTACCTGGCCAAACACCTCGGCGGTGATCAGCCTTTCTACATCGTTCTCCACGCCGAACCGGTTCGTGACGGCCTCCTGCTGCCGGTGGAGGAGCAGGCTCGCCTTGCGGTTGGGGCAATTCGGCGGGCGCGCCCGCAAGGGCCGTACGTGCTCGCCGGCCATTGTTATGGAGGCGTGATCGCTTTCGAAGCCGCGCGTCAACTGCTAGCGCAGGGAGAGCGGATCGAGCACCTGGTTCTGTTCGACGTGCCGGCGCCGGGAACTACGAAAATTCGCAAGCAGTGGAAGCGATACGCGGTGGGCGCGCGTGATATCGCCATCTCCCTGGCTCGCGGAGGTAAAGGGCTCACGGTTCGCGCGGTGCTCGAACACGCCCGGGTGCTGGGCCACATGGCGACCCGGCGGTTTACGGCGCGCGCGAGCCGCGCGCTGACCGCGGTGGGATCGGACGCGCTGGTGGCGGGGCGGGGAATCAAGAAGCTGCATGCCATGGCGATGTGGGAATACGTACCGCGCGATTTTGCGGCACCCATCCTGCACTTCATTGCCGCGGACCAGCCGGTAAGCACGCAATTGCTGAACGATCCGCGCATGGGCTGGCAGGAATTTGCGCGCGCGGGCCTTGAAGTGCGCCGGCTCAAAGGCGATCACAACTCCATTTTTCTGGGGGCAAGCGCGAGGGCCATTGCCGAACAACTGCAGGTGCATCTTCGCCCTGGAAAAATGCTGGCTGCAGCTGCCAAGAATTGATTTGGAACCTGAAACCGGCGCGGGTATGCTGGAAGGACACACATCCAAACCAGGGCTAATGAATAGGAATGGACACAGTAACGGCCAGCCGGGCAAACTGCTGGCTTATTTAACCGGCGCGCATTCGACGGCCGCGGCCACTGGACGGCCGTTAATCGGCGTGCTCGAAGGCACCGGAATCGGCCCGCACGTGATTGGCGCAGCGCTGCAGGTGCTGGCGGCGGTCGAGCAGGCGACGGGTCTGGCGTTCGATGTGCGGTATGGCGGCAAGATCGGCGAAGAATCCGCGGCTCAGCTGAACCCTTGGCTGCCGGACGACGTAGCGGAATTTTGCGCGGGAATTTTTCAGCAGGGCGGCGCGGTTCTCAACGGATCGGGCGGCGGACGCTACGTCTACGACCTGCGCCGGCGCTTCGATTTGTTCTGCAAATTCGTTCCCGTCCAGCCGATGGCCGAGCTGGCGCGCGCCGGCCGGATTGCTTCGCAGCATTTGCAGGGCGTTGATATTCTGATCGTCCGCGATAACACGGGCGGCGTCTATCAGGGCGAATGGGGCGAGCGCGCGACCGACGAAGGGCGCGTAGCTGAGCACTCGTTCCGATATACGGAGGCCGAAATCCATCGCCTGGTGGAGGTCGCCGCGCGCGCTGCCCGTGGCCGCCGAGGCAATCTGTACGTCATCGTCAAGGAAGGCGGCGTCCCCACTGTGAGCGCGTTGTGGCGCGAAGCCGGCGCGGCCGCGGCACGGAAACAGGGCATCGAAGCGGCGTTCATGAATGTGGATCTGGCGGCGTACGAATTGATTCAGAATCCGACGCGCTTCGACGTGATTGTGGCTCCGAATCTTTTCGGCGATATTCTCGCCGACATCGCGGGTGTTTTAGTTTCCTCGCGCGGCGTGACGTTTTCCGGCAACTTCAATGAACATGGCCACGGCGTTTATCAGACCAACCATGGATGCGCCTCGGATCTGGCGGGTACCGATATCGCCAACCCAGCGGGACAGATTTTGTCGCTGGCGATGATGCTGCGCGAGAGCTTCGGACTGCATGAGGCTGCCGCGCTGATAGAAAATTCTCTCGCAGCCGTGTGGCGTGAAGGCTGGCGCACCGCCGATTTGGCCGAGCCCGGCTGCAAGATTCTCGGCACGCAAGAGATGACTGACCGCGTGGCCCGGCAGGTTTTGAATTCGTCGCCGCTCGGCATTGTGTATGAAGCCCGCGCTACTGCTGATTGATCTGCAGGGCGACTATCTGGCGGCATCCGGACTTCAGCCACCAGCTGAAATCGTCATCGCGCGCACGGCGGCGCTGTTGGAGGGCTGCCGCAAGCTTGGCGTTCCCGTCATTCACGTTTGGACCACGGTGCATCGCGAGCGTGATCAACGCCTGCCTCACTGGCGGCGGGAAAATCGCTGGCAGTGCGTTGCGGGTACTGCGGGGCACAAGACGCCGGCAGCCCTGCAACCATTGAGCGGCGAGGCCATCGTTCACAAGAGCGGCTTCAATGCATTCGCCGATGGAGCGCTCGACGCCGAGTTGCGGCGGCTACAGTGCGACACCGTCATTCTGGCTGGCGTGCACTTGCATGCATGCGTCCGCGCGGCTGCGGTGGAATGCCTGGAGCGAGGCTACGCCGTGCGTGTCGCTGAAGATGCAGTCGCGAGCAACGATCCGATTCACGCTGCATCCACGCGCCGCTGGCTGGCTGAGCGATGCGTGGAATTTGCGCCGGTATCGGTGATTCTCGGCCGCGCGCCCGGGCTGATTCAATATTCTCCGCGGGCGACGGACGAAGCGTTGTTCGAAGTGCCGATTGACGGCGCGCGCGGAGTTGCTGAAGCCACCGCTGCGGCGCGAAATGGTTGGGAGCAGTGGCGCCGGATTGCCCCGGCGACACGGCGGCAATTGCTGGACGAAGCCGCGAACCGCTTGGAAGCGGTGGCACCGGTTCTCGCGCGGCAGATGGCTGTTGAACTCGGCAAGCCACTGACGCACGGCCTAGAGGAAACGCGCCGCACGGCGGGAAGCGCGCGCGATGTGCTGCGCCGCGCGGCTGCATTTGAATTCGAACGGCACGAAGCCGCGGGGATAGTGCGCTATCAGCCGTTGGGCGTGGTGGCGATTATTTCGCCGTGGAATAATCCCGCGGCGATTCCGGTGGGAAAAATTGTGCCCGCGTTGGCGTATGGCAACGCTGTGGTTTGGAAACCGGCGCCGGCCGCTACGCGCATCGCGCAAGTTATTTTGAAATTGTTTTACGAAGCCGGCGTGCCCCGCGATGCGCTGCGCCTGGTGACCGGCGACCACACTACGGCCCAGCATCTGGCCGCGAGTGAGCATGTGGATGCGGTCACGTTCACCGGATCGCTGGCGGGCGGCTACACAATCCAGGAAATTTGCGCGCGCCGCGTGATCCCCCTGCAGGCCGAATTGAGCGGCAACAACGCGGCCATTGTGTGGGACGACGCCGATCTACAGCACGCCGCCGCGCAAATTGCCTGGGGCGCTTTCGCATTCGCCGGGCAGCGCTGCACAGCCAATCGGCGCGTGGTGGTGCATGCGCCGCTTTTTGAAAATCTTCTGCAGGAATTGAAAACGGCGGGCGAGCGATTGGTTTGGGGCGATCCGCTAGAGGCCGCGACTGACATCGGACCTGTTATCCACGCGGCCAAGCGCGAGGAGACGGCGGCGCTGGTTGCCCGGGCGAAGACCGACGCCGGCATCCATCGAGTAGAGTTTCTACAGCAGACGCTCGCGCGCGAGCCGTGGGTGCAAAGCGGCGCGTATACGCAGCCTGCCATCATCTGCTGTGATCAACCCCAGCATGTAGTGGTGCAGGAAGAGACTATGAGCCCGCTGCTGATTGTGCAACGCGCGGAGAATTTCGAGCATGCGCTGGCGTTATGCAACGGCGTGCGCCACGGTCTGGCAGCGGCGCTGTTCAGCAATTTGCAGGAACTTCGGCAGAGATTTCTGGATGAGGCCAAAGCCGGCATCTTGAAATTCAATTCGTCGACTGCCGGCGTAGATGCTTCGCTGCCGTTTGGCGGCTGGAAGGCGTCCGGACTCGGCCCGCCCGAGCATGGCGAAGGCGACCGCCTTTTCTACACGCGGATGCAAGCCGTTTACGGCCTGGAAAATAAATCCTAATTTTTCGACTTTTGCCCGCAACTTTACCTCGCCACCCGCCTTTGAGTCGATAAGCAGTCTGAGCCCACCCGCGCCGGTGAGGGCGTGAAAAACAACGGAGGAGTTGCATGCCTTATCGGAGGACTTTCGGAAAAGCGCTGGGCTTGCTGCTGTTGGCAGGGAGGTTAGGCGCGCAGAGCGCGGCAGGGCCCACGGTGAGTCCCACGGCAGCGGCGCGTTTTCTGGATCAAGCCAGTTGGGGACCGACGCAGGCCACGGTTGCCGCGGTTGAACTCGCGGGATTTTCCAAGTACATCGACACACAATTCGCGGCTCCGCTGTCGCCTCTGCCGGACGTGCCGCCCAACGCAATGGGGCGCGAGCCGATGCTGCCCGTGCAACAGCAGTTTTTTGTCAATGCCAACGCGGCCGGCGATCAGTTACGCCAGCGGGTGGCGTTCGCACTGAGCCAGATTTGGGTGGTCTCCGCGGTGAAGTTGCACACAGCGGATGAAGTGCTGCCGTATCTGCGCCTCCTGCAAAAAGACGCGTTCTCCAACTATTACCAGATCATGAGGGATGTAACGCTGAGTCCGTCGATGGGCCACTACCTCGACATGGTGAACAACGACAAGCCCAACCCCGCGGCCGGCACAGAAGCGGATGAAAACTACGCGCGCGAGCTGCTGCAGCTATTTACTATCGGGTTGAATGAGTTGAATGATGACGGCACGCTGCAGCTCTCGAACGGCCAGCCAATCGCCACTTACGATCAGACTGTGATTCAGGGATTCGCGCGCGCGTTCACAGGATGGACGTATCCTCCCAAGCCCGCGGCCACGGTGTCGCGCATCCACAACCCGCCGCATTTCGAGGGGCAAATGGTGGCCTTCGACAGCAATCACGACATGGCGGCGAAGACTGTGCTCGACGGCGCTGTATCCGGCGGGCAGGGCGCGCAACTGGATTTGACGGATGCGCTGCAGAATATTTATCACCACCACAACGTCGCGCCGTTTATTTCGCGGCAGTTGATTCAGCATCTGGTGACCGGCAATCCCAGCGCGGATTACGTGAAGCGGGTAGTGACGGTGTTTCGCAGCAGCAATGGCGATATGAAATCCGTGGTCAAAGCAATTCTGCTCGATCCGGAAGCGCGCGCTGGAGACACGGCCACGCCGGATGCGGGCGAGGGGCATCTGCGCGAGCCCGTGCTGTTCATTAATTCGCTGTTGCGCGCGCTGAACGCGACCGTGACATCGGACAACACGCTTTCGGTGCAAGCCAACAATATGGGGCAGGACTTGTACTTTTCGCCCTCGGTGTTCAACTATTTCTCTCCCGGTTATCGTTTTACCGCCGCGGGCAATCCGGTTCCGGTCAATTCACCGGAGTTTCAGATTTTAAGCACGTCGACGGCGCTGC
>Ga0209579_10003038_pt1 | contig 12441 bp, 13 predicted proteins | sample Coa_R1_2_FD_187152 | JGI IMG/M metagenome (GOLD analysis project Ga0209579, IMG submission 187152) | Surface soil microbial communities from Centralia Pennsylvania, which are recovering from an underground coalmine fire - Coalmine... | ecosystem: Environmental > Terrestrial > Soil >... | reverse complement strand
GCTCGTACGACTCACCGTTGATCGTGACGGTGATCGTCTTCGCCGTGGAGACGGCCATCAGCGACCCTCCGCCTGGTGGACTGCGCGGGCTGCGAGCACCTCCGCCAGGTGGCGGCGGTAGTCGCTGGAGGCGTGCACGTCGGACGGCGGCTCGAAGCTCGCACCGCGCACGGCGTCACGCACGGCCGCCTCATCGGTCGAGGCAGGGTCGACGACGACCGGCACCGCGTCGACACAGCCGAGCGCCACCCGCACGTGGCCGTTCAGCGAGGCAGCCGCAGAGGCGATGCACGTGCCGTCGACGCCGAGCGTCACCGCGGCGAAGCCGTCACGGCGGCCCGCCGGGACGCGCACGGACGTCAATACCTCGCCCTGGGCAACGGCCGTCAGGTAGACGCCGAGGAAGAAGTCGGCGGCCGGCACGACCCGCAAACCGTCGCGCCCGCTGATCACGAACTCGGCCCCGACCGCCGCCAGCAGCGGCGGCAGGTGGTTGGTCGGGTCGTTCGTGCAGACGTTCCCGCCGATCGTGCCCCGGTTCCGCACCTGGACGTCCGCAATCTGCGCGCAGACCTCGCCGAGGATCGGCCGCGCCCGCGCCTCGCTCGACGCCATCAGCTCCGAGTAGGTCGTCATCGCGCCGATCTCGAGCGTCCCGTCCGCGCCCAGCTCGATCCCGCGCAGCTCCTCGATCCCGCCCAGGTCGATCAGCGCGTCGGGCGAGCCGGCCCGCGCCTTCATGACGTTGATCAGCGTCTGGCCGCCGGCGAGGGCCCGCGCGCCGGGATCGGCCGCAAGGAGCTCGATCGCCTCCTCGAGGGAGTCGGGCCGCGCGTATCCGACCTCTCGGAGGAGCACCTGCGTTTTATAAAATGTCTGATCTGCGGATTGCAAGCCGCAAGCGTTTCCCGCAAAGACGATCCTTGCGCTGTTTGCCTCGAGGGGCGACCGGCTAGAGCGTGATGGTCGGCAGCGCGGCTCGATGGTCAGATTGCGAGTGCCGCGTGCGACGGGCCGCGAAGCCCTGAATTGGCGCAGATTCAGGGCTCGCGGCATGCGTTCAAACCGCGCGCGCGCCCGCCTCGTATTTCCTTGAGACGAAAGGAGACCGAATGCGAGCCTTGCTGATCGCGCTCGCGGTCTCGATCCCGGCACATACCGGCTGGTCGTCGCCGACAAGAGCTCGATCCACAACTTCCACCTGTTCGGCCCCGGCGTGAACAAGAAAACCACAGTCCGTTCAAAGGCACGCGGACGTGGACGATCACGCTGAAGCCCGGTCGCTACACGTACCAGTGCGACATCCACGCTTCCATGGGCATGAAGGGAAGCTTCCGCGTCACGCGGTGATCAACGCAGGAGGTGTCGGTGCCGTGCAAGCGCGGCGAGCACGGCGTCGACATCCTCCTCGACGTTGTACGCGTGCGCCGAGATCCGCAGATTCGAGTCGCGCTCCGACGTGACGATGCCGTCTGCGGCGAGCGCGCGGACGAGCGCCGGCGCATCGGTCGACGCGATACACACCAGGGCACCGCGACGCTCGGCTTCGCGCGGCGTCACCACCGTCCCGCCCAGCTCGTCGACGCCGGCGATCAGCCGCTCGTTGAGCGCGTTGACATGCTCGCGCGTCTCGGCGATCCCGATCTCCATCATCAGCTCCATCCCCGCGATCCCGCCGTAGATCGCCGGCACGGGCGGCGTGCCCGACTGGAACCGCCGCGCGGTCTCGGCCGGCGAGTAGTCGCGGTGATCCATCGCGAAGATGTCCTCGTCCGCGAACCAGCCCGTCTCGGTCGGGACGAGCTCGCGGGCAAGGCCGGGCCGGACCCAGAGGAACCCCAGCCCGGCCGACCCGAGCAGGTACTTGAGCACGCCGGCTGCGAGCGCATCGACGCCCAACGCGGTGACGTCGAGCGGATACGAGCCCACCGCCTGGTACGCGTCGAGCAGCACGAGCGCGCCGTGCTCGTGGCCGATCCGCGCGATCTCCTCGACCGGCAGGCGCACGCCGTTCCGGTAGCAGACGGCCGTGACCGAGACGACGGCGGTCCGCTCGTCGATCGCCTCCTCGACACGCTCGGGCTCGACGACGTGAACCTCCGCCCCGCGCAGCTGCTGCGCGTGCCAAATCTGGCCGATCGTCGGGAACTCGTAGTCGCTGATCACGACCTTCGGCCGCGCGGAGAAGTCGATCGCCGACGCCAGTGCGCTCACGCCCGCCGACAGCGACGTCGTGACCGCGACATCGTCGGGGGCCGCGCCCACCAGCCGCGCGAACGTCGCGCGCGCCGTCTCGGAGCGCTCGACCCAGTAATCCCAGGGCGCGCCGCGCTCGTCCCACCCGTCGAGGTAGTCGAGGTAGGCGGCGCGCACGGCGTCGGAGAGCGCGCCCTGCGAGCACGAGTTGACGTAGACGAGCTGCTCGAAGACCGGGAAGCGCGAGCGACAGGAGGAGACGGTGCTAACGGCCAAGGTAGGCCTTCCTCAGCTCCGCGTTCTCCCGCAGCTCCGCCGCCTTCCCCTCCAGCACGAGGCGCCCGGTCGACAGCACGTAGCCGCGGTCGGCGATCGACAGCGACACGTTCGCGTTCTGCTCCACGACGAGCAGGGCGACGCCGGACTCGTGCACCTGCTTGATGATCTCGAAGTTCCGCTCGACGAGGATCGGCGCGAGCCCCATCGACGGCTCGTCCATCAGCAGCAGCTTGGGCCGCGACATGAGCGCGCGGCCCATCGCCACCATCTGCTGCTCACCGCCCGACAGCGTCCCGGCGAGCTGGCTGCGCCGCTCGTGCAGCAGCGGGAAGAGCTCGTAGACGCGGTCGAAGTCCTCTTTCGCGCCGCCGCCGCGCAGGTACGCGCCCATCTCGAGGTTCTCGAGCACGGTCATCGGTCCGAACAACCGCCGGTTCTCGGGGACGATCGCCAGCCCGCGGCCGATCCGGTAGCTGGTGTTGCGCGACGTGACGTCCTCCCCGTCGATCCGCACGCAGCCGGCGCGCGGCCGCACCAGCCCGAGGATCGTCTTCAGCGTCGTCGACTTGCCCGACGCGTTCCCACCCAGCAGGCACACGAGCTCGCCCGGCTCGATGCGCAGCGACAGCCCGTGCAGGATGTGGATCTGCCCGTAGTACGTGTCGACGCCGTCGAGCTCGAGCAGACTCATTTCTTCGTGTGCGTTTGAAGGCCGAGGTAAGCCTCGACGACCTTCGGGTCGGTGGCGACGGCCTCGAACGAACCCTCGGCGATCTTGATCCCGTGGTCGAGCGCGACCACGCGGTCGGAGATTCCCTCGACGACGTGCATGTCGTGCTCGATCACGAGGATCGTGTAGCCGCCGTCGTCGCGCAGCTTGGCGATCAGCTCGGTGATCTCGTGCGTCTCTGCCGGGTTCATGCCGGCCGCCGGCTCGTCGAGCAGCAGCAGCCGCGGGTTGGTCGCCGTGGCGCGGGCGATCTCGAGCCGCCGCCGGTTCGCATAGGAGAGCGAGTACGCGGGCTGGTCCCAGCGGTAGCCCATCAGCCGCTCGCCGAAGAACGCGAGCCGCTGCCGCGCCAGCTCCTCGATCTCGCGCTCCTCGCGGCGCATGCCGGGCGTGCGCAGCATCGCGCGGAAGACGCCCGCCTTGGTGTGGCCGTACGCGGCGGCCATCACGTTCTCCTTCACCGACATGTTGAGGAAGAGCCGCAACGTCTGGAACGTGCGCGACACGCCGCGGTGGCTGATCTGGTGCGGCTGCAGGCCGACGATGCTGGCGCCGTCGAGCAGGATGTCGCCCTCGTGCGGCCGGTAGATGCCGGTGATCAGGTTGAAGACGGTGGTCTTGCCGGCGCCGTTCGGTCCGATGACCGAGACGATCTCGCCTTCGTCGACCGCGATGTCGAGCCCGTCGACAACCTTCAGCCCGCCGAACGACAGCGAGACGCCCCGCAGCTCGAGCAGCGCGCTCACACGATCTCCACGCGGCGTTCTCCCAACAACCCGCTCGGCCGCAGGATCATCAGCACGATCAGGATCACACCCAGCACGATGTAGCGCGCCGCGTCGGGCTTCGAGAGCATCACGTTCTCCCAGACGAACGCGGCGAGGTACAGCGTCGGCACGAGCAGGACCAGGCGCACGCGGCCGCGCAGCAGCGTGAGCACGAGCGCGGCCACGATCACCCCGACGTACGAGACCGGCGACAGCCAGCGGGCGAGGTGCGCGGGAGCGACCACCCAGTGGTCGACGAAGCCGGCGAAGCCGCCGGTGTGCTCGCCTGCGACCCAGTCCGAATGGATCGCACCGGCGATCGCGTGGACGGCGAACCCGAACCCGAGCGTCGCCACCGCGACAACGCCGAGCGCGCGCGAGCGGCGCCACGCGAACAGCAGGCCGAGCACGAGCGTGATGAAGAAGAGGTAGCGCGACTTGTCCGCGCTCCGCAGCGCCTCGAGCAGCGGGCCGATGATCAGCGCGCCGAGCACGACGCCGGCCTGGTTGCCCGAGCCGCCGAGGATGACCATCGTGTAGATGGTGATCAGCGCGACGAAGTAGAAGCTGAGCGGGAAGACGTTCGCCGACTGCGCGGCGAAGAGGGTGCCGGTGAACGCGGCGACCGCGGCGCCGAACGAGAAGCTCATCAGCTTCAGCCAGTTGACGGGCATCCCCATCGCCTCGGCCGCGAGCGGATCCTCGCGCAACGACCGCCAGGCGCGCCCGGTGCGCGAGTTGTTGACCATCCGCAGCGCGACGAAGACGACGGCGAAGAACGCGAGCGCGACGTAGAGGTACGAGACGGCGAAGATGCCGCCGTGTTGCACCGCGAGCTGGTGTCCGCCGGGCAGGTCGAACGGGTCGACGTTCAGGATCCCGAACGGGCCGCCGGTCACGTGCTGCCAGTTCGTCGTGATCGTCTGGAACAGCTGCAGCGCGAACAGCGTCACGATCGCCAGGTAGTCGCCTGTCAGCCGCCACGAGGGCAGGCCGAGCAGCAGCCCGACCACCGCTCCCATCACGACGATCAGCGGCACGGAGGCGATCGTCGTCAGGTGGATCCCGTAGTGGGGCGAGTCGAGCAACGCGTACGCGTAGGCGCCGAACCCGTAGAAGACGACGTAGCCGAGGTCGAGCAGCCCGCCCCAGCCGACGACGACGTTGAGGCCGAGCGCGAGCAGCATGTAGAGCACGGTGTCGAAGGCGACGAGCCGCACGTAGCCGCTCGACTCGACGACCGGGAAGATCGAGAACGCGGCCAGGAAGAGGACGAGCCAGACCCACCACGGCAGGCGCCGCAGCCGGCGCTCCGCCACTCCGAGGATCCCCGGCAGGACGACGGCGTCGGCGTGGCGCGCGACCCACTCGTCCTGGCCGATGGCCGGGCCTTCGGCGGCGGTGGAGTGGTAGCCGTGCGGTGTGGAGTCGGTCATACCTTGCGGATGTCGGGCCGTCCGAGCAGCCCCTGGTGGCGGAAGATCATGAGCAGGATCAGGCCCGAGAACACGTAGAGGTCGGACCACTGCGTGCTGATGTAGCCCTGGACGTACGACTCGGCGAAGCCGAGCAGCAGCCCACCGGCCATCGCGCCCGGGATCGACCCGATGCCGCCGATCACGGCCGCGATAAAGCCCTTCAGTCCGATCACGAAGCCGATGTTGACGGTCGTCGGCACGCGCAACGCGAAGATGACGCCGGCGGCTCCCGCGAGCGCGGACCCGAGCACGAACGTGAACACGATCACGCGGTCGATGTCGATCCCCATCATCGCCGCGGCCTCGCGGTCGAACGACGTCGCGCGCATCGCCTTCCCCGTGCGCGTCTTGTTGACGAGGAACCACAGGGCGACCATCAGCACGAACGCGGAGACGACCGTGACGATCCGGAGCAGCGGCACCGTCACGCCGTGGATCTGGAAGCCCTTCAGGTAGAGGTAGCCGTTGCCGAAGTTGAAGGCGTTGTAGTTGCGCGGTGTCGCTCCGAACAGCAACTGCATCGAGTTCTCGAGGAAGAACGAGACGCCGAGGGCGCTGATCAGCGGCGCGATTCGCGGCGCGTCGCGCAACGGCCGGTAGGCGAAGCGCTCGATCGTGATGCCGAGCAGCGCGCACCCGCCCATTGCGGCGAGGGTGATGATCGGGATGATCAGCCAGACGGAAAGCTTCGGGCTCGACGAGCCGCCGAGCTCCTGCAGCACGCCGTACCCGATGAACGTGCCGACCATGAACACGTCGCCGTGCGCGAAGTTGAGTAGCTTGAGGACGCCGTAGACGAGCGTGTACCCGAGGGCGATCAGCGCGTAGACGCTCCCCAGCGTGACTGCGTCGATGGTGAGCTGGATGAACGTGTCCACGAGCGCCTCTCGAGATCGGTGGGCGACCCGCGGCGCGGGCCGCCCACCGGTTCATTCGTGGCTTAGCCGACGAGCTTGTACGAGCCGTTCGACTGGATCTGGAAGATGTAGAACTTCGCGTTCAGCGGGTCGTTCGTCTTCGTCGACCACCTGAACGTTCCACCCAGGATCCAGTTGTTGATCCGGACCTTCTTCACGCTGTGGAACACCGCCGCGCGGGTCGCGGTGCCGTGGCCCTGGGCGCACGCGATCTTGATCGCGTCTAGCAGGATCTGAACGGCGCCGTAGCTGGGCGGCCCGAACGAGCCGACCTGCTTGCCGGGGTTGGCCTTTTTCCAGCCGTTGATCAGCGACGCGTCGGCCTTGATGCCGGTGATGTCCGGCGCGAAGTTCGACACGTACGAGCCCGGCACCTTGAACTGCGACGGGTCGTTCGAGCCGTCACCGCCGAACACCTTCGCCTTCTTGCCCTGCTCGATCATCTGCTGGGCGAACGTCTGCGCGTCGCCCGGCTTCTGCGTCGGGAAGAAGACGATGTCCGCGTCGTTCGGCACCTTCGTCACGAACGCCGAGTAGTCGGTCGTCGTGTTGGGAGCCGACAACCGGCTCACCGACACGCCCGCCTTCTGCAGCACGGTGGTGGCGGCGGCCGCGAGGCCGAGCGAGTACGGCTCCTGGAAGTCGAACACCACGACCTTCTTGACATGCAGCGTCTTGATCATGAACGCCGCGTCCGAGGGGCCCTGGATGTAGTCGCCGGGGACATCGCGGAAGAACGCCGGCGAGCCCTCCCGCTGAGCGACCGGCCCCTGCGTGAGGTCGGTACGCGTCGCAGACGGCGAGAGGTGCGCGAGCTTGGCGGCGAAGAACGTCTTGCTCGTCGCCGCGACGCCTCCCGACGTCGACGGGCCGAGGATCGCGAGGACGCTCGGGTCGCCGATGTACTTCTGCGCGAGCGCCTGTGCGGGCGCCGGGCCCTGCTCGACGGGCGTGTCGCCCAGGACCAGCTTCACCTTCAGGTGCATCCCCGGTGCGAGCGTCTTGACCGCGTAGCTCGCCCAGCTCGACTGCTCCTGACCGAGGAAGCCTGCTCCGCCGGTGAGCGGGGTGATGAACGGCAGCGTGATCGACTTGCTACAGCTGTAGCCGGCAGTCGCCGACACTGCCACCTTCGGGGCTCCCTGCGCAGACGACGCGATCACCGCGAGAGCGATGACCGCGAGCGCGGCGCCGATCGCCTTCTTCATGCTTCTCCTCCTTGCCTGACGGGCAATTCCTGCAGTTGCCTGGGGGGTGGCCTGCGTTCGGGCGAGTCTCACGACCGGTGGCCGCCGTGTCAATGATCAAATCTCTACGAGGCGAGCGCGGCCACCCATCCGGCTGTATCGAGGAACTGCCGGAAGCGGATTGCCTTCTCGTCGCGGAGCGTCCAGACGTGGACGAAGGGAACGTCGAGCGACTTGCCGGTCCCCTTGGCGCGGCCGCGGTAGCGGCCGATCACGACCACCTCGTCGCCGGCATCGAGGAACTCGTCGGGCGTCGCGGTGAACTCGTCCCACCACTCGTCGTCGAGCGGGTCGAAGATGTTCCGCTTCACCTCGTCCAGGCCGTGATAGAGCCCGCCGTGCGGCAGTCCTTGGGCCTGGTGCCACTCGATGTCGGGGTGCATGTCGGCGAGCACGCCGTCCATATCGTCGCGCGCGAACGCGTCGTACGAGCGGCGCACGATGTCCACGCTGGTCACGCGCCTTACCCTAGATTGCTGCTGTGGAGTACGCCATGCACGCCTCCGAGCGTCCGGACGGACGCCTGTTCGAGGTCGAGACGTTCACGCAGCGGCTCGTGTCGCTGGAGGGCGAGCGGCACGAGGGCGAGGACGACGAGGTGCTGTACGTGCTCGAGGGACGCGGATCCGTCTCGTTCGGCGGCACGTCGTACGACGTCGGGCCGGGCACGGCGATCTTCGCGTCACGCGGGACCGCCTGGGAAGCATTCGGAGGCGCGCGGGCGTTGTCGGTGCTCGTGCACGACCCGGAGCCGTCGTCGGGCCACGCCGTCGTCGATCTCGACGCGTTCGAGCGCGGGACGGCGACCGCGGGCCGCTCATTTCTCCTGGGGGCGACACCGGAGCTCGGCTGCAGCTCCGTGACGCAGTTCGTCGGCCTGATCCCGCCCGGCCGCGCGCCCGACCACTTCCACAAGTACGACGAGGTGATCTACGTGCTCGACGGCCAGGGCGAGCTCGTGATCGACGGCGAGGACGAGCCGCTGCGGCCGGGAAGCTGCGTCCATCTTCCGCGCACGCTCGTGCACTGCCTCGCCAACACGGGCGAGGGCGAGATGCGCGTGCTGGGCGTCTTCCGGCCGGCCGGCTCGCCCGCCGAGGCCTACTACCCCGACGGCACGCCGACCGCCGTCCCGGAAGGACAGGACTGACGTGCCGAGGATCGAGCGCACCGCCGAGCTCAGCTGGGAGGGCAACGCCGCCCGCGGCAGCGGCACGATCTCCGCCGCCACCGGCGCGTTCACCGCGCTCCCCTACTCGCAGCCGGCGCGGATCGCGCGGGCCGCGGACGCGGACAAGACGAGCCCGGAGGAGCTGCTCGCCGCGGCTCACGGTGCCTGCCTGACGATGTCGCTGGCGACGGAGCTCAGCAAGGACGGCACGCCGCCCGGGCGGCTCTCTTCTTCGGTGCTGATCGTGATGGACGAGGTCGTGGGCGAGGGTCATCAGATCACGGAGTCGCACGTCCGCATCAGCGCGGAGGTCGAGGGCGCCGACGCGGCGGCTCTCGCCGCGGCGGTGGAGCGCGCGGATGCCGGCTGCCCGTTCTCGAAGCTCCTGCGCAAGGCCGGCGTCGTCGTCGACGTCGCGCTCGCATCCCCCTAAATTGGAGAAGCACGTCGCACCGCGCCTGCGCGGAGGAGTCGTGACCCGCGCGGTCTCGTTGGTCGTCGGCCTGGCCGTGTTCGCGCTGGGGATCGTGTCTCTCTACGAGGCCCGGCTCGGGCTCTCGCCGTGGGACACGCTCAACCAGGGCATCGCGAAGCACAGCCCGTTGTCGTTCGGAATCGCGAACATCGCCGTCGGCTGCTGCGTGCTGGCGCTGGCGTTCTTCCTGGGCGCGCGGATCGGCGCCGGCACCGTCGCGAACGCCGTGCTGGTCGGCTCGTTCGTCGACCTCCTCTTACGCGTGCACGCGGTGAAGCACCTGGGCGACGCGTCGCTCACCGCGCGCATCGGGCTGCTGATCGTCGGCGTCCTGCTGATGGGGATCGCGACGGCGATCTACATCGGCGCGAGCTTCGGCGCCGGTCCACGCGACTCGCTGATGCTGGCGCTGACGCAGCGGACGCGGCTCCGCGTCGGCGCCATCCGCGGGCTGCTGGAGGCGACGGCGCTGGGAGCCGGCTTCGTGCTCGGCGGCAAGGTCGGCGTCGGCACGGTCGTCTACGTCGTCGCGATCGGACCGGTGGTCGAGGCCTCGTTCGCAGCTCTCGGGCGTTCGCCGTTCTCGGCAACGGCGGCAGTGGTCGCGGCAAGCGCGTAGGCGTGGCAGCGCTCGTCACGCTGTTCCTCGTCGGGGTCGTGCTGCGGCCACAGATCGTCGGCATCGGGCCTCTCCTGCCGCGGATCGAGAGCTCGCTCGGCATCTCGCACACCGTCGCCGGCCTCCTTTCCACGATCCCGGTGCTTTGCATGGGCGTCTTCGCGCCGCTCGCGCCGTCTCTGCTGAGTCGCTTCGGCTCGCGGAGCGCGATCGGGTTCTCGCTCGGCGCCGTCGGGGTCGTCGGCGTCGCGCGGGCGCTCACGCCCGGAGCCGCGCCGGTGCTCGCGCTGACCGTCCCGATCGGCATCGGAATCGCCGTCGCCGGGACGCTGCTGCCGGTCGTCGTGAAGGACGAGCACGCAGAACGCGTCGCGATCGGCACCGGCGCCTACACGGCCGGGATCAACGTCGGCGCCACGGTTGCGTCCGTCGTCGCGGTGCCGCTCGCGTTGCTGTGGAGCTGGCGACTCGCCCTGCTCGTCTTCTCGGCCGCGGCGTTCGTGGTGGCGCTCGGCTGGCTCGGGCGGAGTCACCGCACGCCGCGATTCGTGCGCGCGCCGCTGCCGCTGCGCGCCGGGGTCGCCTGGAAGCTCGCGGGCGTCTTCGCGCTCCAGTCGTCGATCTTCTACGGGTTGAACGCCTGGCTGCCGGAGACCTACGTCGACCGCGGCTGGAGCCAATCGGCCGCAGGTGCGTTGATCGCCCTGCTGAACGGTGTCGCGCTGGTCGTCGGCCTGCTGACCGCACTCGCCAACCAGCGGGGCGCGTCACGCCGCGCGTACATCTGCGCCGCCGCGGCGGCGTCGACGGCCGGGACGGCGCTGATCGCGACGAACACGCCGAGCGCGTGGGCATGGGCGGGGCTGCTGGGAGTCACGACGGGCATCCTCTTCACCACCGTGATGACGCTGCCACTCGACGTCGCGTCGGCGCCCGCGGAGATCGCGGCGATGACCGCGCTGATGCTCGGCGTCGGGTACACGAGCTCGGCGCTCGCACCGACGGTGCTCGGCGCACTGCGCGACGCGACCGGCTCGTTCGTCGCCCCGTTCGCCGTGCTCGCGGCGATCGCCGCGCTCATGCTCGGCCTCGGAACGCGCCTGCAGACGTTCCCGACCCGGACCTAACGCTGGCCCGCCGCCACACGTCCGACACAGGCAGAGGCCGGCTGTTCGTCGCCCTGGCCGCCGTCGCGTGGTCGTCGGCAGGGCTGCTGCAGCGGGAGCTCCACCTCGGCGTCGCGACCCAGGTCGCCGGAAGGGCGTTCTTCGCGACGGTCGCCCTGCTGGTCTACGTCGCGGTCGGTCAGCGCGGCCGCGTCGTCCGCAGCTTCCGGGCGATCGGCTGGGCGGGCGTGGCGATCGCCGTGCTGATGGCGATCTCGTCTGGATCGTTCATCGTCGCGCTCAACCACACGTCGGTCGCCAACGTGCTGTTCATGCAGGCGCTGGCGCCGATCCTCGCCGCGCTCCTCGCGCGAACGCTCGGTGAGCCGACGCCGCGCCGGACCTGGCTCACGATGGCGATCGCGCTTGCGGGCGTCACTGTGATGGTCGGGGGGCCGGGCCGGCCGAACGCGCTCGGGCTCGGCCTGTCGTTCCTCGTCTCGGCGTCGTTCGCCGGCATCCTCGTGATCACGCGGCACCGCCGCGACGTCTCGATGGCGCCGGCGACGTGCCTGTCGCAGGCGCTCGTCGTGCTCGTGGCCGGGCCGTTCGCATCTCCCGGCTCCGTCGGCGCCCGCGACACGTTGTACTTCGTGCTCCTCGGGGTCGGCCAGATCGGGCTCGGGTTCGTGTTCCTGACGGTCGGCGCGCGGCTCATCCCTGCCGCCGAGGTTGCGCTGATCACGCTCCTCGAGGTAGTGCTCGGACCGCTTTGGGTGTGGATCGCTCTCTCGGAGCAGCCGGGAACGGCGACGCTCGTGGGCGGTGCGATCGTCCTGATCGCGGTAGCCCTCCAGGCGCGACCTCAACCCGCCCCTGCTCCGATCTGACGGAGCTGCAGTCGGCGGCCAGTCGTTCGACGCGCTCTCTCGCAATCAGACGGCGACCCTCGTTGTCGTAGTCGATCACGTCCTCTCCTCCTCTCAGGTGCGTTGGCCGTCCCAGATGTGGGACGTGCTCGAAGCTCGCTCGGAGCCGTGCGAGCGAAGACGAGCTAGGAGTGCCGCCGCGAGCGCCGCCATGAGGGCTCCGCCGGCGACGAAGGTGGCGCGCGGGCCGAGCAGGCTGCCGGCCGCACCGCCGACTGCGAGCGCGCACATCTCGGCGCTGCGGACCATCGAGTTCACGCGCGCGAGGATGCGGCCGCGGAACGCGTCGGGCACCCGCTTGAGCAGGAGCGTGCTGACGTCCGCGTTCAGCGACCCATTCGCGATCCCGAGCACGGCCCACGCAACTGCGAACGCCCACACCGTCGGCGCCAAGCCGCCGCCGACGAGCGCGAGTGCGATGACGAGCGCCGCTCCGCTCGCGCGCAGCGCACGCGTCGGATCGGCGGCCCCCTTACCGGCGACCAGTGCTCCGGCGACGAGCGCTGCCGCGAATAACCCGGTGAGCA
>Ga0209579_10003036_pt1 | contig 12451 bp, 16 predicted proteins | sample Coa_R1_2_FD_187152 | JGI IMG/M metagenome (GOLD analysis project Ga0209579, IMG submission 187152) | Surface soil microbial communities from Centralia Pennsylvania, which are recovering from an underground coalmine fire - Coalmine... | ecosystem: Environmental > Terrestrial > Soil >... | reverse complement strand
GGTCCATGCTGCGCTTCTCCTTCTGATGCTTGAGGCCGTTCACACGGACCTCGTTTCACCATCAGCCTGAAGCGCAGCACCCAAAATCTTCCGCTATCCACAAGCTGCCGGCCGATTACCCCATCTTAGGGTTATTCGCTGCCGCTGTTGTCAAGTAGCCGACAAACGTGGAGTAGCTCGATTGTTCGCTTAGTACCGCGGACCGACGTAAATTGCCAAACTAGTGCTAGTCGCCGCGTCTGAGCATATCATTGCTGCATAACGCAGGATTCTAACCTGAACGGCCGTATGTATGATGATGAGTCGTCTTCGACTGCAGCCGGAGGGCCATCTGGTCAACCGCATTGGATGGTTGCGAGCCGCAGTACTCGGGGCCAATGACGGCATCATCTCGATCGCGAGCTTGATCGTCGGCGTCGCGGCTGCGGCTACAACGCAGAACGCAGTGCTGATCGCAGCCATCGCTGGATTGGTGGCTGGTGCCATGTCGATGGCCACAGGCGAGTATGTATCCGTCAGTTCACAATCCGACACCGAACGGGCTGACCTCGCGCTTGAGCGCAAGGAGTTGAGCAATAACCCCGCGTACGAACTTAATGAACTTGCTGAAATTTACGTCAAGCGTGGTGTGGACCGGGTTCTAGCACGGCAAGTTGCCCAGCAATTGATGGCGAAAGACGCCCTAGGCGCGCACGCCCGTGATGAGCTTGGGATTTCGGAAATAACGACCGCGCGTCCTTTGCAGGCCGCACTGACTTCGGCCGCTTCGTTTTCGGTGGGTGCGGCGATGCCGTTGTTTGTGATTATCGTCTCACCCAGAGATGCCCTTGTTCCGATCGAGTTTGCTGCGTGTCTGTGTTTTCTGGCTCTTCTAGGGGCGGTCGGGGCAAAAGCAGGTGGTGCAACCATTTGGCGCGCTACGATCCGAGTTACTTTTTGGGGCGCGTTAGCGATGGCACTCACCGCCGGTATCGGCAAATTGTTTGGTACGGTTGTCTGAAGATTTGGATCGCGTCCGCTTTGAGTCATTGATGGCCTAGCTGGCCTGGGCTGGCGTCTTTCCGCTATGGCTCGAAAGCATGCATCGGCACGCCCCAATGCCTAGTTGTGTAGAATACCTTCGAGGAGATTGAGCTATGAGCAGAAAATCTTCACGATAATAGCCAGCGGGATCTTTGGAGTAGTAGCCCTGACCTATGTGTTACAATTTTTATTTGATTGGCCGGCCGTAATCGGAGGTTGGGCGGTGGTTAAGCCGGATCGGCCTCGTTGTCCTATGGATAGTCAACGCCACGCAGAATGGCAGGACTAACGAGATTGACCGACCGGATCCGGCGCTTCGACGCTGGTCTTTTTTTGGGACGCTGCGCCGGATTCCGACGCAATGGTAGGTGCGCTTGATGTCGCTGCATGATTGTGCGGCGTCATCAATGATATCGCCAGCGCAATGGCGACCCAAAACCACAAGTAATTTTTCTGTAGAGTAGGGGCCTTCGCAAATCCTGGTGCGGTATTTGTAATTCCCGTTGCAGCGATCGCACCCGATTCGCCCGACTGCGGTAGCAATCGAACCAGCCGCGCGACAATGGCCGCGGCTTCCGGCGACTTCCAGCTTCTACCTGAGACCAGATCGAGGATCGAGATCAGCGCCTTTTCCGCCATCGCTTTGGGCATGGCCGCCAATTGGGTTGCCTCCTCCCACGGATCAACGTTGGTCCGCGCCAAAGCAGAAATGACACTGAGGCGCATCCCATTTGTGTCCTCGCAGACCGACGCAAACAGAAAATCTTCGTATCTAGCATTCAGCGTTGAAAATCTCGTACGATGATCCACAATGTAACGACCTTTGCTTACAGCTCTCGAAGTATCACTAAGACGTTAGTTTGAAATCGACAGTTTCGCGACGATTTGCTTGCGGTAACCCAACTGAATTGCCTCAATCTCAGAAACATCATCTTGGATTTTTGTACGAACGGTCGGCACGCCCGGCTTATGAGCAAGGCTAGCCATGCGGGCACACTCAGCAGTGTATCGGGAATATTTTTCACCTGAGAATGGTTCGTAATGATTCGTCATGTGCTGTCCAATCAGCGTGTGTTGAGAACTGGGAGTGAAGGCGCCCTAGCGCAGCGCGATGGTGCGAACGGCGCGTGCGTTGCCGGCCCGTTCTCTGAGATCGAATTGGCATTTCGGCTCGACGTTCGGCCAGTTCTGTTGCATGCATGCCGTTCCCCGCGCTGGGACGCGAAGGCCATCGGTCTTTGCAAACGGCTGCGGTAGTGCCTTTTGAACCTCCTCGCCTCGTGGAGGGTGTTCGTTTGCGGCCGGTGCGGCGCCAATGGCGAGGGCGATTACGCCCGCGACTGCGATGGCCGCGGTCATTCTCAAAATCGGTTTGAACATTTTGTCCTCGGCACGTCGCATCGGCGCACACAGGGTAACTACCCGAACTTCTAAACGTTCCGACCGGGCTCGAGTAAATTCTAAATACTCATTGATAGTAATTGCCTTTTCATCAGGTATTTTTTGCAACGGATATTGTCAATTGCTGGTGGAACTTAAGCGCATGGCGGAAGTTATGCAGTACGACCCAAAGGATATACGTCATGAAGTCCCACTTGTGGCTGCTTAAAACTGGCGTTTTGCTTGCCAGCGCGGCGTTGTGTATTGGCACGGCAGCAGCGGCACCATTACCGGTCGCGGTACCTCCCGGAATACTCTCCGACGCCAGTACCAATGATCAGCCGACTGCGGCCGACACGGCTGAGCTTGCGCCCAATCTTCGCCGACAGCTGGTCGACTATCCGGGTCATGTCGCCCCCGGTACCGTTATCATCGATACCGCACACACCTACCTTTACTATGTGCTCGGCGACGGCAAGGCGATCCGCTACGGCATCGGCGTGGGGCGTCAGGGCTTTACTTGGTCCGGCATAGAAAAGGTTACGCGCAAGGCCGAGTGGCCGGATTGGACGCCGCCAGCGGAAATGATCGGGCGCCAGCCTTATCTCGCCCGTTTGACCGCAGGTGGAGAAGGCAACCCGCTCGGCGCCCGCGCCATCTATCTCGGTCATACGGAATATCGGATTCACGGTACCAATATGCCCGAGACGATCGGCACCAACGTTTCGAGCGGGTGCATCCGCCTGCTTAACGCCGACGTCATAGATCTCTACGGCCGCGTAAATGTCGGCACGAAAATCATCGTTCTGCCGAGTCGAAACGTAGTCGCAGCGTCCGTCGAGCCGACCCGGGTCGCGTCACATAACAACAACGCAGGCCCATCCGATATTTACTGACCCAACTTAACCAAGGAAATTGCATGCGTTCGATCATCAAGACTGGAATATGCGCGCTGGCTCTGATTGCGATGCCCATGGCCGCCCAGGCCGGGACACTGGAAGGCGTTGCTATTGGCGTGGGCACCGGTGCGGTCGTTGCCGGGCCTGTCGGCGCAGTCGCCGGCGGCGTCATTGGCGGCGTGGTCGGCGGCCCGAATATCGTGACGCATCGACATCGCCATTGCTGGATCAACGATTACGGCCATCGTCATTGCGGATGGCGCTGAGCGTCCGGTTGATGCGCTGTCGGGCTCATGGCCGAGGAATATTTACGTGAAGCACCAAAAATAGAAATTACGGCATAAGAGAAGCAAAACACCAATCAGCCAGGACCTAGTATGACAACGAGAACAGGTTTTAGGATTTTCACTGTTAGCCTATTGACCGCGATCGTACTAATTGCGTCGCCCATTTCGGGCACCCTGCTGTCGCGATCAGCGGTCGCTGCTGAAGACGAGAAGGCCGCCCCGACTCAGCACTCAGCGCAGCCGCGCGCTGCTCCGCAGCGATCGGCTCCGCGGGTAGCGGCGCCGCAGAGAGCTGCGCCGCAGAGAGCTGCGCAAAGGAAAGCGCCGCGTGTCGCTGCTCCGCAGAGAGTTGCTCCACACGTGGTGACACAGCGCCGCAACGCACCGAATGCGGTCGCACGACCGGCTACCGCCGCGCGCGTGGCCAGGCACCCGAAGGCGGTAACGCAAGCGACCATCCCGGCTGGCGCCCGCGCCAGCGTGGCGTCGCCCGCCGCCGTCCCCCGTGCCGTTACGCTGCAAGGCAGCAGAGCCGTTACTGCGTCAAGCCTGCGTGGTGCACCGGCAAGCGGCGCCGGTCGAACCGTCATCCGCGGACAGAACTATTCGGCGTGGCGCAGCGGTTACCGCGTCCGCCATGGCAACGGTTGGGAAACCTTCGTCGCGCTCAGCACTTTAGGGGCTATCGCCATTGGTTCAGGCGAATATTACCCCTACGCCTACATCTCGGCACCGCAAGACTATTGCCAAGGCCTGACCGAAGATGGCTGTGAATTAAATTGGCAGCAGGTACGAACGATGGAGGGCGACGTTATCGATCAATGCGTCGCCTATTGTCCATGGCAATAATCCACGCGGTGCATTGACGACGCTAAAGATCCTGTGTGGCGGGCTCGCCGAAAACTAAGGGCACGGCGGCGTTGGTCTTATCGGGACCATCCTGATCATCGTGTTCATGCTGCTGGGGCGAATCTAACCGGCCAAGCGGAGAATCAACTAAACCGTCGGCCGCGGAAGAAGCCCTTGTTCGTGGTATTTTGCTTGATATTGGCAGTCTCGCCCTTTTCCGCGGCGTTAGCATGATGTTCATGCTTCACCAGCTTGTCATTCGGGACTTTTTTCTTCCCCGAGTCGCTCCCATAATTTTCCTTGCTCCGATTGGCTGGAGGAACAGGTGGCATTTTGGCCGACATAATTGAAATCCTCGTGTTACAGACAAACCCCGAGCGCACAGGACTGTGCGGACAAGCGAATCAACCGGCGTTGATCTGAATTAACATTACCTCACCGAATTGGTTCCCTCGTGGTTGCCGGTTCCTGATGTATGGTCGGTCATGAGGGCATCGTTCTCGATTCGCCCGGTCGAGGACTTCGCGCCAGCGCGCAATGGGCTCTCGCTGTGTGAATTGCGCATCATTGCGCGAGGCCCGTGCCCCATCGCCGCGCTGGATGTCCGTTGTTGTCGAAAGCGGACGTCCGCGCGCAGCATCCCGGTGTCGGCTTTGTGACATTAGCAGACATGGCGGCGCGTGCGCCCAGGGCTTATTGGACTGTGATTGTGATCATTTTGGAGAGTGGCGCGTTGGCGCGAATCACATGATCTTCGCCGCCCATGATGAGTTGGAGCATGTGCTTCCCCGGCGCGAGCTTCAGCACCGTCTTCGTCTCGCCATGCATCAGGTGGATATGCTTCTCGTCCATTGGAACCGTCGTGCCGGTTTTGGGGAGGGGCGAATCGACGATTAGGTGCAGGTGTGCCCCGTGATGTTGATCGTCGGCGTGCATTTCGTCCATTTGCTGCATCTGATCTTTTTTATCCATCTGACCCATTTGGCCCATTTGCTCCGTCGCGCCTCTCATCGCGGATTTGGTACTGTCGTGCATTGCGTCCGATGCATCTTTGACTTCGACGATCACCGTAACGGGGCTCGTAACCACTTGGCCGTCCGTGGGCGACAGAATGACGGGCATCCCGCCAGCCTCGTCGTGGGCAAATGCAAAGGTGGTGAAGAACGCTCCGGTGATCAGAAACCCGGCGGTAATAGAAGCAAACGCAAAAATAGGTCGCATGTTTGGTCTCCTTTCCATCAATCCGAGTCCGAGGACATGCGCGCTTGCCGATTCACCAGTAGAAGAAATTGCCGAGAGCAATCGTTCCTCTAGTGTGGAAACCCAGTCAAGAACGACAATATCTTGTTTGATTTTTCAGGCTTATTGAGGCACCAGGCTCTGCGAGCCGATGTCGCTGATGGGTCAAAAAAGCAGACATGTGCAGTGCAATAGGCGATGTCCGCTTAGTGCCATTCGCTACCGACGCACTTAGCGCCAGCATCGCTAGCCCGGTATCCATCAACGCTATTTGCGGCCCCCTCCGCCAAGGGCAGCCTGAACTCGCGATAGCGTGCGTGCTACCACGTCGTCATAACCGGCGGCATTGAGATGCCGGTCGCGATCATTCTGCCGAAGTTCGGGACGGTCGGTCGGATGATCCTTTGGGGTGAGCAGCACGACCTTAATGCCGCGGGCGCGCAGTCGATTGCCGATCTCCTGTCTATTGGCGCTGACGGATTCGATTGACGCTCCATGCCTTCTAATATCATTGACGCCAACCCAGACGATCGCGACTTTGGTGCCCGGCGGCACGTCGCTGTCCAATCGGGAGAGTACGCCCTGGATCGTGTCCCCGTTAATCCCGGCATTGGTGACCGTGCCCTTGTAGCCCTTGGCGCGCAGTGCTCTTTCAAGCTTGGCCGGATAGTTGTCGGACGACGCAACGCCCTTACCGGCGACATTGCTGTCGCCGATCACTACAATCTGGGCTTGGGCGACCGAAGCGGCGCCCATAGCTACCAAGAACGCCAACGTCACGGGCGAAAATGCAAGAAATAGGTATTTCATGGCGGTCTCCCTACGCCAACGTCGGCCTTCGACGGCCTTTGGGGCGCCCATATTTCGATGATGACCATCCCGTGGCCGGACAAACCGTTTTCGTTGATTTTAATTTCTAGTCCGTGCCGCTTGCCGGCCTTCGCCAGTTCCGCAAAGTCGGTTGCGTGCGGCTGACTGATCAGCAATGCGGGCTTACCGTCCCGGGTCCACCCGGTGACGTGATTCACCCGCGCGTCTTCTCCGCACCAGTCTGACTCACAGCACCCCTTTGTCAGCCAATGCAGGCAATGACCGTGCGGCGAGTATTTTAGATTACGCTCCTCAGCCCAGGTAATCAGCTGCTCTTGTTTGGTGTGGGTAGTCGCCCAATAAGGGAAACCGCTTCGCCCCATGACGGAATTGATACGCTGGGCAGACAACGTACTCGTCCGTAGGACATTCGTGTTCATTAGCCCTGCCTCCATGATTGGCGTTTTCAAATTCGTCGGCGCCGCATCCGGTAATTTCTTGAAGCCCTAACCTGTGAGCACCAATTGAGACCGCGACCACACGGTTTCAAATTTTTTGCCTTCGTAGCTTCGCTTTGTCTGCGTTGCTCCCGAAAGCTAAAAATAGCTCTTATTCGGCCGCTGATTAAGACAGCGGCTCTGACCTGTTTTGGTATCTGGCCTCTTCGACAGGAGGCCTACGGCCATGTAGAAGGGCAAAGCAATCGCAAAAAATTATGGAGAGTATTGTGCACACGATGCTTTTATGTCTTGCGCTCATTCTTTCTGCCTTGTTGGGAGAAATTGCGAGTGCGAAGGAGACGCAGCCCCGAACGATCGAAGAAACACAAGTTATTTGCACCAGAACCGGTTGCGTCCCTTTGCCGCGCGGATGTTCGACGAAACGCGAGGAAGCTTCTGGGTACCCAACGGGCTATGAGTCAGCCATCTGCCCGCCAGGAATTTCACCCAGAAAATAGTAACTGCCTGGCCGCCAATGTTGCGGTCGGCCTATGGGTCAATCGCGACCGATGCGCCGCTGCAAATACCATCCCCCGGCCGGTGTATCGCCATGATAGGGTTGACGATGGCGGACATTTCAGTCGTACCGGCGCGTGTGAGTGCTGCTGGCGAGGATCTTGGTTCTACAAGCAATCATCTAGCCTGGATACTAGCGAGCGCGGCCATGCTTCTCGCTCTAATGGCTCCGGCATTGTGGAACGGCTTCCCCCTGATTTTTCCCGACACCGGCGGTTACCTGGATCGACCAATCTTAGGCACGTTGGGTATGGGCCGTTCGGCACTCTACGGCCTGTTTCTCTACACCGGCGTCCCGTTCTCTTTCTGGCCAAATGTAATTCTCCAGTCAGTGCTGACGATTTGGCTGATCGTATTGACGATGCGAGCCCTTGGTTTGGGCAGCAGACCCTGGCTTGCGCTTGGCATCGTGGCGATGCTGACCGTCTGCACCAGTCTGCCGTGGTTTTCCGGCCAGTTGATGCCCGATATTTTGTTTCCGGCCGCCGTGCTGGCGCTTTATCTGCTGACCTTCCGCAACGATCAGCTCATGCGCTGGGAGCGCGTTACGCTTGCAGCGGTGGTAGTCTTCGCCGTCCCGAGCCACATGGCAGTGGCCGGGATGTGTGTTGCCATCATCGTGGCGCTCTGGCTGCTGGGGCGGATCAAGGTGCTTGGGCTGCCGAAGCCTCGGCTGTGGCTTGCGACTGGAAGTGTTGCCGCCGGCGTCGCACTTTGTCCAATCTCGAATCTCGCCATAACTGGCAACTTCGGCTTCACGCCTGGCGGCAGCAGTTTTCTGTTTGGCCGGCTGATCGAGGACGGGATCGTCGCGCGTTACCTCGACGAGCACTGTCCGGACGCCTCGCTACGACTCTGCGACTACAAGGCCAACCTGCCCGATGACGCCGACGGATGGCTATGGGACGGCGACTCGCCATTCCGCAAACTCGGCGCTGAGAAGAGCTTGGGCGCCGAAGAGCGCGCCATCACGCGCGCGACGCTTGAGCGCTACCCGCTTATGCACGCCTCCACCGCAACCGTCGCGACTATCAAACAGTTCTTTACCTTCCAGACAGAGATCGGTGTCGAAAATAACGCGCCCACGGTTCACATGTTTGCCGGCCACTTTCCGCAACTGTTTCCGCAATTCATGCGTGCGCGCCAGCAGGCCGAACATTTCGGCGTTGCGCGGTTGAATTATCTGCATGTGCCGGTCGCCGCGCTCGCCATTGTGGGTCTTGGGATCGTACTACTCTGCGGTCGGCGGAAGATCGCCCCGGAAGCCGTCGCCCTGTGCCTCGTCATTTTGTTGGCTTTGACGGCCAACGCCGCTATTTGCGGTGTCTTCTCGCATCCGGTGGATCGCTACCAGAGTCGCGTGGTCCTGCTCGCCCCGCTCGCTATGGCATTGTTGATCGCGCAGCGCCGTCGAATGTCCGCAGGCTCGTTCGCGGCCTAGCAGCTAAGGACCTGCGCCGCCCTTTGGGGCAGTTGCTCCATTGACGGATAAACCGCCGCGTCGAAGCGAATGACGCGACGTTCCAGACGCGGACATACGTCAGCGCTGAATCATGTAGCAGTCTCACTTGTAGAGTGCCAAAAGCACACCAACTGAGTGGGTGAAGGCTGCTTTCGCTCAGCGAGCCCGCCTCGGTTTAACCGCAGAAAAATTAACGACACCAGATACTTAGGAGAATTGATATGAAATTTCGGCCCCTTCATGACCGCGTGGTGGTTACGCGCATCGACGCCAAGGACAAGACGCCAGGCGGAATCATCATTCCGGACACCGCCAAGGAGAAGCCTTCCGAGGGAGAGGTGACCGCAGTCGGCCCAGGTGGCCGCGACGAGGCCGGCAAGCTCATCCCGATCGATCTGAAGGCGGGCGACCGCGTGCTGTTCGGCAAATGGTCGGGCACGGAGGTCAAGCTCGACGGTGTCGAATATCTGATCATGAAAGAAAGCGACATCATGGGCGTGATTGAACAGACACTCGCCCGCAAGAAGGCCGCGTAAGACTTTTCACATCAAATATACCGGAGAATAAAGATGACTGCCAAAGACGTAAGATTTTCAGTTGACGCGCGCGACAGGATGTTGCGCGGCGTCGATATTCTCGCGAGTGCAGTTCGTGTAACGCTCGGCCCTAAGGGGCGCAACGTTGTGCTCGACAAGTCCTACGGTGCGCCGCGCATTACAAAGGATGGTGTCACCGTAGCGAAAGAAATCGAGCTCGAGGACAAGTTCGAGAACATGGGCGCGCAGATGGTGCGCGAAGTAGCCTCGAAGTCGTCTGACTTCGCCGGTGACGGCACGACGACCGCGACGGTGCTTGCGCACGCGATTGTACGGGAGGGTGCCAAGTCGGTGGCCGCTGGCATGAACCCGATGGACCTCAAGCGCGGCATAGATCTCGCGGTTGAAGCCGTGGTTGAGGACCTAAAGAAGAATTCAAAGAAGGTCACCTCGAACGAAGAAATCGCCCAAGTCGGCACGATCTCTGCCAATGGCGATGTCGAGATTGGCAAGTTCCTTGCTGACGCCATGAAGAAAGTTGGCAACGAGGGCGTGATTACGGTCGAAGAAGCGAAATCCTTGGAGACAGAACTCGAAGTTGTTGAAGGCATGCAATTCGATCGGGGTTATGTCTCGCCTTACTTCGTCACCAACGCCGATAAGATGCGCGTTGAGATGGAAGACCCCTACATTTTTATTTACGAAAAGAAGCTCTCGGGCCTGCAGGAATTTTTGCCGCTGCTTGAGGCGGTTGTGCAGACCTCGAAGCCGCTCGTTATCATTGCCGAGGATGTTGAGGGTGAGGCCTTGGCAACGCTCGTTGTCAACAAGCTACGCGGCGGCCTCAAGGTTGCCGCGGTAAAGGCACCCGGCTTTGGCGATCGCCGCAAAGCTATGCTCGAAGATATAGCAATCCTTACCGGTGCGCAGGCAATCAGTGATGACCTCGGCATTAAACTCGACAAGGTCACCCTGAACATGCTCGGGCGCGCCAAGAAGGTCGTGATCGACAAGGAAAACACTACGATCGTCAATGGCGCTGGCAAGAAGGTAGATATCGAAACGCGCATTTCTCAGATCAAAGCACAGATCGAGGAAACCACATCTGACTATGACACCGAAAAACTGCAAGAACGATTGGCGAAGCTTGCTGGCGGCGTGGCTGTGATCAGAGTTGGCGGCGCGACTGAGACTGAGGTGAAGGAGCGTAAGGATCGCGTCGATGATGCGATGCATGCGACCCGCGCCGCGGTCGAGGAAGGCATTCTACCAGGTGGCGGTGTGGCCTTGCTGCGCGCGGTCGACGCACTCAAGCGCGTCAAGACCGACAATGAGGACCAGAAGCACGGCATCGATATCGTGCGTAAAGCTCTCTCCTGGCCCTGTCGCCAGATTGCCATGAATGCGGGCGAGGATGGATCCGTCATCGTCGGCAAGATCTTGGAAAAGGATCAATACGGCTTCGGTTTCGATGCCCAAAATGGGGAATACGGCAACCTCATCACCAAGGGGATCATTGATCCGACCAAGGTTGTTCGCGCCGCATTGCAGAATGCAGCGTCGATTGCCGGGCTTCTAATCACCACCGAAGCGATGGTCGCCGAAAGGCCCAAGAAGGATAACGGTGCCCCGGCTATGCCTGGCGGTGGCATGGGCGGCATGGACTATTAAGCTTACGCCCGACCGAAATGAAGAAGGCCCGGATTTCGTCCGGGCCTTCTTTCTTATGCCGACGTTACGACGGATTTCGCAACACTAGGGCAAATCAACGTCAGGAAACAAAATGGCCAACGACGATAAAAAAGCCAAAGCTAGTCAAGTGCAAAAAAATGAACTCCCTCCGAAGAAACTAGATGAAGCGGCTTCGAAGAGCGAAGACAACTCAGGAGCGGCGGGCCCGTACAAGATTGAACGCGGCGAGAAAACAGCCGAGTCATCCTCAAGCTATAGCAGGGGTGAAGGTCAGAAGCCGGTTTCCAAAGCCTACAAGGACAATTGGAACACGATTTACGGGAAGAAAAAACGATAGTTGAGGCTTACGATAAATTCGATCAGAAATTAGTTTTTATGGCGGCACCAGTGAAAATCGGCACCAATTCTGGCCAATGTCCGCTGTTATCTCGATAGGCGGGCAAATTGCTGCGACATAGCGATTGTCCGGGGTGTGCCAATGCCAGACTAACTTTGCGTGAATTCGTTTCTGGTGGCATCGAGGAATGTCGTCATTGCGCGTGACGATTTGAGGTGATGGACGCGCTTCGACGTGGCCATATCGACAACAAGTTGCCGGTACTTGGGCGTCATGGATCGATGGCACAGCGGTATGACCGCGTAGCTTGACAGCGAGCTCCCCCAAAGGGGGCCGCCCTTGGGCCAGCCTTCGGGATCAGCGAATAGGCCTTTGATTAAGCGATTTGTTACGCGCCAATAATGAACCGGCAACGGCAAATCGACGTAGATTAGTGTGTCGGCCCTGCTAAACCGCTCCCAAGCGGTTACGGTGTCACCATAGCCGTCTATGATCCAAGTATCTTGTCCTAACAGCACTCGGTGCGAGGCCACATACTCGTCATGCGGGACGGCTGTGCCACCCTGCTTGAATCGCAGCATGTCAACGATATGAAGCGGCAGCCCCGTGATCTCGGCTAGCTGCCGCGCCAAGGTCGACTTTCCGCCGCCAGCATTTCCGAACACAGCTACTCGTTTCATGGCGGGCTTCATTACCACGCCTCACAGCCATCGTCCCGCCCGGGGTCAAAAGCTGACAAGCCACCGCGGCAGAAAATAGCGGACAAACTATTGCGGCGCCGCGAATGCCCGCACTGCGCCAAGCGCCGAAATTAGTTTGCAACTTGCGAACTTTACATCACTGATTGTTGTTTTTGAGCTAGCGGCCATGCGTCGCTAAACTTAGTTAAAATAAGGAGGGGTCAAATGCCACGAGTGATTA
>Ga0209579_10003034_pt1 | contig 12462 bp, 15 predicted proteins | sample Coa_R1_2_FD_187152 | JGI IMG/M metagenome (GOLD analysis project Ga0209579, IMG submission 187152) | Surface soil microbial communities from Centralia Pennsylvania, which are recovering from an underground coalmine fire - Coalmine... | ecosystem: Environmental > Terrestrial > Soil >... | reverse complement strand
GTTCGGCAAGGTCGAATACCGGCACGTCACGCGTGAGCACAACGAGCTCGCCGACCGGCTCGTGAACGAAGCTCTCGACGAATGATCGTCCTCCTGCCGGCGCTCGCGATCGCGGCGGCCGCGTTCGCGGCCGCGAGCCTGCGCCTGCGGAGTGTCGTGTCGACGCTGCTCGCGCTCTATGTGCTGCTCGCGGCGAACCTCGGGCTGACGACGTGGGTGCTCTCGCCGTTCCACGCCGTCACGCGTGGCGGCTTGCTGGGAGCAGAGCTCGTCCTCCTCGGCGGCGCCGTGGCGGCGTGGTGGTGGCGCGGCCGCCCGGCGATCGCGCTCGAAAGCGTGCGCGGCGCGCTGCGCGAGGTGGCGCGCGATCCGCTCACGCTCGTGTTCCTCGCAGGGCTGGCCGTCCTGCTCGGCTACGAGCTGACGCTGGCGCTTGTCGTGCCGCCCAACAACTGGGATTCGCTCTCGTATCACCTGGCGCGAGCCGCAGACTGGAAGCAGCACGGCGGGATCCACTGGATCGCAAACGCACCGAGCGGCCGCGACAACGAGTTCCAGCCGCTCGCCGAGCAGGAGATCCTGTTCCTGTTCGTTGCCGCCGGCAGCGGCGTCCTCTTCGCGCTGCCGCAGTATGCCGCGGAGCTCGCGATCCTGGTTGCCGTGTACGGCGCATCGCGCCGGCTCGGCTTCGACCGCCGCGTGGCGGCACGCGGGACTGCGCTGCTCGCGACGTTCTCCGCCGTCGCCCTGCAGTCGACGACCGCGCAGAACGATCTCGTCGCGGCGTCGTTCCCCGCGGCGGCGGCGTGCCTGTTGCTCGGCGGGGGCGAGATCGAGGCGGTGCTCGCCGGACTGGCCCTCGGGCTTGGCGTCGGCACCAAGCTGACGACCGTGCTCGCGTGGCCGGTGCTCGCGTGGCTCGCGCTGCTGGGCGGACGCCATGTCGCCAAGCGGGCCGTCGCGGGCGTCGTGGGAGGCCTGCTCACGGTGGGGATCTGGAGCTTCGTCCTCAATCTCGTGCACACCGGTCATCTGCTCGGGCATGGGCAGGGGCGCGTCGAGGAGGCGGTCTCGCCCTCGGCGGTCACCGTGTTGCACACATTCGCGCGCGTGACGTACCGCATGCTCGACCTCGGCCTGCTCTCGAACGAGCAGATCTGGGGCCTCGCGGCGGCGGGTCTCGCGGCAGGCGCCGTCTGCCTGCTGGTTACGCGGCGCGCGCGCCAGTCCGGGCTCGTCGCTGTTGTACTTGCATCGCCGCTGCTCGTGCTCGGCGCCGCACCGGTCGTCGCCTGGATCGCGCACGGCATCCACCTGCCGGTCAAGGATCCGGTCTACGGGTTCAGTATCAACCGCGCCGCGAACGAGGACTTCTCGGCATTCGGCGCCATCGGCGCGCTCGCCGTGCTCTGCGTCCCGATCTTCACGCTCCTCAGGGAACGCGGCGACCGCCGCCGCGTTGCGCTCGCGCTGGCATTCCCGAGCTACCTGCTGCTGCTCGGGCTGTATGCGAAGTACAACATCTGGCTCACCCGGTTCATGATCGTGCCGCTCGTGCTCGCCGCGCCGCTCTTCTGCGTGCTCGTGCGGAGCCGGCTCGTCGCGCTGGCCGTGCTCGTCGTGGCGGGGTGGACCGGCTTCTACGCGCTCGAGTACGACGCGTCGAAGCCGCTTGTCGGCGGCGCGATCGGCCGGCCGTGGCAGCTCGACCACGCGAGCGTCCTCGCGGAGAGCCCGGGCGAGCCGACAGGCCGCCGCGCCGCTGCGGGCGTGCGCGCCTACGAGCGCGCCGTCCCCGCGCACGCCTGCGTCGGCGCCGTGCTCGACCCCGACGACTGGGCGTACCTCCTCTGGGGCCCCAAGCTCGAACGGCACGTGTCGTTCCTGCCCTCGCTGACCGCGCTTGCGACGGCCTACCGCGACAACGTCGCATACGTCGTCGTCAGCACCGGCGTCAACGCGCCGGTCGCAAACCAGTTCAAGCCACCGCGATGGACGCGCAAGCCGCTCGCGACGTACTGGACGCTCGAGATTGCAGCGCACGTGCGACCCGGTGGCTGCAGCGGCTGACGTTCGCGCCCGGCGTCACGGCGATTCGACGCGATCGACGTTCGCTCCGGTGCAGCCGCCTCGCGGCTTCGGCGGCCCGGAGGCAGGGAACCGCCGCCGGAGCCATTCGGGCGCGATCGTGTCCGGGGCGACCGCATACGGCAGGGCGCCGGGAAACGTGAGCCAGCGACCGACCGCCTTCCGCGTGCGCTGCTCCCGCGAGCAGACCCAGTCCCACTCGGTCGCCCTCACCGTCGATCTGGTGACGATGCCGACGTCCCAGTACATCCCGTCGCCATGGATGTCCCAGGCGAACGTGCCGACCGGCGGCCGGTACGTGAGCGTGACGACCCGCGCCTGCCCGGGAACGAGCCGCAGCCTCGGCTTCGCTGCGTAGTAGCCGAAGGCGGATACCTTCAGGCTGTAGACACCGGGCCGGAGTCCGCTGAGGCGCGTGGAGCCCTGCACGCCGGTGGTGGCGCGGACACTCGTGCCTGCCACCGTCACCAGGGCGTGCAACACGGGATAACGGTCCTGCGAGACGACCGAGACGACGGTCGTCCCCTGCGCCCCGCACCCGGTCAGCACGAAAACGGCGAACGCAATCGAGCAATACGGTCCGAGCCGAACCAGTCCACCGCTCACGGTCACTCTCCGAGGAGCGTACGCCCGCGGACGACTCCCGGGGCCGAGGCCGCGTCGAACTCCCCAAACGGCCGAGCAGGCCCGCTCGGCGATAGAAAGGCAGAGAAGTGGCTAGGATGGGGGCACGCGGATGTAGCTCAGTTGGCTAGAGCGTCTGCTTGCCATGCAGAAGGTCGTGGGTTCGAGTCCCATCATCCGCTCTCGCGAAAGCCCCGGAAACGGGGCTTTTTTGCGCTCTTAGACGGTCGCGTGCTCCTCAGCGGGAACCGTCAGAGGCTCGCTGCTGCCCATTGCTGCCCAATCAATCGCCCGGTCGTACTGCTTCCGGTGCGCCGCGGTCATCCGATCCCGCCGCTTTGTCGCTTGCGCGTACACCTTCAGGGTGAACCGGGGGTCCTCGTGGCCGAGCTGGTCGGCGGTGTAGCGGAGGTCATCGCCGCAGGCGCACCGCAGGCTGGCGTACGTCCTGCGGAGGCTGTGGAACGTCACCCGCTCCAATGGGGCGATGCCGAGCTCTGCGAGCGTGTCGTTGGCTTCCCCAACCGCGGGCATCAGCACGTCACGGCGGAGGTTCGACGGGTTGTGCTTCCCTCCCGTCGCGGTGGCGATGACGTAGGCGCCCGGTTGCGGGTCGGCTGACGCCTTCGCGAGCGTGAGCTCCTCGCGGAGCGCGGGGGAGAGGTGAACTTCCCGGACGCCTTTCGGGGTCTTGGCGTCGACGACGTGCAGCGTGCCGGTGCCGAGGTCGACGTGCTGCCACTTGAGCGCGAGCGCCTCGCCGATGCGGAGGCCCGCGCCGGCGAGGACGCCGAGCAGCAACCTGCCGGTGCCCGAGCTCGCGTCGAGGAACGACGGCAGCTGCTCCGGCTCGACCCACGGCCTGGCCGGCTTCGACGCCTTCAACCTGCGACGCCGCCCGGTCGCCGGGTTCGACGCGAGAAGCCCGTACTCGCACGCCGTCTCGAGGATCTGCGACAGATGCCGCAGCGTGTGGTTGATCGACCCGTTCGACAGCCCACGCTCAGTGAACTTCGCTGCCTTCTTTGCGGCCTCCGCGCGGCGCCGTTCGATGTCCTCGCGCTCCTTTGCCTTTGCGACCTTGTATCGGTCGATCTCCTGCGCCGTGATTTCGCTCAGCCGGTGCCGTGAGAAGTGGGGGAGCAGATGGACGGTGAGCGACCAGCGGAGGTCGGTGACGGTCTTGGCTGCGAGTCCCTCCGCTTCCCGCGCGGCGACCCACTCGGACGCGAACGCGTGGAACGTCGGTTCCTCGGCGGGGAGCTCGACGACCGGCTCGGGCTCGGGCGGTTTCCACAGGCCGAGGCGGACGCGGTCGAGCGTGTCTCTCAAGGCCTGGTCGGCCTGCTCGCGGGTGACGCCTTCGTCGAGCGTTTCGTACCATCGTCGGCCGCCTGCGCGGTATCGGATCGCGAACCGCCCGGGGCCATCCTTTCGTGTTCTGACGACGACTTGTCCTGACGGTGGTCTAGGCATCGTTCTGTTCCTCCTGTCGTTGGCGTCCTCGCCGCTCAAGCTCGAGGACTGATTCCTTTCGGCGTCCGCCGAAGACGCCGCCGATGTCCGGGAGCGTCGCGCCAAGGTCGCGGAGCTCCATCACGATCCGCGCCCGGGCATCCTTCTCGGCGTCGCTTGCGCGGGACCGCTTTCCCTGCGACTTAGCCCAGATCGCCCAAGGCGAGAAGCCGAGCGCGACCGCGCGTTTGGCTGAGTACTCGACGATCTGCGGGTGCGTCATCCGCGCCCGCGGCAACAGCCGCTGCGCGGCATCCCCGCTTGGCGGGGTTGGGTAGGCCGGCTTACCCGTTCGCTTCTCTGCCGTCTGCAACTTACGCTCGACGCGCAGATACATCTCCGAGGCTTTGCCGGCGTCGGCGCCGAAAGCCGCCTTGAGCGTTCGGGGTCGCGGGTCGCTATCGGGGTTCCCCTGCCGGGCGTAGACCAGTTGGACGGCGAGCCATAGCTCGTAGTCCTCGGCCGTTACGTCGACTGCAACGGACTCCTGCGGCTCAACCAGCAGGCCAGCGTCCCCGAGAAGTAGCCGCGCTGCCCGTTGAGCTGACGGAAGCGCAGCGAGCGCACGCTCGAGCCGGCGCTCCTCTCTCCATGACTTCCTAACTAACTTCTCATCCATCATCTCTAACGAACATACTACCGGAGATGCAGACCCGCAACCCCCATACCGCGACCTGGAGGCCGAATGACAGTCACTGAGACGATGAGCCCGAGCGAAGCGGCAAGGGTGCTGGGCTTGTCGAAGACCCATGTACTGCGGCTCGCTGATACCGGCGCGCTACCCGCGATGCGCACACCCCTCGGACGTCTCCTCGACTCTGCGGCAGTCCACAAGCTGGCCGAGCGGCGCGAAGAGGCGAAGGCAGCCGCGTGAGCGACCCGATCAAGCCCGCCATCACTCAGGCGATCGAGGGTGCGTACGCCGACGCTTCCGCTGCCCACGGTGCGGCGTGCCGAACCGCAGCCCGGTGGGTTGAGCAAACAGGCTGGAGGCTCGGCGACGAGCATTTCGAGCAAGAGCTTCTGACGTATTCACGGCTCGATGACGGCGACCACGCGGAGTTGCGCGCGTTCAGGAGTCGGCTGATCGAGGAGCGCGCGGCGTGACGATGCCGACGACGGAGGAGCTCGCCGAGTTGCTGCGGCAGACGGCACCGAAGGCGCTGAACGGCAACGGGGCCGAGGCCGCGCCGACCGCGTTCCATCTGACCGACCTTGGCAACGCGGAGCGTCTCGTCTCCGCGCACGGGCGTGACCTTCGGTTCGCGCCTGGGATCGGGTGGTTCGCGTGGGACGGCCGGCGCTGGAAGCGGGACACGAACGGCGAGGCGATGCGTCGGATGAAAGCGACAATCCGCGGCCTGTACGTCGAGGCCGCAACACTCGACGACCCCGCCGAGCGGAAGCGGCTCGTCGCGTGGGCCGGCTCGAGCGAGGCCGAGAACAGACTTCGCGGCGCGCTCGCGCTCGCCGAGACGGAGAGCGGCGTCGTTGTCGACGCTTCTTTACTCGACGCGAACCCTTGGCTTTTGAATGTCGCGAACGGCACGGTTGATCTGCGGACGGGGAAGTTGCGTGGGCACCGCCGCGACGACCTGCTGACGAAGCTCGCGCCGGTCACGTACATGGCGGACGTGCGGTCGATTCACTGGGACCGGTTCCTCAAGACCGTGACACAGGGTGACGAGGAGCTCGCCGCGTTCCTGCAACGCGCCGCCGGCTACAGCCTCACGGGCGACACGTCCGAGGAGGTGTTGTTCTTCGCGCACGGCCCAACCGCCACGGGGAAGAGCACCTACCTCGAAGCGAAGCGAGCCGCGCTCGGCGAGTACGCGACAACCGCGGACTTCGAGTCGTTCCTGAAGCGCCGCGGCGACAGCGGCGTCCGCAACGACGTCGCCCGGATGCGCGGCGCCCGCCTCGTCGTCTCGCTCGAGGTCGACGAAGGCAAAGCCCTCGCCGAAGGACTACTCAAAGCGTTGACGGGTGGCGACACCGTGACCGCGCGGTTCCTGTATCGCGAGCTGTTCGAGTTCAAGCCGGCGTTCACGATCTGGCTCGCCGCGAACGCGAGGCCGCGCGTGAACTCCGACGACGAAGCGATGTGGCGTCGCATCCTGCAAGTCCCGTTCGTCGCGGTCATCCCCGAACAGGAACGCGACCCCGAAGTGAAACGCCGCCTGACGACCGGCGAGCCCGAACGCTCAGCGATCCTCGCCTGGGCCGTCCAGGGCTGCCTCGCGTGGCAGAAGCAAGGGCTTGCGGTCCCCGAACGGGTCCGCGCCTACACGCGCGAGTACCGCGAAGAGAACGACCCGCTACGCGGCTGGCTCACCGACGCATGCACCCTCAACGCAACGGCGTCGACCGCGTCAGCGCAGCTCCGCCACAGCTACGAGCAATGGTGCAACGACAACGGCGAAAAGCCGATCGGCGCGAAGACCTTCAACGCATCAATGCGTGCCAAAGGCTGCCAGCCCGACAAGCAAGCAGGCGGCGTCCGAGTCTGGAACGGAATCACCCTTGACTGACCATCTGGGCACTACGGGCAGTACGGGCACCAGATTCAGAGAACTTCCTCTACGCGCGCACGCGAGGGGGTTTACTGAAACAGCCGCCCATACCGCCCGTACTGCCCAGCACCCGCCCGCACACCAAAAACACGCCACACGCAGCACAAACACCCCACACAACCCCAAAACCCAGCCCACAACCAACACCCCCAGCGACCCAGCCTGCCCAAACCCCGCGACGAAGCGGGAAACGGCCTCGGTTTCCCTCATTGACGCTCTAACGCTGGCGAATCACCTCGGCGTGACACGGGATTGGGTGTACGCGAACGCTGCTCGCTTGGGCGGCCGGCGCCTGGGCGCGGGTCCGCGAGCTCGGCTGCGCTTCGACCTGACTGAGGCGCTCGCGAGCCTGAGCGCCTGCTCGGCAGGCAGAGAGTCAGGCGAGCCGGAAACCCGCTCCGCACCTACGCGCAGACGGTCGCGCACTACCCACGGTTTGGGCAGCGGCGTCGAGCTGCTGCCCATTCGCCGCCCAATCGTCGACCGTCAGGCAGCAGCGTGACCGTTTGCGCATCAGTCTGGCTTGCCTTGCGGTCGCAGGTTGCTGCTGTTGCGCGCACCACAAACCTGCCACACGACCAAGCCGAAGCCGGGGCTTTAAACCCAGCCTGCTCGTCGGGCGCGCTATCCAGCCCGTCGTTTTTGCGGGGCGTTTTTGTTTTTGGTCTTCTCGGCGCGCTCGGCCGCCCTCCCGGCTTTGAGCGTGTGGGCGCCCCGCGGCTTTCTGCTGAGCCCCGCGGGGCGTCCCCGCCGGGGAGCTCGCGTCTTTTCCCTTACCAACCAAGGAGGTCCCGAATGAGCCTTCAGGCTCAGAAGAAGATCGACACGATCGCCGACACGAACGGGGTGGGTTTGAACCTCGCGAACACGGCTTCGCAGCAGCAGGACAACGCGTTCGATTTCCGCAGCGAGTTCGACAACCGCAACCTGCCGAGCCAGGCGCAGCTCGACCAGGCTACGCGTGATGACGCGGCCGGCACGGGCGGCAGCGGCGCGATCGTCCGTCGCCCCCAGTCGGCGCCGACTGTCTGGGAGTCGTGATGGCGACGCTCACTGTTACGACAAGCGGGCGCAACTACCTCGCTGACGTCGATGTGGCGTCCGCGAGCGCGGAGGCGAGCGGCATCGGCGACGGCCCGAAAGTGTCGGCGCTGCTGCGCGCGGCGTTTGGGCTGTTCGACACCGACACCCTCGCCGACTACGTGCTGACAGCAACCGTCGACCGCGAAACCGACGGCTCGAGCCTGTCGATCGTGACCGGGGCGAAACTTCCTCCGCCGCCGCCCCCGGCGCCGGCCGTGCTCCCGCCGCAAGAGCTCGCGCGGAACCTCCAATCGCAAGCAGATGATGCCGAGGCGGCCGCCCGTGACGCGGAGGCGGCTGTTGCAGCAGCCACGCTCCGTGAGGACGCCGACGCCGCGGCGTCGTCCGCGGACACACAAGCGGACTCGGTGTCCGGTGCCGCGGGTGCGCTTGACCCGTCGCAGGGCGCACCCGTTGACCGTGACGCCGTCGCGGCCCGCAACCGCGAGCTCGCGAAGGCGGGTTCCTGATGGCCGCCGATCCGCAGACGATCAAGGCCGCTGCAACGGCGGCGGTCGCGGAGGTGTTCGAGGACCTCGTCCCGGCCGCTGACCCGACGGCGGCCATGGCGCTGATCCAGGAGAACCAACGCGCGGTGCGTGACGACGCCGCGATCGAGGCTCGCGCGTCGGAGATGTTGAAGGCGCCGGTGGAGCGGATGGGCCGCGGCGTGCTCCGCCGTGCCCCTGCCGTGAACCCGCCCACCGCGGCCGACTTCGTCGCCCGCCTGAACGACGCCGACCGCGCCGCGTTGAAGGCCGCCCTTGAGGCGGACGCGTTCGCGGGCGTCGACCCCTATCTGACCATGTCAGACGACGAGCGGGCCGCTTTCGACGCGGCGAACGACGCCGCGCTCGACGACCTCGAAGGGGATGAGGCGGCATGAGCGTCACCGCGCCCCCGCGGCGGACGAAGCTCGCGCAGTACGAGGCGCAGCTCGCGGAGTTCGCGGAGCGTGAACGCGGCCTGGTGGAGTGGCTCGCCGGGTCGCCAGCGCGTGAGGCCGCGGGCCGACGCGAAGCCATCCTCACCAAGGCGAAGCTCGGCGCCGTCTCGCCCGTCGAACGGGAACGGCAGCAACGCCGCAAGAAGGAAGCGGAGCTCGAGTCCGTGCGTCTGAACGCCGCCGCCGTCGCCGCGCTCCTCGACGAGGAACGCGTCGCGGACCGCGTTCACGCGCTCGCCGGCATCAACGGCCGCGTCGCCGAGTTGCAGGACGCCGTCCGCGACGAGCTCCGCTCGTTCGGGGAACAGTTCAAGGAACTCCATGAAACGTGGCTAGCGATCTGCGACGCCGTGCAGGAGCTCGATGCGTATCGCATGTACGGGCCGGGTGTCGCGGTCACGCTCGGCGTCGAGCACGAGCGGTGGGTCGACACGCAGGCCCGCATCCCGCTCCACCCGTTGTGCGGCGACTTCCCGATGCTGCTCACCGAAACGTGGGAGCTCGCCGCGGACGAACGCGGCGTCGGCTGGCGTGAAGGGAAAGGCCGGGGCCGCGACGACTTCGGCGAGCTCGTGCGGCTCCTGCCGGACCTACGAGGCAAGACCCGCCGGGTGTCGCTCGTCCGTAACGCCTACACGCGCTACTCGGAGGGGAGGCAGGCGTAGATGCCTGGCCAAGGTTCAGCGTCCGCAACCGACGTCCCCGGCAAGTACGACGTCTCGATTGCGGGGATGGGTTACATGCTCTTGCAGTCGCTGGAGCCGAACCTGCCGTTCCGGTCGCACCGCGGCATCTACAGCTACAGCCCGACGTTCATCACCCGGTCGAACATCACCGGCGCGTTCGGCGACAACCAACAGGATTTCTGGCTGTCCGTCGGCCAGAACGACTGGTCGCTCGGAGAAGGCCAAAGCTATTTGCGTACGAACGACGCGATCTCGACGAGCCGGTACTGGGCCGGGTCCGCGGTCGACAATTCGACGCCCGGCCAGGTCGGGATCCGCCGCGCGATTGACGTCTTGCCCTCAACCGGCCAGTCGATCGTTGCGGGGTTCGCGGACGAGGGGATCGGCCCTGCGAATGGGCACGTCCTCGCAGGAACGACGCACTTGTTTACCGTCGACACGTCGGGGACGGTTGCGGACAAGGGCGCGCACGGCGCGGGCGTCCCGGTGCAGTACGGGGTCACCGCCGACAGCTCGTATGTGTACGTCGCGGGGACCTCGGGGGTGCAGAAATGGGACGGCGCCGCGTTCACGTCGTTCTCGAGCACGACCGGCGCCGGGTCGCTCGCGACCCTGAACAACGCCCTCTACTCGTGCGACGGCGACACGCTCAGGGTGTACAGCGCCGCCGGGGTCGCGACCACGCTGTACGTCTGGCAGAACAACGTCGGGTCGGCGCTCTCGCCGGCGCCGGCCGGGGTGAAGATCCTGCCGTTCGGCGGCGACCTCCTCATCTTCTTCCCGTACCTGCAGGGCCGGCCGCAGCTGTGGATCTACGACGGCACCGGCGCCGACGTGATCGCGGAGCTACCGAAGTCGGTGCGCGGCTACGACGCCGTTGTCCATCAGGGGATCGTGTTCCTGTCCGGGTCGACGTGGGACTCAACCCCGGGCAGCGGCTTCGGCGCCGTGCCGTGCATCTATTACATGAACAACGGCGACCTCGGGCTGCTTTGGAAGTCGAACGTGACGGGTTCGGCGCCGCCGGCGCTCGGCGACTTCGCCGGCCGCCTCGTGTTCACCGACAACGGCAACAGCGTGCTGCGGGAGTACGACCTCGCGTCAGGGTCGATCTCGACGATCGGGAGTCTCGCGGGCAGCGGCAACTCGAACCACCAAATCTCGTCCGGCAGCAACTTCGTCACGGTGACGCAGAACGACGGCGTGGGCAACACCGGCCCGGAGTTCTACCCCGACCTAACAGGCTGCGCCTCATCGGCGACCGTCGCGAGTTCGCTGATTGATTTCGAGTCGTCGCTGACGAAGCTGTTCCGCGGCGTCGTCGTCGACTTCGACTCCGCCACGGACGGGAACGGCGGCTCGGTCGACATCGCCTACCAGGTCGGGAGCCTGACCGGCTCGTACACGTCGCTCGCGACCGGCATCACCTCCGGCCAGGAGTACCTACTAACCGGAGTCACAGGGAGGAGCATCAGCATCCAGGTCACCCTGAACAAAGGCACGTCCACGAACGGGCCTGTGCTGAAACGCGCGTACGTCAGAGCGGCGCCGGAGCTGCAGACGTTCCGGCAGGTCAGCTACATCCTCGACCTGTCAGGCGTCGGCTTCGGCGAGGACCACGTCCACCTCGCCGACGGCACCGTGCACCCGCTGTCCGGGCATCAGCAGGCCGCGAACCTGAACGCTGCCATCCTCGAACAAGCACCCGTCACCGTCACCGACCGGTTCGGCACGTTCACCGCTGTTTTTGACCTCACCGCGCAGTCAACGGAGATTTACGACTGGCGTGAGGGGTGGGACAACCCCAAAAACCCCGGCGGGTTCATCGGCAAGATCACGCTGAGGCAAATCTGATGGGCGACATGCCGCTCTCCGGCCGCGCGATCAAGCAGCTGACCGCGAGCGACGGCCGCGCCGCGCTCATCGCCGCGCTCGCGACGCTCGACCCCGACGCGCCGCTCACTGCGCGCGACCTGACCGCGGCGCTCAAGAAACCACGACCGCGCATCGACGAGAACCGGAGGACGACCGAATGAGCACGACCGAAGCTGACCCAAGCGTCCCGGAGGAGCTTGAGCCGAACAACGAGCCCACCGACGAAGCAGAGGAGCCCGGCGAGCCGTCAGACGAAACGGAGGCAGGCGCCAGCGACGAAGCGGAGCCGGAGAAGCCTGCCCCGCGACGCAACGTGCGGAAACTCGTCGCTGTGTCGAAAGCCGACCTGGCCGAATGGCACCGGGTCCGTGTGGAGGCGCAGGCCGCGATGCGCGACGCGATGCCCGGCGGCATCTTCGTCGTCGCCGCCGAACCAACCGGCACCGAGCCTGCCGTCTACGTCGGCGCCGCGAAGAACGACCTGACGCCCCGCCAGCGCCACGCCCTCGAGGGGGCCGTTATGCACCTTCAGGTGCTGTTCAGCGGGCCGCCGACGATCGAGTGGGAGGACGGAAAACGTGTCACCCGCCAACGAACGAAAGCGGCGACCCGGGCGGCTGAGCCAGGCGAGTCCGAACCGGGAGCGGATGAGGTAGCGCTCACCCATGAGCCCCACTCAGGACTGTAGGCAAACGATGCGGATCGCGGCTCGTTCGGAAACGGTATGTTCGGTCCTGCCGTCCGGCCCCAGCCGAATCGAGGAAGGGGAGCACCGGATGCCCCACTACACGATCGTTACGAAAGACGGCGTCTCGCTCGGCGCGGTGATGCTCGCTGGCTACGACTGGAAGCCCGGAATGACGATCTTCCGCGGCCCGGGCAAGAACCTGCGTGTGCTGGACGTGCTCGAGACGGACGACTCGGAAGTGTTCGCGATCCTCAAAGTCGAACCGGCATAGGCACGCCCCGCCCTGCCTTAGGTGAGGGCCGGGGAGGCCAGGGCGGAGCGTCAGAGCCTTCGACCCGAACCCTACTCCCGTTGCCGAGCCCCTGGCTAGTAGCGTCCGCCGCT
>Ga0209579_10003032_pt1 | contig 12464 bp, 10 predicted proteins | sample Coa_R1_2_FD_187152 | JGI IMG/M metagenome (GOLD analysis project Ga0209579, IMG submission 187152) | Surface soil microbial communities from Centralia Pennsylvania, which are recovering from an underground coalmine fire - Coalmine... | ecosystem: Environmental > Terrestrial > Soil >... | reverse complement strand
TACGTACTTCGTCCCCACGTTCACCACGGCCAGGGTGATCTCAGCCGGGATGTCGGTTACGTGCTCGTACACCGGGATGTCGCCGATCTGGCCGCCCTTGGCGTTCACCAGGTACCAGTTGTCACCCCAACGCTCGGCGTGGGCGGCGCGTAGCCGCTCCGGCTTCGCCGCGCGGTTCACCGACCCGACGATGGCCACGGCCCGGGGGTGGAAGAACTCCTCGAGGTCGGACCGGCGCTGGGGCACGTGACGGGCTCAGCCCGCCGGCGTCTCGCCCGACAGCACCGAGAAGTCGAGCCGGCCGGTGAGCATGCCGGCCGAGAAGCCTCCGTCCGCGTACACGTTGGTCCCGGTGATGTACGTGGCCGCGTCGCTGTTCAAGAACACGACGAGGTGGCCCTGCTCCTCGGGGGTCGAGTTGCGGCCGCCAAGGGGCTTGGGGAACCGGTCCATGAAGTCTTTGCCCATGTACGCCTCGAACGACGGCATCATCGGCGTCGCCGTGGGGCCGGGGCTGGTGCAGTTGACCCGGATGCCCCGCGGCGCCAGGTCGAGCGCCGCGTGCAGCGTCCACACGATGATGGCCTGCTTCGACAGCAGATAGCCCTCGCCCACCTGGGCCGGGTGCTCCTCGCACCAGGCGCGGGCCTCGGCGTACCCCGGAGTTGCCAGGAGGTCGGCCACCTGGCCCATGGTCCCCTCCCAGCCGAAGGCGCCGGCCGACGAGATGGTGACGACCGCGCCGCCCTCCCCCATGAGCCGATCGGCCACCAGCCCCGTCAGGTGCCGGGCAGCCACGAAGTTGACCAGCATGACGTCGACACCCGAGAACGGCGGGCCCGGGAGCCCGGCGCAATTGAAGAGCCCGTCGACATGTCCCCCCAGGTCGTCCACCGCCGCCTCGATGGCCGCCGGGTCTCGCAGGTCGACGGTGTGGAAGCTCGCCACCTTGCTCTCGGGCTCCTTGATGTCGAAGACGTGCACTTCGGCGCCGAGCTCGAGGAGGTCGCGTACGGCAGCCGCCCCCATGCCGGCGCCACCACCGCCGCTCACGAGCACCCGCTTGCCCTCGTAGCTGAAGACCCCGGGCACGGCGTCAGCCGCCCATCTGCAGGCCGGCGGCGCGCGATCCGAAGATCTGCGCGTTGACTGCGGCGCCGATGTCGGCCGGCTCCCACCGGGCCGGGCCGCCCTTGGTCTCGATGGTGGCCCCGAGCGACCAGGGCTTGTAGTGCGTGATGGTGTGGCCGACGGCCCGGAACACCTGGCCCGTCACGTGGAGCGCCTCGTCCGAGGCCAGCCACGCCACCATCGGGGCCGAGTTGGCCGGGTTCATCCGGTCGTACTCGCCTTCGCCGGTGTCGAGTTCGTCGGGCTCCTTGACGTCGGCCGTCTTGGTCAGGGTGGCAGTGATCCGGGTCATGCCTCCGGGAGCCACCGCGTTGGCCCGGACCCCGTAACGCGAGAGCTCGAGGCTCGAGATGACGGTCAGCGCGGCAATGCCGGCCTTGGCCGACCCGTAGTTGGCTTGCCCGACGTTGCCCTGGAGCCCGGCTGAGGACACCGTGTTGACGATGGCGGCCCGGGGCTGGCGCCCGGCCTTCGACTCCTCGCGCCAGTAGTTGGCCGCGTGGTGGGTCACGGCGAACGTGCCCTTCAGGTGGACCCGCACCACCGCGTCGAACGCCTCCTCGGTCATGGAGAAGAGCATGGCGTCGCGCACGATGCCGGCGTTGTTCACCACGATGTCGAGACGACCGAAGTCCTCCACCGCCTGGCGCACCAGGCTCTGCGCCCCGGCCCAGTCGGCCACATCGTCGAAATTGGCCGATGCCTCGCCGCCGCGCGACCTGATGACCTCGGCCACGTCCTCGGCCGGGCGCTTGTCGGCGCCTTCGCCGTGCACCGAGCCGCCGACGTCGTTGACGACGACTTTCGCCCCTTGTCGGGCGAGTTCCAGTGCCTCGCCCCGGCCGATGCCGTGGCCGGCGCCGGTGACGAGAGCCACTTTGCCGTCGAGCAGTCCCATCTGTCTCTCTCCTTGATGCTCGTCAGGGCCCGGTCGTCCCCGGCGTCTCCGGTCGCCGGGGTGGGTCCCTGCGTGTACTCGATGACCTGCCTGTACTCGATGACCTGCGTGTACTCGATGACTCGGTGCACCTCGATGACTCGGGCACCTCGAGGGCCGCCGGTCGGCGGCGCGTGATACCCGACGGTCGGGACGCCCAGTAGCGAGACAGGCCTGCTCGACTCGCGTCGAGGATCAACCCAGCCGGTAGAGCTCCTTGGCGTTGTCGCACACCATCCGGCGCCGCTCGGCCTCGGGCACACCACCCATCGACTCTTCGACGATGCGGCGGCTGTAGGGCCAGTCGTGACGGTGGTGTGGGTAGTCCGTCGACCACATCAGGTTGTCCACGCCGATCCAGTGCCGCGTGGCCACAGCGAAGGGCTCGCGGATGAACGTCGCCTTCCAGTTCTGGCGGAAGTACTCGCTCGGCAGTTGCCGCAGCGGCGACTGCGTCCACGTCCGGTTACGCCAGTAGTGGTCGTCCATGTGCTCGAGGAAGTGGGGGATCCACCCGGCGCCACACTCCACCGACACCATCTGCAGGCCGGGGAAACGGTCGAACATGCCCGAGTAGATGAACTTGGACATGAACTGGGAGGCCTCACCCACCGGGCCGCCCATCTCGGCCAGGCCGATCTGGCGGCCGGCGGAGGCGGCGGCCTTCTGGAAGGACCCGGGCTTGCGCTTCCCGGCCTGGCGCAGCCCGCTGTGGATGTGCACGGGCATCTGCTCTTCCTCGGCCGCCTCCCAAAAGACGTCGTCCTCTCCGGAGAGGTTGTCGTTGCCCGAGGGGTAGGCCGAGATGATCACGCCGCGGTAGCCGGCGCTCTTGGCGTCGCGCAGCCACTTCACCGAGGTCTGCACGTCCACGCCCGGCATCTGGGCGAGCCCGATGAGCCGCTCGCGGTCGGCGGCCATGAACTCGTCGTGCATCCAGGTGTTGTAAGCCTCGAGCCCGGCCAGGTGGTAGTCGTCGTCCTCCTGGGCCATGAAGGCGCCCATGGTCCGCTGCGACGGGAACAGCACCTCGGCGTCTACACCGTCGAAGTCCTGCTCCTCGACGCGGGCCGGACCCTCGAACGATCCCTTGAGGATCGAGTCGTAGGTCGAGCCGTACCACTCGAGCTCCTCGTAGCGCTTGCCGAACTGGCCGGCGTTGGTCACGAGGCCGAGCGGCATGGGCGCGGTGCCCGGCACCAGCTCCCAGGCGTCACCGCCCTTGGGGTCCTTGACCAGCTTGGGCGCCCGATCGTGGAACTTCTTGGGCAGGTACTTGGTCCACATGTCGGGTGGCTCGATCACATGGCCGTCCGACGAAATGAGCCGGTACTCGCGCGCCATCACACCTCCTAGGCCGCCGGTGGGCAGCCGGGACCGGGCGCCGAGGGGCCCCCGAGTTCTCTGACTTTCGTGTCAGCTTACTGACTGACGGAGAGTCAGGAAAGTGGGTCCAAACGGTCCGCGGGCCGGCCCAGGCCCGGCGATCAGCTGGGGCGCTCCGCCGGCGGTCAGCCGGTGAACGCCTGCAAGCCCACGACGGGGGCGCTCAGCGGGGGCTCGCCCGTCGAGCTGCCCGTGCGTCTTCTGGTGTGTGGCCCGGGGAGCGGCCCCGGGCTAATACCCCTTGAAGTCCGGGCTCCGGCGCTCGGCGAAGGCGGCCAGGCCCTCCCGCGAGTCGGCCGTGCCCACGATGAGGTCCTGGGCCCACGCCTCCTCGTCGAAGGCGGTGCGGCGGTCTGAGTCGAGCGACCGGTTGAGGAGCCACTTGGCCATGCCGATGGCCTTCGTCGGACCGGAAGCCAGGCGGCCGGCCAGCTCGGACGCCGTCGTGTCCAGCTGGTCACGGGGAACGACGCGGTTCACCAGGCCGATGCGCTGTGCCTCCTCGGCCGGAAGGTCGTCACCGAAGAAGATGAGCTCCTTGGCCTTCTGCAGTCCGACGATCCTGGGCAGGAGGTAGGCACCACCGCCATCAGGTGAGATGCCGCGCCGGACGAACACCTCGATGAAGCGCACCCCTTCCGCGACCACCACCAGGTCGCAGGCGAAGGCGAGGTGAGCCCCGATGCCAGCAGCCGTGCCGTTCACGGCGGCCACCACCGGCTTCTCGCAGTCGAGGACGGCCGAGACCAGACGTTGGGCGCCCCGGCGGATCATCCGGGCGGCGTCACCGACGATGCGGTCGGGTGCGCCCTCGGGCTTGGGCGCTGGTGGCGTGGCGCGGCCGGCCCGCAGGTCGGCGCCGGTGCAGAAGCCCTCGCCGGTGGCGGTCAGGATCACAGCGCCGACGTTCAGGTCCGCGCTCGCCTCCTCGAGCAGGGCGATGACCCGGTCGCGCTGATCGGGCGTGATGGCGTTGCGTACCTCGGGCCGGTTGAGCGTGATCCACGCCACCCGGTTCTCCACTCGGTGCTGCACCTGCTCTTCGAGCGGCTGGTCCGACACGACGACTCCTCCTGGGCGTGACGCTGGGTGTGACCCTTGGCGTGGGCTCGGGCAGTGTGACACTGACTGACGTCCATGTCACCTTCGGTGGCGGCCCCGGCTAGGGTCGACGGCCGTGAGCACGCAAGCAAGCGGAGCCGACACGACCAGCGGGCAACAGATCCCAGTCGTCGACTATCTGGTGATCGAGGGCGAACCCCATCTCGAGGCGAATGCCTGTACCGGCTGCGGGGCGTTGTTCTTCGACCGGCGGAACGCCTGCGCTCGTTGCGGGGCACTCGACTTCACCCGCAAGGCCCTGTCGACGACCGGCATGGTGCGGTCGTTCACGATCATCCACCGGGCCGCGCCGAATGTGCCGGTGCCCTACGTGTCCAGCGTGGTCGAGCTCGATGGTGGCGGCGTGGTCAAGGCCAATCTGGTGGACGCCGGCGCCGAGCCGGACAAGATCGAGCTGGGGATGCGCGTCCGTCTCACGACTTTCGTGTGCGGGCGCGACGAGGAAGGCACCGAAGCCGTCGCCTTCGCCTTCGCTCCGGCCTGACGCTCGCGCCAATCGCAGGTCGCTGCTTCCGTTCGCCCTCACTGGCCGATACAAAGGAGAGTGGTCATGTCCGAGACCGTCTGGATCATCGGGACCTCCATGACGAAGTTCGGCCGGTACCCCGACAAGGACACGGTCGACCTGGCCAGCGACGCGGCGCTGGCCGCCCTGGCCGACGGAGGCGTGTCGATGGCCGACATGCAGGTCCTCGGCGTGGGCTGCCTCATGGAGGCGAGCGCCATGCTCGGCCAGCGACTGCAGAAGCAGATCGGTCAGACCGGCATCCCCGTCTACAACGTCGCCAACGCATGTGCCACTGGCGCCACCGCGGTGCGCACGGCGCTGCTGGCCATCAAGGCGGGCGAGGCCGACATGGGATTGGCCGTCGGCGTCGAGCAGATGGGGAAGGCTGGATTGCTGGGCCCCGCCGGTCAGGCCCGGGCTAAGCCGGCCGGCTTCACCCGATCGGGCCGCTACGGATCAGTTATGCCGGTGGAGGGTGTCCTGGGCACCCAGCTCATGCCGGGCGTCTTCGCCCAAGCCGGCATGGACTACGCCTCGCGCCACAACGATGTGGGCTTCGAGCAGTTCGCCAAGGTGGCCGAGAAGAACCACGCCCATTCCACCCTCAACCCGCTGGCCCAGTACCAGAAGGCCTTCAGCTTGGAGGAGGTCATGGCCGCCGACATGGTGGCGTACCCCAACACGCTGCTCATGTGCTGCCCCACCGGCGACGGCGCGGCCGCCGTGGTGCTGTGTTCGGACGCCAAGCTCAAGACCCTCGATCCCGAAGTGCGGCGCCGGGCCATAAAGATCTCGGCATCGGTGTTGACGTCGGACCCGTATGTCGAGTCGGATGCGGCCCAGCCCGACGTAAGCACTCTGACCAAGCGAGCCGCTGCCCAGGCGTACGAGCAGTCCGGCGTGGGCCCCGACGACCTCGACCTCGTCGAGTTGCACGACTGTTTCGCCACCGCCGAGCTCATTCACTACGAGAACCTGTCTCTGTGCGAGCCGGGTGGCGCTGGCGACTTCATCGACCGCCGAGGTCCCTGGCGTGACGGGCCCACACCCGTCAACGTGTCGGGCGGGCTCATCTCCAAGGGCCATCCCATCGGCGCCACCGGCGTCGCCAACCTCTACGAGGTGGCAACCCACCTGCGTGGTGAGGCCGGCGATCGCCAGATCGAGGGGGCGCGGGTCGGGCTGACGCATGTGATCGGGCTCGGATCGGCGTGCGGCGTACACGTCCTCGAGCGCGCCGCCTCCTGACACCGAGGCTCGTCTGATGTCCGAGTCGGTGAAGGACGAGGTTTCGGTCCCGGGCGCGGTCTCGGTTCCGGGCGCGGTTTCGGTTCCGGGCGCGGTCTCGGTTCCGGGCGCGGGGTCGGAGGCACTGCTCGACGGTCTGCGCGTCGTCGACCTCGCCGGCGAGCCCGCCGCCATGACCGGCCGGATCCTGGCCGACTTGGGAGCAGATGTCGTGCGCGTGCAGCCACCCGACGGCGACCCGTTGCAATCGTGGCCTCCGTTCGGTCCCGACGGAGTGTCACTGCGCGCCATCGCCTGGAACGCCGGCAAAACGTCCGTGGCCGTCGAAGGGCCCGAGGACCCCCTGCTGCTCGAGTTGGTGGGGGCGGCTGACGTCGTCCTGTGCACGCCCGGGTGGCCGGGCACCCTCGATGTCGACCGGGCCACCGGTCCCCAGGCGGTGTGGGTGCTCGTGACCCCCTTCGGCCTCGACGGCCCGCGGGCGGGCTGGAAGGCATCGGACCTCGGCGTGATGGCCTCGACGGGGAACATGTACTGCACCGGTGATCCCGACCGGGCCCCGGTGCGCTGCACCGAACCGACCGCCTGGAGCCACGTAGGCCCGGAAGCAGCGATGGCCACACTCACCGCCCTGGCTTCTGGGCGTCCGCAAATGGTCGACGTCTCCGCGCAGGAAGCCGTCATGATCGCCTCGATGGGCCATGCCGGACGCTTCCCCCGGAACAAGAACCGGGGGCAACGATCGGGAGGCAACATCGGCGTCACTCGCGAGATCTGGCCGTGCCAGGACGGCTTCGTGTCGTTCGGGTTGCGCGGCGGCAAGGCCCGCGTCGCCAACATGCAGACCATCTCCCGGCTCGTGATCGAAGACGGCATCGAGGCGCCCGCCCTGGCCACCCGGGACTGGACCACCTACGACCACAAGGTGCTGTCGGCCGACGAGCTCGACGCCATAGCCGCACCCATCGCCGAGTACTTCTCCCGGCACACGATGTCGGAGCTCTACGAGTTGGCGTGCGAGACGAACATGATGCTGGCCCCGGCCAACTCTCCGCCCCAGCTCATCGAGAGCACCCAGCTCGCGGCACGGGGGTTCTTCATGCAACTGGGCGACATTCCCCACTTCCCCCGGTCCTTTGCCCTCGCCACGAGCCCCGGCGACGTCGTCATCCGTCCCGGTCCGGCCACGCCAGCTCCCGCGGCAGGTTCCAGGTCCGCTCCGCGCTGGCCGGCCCGCGCGGCCGCATACTCGGCGTCACCCGGCTCCGCGTCCACCGGCTCCGCGTCCTCCGGCCCCGCGTCTTCCGGCTCTGCGTCTTCCGCAGGCCAGCCCTCGTGGTCCGGTACCAAGTTGCTCGAGTTCGGCACCGGCGCGGCGGGCCCCATCGCCGTGCGGTACTTCGCCGAGCACGGCGCCACCGTCGTCCGGATCGAATCGCGATCGCGACCCGACTTCCTCCGCACCTACGGCCAGACACCGACGAACCCATGCGGTCTCGAGGGATCGGACATGTTCGACTCGGTGAACGTGGGGAAGCTCGGAGTCACCCTCAACCTGAAACATCCCGAGGGTGTGGCGCTGGCCAAGCGGCTGGTGCTGTGGGCCGACGGCCTGGCCGAGAATTTCGCACCGCGGGCGATGCGGAGCTTCGGATTGGATTACGCGTCGTTGCGAGAGGAGAAGCCCGACCTCGTGATGGTGAGCTCGTGCCTTCAGGGGCAGACCGGGCCCCACAAGGACTACCCGGGCTTCGGTGGACAAGGGTCCGCCCTCGGCGGGTACAACTTCCTCACCGGGTGGCCCGACCGTGAGCCCCTGGGCCCGTACGGGACCATCACCGACTCGTTGGCGCCGCGATTCGTGGCCTCGGCGCTGGCAGCGGGGCTGCTCTATCGCCGGCGGACGGGCCGGGGCGTCCATCTCGACGTCAGCCAGGCGGAAGCCGCGGTGTTCTCACTCTCTCCCTGGATCCTCGACTACGTCGTGAACGGCCACGTCGAGATCCGCCAGGGCAACCGGTCCGATCGGTTCGCGCCCCACGGCGCGTTCCCCTCAGCCGGCGAGGACCGCTGGGTGGCCATCGCGTGCTGGGACGACGGTGACTGGTCCCGGCTGGCCGAGGTCCTTGGGCTCGACCCACGGACTGCGACCGAGTTCGCCGGTGTAGCCGCCCGCTTGGCCGGGGCCGACGCCGTCGAACGTTTGGTAGGCGAATGGACAAGCACGAGGTCCGCCATCGAGGCCGCCGAAGCCCTACAAGCCGTCGGGGTAGAGGCGGTTCCGGTGAACGATCTCGGTGATGCCTGGGCCGATCCCCAACTCGACTCCCGCGGGCACTTCGTCGCGCTGACCCATCCCTGCATGGGCGAGTGCGCCTACGAGCGAAACGGGTTCCGCCTGTCGGACGCGGCCGCCGGATACGAGCGGACGAGCCCGGTGTTGGGTGAGCACAACGCCTACGTCCTGGGCGACATCCTCGGTATCGGTACCGCCGAGCAGCAGCGCCTGGCTGACGACGGCGTTCTCGAATAGCACCGATCCTTGGGGAACCCGGGCTTGCCCGCACCGGCGGGTGAAACTGTCGCCTACCGCTGGGCTCGGTCCGAGGACGCAGCTGCAGTCGCTGGGCTCCACGCCGAAAGCTGGCGGCGTCATTACCGGGGCTCGTACCCGGACGCCTTTCTCGACGGCCCGGTCTTCGAGAACCGAGCCGCGGTTTGGGACGAACGGCTCGCCGCCCTGGTGGGCGACGGTGACCCCGACGCCGGCACGGTCACGATCCTGGCGGAATCGGGGTCGGGAGATCTCGTCGGATTCGTACATGTCGTGTTGGACGACGACCCCGCCTGGGGGGCATTGGTCGACAACCTGCACGTGCGGGCAGATCTGAAGGGCGGTGGCATTGGCACCTCGCTGCTGGCCAGGGCCGCCGGGGCGGTGGTGGCGCGACGGCCTTCGTCAGGGCTCTTCCTCTGGGTGCTGGAGGCGAACGTGGAGGCGCAGGCCTTCTATCTCGCTCGTGGGGGCGGGTTTCAGGGCACGCGTATCGCCACCGCTCCAGGGGGTGGCGAGCCTCTCGTCGCCATCAGGTGCGTGTGGCCCGACCCGCATGTGCTGTTGGAGGCGCCGACGCCGACTTGAGCGCCCGAGCCCGGGCCGCCTTCCGTGAACAAGGGCGTCGTGGTGGCTCGCGCCCCGATGTCGCTGATACACCCTCATGTCATTCTGCTCTTGTGCGCAGCGAGCTCCGTTCAGCCCTCGGGATTCTTCTCCGTTGCGTCGGTGAGCTCGACGCCGGCCGGCTGGCGGCGTCGGACGCGTCACAACTCCTCGCCCTCTTCACCGAGATCGAGCGCGCGGGTGCGGCTGGCAAGTTTCTGGTGGCTGCCCGTGCTGCAGAGGACGGAGAGTGGATGCGCCTCGGCCACCGGAATCCGGGATCGTGGCTGGCGGAGCTGGGGCAGACAGGCATCGGCGACGCCCTCGGCACCCTCGAGGCGTCGAAACGGCTCCCAGAGCTTCCCAAGACCACCCAAGCCATCCGCCAGGGCGCGTTGTCGGGAGCCCAGATACGAGAGATCGCCGCCGCGGGAAGTGTCGATCCGGATTCCGAGACACCGTTGCTCGCCACTGCAGCCACCAGTTCGTTCAAGGAGTTGCGCGATGCGGCCCGCGGGGTGCGGGCGGCAGCGGCAGACCGACTCATCGGGTCCGAGCGCGAGACCCGCATTCACCAGGCTCGGTACGTGCGCAGCTGGGTCGACCACGACGGCGCCTTCTGCATCGGCGCCAAGTGCACCCCCATCGCCGGCGCCCTGGTCATGGCCGGCCTCGAGGCTCAGGCCAAAGTGCACTTTGAAGAAGCCCGCGCCGCGGGGGTCATGGAATCAGAGGCGGCCTACCTGGCGGATGCCCTGGTGGCGCTGTGCACCGCCGGTGGTGCAGAACCGGACAAGGCCTCGAAGAAGGGCCCTCGAGCGCTGGTGCACCTCCGGGTCGACCTCGCCGCCTTGCATCGGAGGTCACTCGAGCCCGGCGAGGTGTGCGAGATCCCGGGAGTGGGACGGGTGCGTCTGGAGACGGCCCGAGCCCTCATCGGCGACAGCTTCCTCAAGCTCTTCGTCACCAACGGGATCGATGTGCAGACGGTCGTGAACTACGGCCGAACCATTCCGAGATCGGTTCGCAGTGCCCTGGAGGAGCGCGACCGCACCTGTGTGGTCCCCGGGTGCTCAGCCACCCGGTTTCTCGAGATCGACCATTGGTCCATCCCCTTCGCTCAGGGAGGGCCCAGCTGTCTCGAGAACCTCGCCCGTATCTGTCCCCACCATCACAGGCTCAAGACCAGCGGGGACTTCCAGTTGGTCGGCGGTCCCGGGTACTGGCAGTTCCGGCGGGTGCGGAACTACCTGGAGAGTGAGTCAGTGGCTGGTCGCGATCCTCCCCGCGTTGATGATTCGTGCGCCGATCAACTGCTCCCGGTCTGAGGGGGCATTCCGGCGCGTCCCGAAGTCGACCTTGTCCACCTGAGCAAGGATCGAGCGACGGCTCAGTGATCGGATGCGATCTCGAACAACGCAGCGAGTCCGCCGAGAGCGCGCAGCAGGTCGTTCAAGTGCGTGCAGGAAGCGATGCTGGTGAGGCGTTCGGGCACGGCCGAAGGGAGGTCCGACACCTTGGTTCCGGCCAGGGCCGAGACGTGAGCAGCGGCTCCCGGGCATTCGGGGAAGGGGAGCACTCGCGGCTCGGCGCTGATGTCGGCGAGGACACCCTCGTCTCCGCTCGCCCGGACGGCGTATTCGTGGAGTACCGACTCACCACCCCCGGGCTCTCCGACAGTGTCACGGAACATCGCCCACACGTTGAACGTGCCGTCGGCCTCCACGGTCAGATCGAGACAGCGGCGGCGGCGCATGTGGTCAGGAGCCAACGGGACCATCTCGTGCCAGGCCCACGAATCGTCGAGCGCTCCGCCGCCGGGCGCCACGACCAGCGTTCCTCGCAACTCGGGGGCCGGCGGGCAGTCCTGCATGGGCACGCCGTGACCCCCACCGATGCTGGCTGCGGCCACCCCACCGGCGCGCCAGCCCGAGCACAGGTTCACCATGTGATCGAGGACGTTCGGGGGCGTCAACGACGACGGGGCGAAGCCCTGCCGCCTGGCCATCCGCATGAAGCCGTACCCGGAGATCAGCGCCCCCGCCGGCATGTCGTCGAGGACCTGCCGGACCAGTGACACGCCCTCCCCCGGTGGCACCACCTCGTCGAGCCGGCGGCGGAAACCCCCACCGGCCCGGGTCCCCACCAGATCGTCGAGCCAGTCCACCGCCGGGACCGAGCGAACCTCGACGAGATGTCGCTGGCTGTCGAACATCGCATCCACGCTGGCCTCGGCCAGCACCTTCGGCCTGCTCGTGCTGTCGGTGTGCAGGTCCCGGGCCGCTCCCGATATGGGCAGTGCCCCACCCCACTCAGTTCGGGCCCCCACGTCCACATGCATCGTCCGCCGCACCGAGCCCGGGGTTCGCGCCGGCACAGCGTCGAGTGGGTCGTTCGGGGGCCCTGATGTGCTGGAACTCACGCCGTCACGCTACCGTGCCAGACGCGTTCTCCGACACCGGCGTCAGGTTCGTAGAAGGGGTTCGGATGAGGAAACGCCCCAGGTAGAAGGACGAAATCGCTTCGGGGGAAGGGCGACGCGAGCGCCAGCGGCCACCCAGCCGCCCGGCCGCCCGGCGACCACACGAGCGGGCACCACATGGGGGGAGACGGTCAAAGGGATGGGACGACGGGTGGCGATCGTGGGCGCAGCACTCAGCGACTGCGGCCGGGTCGACGACAAGACGGCGTACCAGCTCCACCACCAGGCCACCAGCGCGGCCCTCGGTGAGGCCGGAATCGCCCGGGCCGAGGTCGACGGCTTCATGTCGCACGGCACCGGGATGCTGCCGCCCATCGACGTGGCCGAGTACCTCGGCCTCGCACCCCACATCCAATACATCGACTCGACCGGGGTAGGCGGGTCCTCGTGGGAGATCTTTCTCGAGCACGCGGTGGCAGCCATCTCGCAGGGGCTGGTCGACACCGTGGTGCTTAGCTACGGATCGACCTCCCGCGCCGACCTGAAACGC
>Ga0209579_10003028_pt1 | contig 12470 bp, 11 predicted proteins | sample Coa_R1_2_FD_187152 | JGI IMG/M metagenome (GOLD analysis project Ga0209579, IMG submission 187152) | Surface soil microbial communities from Centralia Pennsylvania, which are recovering from an underground coalmine fire - Coalmine... | ecosystem: Environmental > Terrestrial > Soil >... | reverse complement strand
AGCGGAAACTATCTGCATTCGCTGGTCGATTGCTGGAACGAGCGGATCGAGGAATGGACTTATGCGAAAGAGGGCCCGCTCGCAGAAATGCATGACGTGGATGGTTACTACATCCGGATCGGGCCTTCGGCGGCGGAAGGCGGACTCCAGGGCGCGATCGAATTGCGCAACCGGAACGCCGTTCGTATTCCCGCGGCGGCCCTTGTGGGGATGGAATTCCTCGCGCTCGTTCGAACGGGTCTGCGGAGCCCAAAGGATCCGCGCATCGTCAACACGGTTGCGGTGACGGATTCATTGCTCAAAGTCGAGACGCCGAGCGGAACAGCGTATCGGCGCTACAATGGCGACGGCTATGGGGAGCACGCCGATGGAAGCCCCTTCGATGGCACGGGCATCGGTCGTGCCTGGCCGCTGCTCGCGGCGGAGCGCGGCGAATACGAATTGATGCTGGGCAACGATCCGCTCCCCTGGCTCGAAACGATCACGCGCATGACGGGACCGGCAGGACTCATTCCCGAGCAGGTCTGGGACGCACCGGATATCGTTGCGCGCGGACTCGCGATGGGCAAGCCCTCGGGAAGCGCCATGCCGCTCGTCTGGGCGCACGCCGAATTTCTCAAGCTCGTTTATGCGCGCGAACGCAAGCGGCCGCTGGAATTCCTCAACTGCGTCGCAACGTACCTGAAGCAGGACGACCGCGCGAAACGCCGGGCCTGGCATTGGCGGATCGACACCCCGTTCGATGTGTTGCCGCAGGGACGCGATCTGCTCGTCGATCTGGCGACGCCGTTCGTGCTGCATCTCGGTTTCGACGGATGGCAGTCAGTCCAGGACAAGCCCTCCATCGCGCTGCCTTTCGGCCGACATGGTGTACGACTCACGGCCGAGGATTTCGGCCGCTGGACCATCGTCAATTTCACCTTCTATTTCCCCGACGAGGACCGCTGGCAGGGCGCCGACTATCACGTGCGCCTCGCGTGAGGCCCGGCAGCGAGGAAATCCGATATGCTCTCGCCTTTGCCAAGGACCTCTTGTTCAACTTCGGAACGTGGATCCTCGCGACAGGGTCAGTGCCCCAACAGCAGTGCCGAAATTGCCGAAAGCGCCCATTCGAAGGCGCCCAGAAAAAGCACGATCCAGATGGCATGCCCCACCCACCCGACAACCGAACTCCTGGGTTCGGGCGCGCCTCCCACAAGTTCCTGTTGGGTCGCTCCGTCAATATTTGTACAGGCCATCCTTCCCCCTTTGCCCACTCCCCGGATTGACCCGTCGTGCTACGCCGGCTCGAGGCCCGCCGGCTGTGACGGCCGGGCCATTTTTCGGACTTGCTACGCGGCCAAGCAGTTGCATCAAGTCCTTGGCCTGGATGCTTTCGAGCAACCGCACGGCATCCTTGATCTCGTGGCTCACGCTTTGGTCTACCCGGCCAGCCACGAGTCGGTCGAATTTCTCCACGGAGTCGTCCCAGGTGAACGGATGGGATGCGAGTCCGGGAAAATCCTGAACCTCGTGTTCGATCACGGAGCCGTTCTGCAGCCGTACCGTGATCTTGGCCGGCATTTTGGCGGGATAAAGTTCCGTGTATTCCTGGTTCGGCCGGACGGACACTTTTTTGAGGAGCTGCTGCACGTCGTCTCTGGCGATACGGTCCGGCGCGAATTGCGCCGGCATCACGTCCCCGTCTAGCATCGCGACAGCCAGCAGGTACGGCAGATTGTGATCTGCCTGTTCCTTGGTCTGGACGATTTTGTCCATTCCGTAGAGGCCGCCGCCCGCGAAATCGTAAGTAATGCGCGTCACCTCGGCCTCGATGGAAACGACCTTGCCGGCGTCGAATTTGTTATGCCTGACGAGCTCGACCATGCGGTGAACGGCCGACTGTGTGTGGATCATGGCGTTGTACTTCTTGATCGTGCTCCCGAGCACGCCCTCATAGCCTTCCTTTTCCCAGTCGATGCGCACCTGCATGTGCAGGAGATTGTCTATGCCGTTGACACCCTCTATGACCTGCAGCGGCCCTTTCACGCCGCGGCGGGCGAGAAACAGGGCGTTCATCGCCGCGAGCGCCGATTGCGCCGAGGCAAGGCCTTTCCATTGCGACAGCGGCTTTGCCCGCACGACCGCGAACGACGCGTCGCTGACTGCCGCCATGGCAATCGCATTCGCAATCTGCGGGTCGCTCATTCCGAAAAGCCGACCCGCGGCGGCGTTGAGCGAGAAGGCGAGTTGCGTCGTGTGGTCGAATCCGCGCGTCATGAAGTTGGCATGGTCGACGAAGCGCGATTGCACGGTGTACGACAGCGCGACCGCGAGCATCAGATCGCGCCCGCTGCCACCCACATAGTCGGTAATAGTCAAGGCTACGCCAAAATTGTCGGCAGTATGACAGGTCTCGGTGGGTGCGAGGAAATTGTCCATGAAATCGACATAGCGAACCAGCGCCGTATGCCAGAATGCCGCATAGATCGGGTCTGCTTTGCCGCCGCCGATCAATGCGCATGGACCGTCGCCGCCGAAGTCGGCGATCTGCGCCCGACAGGCATTGATCGGGCCGGCGCCGAGGGCGGCGATACAACACCCGATCGAATCCAGAATATGGACCGGCAATTGTTTGCGCGACTGCGCCGACAGATCTGCAAACGAGGCGCGCGCAGCATATCTGGCTAGGGCTTCGACCTGGGTCGCGATGAGCCTCCTCCTGGAGCGGGCGTGCTAGTGGACATGGCGAGTCAGTGCGATGAAAATTCCCATCGTCAGGATCGAACCGACCAGACTTAGAAATAGAGCGGAAGAGGCACGCGCTTCCGATGTACGGTATTGGACGGCAAGCACGATGACGATGGGCATGGTCGGGATGGCCGTTGTCAGCACGGCCTCGGAGACAATGGGAGCGCCGTAGCCGAACCAGAGCAAACCACCAAGAACCAGCGTCGGCTGCGCGATGTTTTTCAACAGTGCCAACAGGACGACGGTCCAATCGATCCTGATTTTGTAGGCAGCAAGCATGATGCCGGAAGCGAACAGCGCGACGCCGCCCGATGCCTGTCCCAAGAGCGAGAGTGCGTGTCCGAGGAGCGGGGGTATCCTGATGCCAGAGAGCACAAGCACGAACGCCAGCAAGGGCGCCCATACGATTGGCTCCCTGAATGTTTCCAGAAGTTTTTCCGTGAACACCGAGGCGCGCGCCTTAGCCTGCGAAGCGGAGGTGACGGACGTTCGCCCCAACGCGAGACCGAGAACGGTGGCGGGCACCACGACAAGGTTGGTGACGAGAGCGGCGATCGCTATGGAAACGGCACTGGCTTTGCCAAACAGGTCGCTGAGGATGGCCGGTCCCATGAACGGTGCGGCTGGCGCCGATGCTGCCAATGCCGCCAACACGCTCTCGCTGAGCGGGAAGCGGAAAATGAAGTGGAAGAGCAAAAATACCAGCGTGTACATGCCGACGATGGCCACACTTATTGCAACGACGAACGCGACATCCTGAACCAGCTGGCTTCTTGACGTGCCGATCGTGCCGACGAAAAGGGCGATCGGTACGGCATATAACAACACCATGCGATTAAGGACCGATGCATCCTTCATCCCAAAATCGCGGCGCCACGCCGCAACGAAACCGAGCAACAAGGTTGCGCCAATTGGAGCCAGTGCGCTCAGAACGAGCTCTACCAAGGGGTTGCCCATTTAAAGCAAACCCTCTCGCGTCGTGTGGGTGTTTATTTTTTTTCCACTTGGCCAACGTTATTAGCTTTCTTGATCACTTGGCTCGGATCGCCTCCTGGCGAAGCGAATAGTGAGCAACACTTCGCCGAAGCGGTCGGGACTTCAGACGGCGAGTGCTTCCAGGATCAGAGTCGTGACCGCATCGGGATGTGAGATCAGCGACAGATGACTCGAGGCGATCTCGATCGTTTTCGCTCCCATGCGCTTCGCCATGAAGCGCTCGAGGTCGGGATTGATCGTCCGGTCCAGGGTGGACACGGCATAGAAGGTCGGCTTGCTGCGCCAGGCGGCATTCGTCGTCCTGTCCATCGTCAGCGATTTCTTGAATGGCTGCTGAACCGCATAGAGAACACGCGCCTCATCAGCCGGCAGGTCGCCCGCGAAGTCGCCCAGGAAAGTGTCTTCGGACAATTGGCCCCAATCGTCGTTGAACACGATGCCCGCTGAGGCCGGGGGTGCCGGATATTTCTCCGCCAGCGCCGTATAGTCCTCGCCGGCATCGGGTGCCCGCGCCGCGATGTAGACGAGCGCGGTGACCTTGGGATCCACTCCGACCTCCGTCACGATCATTCCGGAGTAGGAGTGGCCAACAAGTACCGTCGGACCAGGTTGTAATGCGATCGCCCGCCGCGCAGCTTCTGCTGCCTCCTCGAGCGAGGTCAGAGGATTCTGCACGCTCGTGCAGTTGACGCCGTTCTGCTGGAGCCGGGCGATGACTTTCGACCAGCTGGAGCCGTCGGCAAACAGTCCATGTACAAAAACGACATTCTTCGTCTTCAGCGTCGTCTGGGCACCCGCGTTTTGCGCAAGCAAGGGAAGAGTCGCGCCAGCTGCAAGCGCAGCAATCAGTGTGCGGCGGTTCATTCTATCCTCTCCTGTTGCATGTCGGTACGATTTCGCTGCGTCATCGGTAAAGTTCGCCATTATTGCGTCGTGTCGTAGCCCGGCCCGCGCGGTCGGGTTCAAGCCGCCAAATCGCCGGTGTTCGCGAGTGGTGAGGTCCCTGTTCCGATCTTGTCGGTGGTTTCAAGCGGGACCCGGCAACCGTTGAGGAACCGGCTCAACAGGTTGAACCACGCGATCATCAGGACAAGCTTGCGGGAGATCGTCTCACCATATTTGTCGAGAAGTTTTTTCAGGGTCTCATCACGCAGGGTGCCCGCGGAGGACAATTCATCGGTCGCCTTGCAGATGAGCACGTATTCGGGAGTGATGCCGGCCACCGGGCCTGCGCTTCCCGCCGCGGTGATTTCGTCGGCGGACAGACCCGTGTTCCTGGCCATCTGGGTGTTGGCCTGCCATTCGTAAGGGGCGTTCAAAATCCTAGCGGTGCGCAGAATGAATCATCTCGCGCAGCTTCGGATCGATGCCCTGCGCCTGAAATATCGCTTTCACGAGACCGATGGTCGCGTCGAACATATCTTCCGTGCCTGCGAACATCTTGATGACATTCAGCGTCTTATCGGGATCGTATGACTGGCCAATAATCCGGCGAACCCCCTCGTCAGAGGGCAGCGGGATCGTAACCTGAGGTGTCTGGTGCGTGGACCTTGCCATGGTTTTCAGTGCTCCTTTGCAGTAATTATCAACTCTGTAAGCCTGCTCCCGAAGCCAGTGTCCGCGTGGCAGACTACGGTGACCTTGCCCTCGAGGCGGTACAGGATTTTTCCGCTCCGCGCGCCATTGCCGGAGTTTTTCGGTTCGAAGGCACCGCCATCGCAGTAGGTCCCCGTCTGGTTGGAAAAGCAGCAGCCACTGTCATACGCAATGCCATGGATCCACGAACGTGCGGACGACATCCTTGGCTCAGAGCACGTTTCTCTGCCCTAGGACCCATTTCTTCCGGCATAGCGGCGCATTGGTGAAACCATGCGATGACGTGCGACGATCTTCGAGTTGGCAATAAGTCCGTTGGACGTATGTCCAATTGCGGGGTCACCCGTTGACCCTACTTCGGATTCTGATGCAGCCTGCCAGACCGCACGGAACGACGCTGGCGTTCACTGGGGGGACGCTTCGATGCGAACACTGATCACGATCACCGTTGCGTTCGGTCTGCTCACGTCTGCTGCATAGGCCGACACGATGAAGAACTGCTCAGCAGCGTGGTCCGCCATGTCGGCAACCGACAAAGGGAAGACGACGTATGTATACGCGGCTACGGCGACGTCGAAGGGGACATCTCTTTTCGGTTCGTGTAGGCGATCACGACCGAGCTTGCCGCAAAAATGAGCGAAATGATCGAGATCCCGATCGACAGAAAGTCAAATTCAGTCATCGTAGCGTTCCGGTGGCCGCATGGTGTTCAACGCCACGGTGCCGTGCGTCATCAGTCAATGACCCACGGTCAGTGCCGCAACAGCAGTTCCGAAATTGCCGAAAGCGCCCATTCGAAGGCGCCCAGAAGAAGCACGATCCAGATGGCATGTCCCACCCACCCGACAACCGAACCCCTGGGTTCGGGCGCGCCTCCCACAAGTTCCTGTTGGGTCGCTCTGTCAATATTTGTACAGGCCATCCTTCCCCCTTTGCCCACTCCCCGGATTGACCCGTCGTGCTACGCCGGCTTGACGCCCGCCGGCTGTGACGGCCATCACGCCGCCGGGCCATTTTGTTGTGAACGTTTCGCCAAACGGCCAGGCCCGGCGTTTGTTCCCGTTCGGCCCTGGTCCGTATTGTACCGGCGCGGTCCCCCGCTATAACTTCCGTCACCATGGCTGACGAAAGACCCGCAGATCGCCTGTGGCTGCACCACCCGGTCGATGCCGCCCGCGATCACATCCGCGGCAACCCGGCGGCGCCCCGCGCCTGCACCATCGTGCTCTACGGCGATTACCTCTGCCCCTATTGCCGGCGGCTCAGGCCGGTGATGGTCCAGTTGCGGGAGAAACTCGGCGACCGGTTTGTCTACGTCTATCGCCACTTCCCCAACGAGAAGGCGCATCCCGGCGCAACCTTCATCGCGCGGGTGACGGAAGCGGCGGCGCGCCAGGGCCGCTTCTTCGACCTGCACGACTGGCTTTTCGACAATCCGATTCCCGACAAGGAAGACGTCCTCGATCATGTTCGCACGCTCGGCATCGACATGGATCGTTTCGACCGCGATCTCGAGAGCGAGGATGTACGGCGCCACGTCGAAACCGACCACCGGTGGGCGCAACGCAACGGCGTGACCGGAACGCCGACAATCTTCATCGATGGGCTCCGGTACGACGGCGCCTGGGACTACTATTCCCTGCTTGAGGCGCTCGATCAGCCGATCGCGGCGCGCGTGCAGCGCTCGGCCCGCGCCTTTGCGAGCCTGCCCGCCTCCGGGGGCATCGCGCTCCTCGCCGCGGCCGCCCTCGCCATCGTCTGCGCCAACACGCCGCTGGCGCCGCTGTACACCTTTCTGGCCGGTCTGCCGTTCGGGATCGGGCCGCCGGGTGCCGCGCTTTCCATGCCCGTTGCCGAGTGGTTTTCGGAAGGCCTGCTCGCCATCTTCTTCCTGCTGGTCGGCCTCGACATCCGCCAGGAACTGACCACCGGCTCGCTCACAACCTGGCGCGCCGCGCTGTTGCCCGTCATTGCCGCGATCGGCGGCGTGCTCGCGCCGACGGCGATCTATCTCGTCCTGAATCGCGGCCCGACTGCGCCCGGCTGGTCGGTGCCCACGGCCACGGATATCGCCTTCGCACTCGGCATTCTCGCGATCTTCGGTTCGCGGATCCCCGCGAGCCTTCGCGTGTTCGTGGCAGCCTTTGCCGTCGTGGACGACATCCTTTCGGTCCTGACGCTGGCGATTTTCTATCCCCGCGGATTCAGCCTGACCTGGATCGTCGTCGCGCTCGCGGCGACCGCCGTTCTGTACGCCATGAACCGCAGCCGCGTCTACAGGGCGTGGCCGTACATTGTCGCGACCGTCGTGCTCTGGGTGGCGCTGCATTCGACGGGGATCCACGGTGCGCTCGCCGGCGTGGTGCTGGCGGGATTCCTTCCGACGCGGCCAACGCCGGCGGTTGCCCCGTTGCTCGCGCAGGCCGCGACCGCGCTCGCAACGCTCGAAGCCGAACAGAAGGAGGCGAAAAAGAACGGCTCCCCGAAGCGCCGCCTCGAGGACGAAGCCGTCTGGGACTGGGCCAGCCGCAATCTCTCGGCGGCGAGCGACCGGCTCCTTTCTCCCGCCGACCGGATCGAGCGCGCGGTCTCGCCATGGACCGCCTATCTCGTGCTCCCGCTCTTCGCATTTTCGGCCACCGGCATCCCGCTGCGCGTCGATCTGACGGCGCCGTACGCGCTCGATGTTCTCGCCGGCGTCGTCCTCGGGCTCGTCATCGGGAAACCGCTCGGGATCTGCCTCGCTTCCCTTCTCGCCACCAAAACCGGCATTGCCGTCGCGCCGGAAGGCATCGGCGTACGGAATTTCATCGGCGCGGCGTGCCTCTGCGGGGTCGGCGATACGGTGTCGCTTCTGCTGGCCGATCAGGCGTTTCCGCACGGAGAGATTGCCGCGGTGGCGAAAATCGGCGTGCTGATCGGCTCGGTGCTTGCAGCCGCGCTCGGAGCGGCCGTGCTCGCGCTCAAACTCCCCTCCGTCGCCACCACCGAATCCGCCCCTGCCCATTCGTGACGGCAGCAAAAGAATTTGCACGCGGAGACGCGAAGACGCGGAGGTTCCAACTCCTCCCGAGGATGCCGGTGTTCGCGAAGCGTCGGCGCCCCTTTACAATGAGCCAGTGAGACGGTGAGCGAGTGGAGCAACGAAAGCGACGGTGCGACATTCGACCGGTTGGCTGGCGCGCGTTCCGCGCACCGAAGGCGCGCAATTGTTTTCAGGACGGGAAGCCGCGCCGTGTTCACGCGCACGCCATCTCAGTGGCTCACCGCCTCATTGTTAATCCGGCCTTGGTGTCTCTTCGTCCTTGCGGTTTACTTCCGCTCCGCGTCTCCGCGCCTCCGCGTGACCCATTGCCGTCCGACCGTACAATGACTCCCGAAGAACACGTACCATGACATGGACGATGCCGACTTCGGGGGATGTGTGCAGCGGGCGAGTCGCGCCGCACGAATTTTGCGCGCGGCCATCGCTTGTGCTCACGACCTGCATTCTCGCGTCGAGCCTCGCCTTCGTGGACGGCTCGGTCGTCAATGTCGGGCTTCCCGCCATCGGCCGCAGCCTCGGCGCCGGCGCGGCCGACCTGCAATGGGTGATCAACGCCTATCTCCTGCCGCTCAGCGCCCTGCTGTTGACCGGCGGCGCATTGGGCGACCGCCTCGGGCGACGCAGCGTTTTGATTTTCGGCGTTTCACTTTTCGGTATCGGCTCTGCGCTCTGCGCCGCGGCGGCAAATCTCGGCTGGCTGCTCGCGGTGCGCGTGCTGCAGGGAACCGGCGCGGCGCTGCTGCTGCCCAACAGCCTCGCCATCCTCGGCGCCGCCTTCGCCGGCGAAGCGCGCGGCCGCGCCGTCGGTACATGGTCGGCCGCGAGTTCCGCGGGGGCGGCGATCGGACCAGTGCTCGGCGGCTGGCTCATCGATTCCTTCGGCTGGCGCACAATCTTCCTGATCAATGTCCCGCTCGCCGCTGCGGCTATCGCGATGGCGGTCGGTTTTGTACCGAAATCGGAAGTCGGACCCGGGAAAGCGCCGCCGCTGGACGCCCGGGGCGCCGTTCTCGCAACGCTCGCGCTCGCCGGGATCACCTGGGGATTGACGCTCGGTACGGGCCGCGCCGGTTGGTCGATGTGGGCGGTGTTATCGATCATAGCAGGCGTTGTCTTGCTCGGCGGGTTCCTCTGGAACGAGCGGGCCGAAAAAGATGACGCGATGATGCCGCTCGCGCTGTTCGAGACGGCCAACTTCGTCGGATTGACGCTGCTGACACTCCTGCTCTATGGCGCGCTCGGCGCGCTGCTCGTGCTGGTCCCTTACGTACTGATCGAGGCTGGCAGTTATTCGGGCACGGCCGCGGGCGCCGCGCTCCTGCCCTTCCCGATCATCATGACGGCGTCATCGCGGGCAATGGGCGGCGTTGCCGGACGCCTCGGATCGCGCATTCCACTTTCCGTGGGGCCGATGATCGTGGCCATCGGCTTCCTCCTGCTGCTGCGCGTCGGCGCCGGTACGAACTACTGGAACGGCGTCTTCCCGGCCATCGTCGTCATGGCGATCGGCATGACCGGCGCCGTCGCGCCGCTGACGACGGCCGTCCTCGCCTCCGTCGACGCGCGTCACACCGGGTCTGCGTCCGGACTGAACAGCGCGGTCGCGCGAGCCGGCGGACTGATTGCAACCGCGCTCCTTGGCGGCGTGCTCGCGGCGACGGGGCCACATCTCTTCGGCGCGTTTCATCAGGCGGCAATCGCCTGCGCCATCGCCTGCGCCGCAGCTGGCATTGCGGCACTCGTCCTGCTCTCGGACCCGGGTCGAGGGACAACAAGGGTATCCCCTTGAGTCCCTTGATCGGCACTGTACGCCAGATTACTGCCGGTTCGCCCGATCAACCTGGGACACCGCGCCCGGCGAATTGGGACGCGGAGGGGCAAATTCGGATTGCGTTTTTGATCAAACGTGATTTGCATTGCGCCATGCTACAGTGATGCGCCCGGTGCTTCCCGAAGGGAGCGGCCGGGTCTTTTGTTTCCGTACAATTCGTTTGCGGTTTGGTCGCGCGATTTCCGTCCGAAGCACGAACAGTCGCGGCAGACGGTGCGCCGAACGCAGCCCGTGCGCTTATGACGCAATTCGCTGTTATGGTCTCGCGCCTCTTTCTGTGAGCGTTTTCGGGCGATGGTTGCAACAAGACCACGGAAGCGGTTTGTTCAGACCGGCGAACGCACAAAGACGAACCGTGCCTGCCCTTGTGGCGTATCGACCGATTGGAATTCGCGCCTTACCCTGTTCGACACCATCTCGCGCAAAGCCCGGGGAGGACATCGATGTCCGTGGACGGTCTTACAATTGTGTCCAGCCAATTTGACCCCGTAACGACGATGAACCGTCTCGTCGCAGCTGTCGAGAAGCGCGGCATCGGCATCCTCGCACGGATCGATCACGCGGGGGCGGCGCAAAAAGCGGGGCTCACGTTGCGCCCGACCGAACTGCTCATCTTCGGCAATCCGAAAGTCGGAACGGCGCTGATGCAGGCTGGGCAAACGGCCGGCATCGATTTGCCGCTGAAAGCGCTCGTCTGGTCGGATGCGGGCGGCAAGACCTGGCTCGCCTACGACAATCCCGCCTGGATCGCCGGGCGTCACGGCATCACCGGCGTGGACGACACCGTCAAAGCCCTCACGGCCGGTCTTGCCGCACTCGCCAAAGAGGCCACCGAAAGCGAGGGATAGAGCGCGATCCGTTCGCGCTGAATCTGCTTCGGAGCCCGGAAGGCCTGGCGCAGATCTTTCCTGCTTTACGGCACGTACAGGAAGCCGTGGAGCTGATGGTTTGCGTCGTACCAGCTGCCGGCGATGGTGCCGCCCGCATTGATGCTGTACGCAAACGTGCCCGTCGACCCTGCGGGATCGATGTTAGTGACGGCGCCGCCACTGGTGCCGTAGAAGCCGTGTGCTACGTGGCCTGAATCATAGTAGTAGCCGGCAAGGGTATAGCTGTCGTTGATGCTTTCCACATAGGTATCGGTCGAGCCGGTCGGATCGAACGTGGTGATCGTGCCGTCGGCCGTGCGGAGAAAGCCATGCGCCTCGGTGCTGGAAGCCGGGAAATACACTCCCGCGCTGTCGCCAGTGGTGTCCACCGTATGGGCATAGGTGTTGCCCGAACCCGAAGGATTATCGAACGACGTTATTTCACCCTTTGCGGTACGCACAAAACCGTGCGTGGCGGTCGAGTCTGTATAGGCGCCCACGATCGTTGCACTGTCGTTGATTCCGAAGGGGTACGTTCCCGTAGCGCCGGTCGGATCAAAAGATATCGTCCTGCCTGCGGCGGAACGCAGAAAGCCGTGCGACGCTGCGTTGGAATCCAGCCAATACCCTGCAACGGCGCCATTCGTATCGATCCCGCATGGCGCGGTACCCTCCGCTCTCGCGTGACTGAAGATCGTGATCGCGCCATCTGCGGCGCGGATGAACCCGCGATAGATTCCGTTTGCATCGGCGTAGCGGCCGGCAATCGTGCCGCCATCGTTGATCGCGTTCGCAATTGTTGCCGTCGCTCCGGTAACGCTGAACCGGGTCATCGCGCCCTTCGCTGAGCGGACGAACCCGTGCCAGACATGGCTGCTGTCCGAATAGGCGCCGGTCACGACGCTGTTTTTGTTGATCGCGTAGACGTAGGTTGCGATGGAACCGGCCGGATCGAAGCTCTCGATGGTCTGCGCTGCGGCCGGCGCGATGGGCCCGATGACGGAAATTATCGTTCCGATAAGCAACGTGCGCAGTGCCTCCGGGAAATGAACGAAGCGCATCGGAACCCCTCATCGAAACCGATATTGTTGACGCGGAATGTGACGGTGAAACGACACGCGCGTTTACGGACAAAAGGAGAAGCAATCATGATCCGGAAAGCAAAAGCAGTGTGGCACGGAACCGGTCGCGACGGCAAAGGCACATTGTCCACGGATTCCGAAGTGCTTGCGCAGACGCCCTACTCGTTCCGGACCCGCTTCGAGAACGAGAAAGGCACCAATCCCGAAGAACTGATCGCCGCCGCGCATGCCGGTTGCTTCACCATGGCGCTGGCGTTTCAGCTGCAGATGGCCGGGTTCACGCCGACGCAACTCGACACAGAAGCGGCGGTCACGCTCGA
>Ga0209579_10003027_pt1 | contig 12476 bp, 7 predicted proteins | sample Coa_R1_2_FD_187152 | JGI IMG/M metagenome (GOLD analysis project Ga0209579, IMG submission 187152) | Surface soil microbial communities from Centralia Pennsylvania, which are recovering from an underground coalmine fire - Coalmine... | ecosystem: Environmental > Terrestrial > Soil > Unclassified... | reverse complement strand
GGGAGGATGCGGATATCTGCTTCCGTTTGCGCCGTTCCGGCTGGCTTCTGGCGGTGGCGGTAAATTCGAAGCTCTGGCACAAAGGATACACCTCGATCGGAAAGGGAAAAGTAAGTTCCTATGGAAACTTCAATGCGTCCGCAGCCCGCTTTTTCAGGAAACATGCTCCTGCGCCTCTATATTCTGTGTGGGTCGGTTTTGCTTTACGTTTGGGGAAGCGAATCGTCGCCGGAGACCGGGAGCGACTACGCGCCACCTGGGATGGAATGAAGCAAGGACGCTTGATGCCCCGACCCGTGGCCAGCTACGGAGGGAAAAGCGTTCCACACCAGCGCCAGAGACGATCATGATTTCAGGCTGGCTCGCGAATCTGGTATCGCTGTTATCGTTAGGCTTGGTCGTCGCCGCGTATGTGTTTGTCAGCCGCCGCGAGAAGAGCTATATCAATCTACTAACCCCGGGATTTCTAATTGACGTTCCCGTCTCCTACCTACTTCCCCTGCTCTATCTGAACTGGTTCGGCATCGAGGCCAGTTCATATGCATATATGTATGTCTATGCTACCAAGGCGGTGGAAAGTTGGGTCTTTGCCTATGCCTATACGCGTTCACGCACCCGCCCGATCCGTCTGCCATTCACTTATGGATACGCCAATTTTGGCGGTCTTGCACTTTTCAGTGTATCTGCGGCGGTGCTGGCTTACCTGCCCATTCTGATCCAGTTTCGCCAAGACCTGCTCAATCCACGGCGAATTTACGAGCAAACGCGAATTGGTTTTGGGGTCAACTTCTACATCTCCAGCACGCTCGCATATCTATCAGTTATGCTCATACTATTCAGCAAGAAGTCCTTTTTAACCAAAGCCTTTGTAGTCATTACGTGCAGCCTCGTGCTTGCTTTGCATGGGAGCAAGGGGGAGGTTTTGGCTCTGATTATGCTGTGGGTGATCTTCGAGGTCTACGTGAGAGGTCATCGGTTCCGGCTCGCGCCCGCGATTATTGCGGCTGGCGCAATTGCCATTGCAGGTCTCGGATTGTTTGCGGCAACTATGGTTTTGGGTACTCCCGTAGAGGCTTTGGAGACAATCAGTCAATACAGCGATTACACCCGCAATGCCATGATGGTGATAGATTCTAACTTTCCCCGGCAGTATGGCAGGCTCGTATGGGAATCGAACGTGTTGGGAATTGTGCCTCGCGCTCTTATGCCGAACAAGCCTGAGGATTTCGGTGCTTTCCGTCTTGATACGGAGTTTTATCCCAAGGCGATGGACTTGGGTCAAGGAGCTCCAGCCTTCGGGGTAGGGACACAGTACGCCGACTTCGGTTTCCTCGCCATTGTTTATGTTGCAATGTTCGCTGGATTAACAGGTTGGCTGGCACGCGTGTTCCTGCGCCGGCTCAGGCTGACACACCATCCCGCGGACTTCCTGCTTTTCGCGTTTCTCGCCGGCATAGGTATATTTCCCATCGGCACAGGATGGTTGTTCCCCGAGACTCTACTTGTAGCCATGGTTCTTCGTCTTGCTTCTACCATCGGCGCGAAGGAGGTATATCGAGAGTCCATCAGGCACACGGAGCCAGCGATTACTGCTGTAAAGCTCCCTAGCCCCCACGGGTTTGCGGGCGCCTGAGACCCTGCAACGCCCAAGTCTTCCGCATTTCAGGGCCAGGAGGCTAGCCGTGGAAAGCCTCGACTTTTTTGCCCACTACGAAGATATTTGTACAGAGCCTGTTGATAGGCCATAGTTTTTCGAGAAAAGAGTTGAATTGAAAGATACTTTCCACGAACTTATTGGCGAGCCGGAGGTCGAAAATGCCCCCTTTCGGACTTGAAAGTGCGGGAAGGATTTGATGATATCCATAGCAAATTGGCAAAAAGCCGTGATGCATGAACATGTGAAGCGCTTCCGAAAGAGAATACATCCGCAGATGATGAGGATTGTGCAACCTGCGGTTCAGCCACTCCGTATATCCATATTGGTTAGGCAGCATCGTCATGATGAAAGTTCCGTTAGGGCGAATAATTCGATACAGTTCTTTGAGCGACTCAGAATCGATGGGAACATGTTCCAAGACTCCGCTTCCAATGACGACATCAAACGCGTCGTCTTCGTACGGCAGCCGATAAGGGTGGGTCAAGCGCGAATATTTTAGGCCGCTGAATTCAAAAAATGCTCGATACTCAAGCGGGTCGACATCACAACCGTGGATCTCCACTTGAGTTCCAAGGAGCATCCGAACCATACAGGCGTCCGCACCTTGTCGGCAGCCCCAGTCAAGGACCTTGCCGGCATGTTGGAGAAAAGACTGGCAGCGCTCGAAAATACTGACTTGACGGCGAATGACAGCGGAGTTCCGGGAATGTGCGTGCAGGTAAGCATCATCGCTAATTTCAGTCTGGAGGCGATAAAGCTTAGCAAGCTCAAGAGCGTAATCAGGCATTTAGCCACCTTGTCGATGCATTTCGATTTAGAATCTAGCAAAACCCCGCGATGTGTATCAAGAACCGGTGATGAACGCATTGTTTCCGCGTTGACTCGATGCCAGCGACTTTGTCATGGTGGCATTCTTCGCGGGCATGTCGTTATTCCACATGGGTTGGTCGTTGCCGGAGACTGGTGCGCTCGTTTTGTGGTGAGATTTCTTTCAAGTGTGGGAAACAACCGCGTTCATCGAAAACGGTTATGGTTTCTCGGGGTTGATCTCCGGTAGGCAGAGGATCAGAGGCGCTCTGATTGACCGCACATTCTGCACTGCCCATTTCTTGGCCCGAGTTGTGCCCAAGGTCAATGGATTATGAGACAGCGGCCGGTGCGCGCCAAGGCGACGCCACAGGGAGGAAGGGACAATAGGAAAATCGGCCGAAGAACGACACTTTGCCTTGAGGGAAAGATTCTGTCGAGCGCGAGGTTCTCTCCCTCAAGCCCGGTTAGACATATCGGGATTAGAACCGGCTGCCAGCAAGAGCTTTTAGAGACGCCTTATCTTTTGTTGGGATACGGCCCGTTGCTGTCGGAGTTTCCGCTGGATTCGGCTGGAGCTGCTCTAAGGTCAAAAAGTGCCCCTCCCGTTGCGGCATTGTCATTGAACTTATTCCCGGTAGACTTTGCCGAACACAGAATCGCAGCACCGGAAGCGACCGAACCCACGATACGGTTATGTTCAATCGTATTGTTCCTGCTGGCCGTACTCGTCCCGATCAACATCTGGTGAGAGAAGCGTTCGTGCAGGGTATTGTTATTGTCGAGAATATTCCCGGCGATGATGCTGTCGGAAATATCGAGCGACATGCCGCTGAGGCCGTTGCCTTCGAACGTATTGTCCATCAGCGTCCATCCCAGTCCATCAGCGTAGGTTCCGGTCCGGTCGTTGAAGTTGCTGGTATTTCCGGAAACGACGGACGATGCCAGGTGCTCACCCTTGTGGGGATAATCTTCGGATAAATCGAGCCCGTCGTAATGATTGTGTTGCGTCTGATTTCCAATGACTTGCACGTGTGTATCATACGTCCCGTCACCCCGAGTGGCAGAGTTCTTCAATCCGCTCTCGCCATTATTTTCTGTCCGGTTGTGAAGGATGGAGATGTCTTCAGAGCCGGCCCACGCAATTCCGTTGTAACTGGCGTATCGCACATAGTTGTCGTGGATCGTATCGTGCCTGTTCATCAGACCATCGTGAGGGGTGTGCCATAGAGCGATGCCCGCCACGAAATTCTTGCCGGCCCGGAAATCACACAGTGCGACCTCGGAGAACTGCACATCATAGAGCAGAATGGAAATCAGGTCTCCCGTAATCCGGTAGATGTGTGTCCCATCGGAAACCGCAAGTATCGTCGGCCCGATTTGTTGTGATCGCTGCTGCTTCGAAACTTTGGGCCAAGCATCGAAATCCTGCAATTCAGGCTGATAGCCGATGCCATCGCCAATGCGGTCCAGCGCGACCGGCGTGCCTGCAAAAGGTGTCGGGAAATCTCTGGGAGCGACCGGAGTGAGTTTGGTGGTTGCCTGCATGCGGAAGTTGTTAATAAGATTGCCCCCGCTCCCGCGAATGTAAAACACGGTCCCATCGTCAACGATCGTAGATCGTTCCCCCAATCCGGTCAGAACCAATGGAGTCGTTCCCTTCACCGTACCGGTCATCAGGAATTTTCCCGCAGGCAAGAACAGCGGTTTCATTGAATCATAGGCGGCCCGGAAGGCAGGCGTATTTTCTGTTCCGTACCAATAGGTGAGTCCGGCCGCGGTGAATCTTGCCGCTGTCGCCAGGGTCACGCGGTTGGAGCTCTCTACAGCCTTGATGGTGGTCGTGAAAGATGCATTGTCAGCCCCGGCGCCCGTAATGATGATGGCTTTGCCTTCGTCCCTGCCTGATGCGAATGACCCCGAAGCCGCCGTAAATGTAGTCGAGCCCATTTCGCTCGCTCCGTCGGTTCCGGTAGCGGCATCACCCTTCGCGCCAAAATCAGTAACCGGCGTAAATCCGTCCGGAGGCAGCGAATGACGAAAATCCCACACAGGAATGTCAGTGCCATTTTCCGGAGAATCCGTTCCCGCATAGGTAGGAGGGATCACGACAACGCCGGTTCCGCCACAGGCACTGACCGCGGACTCTATCGTCGAATATTTCAATCCATCGACAAAACAGAGATTGTTAATACTTGGCGTGTGCTTTGCTGCCGATCTAGTACCAACTTGCGCAAGGGAAGCAGCACACGCCAAAAAGAGTATGGTGATTGTCCGAGGCCACATCGTACAAGGATAATCCTTGCTTGGTCACAATCGTTGAAATCGGCTAGCGCTCTACATGTCCTCCGATCAAGAGTGTATCGGCGATTTTTTCGCCACTCTCGCCTTGAGACGCCTCCAAGTTCCTGGCATTCATTGACCTGTGATATCTGTAGTCCTAAGATTTCAGCACAATGATCCGCCAGACCACATTACGTCATCATGGATTCCTGGTGATGAACGCCATTTAGGAGGAAAGCCGTGATAAAGATGATAGGGGTTCTATTGCTCTGCGGCTGTCTCGCAGGTTGTTCGAGTTCCACGCCGAATCTGACTGGGAATTGGCAGTTCGCGCTTAAATCGTCGGCCAATGGGAACACCTATACCGGGACAGCATCGATCACACAGGGCGGCCTCGTCGGTTCTCAAGGTAGCGGTCAAGAACGTACGATCACCGGAACTTTGAACTTCGCCAACAATCCGTGCGCTATGGCTGCTCCGCTGTCAGGTACGATCACCGGTTCAAACGTGATTCTTACAGCTACAGAGAGTGGCCAATCGGTTTCGTTGACTGGAAGTGTCAATGCCGGATTCACGGCAATGTCTGGAAACTACAGTGGCCCGAACGGCGGATGTACCGGTGGAGATTTTGGATCGTGGGCTGCGAGCAAGTCATAGACGACGGAAAGTTGGCGAAAGTTGGCCGTAGCGCTCAAAGCCCTGACGACCAGTGCCATAGGGTTTTTCAACAGCTGCGACGGGGACGGGAGGAGTGAGGGACTCGGCAATGGACTATCTTCTGCCACGATCCTAGGCGCTGAGCGAGGAGCCTTTTCTCCGGAGCTTCGTCACTCGGCGTTTTACTCTAGAGCGAGAACGCCGCGTCAATCATTGTCCGGCGGCGTTGGGAGCGACTTGTCATTCAGAAAATAGTTCGCGTCCAGCGGCGCCGGGATCGGGGTGAACACCAGCGGCGCCTGATTGAAGTCGAAGCAATCGGCCAGATCGTCCGATTGCGAGTCAGCATAACCCACCGCTTGGTCAATTTCTCCGAGGCCGAAGGCCTCTTCAACAAATTTCAGGATGCTGCCGAAATCGTGATTCACGTGCGAGATGTACGCTGTTTTGGCGTAGGGTGAAATCACAATCAAGGGCACGCGCAAGCCGACTTCATTGGAATTGCGAATTGGCGGCGCCACATGGTCGAACCAGCCGCCGAAATCATCCCAGGTAACGATGATCGCTGTGTCAGCCCAGTACGGGCTCTGACCAACGGCATTCACGATGGCCGAAACCCAGGAGGGTCCAGTGTCAACGGTGGTGCCGGGGTGATCCGAAGCCGCGCCGTTGGGAGTCACCCAGCTGACGGACGCGAGTTGCTGGGTTCGGATGTCGGTAATGACCTGCGCTCCCGATCCTTCGATGACGACCTTCGGGTTGGGGGCAGTCCAGTCGGGTCCGCTGCAGGTGAGGTTATTCTCTGGACCCGAAGGCTGGCATATGTGCTTGATCGCATCGGGCGCTGTCCAGATGTACCCAGCCGAGGATGCGTAATACTTCCAACTGAGGCCGCCGGCATCCAGCACGTCGGTCAATGTAGGATGGTCAAAGCACAGCGGAAAGTTGAGCACGCCTTCTGCGGTTTTCGGATCGAGGTTGCTGAGATCGAGGGTCCTTTCTGTGGAACCGGGCGATGCGAGGCACCCCGCACCGATGCCCGCACCCACGCGGGAGTAATCCGGGTTTTCGGCCTGCGAAATGGAGCTAGTTGTCGAGATTCGCGCCGTCCCAGACAAAAGGTACTGATGTGCAACGAAGCTTCCTCCCTGGTTCGTCTGGAACATGTGGTCACCGAAGGTGTACGTTTCTGCCATCGTGAAATATGGCTGGATGGCCCCGGTGGAGTTGTCCACGTACTTGTATTGCGGAAACGGAGGGCACTTTTCAATAACTGAAACACAGTCGTTAAGATCCGCAGTATTCATAAGGCAACTATTAGTTGAGAGATCGTAATTACAGATGTTGAGGAACCCTTGATGACTATGGTCCAAGTCATAGGGCGTTGCCAGTGCGGCGGGCGTGAGCGTGACCATCTGTCCAGTGGAGGTCATGCCCTCAGTGGCGATGTCAGCTCCGGCACCGATCAGCTTGGGGTCATGAAAAAGGTTATCTGGAGTCCGGTTCTCCTGGACAACGATCACGACGTGATTGATTTTTCCTCTTGGGATTGGCGCGCTTGTGATGAGGCTGATGGCAGTGCTGTTGGTCGACGTGCCAGACGTTCCGGTGATCGTTACTTCGACCGTCCCCACCGGTGCTGTGGCGCTGGCGGTCAGGGTCAGCGTGCTATTCGTGGTGGCGGGATTCGGGACGAATGAGGCCGTCACTCCGCTCGGCAGGCCTGACACCGCCAAAGTCGCGCTACCCGGAAACCCTTTTGCCGGATTCACCGTGATCGTGCTTGCCCCGTCACTACCTTGCACAATACCGAGGCTGCTCGGCGTGGATGAGAGCGCGAAATATGGCCGGGACGCTCCGCAGCTACCAAGGATCCATGCAAGGCAAACGGCAGAAATGGTTAGCAGCCCTAGTTTCAACCGGAGCATGTGAAACTCCGTCGCGAGCCTATGTAAATGTGTTGTTTGCGCCGAGAAAGCCGATGTTCCTCGGATTGGCCTGCCCGTCCCCGATGACACTTTGAGCAAACGGAACCCGCGTGTTCCACTTGCGGCAGGAAAACCGCGCGGGTAAGCTTGTCGTCGTGCCTTTCCATCGTTAACTGAGTGATGCAAAGATCGCCGCTGCGGCTGCCTTCAATCCAATCACAAACTGGACTCGCTCCTCAGTCCCTTTCATCCGGAATCCTTTACAGTCCCCGACGGTTGCGACGAATTCTTAGAGGACCGATTTTGCGAAACCCGAGTCTCGGTCCGTGAACGGCTCGGATGTCAAAGGCAAGCAGAGGGCTAGGACTTCCGCTACCTCCGGAATTGAGATGATAGCTTCCGCTGTGGGGTTTACTCCTAACATTGCGAGAGAATTTCGGATTGGGAAAGAAGCGCGTCGCCTAACCGATTCTTTACGAAAACAGTAGAGACTCTGAAACGAAATGCCCGACAGGCCTAGTCCTCAAGAATGCTTTCCCCGGTTGCGGATCTCGATGTCATAATTCTGGTGTCCGGAAATGTTCAGACGTAGACGCTGCAGCCACAAAGAGGATCGCCTTCCGGGTTCGGCCGCGGTAGTTGTTGTCGATACCTGTTTTGCGTTCCCACCTTATGAAAATCCAGGCAGAACCAGTCAATCCACACGATCCGGTCCCAGGACACCGGCTTTGCTCACCCTCACTCAAAGGTCACAGAGTTATCGTCAATGCATACCTGCGCGCTCGCCCCCCGACTGAGACCGCGCTCTGCCTCCAAAGCTGCAGCCTTCAAAGGAAAACAATCGGGTCGACCTTCTGCAGCCGGCCCTGGTGTACTCTTCGCGCTGTGGTCATCCGGCCCTGGACTGCGCTTCCATATCGACATCTCACCGAAAGTCTGAACACATCTATACTGGCTGTGTATGAAGTCGTCGAGCAACGTTACCCCACTGCTTATTGAGCTATCATTCGGCTCGTAAATCGAATCGAACTCCGAATCCAGAACTATATAGGGCGGGGAAGCTGCCCTCAGTTCGCCAACCATCTCCGCTTGAACAGGGTAGCTATTCTGTAATCCGGGATCAAAGTGTGACCACCGTGTCGCAGGCAGGCGCTGAGTTGCGAAATAAATCAGGTTGTCGTTTCCGATGGTCCTGTCATGCCTGCTCAGCCCCACGAAAAGCCGCTGGCCAGGACGTGTGTGAGTCTCTATGAACTCAATGGTTTGTAAACGACCATAGTCTACGAGAAAGCAAAAACCTTTCGTGAGGGGATTCGACTCTTTGCACCAGGCTGATTGCACTTCCGGACCTGGCTTTGTAAGGCTGTCATCTTCGACAGAGCAGAAACCTTTTATGAGAGGGTTCGACAGTTTGCACCAGGCCGGTACCGGTTGCGGATCTGGCCTTCCAGAAGCAAAGAGAAGTCTGGCTATTCTATCCGGAATAGAACCCTGTAACAGGTCAAATCTCGTAGCCTTAGCTGCACAGAACGCAGCCGTAAAAATGAAGAAACAGGCAAGACAGCGAACCAGTGCCCGCGCTAACTGAGGAAGCTTCATCCTGTACTCGAAAAGGACGGCAGTCAGAAGTAGCGAAGGAAGAAAAGAAATAAACATGTTCAGCGTTCCGACGCGCACATAACCCTTAAAAAACATGACAAATGCCAGCAAACTTAAAGTAATAAGCAAGCCGCACATTTGCTTTGTGCCAGATTGTCCCTGTTTGCCGGCAGGACGGTCCGGGTGGCTTCGCGAACAGAAAGTTAGAAGCGCAAAGAGAGAGAGGGCAATTGCGACAATCGGCCCATACACAGCCAAGTCATCGAGTTTCTTGAGGTGAATTCCCGGGAACGGCATGTGACGATAGCGTCGGTAGTTCGACGCCTGAAGAACGACAACATCGTAAATCAAGGGATAAACAGAGGACACTGATAAGAAGTAAATGATAGCAGGCACAGTTAGGATCGCAAATCCTAGGATATAGGGCCAGAGTGCCGAAGCGATGATAGAGACTCTTCGCGATGCCGCATCGGGTTGAAAATAGCCGGCGATCGCAATGATGCAAACCTGAACGGCGAGTAGCGCCACGCCGGTGTCATAGCGATAGAACGCACACAGTCCGGCGAGAGCACCCGCCGCGCACAGTCGCGTTCGAGTCACACCACCCACGAAAAGCGGAATAAGCAGGATCGATGAGACCAGGCTCAAGAGGGCGACCGGGAACACAGTCGAGGATATATATGCGTTCAAGCCGTATATCCACAAGAAGGTGACTAGGGTGACACATATAGCGACGCGTCGCCGGCAGTAGAAAGAAGCCACCACGAACATTGCCACGACGGTGATACCTTCGACAAAAAGGTCCAAGAGGCGGACGATCAGAAGACTCGGTCCAAATATCTTAAAAAGTGCCGCAGGGAGATAAAAATCAGCCGGACCGTAGATTGCGTAGAAATCTCGATGTGGAACTTGTCCCGCCGCAACGCGCATGGCTGCCGTAAGTACGACCCCCTCGTCGTATGGCAGTGGATATCTGCGCATACCGAGGAAGAGAACCATGAAAGATACTAAGAACAATAGAACGGAAGTAAAAAGCGTGTGAGCCAGGCTACTAGCGCCTACAGCCTTGTGCGTTTCTGCTAAAGTTTGGTCTGCTGGAGAAATCGCGATCTTTCCCGTCAAATGGTCTCTTCAATACTTGACCAAAGAATATCATGGCGTCATCACTACGTTTTGGCGCGAGCTCCCACATTGTTGGGAATCCCCACCCTAAAGACAGTTGAGACTCTTCAAGCCACCTCCCAGCGCTCAGCTTCCTGCCGGAAGATTCCGGTTCTACTCTGGTCCACAAAAAAATTGTTCTGGACGGCCCGCTTGGCGCGGGTCCGGAGCGAGCGCCTTCCATACTCGGAGCGAACGTTCCCGGCCCGATGTGGCCCTCCAGTTAGTACCGGGGAATTGGTGGGTAGTGCTGCAGTTTGATTCAAGCAGCCTGTGTGCTTGGAGAGATCCCTCGGCCCGCCAGTGAAAACGCGGGCCTTCGCGATGACGCCGTCCGAAAGAGTCAATAGGGTCTTCAGGCTTCACCAGCACCAATTGGTGCGTTCGTTCCATCGGACGATGTGCTAGAGTTGAGTCCCCATTCTCGGGGCGGTGCATATGTGTTTAGGGTTCCACCCCCGAAAACCAACAAGCGCGCCGAGACTGTTGATGGGCGGGTGAAGCACTTTGAACCATTCGGTTATCATTGGGACCCGCTGAATCCCCAAGTGATTCTCGCTTTTTGGGATATCGGGCGAGACTTGCTACAGGTAGCTCCATGCGCGGGACTTAAGGTTAAAATTATACGTGGGCCACTTGGCGATGCGGACTGGATCGTCTGGCTCGCCGAAAGACAATCTAGGAGCCTTTGAATATTTTCTTAAACGACGTTCTCTACGACGCGCGCTGGATCGGGAACCATGGCATCGGGCGGTTCGCTAAGGAGCTTCAGAAAGAACTGCCAGAGATGGAATCGTTTGACTCCCGGCGGCCTCCGTTCCATCCATTTGATCCGGTCCTCTTGGGAGCGGCATTGTTGCGCAGAAGTCCCAAGCTCTTTTTCAGCCCGGGTTACAACTCGCCTTTGGGCTGGCCTGGCCGTTTTATTTTCAACCTGCATGATCTCAATCATTTGCGGGTACAGGAAAATTCGAGTGCGGCAAAGCGTGCCTACTATCAATTCATTATCAAACCGGCGTGTCATCGAGCGGCGTTCGTCTTGACGGTGTCGGAATATTCAAAGCAAGAGATCTGTGCGTGGGCGGGAATCAGCGAGAACAAAATCGTGAATGTGGGCAATGGAGTTGGATTTCCCTTCGAACCGAGCGGCGCGAAATACCAACCAGGATTTCCGTATCTTCTCTATGTCGGGAGCCATAAGGCACACAAAAATCTTCCGCGTCTGCTGAAGGCGTACGCGATCTCAGGACTTCGCAGCGAGGTCCGGCTTATCCTTACAGGCAATCCCGACGCAGGCCTTTTGAAAGTGATTCATAACCTTAATCTGGAGCGAGACTCTACATTTGCTGGTGATTGCGGGGATGGACAATTGGCTGCGTTGTTCCGAGGATCGGTCGCGGTGGTTTTTCCATCGCTGTACGAAGGCTTTGGGTTGCCCCCCGTAGAAGCGATGGCGTGCGGTGTTCCGGTTTTAACCTCCAATTTATGCTCCCTGCCGGAAGTAGTCGGCGACGCTGGCATGTTGATCGATCCTTACGACGTTGAAGCGATTGCGAACGGAATGCGACTCTTAGTGAACGATTCAGACCTGAGAGAGACGCTCCGGCAGAAGGGGTTGGTGAGAGCAAGCCAGTACACCTGGAGAAGGACGGGAGCTAAGACTGCTGCTGTAGTGCGGGCAGCATTGGCTGGAACGCGTGTAACCGAAATGGTGACTTCGGATCCAGCAAGGGGACGGAGTTAGCGCAAATCGGTCGCGCCAGGGACGAATAGGAGAACACTTAGCGATCCATCGCTACTTTTTAGATGAAAGATCTTTCAGAGTGTTGCGATGGCGAATGGGCACGCACCCTTTGTGCAGTTGTGGGAGTCAAGAAGGAGATCCCAAACTATCGGTACGCCCTTCAGCGCCTTCGGGGTCGCGGGCGAGCTACCACGGCACGACCGTCAAATTCCTTTTTTCTCCTAGTGGTAAACTCTTCCATTGTTGATTAGGGCCAGATTCCCGTGACGAAAGGAGTCGCGCGAACCCCCTACGGACAACCAGTGAATCACGCCAATTCTCCCGCTGAATGCATCCCTACTCCTGGAACTGGCTCGACCGGTGTCGGAGTTGCGCAGGGTGCGCAACATTCGTCGACGTCTTTGGAGGTGCACGTTCCCTACGAGCGCACCGCCGAGGTTACAAGTTTCGATAACACTGAAAGGAGTTCAACCCTTTTATCCCGGCCCGACCGATACAAGCAACTCTTCACCGCTTTATCGCCTTCCGGCGTTATCAGCCGAGGGGCCGGTCTTACATATTGTCTAGCCAGCGCATCACGTCAGGGCCGGAGCGTTCTGTCGGCTCAGTACAACCGTTTTCTTGGTTTTGACGCGGAAAG